>WNFJ01456387.1_pt1 | contig 11984 bp, 8 predicted proteins | sample 5400461 | NCBI WGS metagenome assembly WNFJ01 (sample SAMN13153349, study PRJNA577476) | soil metagenome | isolation source: 115 cm saprolite on Douglas fir-dominated hillslope | place: USA:California | collected 2013-09-17
AGCACGCCACGCCGGTCGTCCGATGCCAGGAATTCCTGGTCATGCAGGTGCATAAGCGATTCCTGTACCGGCTGGTCACGTCTGGCTGGCGGGACGGGCTTCTCCTCAAAGGAGACCGCATCCTTCTCGTCCGGTTGCGGTACAGCCCTGCTGTAGGGTCCGACGAGTACGCCGGGCTGGCAAGTCCCGAGAAACTGCTGCATACTCGGTAGCAGAAGGAGTGCTGGCATGAGCATCGCCGTCGAGGAAAAGCGCATACGCAGCCTGTTCGACCGCGTAGAGGTTGTCGAGGATATTGCCCGGACTCTCCCCGAAGGCGATGAGCGCCGGGCGAGGCTTCTGGCAGTGTCGAACGCCACGCTCGCGGATGAGGGCACTATCCGTCCTATCATCGCGGCCAGGCTGCTGGGCTTGAGTGAGAAGACCGTGCGGGCCTGGGCCGCGCAGGGCGTACTCACTGTCGCCAAGCGTGCCCCGCGTCTGCTACTTGACGTGCAAAGCGTCCATGAGATCAGCCACATCGTCCGCGACTTGCGGGTAGCTGGAAAAGACCGGGACCTGCTCGATGAAGTGTGGCGCCGTCTCAGCGACGAGGCATTGCTTGCGCGTTCCGACCTCAAGGAGAGCATCGAGCAGATGCGCCGGGGTGAGGGCCGTGTACTGCGCCCACTTCGGCGTAATGGAGCCGCGAGCGGCTAGAGTGCCGGAGCATGCCGACCGAAGTCCGCGCTACGCCTCGCGCGGAGCAGCAGATTGGCAGGCTCAGCCGGAAGCACTCCAAGGCGTTCGAAAGGTTCTTGAACGAACTTGCTGCCGCTGGCCGCCGAGCGCTTGCCTACAGGCTCAGCGGGCAGGCACCCGTAGACCACATATGCGTCAAGCACCTGATTGGCTCTTTACGAGTGATCGCGGCGTTTGAGACGCCTGAGCGAGCTTGGATTCTCCTAGTCGGCCCGCACGACGACAACGACCCCATCCTGAACGTCTACGCCGAGCTCTACCGCCTGTTAGGCGCCGAGCCGGAACCAGGCGCCGGACGAGACAAGCCGCCATGCTGCGACGAGGCCGAGCGCCGCCAGTCCTCGGGGGATGCCCTAACGGAGATCCTCGATCACGCGGCGAAGCTCCGCACGACAAGACAGCCGAGGTAGAGATCGCCGTTGGCCGCCTCCAGGTGTAGACGCCAGGAGGGCAGCAATCCGCTAAGCTCTCCTACGCTGGTGGTGTGGAGCATCATCGGAGTGCACGACCCGAGGAGACGGCCAGCAGGCCCGAAACCGCAGGTCAGACAAATACTCGCCCCCTTAGCTCAGACGGCAGAGCGTCTCCATGGTAAGGAGAAGGTCTACGGTTCGATTCCGTAAGGGGGCTCCAGGTCAGAGGCATAATCGCCTGATCCCGCCAAAAGGCGTGGAACGGATCGTGGAACGATGTCAGTCCTTCGGGGTATCGTCCTGGCATGGCGACGGTGGCGAAGGGTCACATAGAGCGACTGCCGAGCGGGTCGTTCCGGGTGCACGTGTACGTCGGTACGGACCCGGTCACCGGGAAACCGCGCCGTCTCAAGCGCACGGTCAGGACCGAGGCGCGGGCCGCGCAGGAGCTGGCACAGCTCTTAAAGGCGGCCGAGGCCGGGCGCACCCCAGATGATTCCGCGACGCTGGGCCTGGCACTCGACCGCTACCTTGAGGTCGCGGACCTTGGCATCTCAACCCGCCTGACGCACGAGAGCTACATCCGCCGCATCATCCGGCCGGTGCTAGGAGATGTCCGGCTGCGCAAGCTTGGCCCCGACAGCCTGGACGCGCTCTACGCCCATCTGAAGCGCTGCTCGCGACTGTGCGGCCGCCTGCCGAAGACCGGGCACTACACCCCGGACGAGCACGCCTGCGATGAGCGGTGTGGCCCGCTGCGTGACCACCGCACGGCCCGCCCGCACAAATGTGACGAGCGGTGCCGGCTGCATCAGTGCACGCCGCTGGCACCGGGGTCAATCGTGAAGGTTCACTCGATCATCTCGGCGGCGCTGAGCCTGGCCGTCCGGTACGAGTGGATCGAGCGCAACCCGGCTGAGAGGGCGGCCCTGCCCAGGCTCCGCAAGCGCCAGCCGGACCCGCCCAGCCCGAAGGAGGCGGCGCGGCTGCTCAACGAGGTCTGGCAGGAAGACGAAGAATTTGGCCTTTATCTATGGACAGCGATGACGACCGGTGCCCGTCGCGGTGAGATGCTCGCCCTACGGGAAAACCGGTTCGACTTTGAGACCCAGGAGGTCATGTTCGCCAAGAACTACCTCGTGAAGCAGGGCCAGCGAATCGAGAAGGACACCAAGACCGGTGAGGGTCGGCGCGTGTCTCTGGACTCGTTGACGTGCGAGCTGTTCGCGGAGCACTTCCGTCGCCGACGTGCGGATCTGGCGGTCGTGGGCGTAACGGTGCCACCCGACGCGTTCGTATTCTCCCCGGACCCCGCACGCTCCCAGCCGTGGAACCCCGACACTATGACCCACCGCTACGAGCGCTACGCCACGAGAATAGGGATCACCAGTTCGCTCAAGGAACTGCGACACTATTCGGCGACGCAGCTGCTGTCGAACGGAGTCGACCTGCGGACTGTCGCTGGGCGGCTTGGACACGCCGAGGGATCCACAACGCTGCGGTTCTATGCACAGTTCGCCCGCCCGGCCGACCAGCGCGCGGCCAGTTTCCTGTCCGGGCAGCTCGCCGACCTTCGGAAGAAGGAGCGCTTGCGGGAGCTGTACAGGCAGCAGCCATCTGTCGCGGACGCTGCCGGGCTGATGACGGTAGCCGAAACGCTCGCTCCCGTGGTCGGCCTGGACCTCCAGACAGCGCTCGGCTACCTGATGGAGTTCACCGGCGAGTGACCGGTGCGGTTCGCAGCCTTCGAGCCTGTCAACTTCTCGGTCTAGTCTGTGTCGGCGCCGGGCGCCGTGGCGCTGCACTGTCGGCGGGAAGAAGGAGTTGGCCGATCTGACAATGCCAGGGGCCCCGAAGAGCTGGTAGACCTGCTCCGCGTGTTCGAAGGCTAACTCCTCTCCTCCTCGTGCCACCACTTAGTTTGATTGTGGCCGTGCACCGGCCTTTCCGGGAAGCGACGGTAAGAAACGACGAAGCGCGGATCTACCACGCAGCGCCCGGGATCGAGCGATGACCAGATAAGTTGGCCTACAGCACCGCCGCAGCCTGGCTTTCCGCAGGGTGGCGACAGCGTAACCGCCCGGATAGATGGTAAGAAGACGTCCACACGATGATGCCACGCTACGGTCTGTCGCGGTGGGTCCAGGCGCGGGCCGACCGCGGGACTCGTGGACTCGCGCAAGGCCCAAATGCGCCCCGAAGTCGCAGCGCTCCTCGGAGAATAACCAGGCCATCGCGCCATTCGGAGTAGTCTGCAAGACCGTCGGCTCGGTCGATCTCCGAGTGATTATTCTCGCTACGAGCTTCTTTCCAAGGGCGCATGCAGAGCGCGCCGGCCTGGCGGCGCGTGATCTTCCCCGGCGTGTTGGCGCCTATCGGAAGGATGGCCGGGACTCGTGGCTATAAGTAAGCCACTATATCTGAGAGCTAGGCTTTAATCGCCACTCGTCCTCGTGGCGTCGGTCTCGTCAGGAGATGGTTGCTCTGCTTTCTGCGCTGCCTGCCTCTGCTGCCACGCCGCATTTTGGCGTTTCATCCATTCTACTGCTCGGTTGTCCCTAGCTCTTTCTGCCGCTAGCCTCTTGGCTCTCCGCTCTCTTGCAGCTCGATAGTCATCCACCAAGGTGCCAACATATGCCACTACAAACGCATAAGCAGGACCACCTGCAGTCATGATAAGCAGTGCTACAGACGCCTGAAGAACTGTACGTTGGGTCGCCGTATTTGCTGTTTCCGAATACAATGCTCTAAGCGACAAGAATTCTGCATAAACGCTATAAAGAACGACCGCCGCACCGCCTATGGCGAAAATCGCCGCCGTAACAGTGCGCGCCTCGGATTTAAAGCTTCGGTCTCGATGACCCTCTCTCACGGCAGAGCGCCAGCGAGTCATCAGCCTCTCATACGTCGGGCCTTGCAACGTCAATGCGAGATACAGCACAGGAATTACGGTGGCAACCACTATGAAGAAGTTAGCATTGAATTTGTTCATAGAACCTGCTCAGTAATCGGACGACCCATTCCCCACGCCAGGGCGGCCTACTCTACTACTCGGATGCGCCCAGGGCACCAGCCACCCTGTCAAGCAGCCCGTGAGATGAGGGCTGCATGTCGGGCCGTAGGAGGAACCCTCGATGGGTAACTAGGCGATGTGCCACATCAACGGCCGCCAACGAGTCGACGTCAAGCAGGACGAGGAGGCGTGGAGACAGGCATGCGTACACGCTACGGTCAACCCCCCAGGGCCTGCTGATGGACTCGGCCCATCGGTAGGACTGTTACGAGGGGAGAGTCGTAGAGCACAGAAGTACAGCTACCCGTCCGTACAGAGGGACACTAGTCCGTGCGCGGCACGCCTCCTAAAGAGCGCAAAGGCGTACCATGGAGGACACGCAGCGCGGAGCCGGGGCGCGCAGGAGGCTGCGATGAGAGTGCGAGCGCATCGGCGGAACCTGGTGGTGTGTAGCCCGTCCGTCGGCCCAGCCCACAGGTACGGTGCCCCGAAGCTCACGCGGCTCCCACGCACCAGGCGGATCCACAGGTTTATCCATACTGGCGCGCTGCTCACGGTTATCGGCCTGATGCGTCTGGCACGCGCCGTGCGCCCCCGCTGGCGGCCCCTGCTCGCCGGGGCGGTGCTCACGGTGACCGGTGTCATGCTGCGCAGCGGCGCATGGGGCGCGCTTATCCTCCCCGGACTCCTGTTCCTCTATTCCGCCCTGCTAATCCCTGCCCGCCCTGACGCGGACCGCAAGCGGCGATCTGAGCTAGAGCGCGAACTGGCCGGATACTCAACCCCGGCCCAGCGGTGCGATCTTGAAGCGACTCTTGACCGGTACCCAGACAGCGTCACGTACGAGCTACGTGACATCCTCGCCAGTCAAGCCATGGCTTCCTGTAACAACGGGATTCCGGGCGCCAGACGGGGAGACTAGGTTGCAGTTTGAGTTGCAGTTCACCTGCGTCCAGCACGGTCCATGGGGGGTGCATGTCGGGCGGTGACCTGCATGGGTGGACGCCGGTGGACATCCAGGGATGCGAAACAGCGGACTCTTAATCCGCCGGACACGCCTAATGACGCAGTCGCGCTCGTGGCTTCGTGGTCCCGCCAGAAGCGCGGACCGGATCCCTCTCCGGCGTCCGCGCTGGCTCAGTATTGGGGACTCCGCCCGGTGCACGCCAAGCTAACCCCGCCATCGGCCTCTACCAGTCTCGGCCATCCATGGGTAGGTCATCCTCTGAGATGGTGTGGTTGATCCAGGTTTCCGCATCTTTGGATAGTGCACGGTAGAACTGTTCTTCCAGGCTTCCGGGCACCGTCTGTGCCGCGAGCTTGGCGGCGGTGTCGCGCTGTTCAACGTCCTGCGGGAAGGGCTGCCTGAAAGCGGCTGAGCGTCCGCCGGTGAACAGGGCGGAGTGGAGGGAGCCTTGGATAGCGGCCAGGCTTTTGGCGCCGCATGAGTCGGCAGCGCGCAGGCAGCGACGTACGAAGTCCAGGTCCCACACCAGTGAGCGGGGGGCGCCACGCAGCATCATGCTCACGGTTTTGATCTTGGCAGGGTCCGGTTCGATCAGGTATTCCTCGATGACCTGGAGAGTCTGGGCGTCGAAGGAACCTGCCACTGCGGTGAACAGGTCGGATCCGAGGTAGTTTCGCCAAGGTGAGTTGGGTGCGGCGGCCAGCCACTCACGCACACGGCGGAGCAAGTCTGGGAAATCCTCGCGGTCGCGGAAACGCAATGAGACCGGCCAGGCGTGCGGCAGCGCGCCGCTAACCTTGCCGCTGGGTTCGACATCATCGATTCGGGCGGTCAGCAGATCGAGGACGCTGTGGGGTTCCTCCAGGCTGAGCATCGCCAGGAATTCGGCGATCTCATAGCGGCGTTCGAGTGAGGGTGCGGTGCGCAGTGCTTTGAGAAAGGAGTCTTTGTGGCGCTGCGCCAGGCCTGCCCACTCCAGGCCCCCATGCGGTCCAAATGCCAGGGCAAACTCGCCCAAGGCGAGTTCGCTGCGGCCCTCGGGTACCCAGGTCAGTAGTTCGATAGCCAGGTCGCGGTGCTCGGCGGCGAGGTAGCGAACGGCGCCAAGGGCGGCTGCGGGCGCGATCCCGTCAGGGTCGGGGTGTTCTATCAGGCTGCGCAGCAGGGCGGGCTCTCCGTTCAGGACGCTGGTTCTGGCGCGCTGGAGGCCGAACGCGTGCGCGATCTCGCGCGCCAAGCCTATGTCTCCCGTCTTGAGCAGCCGCTGAGCCAGATCGACGGCGCGCCGGTGCCCTCCTTGGGCCAACGCGGACAGGGTGGGAGTGACCAGCGAGGCCAGGACACCGGCTGGCTTGCTCTGCACTCGCGCGCACAGGGCTTCCCCCAGGCTGGGCCGAGCGGTGACCAGCGTCCAGAGGAATGGCCGGCCACGTCCAGGGTCGTCGCGCAAGGCATGGCGCAGATCCTCAAGCAGCCGTTCGATCAGGCCGACAACTTCATGATCTGGCCAATCGGCGGCGATGGCCGCGCACCCTGACAGGAACTGCTCGTTCGCCCGGTGCCGATCCAGGTAATCCACAGGGGTGGCAGCGTCCGCAGGAGGGTCGATCGGCCCACCGTGTAGTGCACGTGCTAGCTGATACTCAGGCCCGCGTGGAAGCATGGCGAGCACTTCCCGGGATGCTTGGTGGATCTCGCTGGTGGCGTGTTCGGCTGGCCACTGCAGTTGTTCCCGCAGTGCCACAGACACCACCGGCGCGGGCGGCCGGGCGTCGATCACTTCGCGCAACCGTGCAAGCGTTTGCCTGAAATGCTTTGCCCACGGCTTGCGCTGCTCGTCGTTGACTTGTAGCCCGAATCCGCCAGGTGGCCCGGTCAGAGCCGCGCCGATCGTCTCGGCGGCAGCCGCGGCGCGGCGCAGGTTCGCCGATGCCAGCTGGCCGAAGGCCAGATCCAGGACCTGTCGGCGCAGCTCGGCCACGGGCTCGGCGTCCGGGTTGATCAGGAAGGGCCGCAAGGTCAGCGCCTGAGGGCTCCAGACCTCGTCGTGATCTTCGGCCGCAAGCAGGGGATGCAACACGGCCAGGGGAGCATAAATGTCGTCGGCCCGCGGTGGCCGGTACAGCCATCGCTCGACGATGACAGGCAGCGACTTCTGGTAGATCGTCACGCCACGGCGGTCGAATTTGGCCAACTCGCCAAGCATTCTCATGGGATGGTTCGGGTGCTGGTGTGGCGGGCGTGGATCGCTGCGGCCCAGTTCCCACAGCAGATCCGCAGCCTCGGGCAGAGCATGAGGGTCATAGGCTGCGGTGCGCAGCACCGGCGCGGCAGCGTCGCGGACGTCCTGGTCGGTATACGTATAGGTAAATCCGAGCCCGGCTTGCACCTTCTCCGGAGCAGCGGGATGCTCCAGCGCCCAGCGCACGATCGCCAGGGTCGGCTGGGGCTGATAGAAGGCGACCTTCGCCAGGACTTCCAGCACGGCGATTCGCGCTGCCGCCCCGCCCGCGCGGAATTCCCGCTCCAGCGCCTCCCACAGGGAGCTGACCAGCCGACCGCGGCGGGCCGCAGGCTCTTGCCAATCGATCCGGCTGGTGTTGACTATCAGGTTGGCCAGCGCGCCACCTTGGGCAGCCCGGCGAACTCGGTCGAGATACTCGGTGGGCGCGCCAGTCTCCCGGGCGCTGGCCGCGCGGGCCAGCAGTGCATCACCTAGCAGATCAGGGACGACTCGGTAGGTCTCGCGGCGACGCAACAAGATCCCGGCGTCTTCCCATGCCGATAGGTGCGGCGCGAGCTGGTCGAACGCGCGGCCAGTCAGCGCCTCCAGCGAGGCCCGGAAATCGGCGTCGGCAGTACGCAACGGCTGAAGCGTCGCCACAGCCCGCAATACCTCCTCGCGAACCTCAGGCTGGCCCGTAACACGCGGAGATACGGCGTCGGCCAGGGACTCAATGAGCTCGCGGCGCAACCGGTCGTCGCCCTCCAGACGCCGCGGGTCAACCATGCCGTCACGAACCAGGAGCGCGCCAGTGACCAGGAGGAATGGGCAGTCGCGGGTAGCGGCCGCGAGCCTGGGCGCCGCATATGAGTGCTCCGGCCCAAGCACCTCACCGGCCAGCGCTTCGGCCGCTGGAAGCGTGAGGTCGTCCAGCTCCCAGCGCCTGACCTCTTGCAGGTCCAGCCCGGCCTCGCGAAGCTGGCGGCGTGAGCGGGCCTGGCCATCGGGCCGCAGCGCCATCAGGACGGTGGCGTCGGGATTGGCCGCCAGCACGCCCGTAACGACTTTGCCGATAGGTGCCTCTTCGTCGTGGGCATCGTCGATGACCACCAGCAGTCGGCCAAGGGGGAGCTGCTCGAACGCGCGATGATCGATGACCGGATCGCGTTCCAGGAACCGGACACTCGTCTCGCTTGCGGCCAATCGTTTCCACAACGCGTGCAGCAGCCTGGTTTTCCCGATCCCGCCACGGCCAACCAACATGCCCACAAGGCCCGGTGACCTGGCTGCAAAGTCGGTCAGCTCGTCAACAATGCCGTCTCGCCCAACCAGCGCCCACCGATGGCTGGCGCGTTCACTCCGGCTCGTGCGGCTGAAATACTGCGCGGGCTCAAGCCACGGCCCAGGCAGTGGCACACCGAGAAATCTCTCCCGCAGCTGCGGAAAGTACCGGTCGACCAAGGGCACAGAGCGATCGAGCGACATCTCATGCACAACGTGAGACAGCTTGTTCTTGTCCCATAGCCGCCAGCCACGATGGGCACGTATCGCAGCACGCGCATCCGGGCTGGCCGTGCGCGACAAGAAAATGTAGGCGTCGCCGACAGGCATTTTCGCGGCGGCGACCGCCTTGTGGACCTCCTCCGGCCCGAACTTCTGGACCCGCTTGCACTGGATACCCGCAGCAACTTCGCCGTCGCGCTCGACCACGACATCAAACCCGTACTGGGTGTGACCGGACTTACCCATCCGGTATGCGTCACTCCCGGGATGCAGATTGCCGGAGAGCGTGACAGCGAAGTTCTCGAACTCATCTGGCGGCAGTTCGTCGAAGGGCAGTTCGGCGAGCAGTGCACCGCCGGAAGGGGTCCGGAGTGCCGCGTCGGGCGGCACAAGGCCAGGGGGAAGGGGCAGCACCTCAGCAACAGCCCGTTTCGTCACGTCGCCTGGCTCGGATCCCCCACGCTCCCAGCTGCTGACCGCCCGCTGGCTCACCCCTGCCTGCAACGCCAGGTCCCGCTGCGTCCACCCACGTGCCTGCCGGGCCGCACGCACCGCCTCGCCGAACTCGCTCACCCCACTACCGTAGCATCAGCATTGCTATACAGTAACAAGAGTGCTACGGATCTTGGTTGTCCGGTACTTGTTGAAAGCCGGCGGAGCATCGCCGCCGAGACAGGTATCGCGGAAGCTGGATCATGGGCCGGGCAGCCAAGGTTTATCGCGACGCGGGATTCCGCGAAGAGCCATAGTCACTCAGTTGGTCACTCACCGGTCGCTTCTGCATCGTACGAGCGTTCGAAATAAATAATCTACCTGGTCGGGGTGGCCGGATTTGAACCGGCGGCCTCTTCGTCCCGAACTGAGAGCGCTAGCCAACGAAACCGCTGCTAACAGGCGTCTCCGCTGGTCACAGACATTGTCTGGCTGCCGGTCACCGCGTCTGACCGCACCTGGCGGCGCCTCGCCGCTCCCGTTTCGCTCCCAATTTCGGACACGACTCGCCGGGTGAGGTGGCCACGAGGTGGCTGTGTGGCGCAACCTTCGTCACGAAGCGTGACCGGGGTCCTTGGTTCGGCGCGCTATATCCGCCTGGTGCGCTGGTCTCGCTTCTCTGGGGGGCTGATCGCGGTGTGCCCCGATGTGGACGTTCTGGTCATCGAGTTCGCGATTGGGATTTGGACCGCGGTAACCGCGTTAGGATCGGTTGGCTGCATGGCCTGGTTTCCGGGTGACTACTGTCGGGTGACGACGTTCGCATCCCGCCGTCTATCCGCACCGCCGGTCGGCCGGAGCTTAGGTCCGGGGTTTGGGCTGACGGCCCACGGGGTTCCTCCGACGCCAATCCTTCTGCGGTCGCCGCGCCGGATCTGCCAGCTACTCGCCCGGATTGGCGCGAGGATTGTGCTTGTGACTAGCGGATCCGCCCATCTGCCAGGCGGCCCGGGATGAGGGAACCACCGGTCCACCGCGCCGAGCAGTGGGCCGTGGACGAGGTAGCGCGGATCGTGCGCCGTGAGCTCAGCTGGATCTACTTCGAGCCGCACGGCCGCGAGTACGGCGTTGACGCCTTCGCCGAGGTCAAGGACAGCGCGACGGACCCGATCATCACCGGTGAGCGGCTCGGCCTCCAGATCGAGGGAGGTGACCACTATTTCTCCCGACCGTCCCGCGACGGCCGCGGCTGGACCTTCCGCGCATCGAGCGATCACCTGGCCTAATGGCTGGGCAACACCACCCCGGTCATCGTGATCCTGGTCAAGGCGAACAGCACCGCCGCCTACTGGCAGGTGATCACGACCCAGACCGTGAGGGAGACCGGCGACAGCTTCACCGTCACCGTGCCGGCCAGCCAGGAATTCGCCGCCGCCGCCCGCAACCAGCTCGAGACGATCGCCGCCCGGCAGGCAACGTGGTGCGCTTGTTTGAGAAGAACCTGGCCAGCTTGCCGCCCTCGACAGGGCGACATCGCGCTGGCCGCTGACCGCCTGGGCGCCGCCCGGCTGGCCGACCGGCTCGCGGCCGGCAGGTTCCATGCCATGACGACCAGCGCGTCGCTCACCGATCGACCGCCATCGTGGATAATAGGCAGCCCTGCAGTCGCTGACCTGTGGCTGGCCATCGCCCGGTACGCGTCAGAGCATTGCGGTTCGCGTGCGGGCGGCGAGCTGGCGGCTTCGGCGGCCTTCATCTTCGCCGCTGAGACCAGCACTGGCGAGCGGTCGGCCCGGGCGCGCGCCGCGGCCGGCATGGTCCTGGCCCGCGCCAACCCCGCGCGCGCTCGTGCCTACCTGGACGAGGCGCGGGCAGCCGGGCAAATCCTGCTCGCCGACGCGGGCGCGGCCACCTTGCCCGGCGACGATCCGGACGGCCGGCCCCCACCGATTCCCGAGTGATCGCACGGCCAGGCTGGTGGGAGCACCAGGCCACCTCCTGGACCGCGGCTTGGCTTGAGATCGCTACTGCAGCAGCAGCGTCCCGATCACCCGTCGCTCTGACCCAGATCACCCTGGCCGCGCTCACCGGCGCGCTCCAGGCCGTCACACCCGGCCGCCGCACCCAGCGGTCCCAGCAGCTAGCCGGAGTTTCAGATGATCTTGATGTCGGCTGACTGTCCTTGCTGGTCAGGTGGGCTGCCGGTGCCCGTTTTGGCGTATGACCTAACTCTGGGGTGCCCGCGCGGCTAGTCCGAAGATTTCCCAGAGTTGGTGCTGGTCTGCGGTGAGCTCTGTGGTCATGCGGCGGGCTTTAGGCCGGCCGCCGGTAGAGGGGTAGATCAGGACGGTCTCGCCGATGCCGGCGAGCTGGGCGAGTAGCTGGCGGACGGACAGGTGCAGGCCGGCCTGGGCGGCCTTGCGGCGCATGAGGTGGGCGATCTGCAGGGCCAGGACGGAGGTGAAGAGGTGGACGCGGATGTTGTGCTCGGTCCAGTGGTGCATCGGGGAGAACGACACCACGTGCGGGTCTTTGAGCTGGCGGAAGGAGAACTCGGCTTCGGACTGGGACCGGTAGCCGGCGATGACCTCGGCCGCCGCCCAGTCGTCGTGGCTGGTGATCAGCACGTGCTTGCCGAAGATTTCCTCTTCCAGCGCCGCGCGGGCGGCCGGGTCGACGGACCAGGTCAGG
>WNFJ01014212.1_pt1 | contig 11983 bp, 12 predicted proteins | sample 5400461 | NCBI WGS metagenome assembly WNFJ01 (sample SAMN13153349, study PRJNA577476) | soil metagenome | isolation source: 115 cm saprolite on Douglas fir-dominated hillslope | place: USA:California | collected 2013-09-17
AGCGGCCGGCCCTGGGTGCCGAGGGCGGCCAGGACGTGCAGGGCGGTGAGCATCCCGGTGTCGGCGCGCCAGAAGTCGCGGAAGTAGTAGTGGCCGGAGGGCTCGCCGCCGAAGGCGGCGTCGTGCGAGGCCATGAGGGCCTTCATGTACGAGTGGCCGACGCGGGAGCGGACCGGGGTGCCGCCGTGCTCGCGGATGATCTCGGTGGCAGCGGCGCTGGTGATGACGTTGTGCACGATGGCCGAGCCCGGGTGGCGGGCCAGTTCGCAGTCGAGCAGGTTCTTCGGCTCCAGCGGGTTGGCCTCGTGGTTGGGGAAGGTGCCGTCCAGCTCGAAGTACAGCGGGACCAGCTCGACGGGCAGCCCGGCCAGCACGCCGGGGACCATGTGCCCGGCCATGCCGTTGCCGGCGTCGGCGACCACCTTCAGCGGCCGGATTCCCTCCAGCGGCACGAGGGATCGCAGGTGGCTGACGTAGTCGGCGCGCATGTCCTGGCTGGTGACCGTGCCCGGGTCCGCCACGGGGCCGGGGATGTCGCCGGCGGCGAGCCAGGCGCGGATCTCCGCCAGGCCGGTGTCCTCGCCGACCGGGGCGGCCCCGGCCCGGCAGAGCTTGATGCCGTTGTAGGCGGCGGGGTTGTGGCTGGCGGTGATCATGGCGGCCGGGATGCCGAGGGCGCCGGAGACGTAGTAGGCGTAGTCGGTGGACCCCAAGCCGGCGTCCAGCACGTCCGCGCCTGCTGATGCCGCGCCCTCGGCCAGGGCGGCGGCCAGGGCGGGGGAGGAGTCGCGCATGTCCCGGGCGACGGCCAGGCGGCGGGTGCCGGTGAGGCGGACGAACAGCGCGCCCACGTCGCGAGCGATGCCCGCGTTCATCTCGTCCGGGACGGTGCCCCGGATGTCGTATGCCTTCACCAGCCGGTCAAAGTCGGCCACGGTAGCTTCTCCTGGTTCCTTATCGGTGCTCACGGTAAGCGAGCGAAATACTACTGACGACCCGGCGGGTGCCGGGCGCGTTACGCCGGCCGCGCCGCGTCCTGGCGGGCGGCCGGGGGCGTGCACGCCAGGCCGGCGGGGTCGCTGCGCGGCAGCGCGACGGCGTGCACGGGCAGGCCGGCGACGCTGGCCAGGACGGCGGCGACGGCGTCGTCGGGGACGAGGGCGAACAGGCAGCCGCCGTGCCCGGAGCCGGACAGCTTCGCGCCGTAGGCCCCGGCGGCCAGCACCCGGCTCACGCACTCCTCGATCAGCGGCGTGGAGCAGGCCACCTGGTCCCGCAGCAGGGCGTGCGCGGTGCTGAGCAGCCTCCCGGCCTCGCGGTAGTCCGGCTGGGGGCTGTGCAGCACTGCGGTCAGCGCCTCCACGAGCGCGGCGGTCTCGGTCACGTAGGCAATCATGGCGGGTTCGCGGGCCTGGTAGCGCTCGCGCTTGCTGGCCAGCACGGTGGCGGTGGCGCGGCGCTGCCGGGTGTCGATCAGCACGACCGGCAGGCCGAGCGAGGCGGTGATCAGGGCGGCGTGCGGCCGGGTGCCGGCCGATACCTGGTTGACGCCGCCGCTGGCACAGGCCAAGAAGTCCATCCACCCAGCCCCGGTCCCCAGCTCGCCGGCCTCGGCCTGCCGCGCCAGCATGCACGCATCGGCGGTGCCGGGCGCGTCCCCGTGCTGCAAGGCGGACAGCGCCGCGACCACGGCGAGGGTCAGGGCGGCGCTGGAGGACACCCCGGCCCCGACCGGCAGGTCGGTGCTCGCCGTAACGACGACCCCGGCCAGGTCGTCGGCGGCGGGCAGGGTGATCTTGGCGGCGGCCTGCATGTGGTCGAGCACGTCGCCGTCGTAGACCGAGGCAGCGGCGCGGGCGGCGGGCACCAGCCGCGTCTGGTACAGCGGCGGCCCGGAGATCACGCCAGGGCGTCGGAGCCGGCCGCGCGCCAGGCCGTCACCCTCGTGCGCAGCGGGACCGCCGCCGTGACCGAGTTCCCGCCGGTCATCCAGTCCAGCGACTCCCCGGCCAGGCAGATCCGCCCCGGCACCGACGCCGTCGCCACCTCGCGGGCGCGCGGGGCGCGGGCCGCGCTCACCGGCGGGTCTCCGGCAGCGCCTGCACGCAGGTGCGGCAGGCCGGCGAGGCCGACCAGTCCGCGGCCGCGTGCCGGGCACGCCAGGTCGTCATGGCCTCGCCGTTCCACAGTTCCGCGAGGGTCGCGTCCGCGGCCGACCCGACCTCGTACCGCTCGTGCTCGGGGGCGGAGTCGGGGATCACGTTGCAGCACATCTTGACGGTGCCCCGGTAGTCGACTGACAGCGAGGTCGCGGTCATCTGGCACGGCTGCGTGCGCGGCCCGGCCTGGGCCGGGACCGCTGCGGTGCCGCCCCGGTCGTTGTAGGTGGCGACTGACGGGCTGATCACCTCGACCAGCACCCCGGCGGCCTCGTCCTCCCAGCGTGCGGCCAGTCCCTGCCTCACCGGGCCGAGCTGCCAGCCGAGCGCGTCCGCGAGGCCGGCCTGGGCCAGCCATCGGCGCAGCGCCGCCTCGGTGGGGGCGACGTCTGCCCGGTGCGGGTAGCGGGTGACACGCACGTACCGCACCCCGGCCGCCAGGAGGCGCTCCAGGCCGTCGCGCTTGAGCAGGTCCCCGTTGGTGTAGATCGCCGGCCGGGCCTGCGGCGCGGCGGCGCGCAGGAGGGCGAGTTCGTCGTGCAGCCTCGGGTTGGCCAGCGGCTCGTTGTAGTTGTGCAGGGCGAAGAAGCCCGCGAACCCGGCCTCCCCGAGTTCGGCGGCCACCTTGGCCAGCAGCGGCCAGGGCATGAGCTGCTGGACGCGCCGCGCGCCCGTGTGCCCGTTCGGGCACCACGGGCAGGTCCGGTTGCAGTAGCGGGCGGTCTCCACCTCCACGTACCGCAGTCCCGCCAGCGGCGGCGCAGCCGCCAGGGCAGCCGCCCCGGTCCCGCCGTACCTGGGCAGCCCGAGCAGGACGGGCGCGGCCTTGGCCGCCGGGTGCTGCGCGGGCGTGGTGGTCTTGCTTGTCATGAGTGGCCTCCTCTGCCGGGCCGGCTTCCTGCGGGAGCCCCCTGTTGTTTAGGGGCATAAACAAGCCCGGCGTCTTTGGCGGGCACAGACTGTATAGGGGTATAAACGCACGGTACGGTCCGTGCGAGTCGGCCGTCAAGGGGTCTAAACTCTGCTGCGTGGGGGCCACGGACGACTTCGAGGACGTGCGCCGCGACCCGGACCCGGTGCGGCGCGGGCGCCGCGCGACCGAGCTGCTGGCCGTGTACCAGCAGCGGGCGTCCGAGCTGGCCCGGCTCCGCCGTGTCGCGGTCGAGGACGCGCACCGGGAGCTGGGGATGAGCTACACCCAGATCGCCGCCGCGATGGGGCTGACCAAGGGCCGCGTCTCCCAGATCCGCAGCACCGCCCCGCCGCCGGAGCGGGCCTTCTTCGGCACCGGCCCGGTCAGCGTCGGCGTCCCGCTGCGCCACGGCGTCACCGACCGGCAGCGTCCGCTGGTCGCCGCCGAGGACATGCGGGCCGGCGAGGAAGCCGCCCGGCTGCTGGAGGGGTACGCGCTGGCCGTCACCCGCTACCAGATCGATCCCGGGACCGCCGCTGCGCCGCCCGGCGACGCGGTGGTCATCTGCGGGCCGAAGACCGCGCCGGTCGGGGCCGCGCTGCTCGCCCGGGACCGGGCGCTGGACATGTGCGAGGACGGCGGGCGCTGGTGGATCATCCAGCGGGCGACCGGGCAGCGGCACGGCTCCCCGTCCGACGAGCCGGACCCGGCCGCCGCCGACCTGGCCTACGTCGGCCGCCACCAGGACGGCGGTCATGTCACCGTCCACATCGCGGGCATCCACGCGATCGGCTCGCTCGGCGCGGTGCACTACCTGGCCGGGCACCTCGCGGAGCTGTACGCCGGCGCCGGGGACGCCTCGCTGTCGCTGGTGACCCGGGCGTCCTACGACGGCCTTGAGATCACCGGCAGCAGCCTGGCCGCCGACCCGTTCACCTGGTGATCTGGTGCGCATCGCCGCCGCCCAGCTACCCGAGCCGCCGCACGGCGCCGACCGGATCGTCGCCACTCGCAACGCGGTCGCGGTCCTGGACGGGGCCAGCGCCTTCGAGCCGGCCAGCATCCCGCCGGGCGACTACGCCAGCCGCCTGGGAGCCTCCATCGCCACAGCCCTGACGGACGCCCCCTACGCGCCGCTGGCCAGCGTGCTCGCCGAGGCCATCGCGGCGACGGCCTCGGTGCTGGGCCTGGCCGGCGGCGACGGCTGCCCGTCCAGCACCGTCGCCATGGCCCGCCTCGCCGGCGGCACCCTTGACCTGCTGGCCCTGGGCGACAGCTACATCTTCTACGGCACCGGGCCAGGCGGGCCTGGCACCGGGACGCTCACCGACGACCGGCTCGCCGGCCTGCGCCTGCCCCAGCAGCGGCACTACCGCGAGCGGCTGGCCGCCGGGGGCAGCTACGACGACGCCCACCGGGAGCTGCTGCGCGCCCTCCAGCGCGAGCAGCGCAGGCACCGCAACCGGCCCGGAGGCTACTGGATCGCCGCAGCGGACCCGGACGCGGCCAGCCGCGCGCTGACCCTCACCCTTCCCACAACGGCGGCGGCCTGGGCCGTGCTCGCCACCGACGGGATAGTGAACACCGCGCGGCACCTCGGCCTGGACGACTGGCCCGCATTCGCGCATTCCGGCCCTGCCGCCCTCGCCCGCCTCTTGCGACACTGCCAGGACTGGGAACAGCACGCCGACCCCGACGGCCGGAAGTTCCCGCGCTCCAAGCGGCACGACGACAAGGCCATCGCATCCCTCACCACAGGCCGGTAGGGCCGCAACCGCCGCCCCGGCCGTGTCACCGGCCCCGCCGGGCCGCTGTCCGCCCGCCACCGCGCGAGACTGCAGCCCGGCGCGCGGAACCGCTGAACCTGCGACCTCAGCCTGCGCCAGTGCCCGCTGTCGCCGCGGCGCCGCTCCTGCCGGACCGAGAATGCTGAAGCCGCGCCAGTGCACGGTGCTCACAGCCGTTTCAGGGCCGCAGCGACCCTCCGCATCGTCTCCGGCCTGGGCTCCGCCCAGCCCGAGGCACCGGGGTTCCACCGCGGCACAGGGAAAGAGGGTCCCTGCGCCCCTGGCACGCGCACGCGCAAGGTGTCGTCCTGCGCCGCCGCGTGCTCCGGCCTCTGCGCCGCCGTGGCGCCTGCCAGAGGACTTGCACTGGTCATCGCGATCGTGCTCCTTCGCAGCTCAAGGCGCGCGGGCTGATCCCGCGCGGGAGCCTGGTATGCGTCAGCCGGCGGGGCCGGCTAACCGCCGGCCGGGGTGAGCGGCCTGCCCCGGTTTTCCAGTTCCACGGCGATGTCCACGCGCAGCGTGTCGAGCTTGACCGCCAGCACGCCCAGCCCGAGCGCGCGGTGGTTGTCATATAACAGGCGGGCGGCGTCATGGGCGGCGCGCAGCGCCTGGTCGTTGAGGCTGTCGAACATCGCAGGTACTCCTGTCTCAGCCGCCCGCGCGGCACGGGGCGGGTGCTCGCTTTCCGGCCGTACGAGGGCTAGGGGATGAAACTGGGGGCGGAGGCACCAGGTGCAACAGGGGCCGCCTCTAGCAGCGCCCAGACGACCTTGCCGCCGCCGTCGTGGCCGAAGTATCCCCAGCGCTCGCTGAGGGCCTCGACCAGCAGCAGGCCGCGCCCGTTCTCGGCGTCCGCGCCAGGGTCGGCCCGCGCCGGGGGCTGCGGGCTGGCGTCCCAGACGAAGACCACGACCCGGCCCAGGTCGGAGACAAGCCATATCCGCACGGCGTCCCGCCCCATCGCGTGGGAGGCCCGGACCCCGTTGGTGACCAGCTCTGAGACCAGCAGTTCGGTGCCCTCGCTGAGCGTGGCCAGTCCCCATTCCCATACCACCTGGCGTGCGTGCAGCCGGGCGCAGGGCACCGCGCCGGGAAGTGCGCCGAGTTCGAGGAAGCTCTGCAACGGCCACCCGGCCGCGAACGGCGCGACTCGCGCCACGTCCGTAGCCTGGGCTGAGGACCGGCCATAGCTGCCCGGTGCGAGTGTTGACCGGCCTGCGGCAAGACGAAGGTATCCGCTCGCGGCTGGCTGCCGCCCGGGACTCGTCTTGCCGTCCACGATTGTGCTCCCTACGACGTCCCGTGCGACTGGATGGCCCGGTGCTCATCGTGCCGACTGCGGCTCACGGGGCGATGCCCGGACGGACGCGAGCGCGGCCCTGGCACGCCGACATCGTGCATGGCGACCAGGTCGAGCAGAAGCCAGGGACTTACGCTCGGGTCACGCGCGGTGCGGCGCAGCCACATTCCGGCCGCGCGGGTGTCACGACGGGCGATGTGGGTCATGAACTCCCTGGCCAAGCGCGCATGGCGAGCGACGGTGATCTCGTCGCTGCCGGCCGGGAATGCCTGGGCTGTGGCCGATGATGCTGGTGCCTTTCCGTCCGGGGCGGGGATAGCGCCCGGTGCCAGCTCGGCGGGTGAGACCCGCAGCGCGGTGGTCGAGCCGGGTGAGCGTCCGCTGCCCGGTCTCGATCATGGAGATGTAGGAGTAGGACAGCCCCGCCAGCCCCGCCAGCTCGACCTGGGTCAGCCCGCGTCGAAGGCGGAGCCTGCGCAGCGGGTGATCGGCACCGTGCGTATGCTCTGTGCCGCTCATGCCGGCTCGCCCGTAATGGCTGTCGCCGTCATGTGCCGGTCGCCTCTGTTCGTGCCTGCCTGGGCGACGCCGTCCCGGGGATCAGCGCGAGCCGCCCGCCGACAATTTCGTGATCATTGCCGTTGCCGACGCCCTGGCCGGTGTTCCCGACCGGGCCGGACACCTCGATCACCAGCCGGCCGGGAACATACGGCAGCGTCAGCGACATGCCCTCAGCCATGGCGGCCCGCACATCCTGGGCCTGGCCGCGAGGATTCCCCTTCCGTGCAGGGTCGCCGTCATCTGTCACGACCTCGGCGGTCTCCGCGAGCGCGACCACTTCCCCGGCCGCCTCCAGCAGGTCATCAAGCCGGGCCGCCACCCGCACGGACGGGCGTTTGCGGCCGTGGAGGACGTTGGACAGGTAGCCCGCGCTGCACGCGACGCGCCGCGCGGTCTCCCGTAGCGACAGCCCGCGCGCCTCCATCAGCGCGACAACCCTCTCCCCGAACGGGGTCTCGGCGCGCGGGCGGCGCAGCAGCACCAGCCGGTCCTGCTGCGGCAGGCTCTCGTGGTCGGCCAGGTCCAGCAGGCACAGCACGTCGGTCTCGTAGATCTCCGCCAGCATGAACAGGACGTACACCGATGGTTTGCGTGTGCTGCGTGGCCACTTCTCGTACTCGCACAGCCGCGAGCCGGTCAGGCTGGCGCGGGCCTCCGGGTCCGCGTCTGTCCTGGCGGCGCGGTCGTTGAACCGCGCCGCCGCCTGCTCCAGCGACCACCCCCAGGCCAGGCGGTACGCCTCACGCGGGCGTCCCCGGTACCGGCGTCCCACCTCGGCGGCGATCTCGTCATAGTTGAATCCCAGGCCGCGCATGCGCTCCCGCAGCCCGTCCAGTTCGGCCTTGAACCCCTTGCGCCCGGCCGCGACCGGCATCCCCGGTACGGTGTCGGGACTGGTGTGGCTCACGTCGAAGGCTCCTTCACGCTGTCGTCACCGATTCGGCCAGCAGGTCACCCAGGGCACGCGGCTCACCCAAGATCACCGGGAGCAGCGCCGAGCGGGGCATTTCGACCGAGTCCGCGAATTGCAGCAGTTGCCGGATGTCGTAAATGCCCTGCCGCGCGCCCGCCTCGTAATACCAGATCGCGCTATGCGAAAGGCCGGTTATCTCGCTCAGATCCTGCCGGGAAAGCCGCGCAGCAGAACGGTAGATCACCAGGACAGCCGGGAAGTCCAGCCGGGCCAGCGCGTTCCGCATCGGCTCGGTATCCCACACCCACGCGGCCAAGTCGCGGCAAGTATCGGGGTCGGCGAGTTCCCGTTCCGCAAATAGTGCCCGCTGGCACGGAGCGCAGATCGTGCCCGGGTTGTACCCGGACAGGCGGGTCTTGTTACAGGCACCGCAGACCCGCGTCGTCGGCTTTGCCTGAGTCATCAACTCCTTTCATCGCAGCGCTGAGGTCCGGCACCTGGCATTGGCCTGGCTCAGGGTAACGACCCCTTTCCTCAGCGACGGTTAATGCGAGTGAACTCGGTGGATATACGTTGGCCACGCTTATCTGCAGCATCAGGGCTTCCTCCCGATCCCGGCGTATACCCAGCGAGTCCCACCGCCGGCGTAGTATTCCGTTGACGGCCGCCACTGCGACAGAAAGACAATGCCGGGCTCGACTATCTCGAACCCGGCGAAGAAACGCTCTATCTCATCTTTGGTGCGCATCACCATCGGCGCGGTCGCCTGATCGTAGGCACCGGCGATCTGCCCCAGCGCAGCCTCGTCCCGGTTCTCGCGGGTCACATGCGAGATGACCAGGTAGCTCCCCGAGCACATGGCAGCGCATAGCCTGGCCACGCTCCCGTACGGGTCGTCGTTGTCGCGGACGAAATGAAGCAGCAGAGTCATGCTTAGCGCTACGGGCCGGGAGAAGTCGATGATTCTCCGCAGCTCGGGATTACCCAGGATTCCGCCGGGGTCTCGCAGGTCGCCGGGGATGAGGACCACGTCGGCCAGGCCGTCAAGATAAGCGCCGCCACGTGCGAGAACAACCGGGTCATTATCAACGTACGCGACCCGGGCGCGGGGATTGTGCTCCCTGACAAGCTGATGGACATTGCCTCTGGTGGGGAGGCCAGGTCCTATGTCAATGAACTGCGATATACCGGACTCTGCGGCAAGGAAGCGGACCGCGTGCTTGAGGAATTCCCGGTTCTCCAGGGCGGCCAGCGGGACATCCGGCGCGGCCCCGAGCACCAGCCGGGCCGCTTCCCGGTCAGCATCGGTATTCTCGTTCCCGCCGAGGTAGTAATCCCACATTCCCGCGACGTTCGGGACTGCCGGGTCAACGCCGGGCAGCTCTGCTTGGTCGGCCACATAGTCCTCCTGGTCAGCGGGCATCCAGGCGAGGATCGCCTGCCGGATCGCCCGTTACGGGTTCGGCAGCGGGGCCGTCAATTTCGCAGTAACGCCGCGCGCATCGCCCGAGTGCCGGTCTTGCCCTGTTGACTAATTGCCCCTGCACAACTTCGATGGTGGCGGGCAGGGCACCCGGCCGGAACCGGCGATTACCAACAGGCGACGGGCTATTACCGTTGCTGGTAGCGGTGGCTTCTGGTGACCTGGCGTAACCTATCCTCATGGACCAGGCAGAAAGACACCTACCGCCAGAGTTCTGGTCCTCTCCGGCCGTCGCCGCCGCCCTCGCGAGCTGCGACTTCGCGACGCTGCTGGAGGAGATCCGGCGAGCGCACGGCTGGACGCAAAAGCAGCTGGCCCTGGCGGTGGGGTACTCCCAGAGCTGGGTCTCGAACGTGCTTCGGAGGCAGCAGGCACTCACCGTAGACCAGGTCCGGGGAATATCTCGCCGGATCGGGGTACCCGTACACCTACTCCGGTTCGGCGACCCGGGAGGTGACGATCCAACGAAACGGCGAGACTTCGGCAAGGCAATGGCGCTGGCGCTGGTCCCCTTGCCCACGCGGGCAGTCGTCGACGAGACGACGGCCCCCACCCTGACAGCGATCACCGGCGCGCAGCGCAGGCTGGATGCCACCACGTCCGCCCGCGAGCTGGCGCGCGGCGTGACCGCGCATGTGGAAATGGCCAACCGGCTGCTTGCACGGGCCGGAAAGACGCCGTACGCCGCGGACGTGGCAGCCGCCGCCAGCGAGGCGGCGGGGTTCGCCGCCTGGCTGCACGCCGACATGTACGACATCGGCAGCGCACGGGCCTATTACCGCATGGCGATCGGCCGCGCCCGCCAGGCCGGGCAAGACCTGCTCGCCGGGTACATGCTCGGCAGCCTGGCCGCGTTCGAGATCGACGGCGGCGACCCCGAACTCGGGCTTACCCTCGTCGGCGAAGCACGGCAGCAGATAGGAGCCACGCCGCACCCGGCACCACGGGCATGGCTGGACGCCACCGAGGCGCTCAGCTTCGCGGCAGCGCGCCGTGACGGGGAGGCCGCCTCGCACGCGCTGGCCCGCGCCGCGAGGGCCATCCACCAGGACCGGCGGTCCGAGCCGCCGCCCTGGCCGTGGGTGTTCCCGTTCGACCACGCCAAGCTGGCCGGGTACCGGGCACTGGTCGCGGTCAGGCTGACTCGTCCGGGCGACGCGCTGGCTGCGTTCACCGAGTCCCTGTCGGCCGCGCAGCCCGCCCCCAAGCAGCGCGCCGTCATCATGCTCGAAGTCGCGACCGCCGCCCGGCAGGACGGCGCGGCCCGGCGCGACAGCGACCGGATCGATGAAGCCTTCCGGCTCGCCTGCGAGGCCCTCGGGGTCGGCGTCGCCTACTCTTCGGAGCGCATCGTCGACCGGGCGCGGCGGTTCCGCCGCGAGTACACCGGCCCCCCCACCAGCTACGTCCGGGACTTCGATGACCAGATCCGCTCCGCCCTGCTGTTAGATAGCGCGCATGTACCGCATAGCGATCTCAGGACACCGGGGCCTGCCCGCCCCAACTGTTAGCCTGATCGACCAGGCCGTCCGCGCGGCACTCGCCGAACGCGCGCCCGACGTGACCGGCCTGTCCTGCCTGGCTGACGGGGCCGACCAGATCTTCGCCCGCGCCGTCACCGACCTCGGCGGCACCCTCGAGGCCGTCATCCCCGCCGCCGAGTACCGGGAGAAGCTGCCGGAGGACTCCCATCCCGGGTACGACACCCTGTTCGCCCGGGCCGCCGCCGTCCACCGCCTGCCGTTCACCGAGTCCACGCCCGAGTCCCACATGGCCGCCAGCAAGCTCATGGTTGATCAGGCGGACGAGCTGTACGCTGTGTGGGACGGCAAGCCCGCGCGGTCCTACGGCGGCACCGCCGACGTCGTCGCATACGCCCGCGAGCACGGCACCCCCGTGCGCGTGATCTGGCCGGATGGCGCGCAGCGCGGCTAACGGCCGGGCAGGCAGGCCGACAGCCCTACCGATGACGTGGTTCTCAGATATACCTGCCATGTACCTGGCCCGGCGGCCAGCTTCGGCGACCTGCGCCGCAGCGGGCAAACGCCGGCGCCCTCGCCCGTCTGAGGTACACACCGGGTACATCTGCGGTCAACTGGCGGGCTCTCGAACCATGTTACGGTCCGCCCGCCGCGCCGTCGCCAGCCCCACCGCGCGGCAAGGCGGGCAACGAGATGAAGCCCCCGGCCGTCCTCCGCGTCGCTACCAGCGGGGCGCGGCTCCGGCACCCCCGGCCCGCTCCGGTCGGTAACCTCAACCCGGATAACGCCGTTCTCCGTCCTGACCGCGACCGTGACCGTCTCCCCGGGCGCACCCGAGCCGCTATGCCGGATACTGTTGACGAAAAGCTCGTCCACCAGCAACGCTGCCACGTCCCCGCACGGATGCCCGGGGCCTAGCAGCCCCTCCACGAACGCGCGGGCCAGCCGCGCCCGCTCCGCCCGCCCCGCAAGCGTCACGGTCTCCCGGACCACCCGCCCAGCCATCAGCACACCCGCCTTCCCGGCCGCCCTCGTCCCCGGGAAATCACGCGGGCCGGCGAGCGGACACACCGGGATGGACGCCCGGCTCGGGGGCAAACGTCAAGCCAGGGCACCCCCCGGAACGGGCACCGGAACCCCGTCAAGCGGCTACCCACACCGCTCCCTGGCCCCGATTCCCGTCCGCTATGCGTCCGTGGACACCGCAACATGACGCCCTACAGCGCGACAAGGTGACACATGACGGGACAGAGAAGAAGCGCCCCGCTAGCGCGAGAATTCACAGCTAGCGGGGCGTTTTCGCAGGTGGTGGCAGGTGTTGGGTTCGAACCAACGTAGGCTGAGCCGACGGTTTTACAGACCGCTCCTGCCTGCACCTCCACA
>WNFJ01576415.1_pt2 | contig 11983 bp, 9 predicted proteins | sample 5400461 | NCBI WGS metagenome assembly WNFJ01 (sample SAMN13153349, study PRJNA577476) | soil metagenome | isolation source: 115 cm saprolite on Douglas fir-dominated hillslope | place: USA:California | collected 2013-09-17
GAACGAGGCCACAGCATCTCCTTGCAAGTGATTTGCAACACCCAAATCAGACTAACTCAGTCCGATATGCTTTGCAACTCACTGTCATCTGGAAATGGTGGACGCCGATCTCGAATTGACCCGCAGCGCCGCGCAATTACATACGGAACAGTCCCGCGCCGAACACAAACTCCCCTATACCGGCTGTTTCGCCGCCGCCCGCGCCCTCCAGCGGCAACCTGTCCCGCCTGCCCCGAGCATCTCGGTGATCCCGTCGGGAAGCCTCCCTCGCCACCGTCGACTCCAGCGTGGGATACTACCCCCACGGAGGCCTCCGAAAGATGACTTTTGGCAGCAATCTCACTCAGTCGATCTCCATTGAGCCACGCCTCCAGCCTTGCCGCATCAATTTGAATTCCTCGGGCTCGGTGATTTCCGATGGCTGCAACGACGGCGCCCTTACGGGCACGATTCAGGATTTCGACTACGCCTACGGAAACTGGGGCTCGACGAACAGCGGCAACGTCACGATAATGAGTGCTAACGGCGCTCAGAACTTTAACCGCTCCTTCACGTATGATTCGCTCAACCGACTCGCCACACTAGCCGATAGCAACACTTCCCAGCAATGCCGCGGCCTCTCCTGGACCTACGACGCCTGGGGCAATCGCACCGATCAAACCGTGACCGGCGGCACCTGCAACACCTTCCACCAAACCGCTAATACGCAGAACCGCCTGGTTGGCCCGCCCTATCAGTACGACGCCGCCGGCAACATGACCAACGACGGCAGTCACACCTATTTCTACGATGCCGAGAACCGTTTGACAAAAGTGGACGGCGGCAGCACCGCCACTTACAACTACGACGCCGAAGGCCGTCGCGTGGAGAAGGCCACTGGGTCAACCTACCACGATTACCTTTATGACTTGACTGGAAATGTAGTCACGGAGTGGTGCACCAACTGCGCTGGATTTACTGGATGGAGCACCGGCTACGTCTACTTTAATGGTCAATTTGCCGCGCAATATTCCAATGCCACGACCTATTTCGCGCATAAAGACCACCTCGGGTCTACCCGCTTGCTCACGGGCCTCAATCAAGCGGTGGTCCAAAACCTCGACTATCTCCCTTTCGGCGAACTCAACTCCACCGACTCCGGCACAACCTCCCACAAATTCACCGGCTACGAGCGCGACTCCGAAACCAGCCTCGACCACACCCAATTCCGTCAATACGCCTCTTCCCTCGCCCGCTGGACTTCCCCCGACCCCGCGGGCCTCGCCGCCGTCGACCCCGCCTTCCCCCAATCCTGGAACCGCTACTCCTACGTCCTCAACGATCCGCTCAATCTCGTTGATCCTCGGTTTAGACGATTGCGTTGACAAGGTACAGCCTGACGGGTCGATTACCACAATATGTACAGTTAATGGCGGAGGAGGTGATATCTTTACTCCCAGCGGCTGCTTCGAGATTCTCTTAGATGGTCTCGACAAGGGGAACAATTGCGACAAAGGCCGTGGCGGCGGCAATAGCAGCGGCTTCACTCTCGGCATCCGGGCACCAGGCCAAACGTTCAACCAGTGCCTCGTTCAAAACGCAGCAAACTACAGCGCAGGTGGTGTACTCGACTTAGCTGCCGGAACCACCATAGGAAACAGCACTGCCGGGCAAGTTTTGGCCGGAAATACATTTACCGGTGCCTATTCCGCCCTCGCCGGTTCGGTAGAGGACGCAGCCACAGTGGCGGGTACGGCGGCTCCCGATCTACTTAACTCGGCAATCGGCTCCACGGCGACGTTTGGCCGAAGGACGTCGAATATACTGGCCCTCAACCTTGCTGGGAAAGGCGGACTCCCACAAGCGCTTAGTTCTTCTTCAGGCGGGCTAAAGTCATTGCTCGGCTCCGCGAGTAAGGCGCTAAATTTAGGACTGGAAGCCTCCTTAAAGGCCGCGATTGATGCCGGATTGGCGGGCGCTGAAGTTATCGGTTGTTCCATTCATCGGTAGCCACATGCAGAAACCAGGAACGATGTCGCAGGTAAAAAGCGGGCTACGGTTAGCAGCACTCACTCTCGTTTTTTTTGGGATAGCGGGATTGTTTTTTGCTGGGGTGACCTATTCATTTTTTCCGACCGGCCACTCTCGGGCGCTCGGGCTGGTATTTCTCATCATCTCGACCTCAGTAATGGTTGTGGAGATGAATCGGTGGGTGAAAGTGCTTCCGGGCATTCTTGGCTTTGCGGTTTTGAATGGTCTAATCATGCTCTTTACTGGGCATCTCCTCAATGATTCTTCGATTCCAATCTCCCGGCTAGACGCACTAGTTATCACGCTTTTTTTCTTGGGGAGCAGTCAACTGTCACGGACCTTCAAAGACCGGAAGTTGAATGTGGTTGATCGCGTGGCCCTGCTGGCATTTGCCTTCAGTGTCCCATTGTTGATCGGATTTAATTCAGCCAGAGAACAAGCGAGGGGTAGATCAGCACCACTTGATTCCATCGAATTTATGACAATGGGCATTGGTCTTTGTTGCTTGCTCATCGCCTGGGTTTACGACCGTATCCAGCGTCGTCGTGGCCACAATGGGACGGGTGGCCCGGACGACAAATCCTAAGACGACATGCCCCGCCCTCGGTTTTGGAGGGCGGGGCCTTTGACTTTGCTTTTTTCTTGGTCGTCACGCGTCGTCTTTCGCACTCTCTGATTTCAAATTTCTAGTTTTCCAATTTCTAATTTCCAATCTCCAGAATTGCCGTTCAACCCTCAATTCTCCCCATTCCCTGCAAAATACTTAACAAGCTGATACCCACGTGCTATTCTGTCGTGTGTTTGCCAAGCCCCAGCCTCGCCGATCTCCTTGTCCTAATGTTCGGACGTTCCAAGGTTCAGACGTTTTGGTTCAGACGTTTTAACGAGCTTTATCCCTAACTCCTTTCCCCTCAATCTTTTTGCCGACCCCCACTCCCTAAGCTCAATCACTTCAATCTTTTACATAAACATAGGGGGCCAGGGGCATCCTCATCCTCAAATCTCCCATCGCTCTCCCCTATCTCCCATCTTCCGTACACTCTTCCAAGTTCCGCATCCCGCAAGTCCTTTGTTTGCCACTCTTATGCGAATTCTGCGTCCCGGACGGTTCTACGGGACGAAAACGGGGTGTGTACCCAAAATTCCCATTCTGGAACGAGTGCGTTATGCCTGCTACGGCCCTCTCGGGGCGAGGCCAAGGAGATTGCAAACCTGCCTGGCGTGTCTCCTAACGCTTCCCTTGCAACCTTCAACTGTCGACTGTCAACAACTTCTTCAGATTCTTCAGAGGAGGCACCGTGGATTCCAAAAAGCTCGTGCTCGCGCTGCTCGACGAAGCTTACGAGAAAAAAACCTGGCATGGACCGAATCTCAAGCAATCCATCAAGGGAGTAACCGCGAAACAAGCCGCCTGGCGTCCCGGACCCGGCCGACACAACATTTGGGAAGTGATGCTCCATGCCGCGTACTGGAAGTATGCCGTGCGGCGCAGAATAGAAGGCGGGAAGCGCGGCTCCTTCGCGCTCAAAGGAAGCAATTTCTTTCCGCGGCCGGAACCGGGCAAGCTGAACGAAGCGGCGTGGAAGACCGACCAGAAGTTGCTCGAGCGCGAGCACCGCGCATTACGCCAGGCCGTGGCGAAAGTATTGCGCACGCCGCGGGGCGCAAAATTAGTGCGCCAGCTCTACGGCGTGGCGTTCCACGACGTCTATCATGCCGGGCAAATTCGGCTTCTCCGCCGGCTGATGGAGCGCTGATTAGCGCGTCAGTTTTCGCAGCGACTGGATAACGAGGGACATGTCTGGGGCGTCCTGGAAAAGGCGAATTGCCGCGATCCCCGAAGCGCCGGCGGAAAGGCAGGAAGCAGCGTTTTCTAGAGTGACGCCGCCGATGGCGAGTACGGGGATGGAGACGGAGCGGCGGACTGCAGCGAGCTGCTCAAGGCCCTGAGGCGCGCCGAATGTGGCTTTCGACGGCGTGGCAAAGATGGGGCCAAAAAAAATATAATCCGCGCCGCCGCTCGCTGCTGACTTGGCAGCTTCCAGTGAGTGGCAAGAAACCCCAATGAGAAAATCTTTTCGCCGGTCGCACGATTCTGCAAGCCGCTTCGTTTCCTGCAGCGGAAGACTGTTCTCGCCCAGATGCACGCCGCCGGCGCGCTCCGAGAGCGCGACGTCCAAGCGATCATTCACCAGGATGCGTGTTGCAGCGGCGTTGCTTGCCTGAGAATCCGCGGCCCGCTGCAAAGCTGCGCGAGTGAGGGAACCGCAATCTTTTCCCGAGAGATCTTTTTCGCGCAACTGGATCCAATCGACGCCTGCGGTCGCTGCAGCTTCGATCTTTTTCAGAAGGGCCTGATACGCGTCCGAAGGTTCGCGGACGGAGAGGCTGTGCCGGTCCGTCACATAGCAGAGGAGCAGGCAACGAGCTGAATTATCGGGGCGGGACACGATCAGGCCCCGGGCGCGAACCGACCCAGCCGATTGCCAGAAGGATATCCAAAACCCCGACGCCGCTGACCGCTCCGCGAAAGGACGGATGAAGCAAAATAGGCATAAGCAATGGATAGTGACTGAGAAAAAAATTCTGTTCCCAATAGGCGGACCACGGCAGATAGAGAAGCAGGGCGCCCATTTCGAACGCCAGAACGACCAGCAGTGCGCGATATACCCGGTTCATGGATGAGCGGAATCCCGTCCTGTCAGGAAAGTCTCAGCATCAACGGATGGGTTTCTGAAGGGCGGCAATACGTTCGGCCACGCCGCGATAGTCGATGTTCATCGCGTAGACCTGGGAGAAACTCTTCAGCGCCGCTTCAGGCTCACCCGCCGATTCCTGAGCTACGCCCAAATCATACCTCAAGGCGAGCGTGCTTTCCGGATCATTGCCGGGGGTCTGCAGAGCGCGCTCATACCAGATCGCGGCAATCGCCGGTTGGTTCTTCTCCATGAAGGCCAGGCCCAGGAGCGTGCAGCATTGCATGGTGTAACGGAAGGCGCGGCCGCGATCGCTGGCTTTGGCAACTTTCTGAAACTCGCTGATGGCTTCTTCGAGCAGCCCCATCTCACGAAACGCGATGCCCAAATTGTAGTGCGTTTCGAGGTCTTCGTCTTCCGCACCCATCTCACCCAGTTCGGCGCGAAACTGGTCGAACACTTCCTTGAGCGGGCCGGACTCGCTGGACGGCGCGGGCGCCGCCTGCAGCTTGGCCACGGACGCCGGCTGGGAATCCGGCATGGTTCTGGAAAATTCCGGCGCAAGTTCGCCGATGCCGAGCTGATCGATTTCGTGGGCAAGATCGGCAAGGAATTGGTCGGAAGCAAAGGTGCTCCCCGCAGGTGGAGTTTGCGCGGCATTTTTCCCGACTCGCCGCGGCTCGGGTGGAGCAATCGGCTTCTCGGGCGGGCGCTGATCGTACGCCGGGACAAGTGGCTCGGATTCCAGTACGAGTTCATACTCCTGTTCCAGTTCGAATTCGAGATCGCTGGTCTGTGGAGGTTTCTGCGGAGCTTTAGCCGCTGGTACTTGTTTGGGCTTGGCCGGAATTTTGGAAGCGGCGGCAACATCGAACGCGGCGACAGCCGGTACATCAGTTGGCGGAACAATCGGGGGTTGCTCGGCAATTTGAAACTCTTCCACGTCCCGGGGTTTCGTGTGACGCGTGGGTCCGGCCGCGGGCTTCGCCGGCGTTGGAGGGGGAGCTTCAACACTCGCCCCGCCGGGACGCGTCTCTTCGAGAAGCGTAGCCCATTCGTCGGACAAGTCGACTTCCTGCACGTCCGCCTGTACGGCGGCGGCGCTCACTTCGACTGGCTCGGGGCGGGCCGTCTCTACGGGAGCGGCCGGGGCGGGCACTGGAGATGGGGTGGGTTGTTCCGGCGCGGGTTCTGCGGCGATCTCCGGTATCGAACCATTCATCGGGGCTGGTTCTGCGGCTTCCGGGGCCGCTGGTTCGGCCGCCGGGACGGCAATCGCCAATTCCTCGTCCGTCAAACCAGCGGCACGCTGGAAGCGGCGACGCAATTCCCCGAATCGTTCGGAGCTGCGCTGGTCGCCCGCATCGCTGTGGATGTGCTCTAGCTTCGCGGCGAGTTCAGCGGTGCGCCGGTCATCCCCGGCGCCAATAACAAAGTCGAGAAGTTTTTCGAGGGTTGGGGTGTGACGCGGTGCGCGGCGCAAGATAGCATCGAGCAAGCCAATGGCTTTCTGCGTGAGGCCGTAGCTGGCGAAGAGGTCCACGTCGGTGAGCGACTGCGCGATGAATTTTTGCGTCTCTTCGTCCAACCCAGCCTCGCCGGGCTTCACTGCAGGCTTGGCTGGTAGTTCGCCAGCGGGTTCTTCGTCGTGGACTGGCAGTTTGGGGGCGGGGGGTTTCAGAATTTCCGCCTTCAGGTTTTCCTCGGGAAACTCTTCCGCTTCGGCCGGCGCAAGAAGTCCCATTTTGCGAAGCACGCCGTTGAGTTTACGCTTTGCCGAATCGCTCTCAGGATCGCGGTCGAGGAGCTGTTCGAAGGTCTTCTTTGCTTGCTCCCACTGGTGATCGGCAGCCAGGGCATCTCCCAGCTGCGCCAGCGCGCCGGACAAGCGGAAGGAATCGCTGGTACGTCCATACAGGTCCACGAGCCATTCCAGCGGCTCAATCCTGCCGGGCATGCCGGCCGCGAGCTCACTGAGCAATTTCCCGGCAACCTCGTGCTCTCCGGCATCGATCAGGGACAGCCGCAACTTTTCCAGAATTTCCATGGCTTTTTCGCCATTTCCGGATTGCAGCAGCGTTTCAACGACCTTCTGCATGGGCGCAAAATTTTTCGCGTCTGCTTCAAACACGCGATGCGCCAGCTCCGAGGCCTGGTCCCAGTCGGAATTCTTGAGATAGAGATCGAGGAGGAGTTCGGTCTGCTCGCCGCCCTTCTCAAGATCAGCGGCCTGTTCCAAGAGCTGTTCGGCCTTAGCGAGATTGCCCTGCGAAGAATACGACCGAGCTTTGACGATGACGGCAGCCAGGTTGTTGGGCTCGAGTTTCAGCGCCTTGTCCGCGAGCTTTTCACTTTCTCCATGGTCACCGCGGGCCAGGGCTCGCTGCGAAGCGGCGACGTAAGCCTCGATGGCGTCCCGCGTCTGGCCCATGGCCTGGTACAAATCGGCCAGGCGCACTTGAATGCGGAGATTGTCGGGCTCGGCCTGCAGAAGTTTTTTCAAAAGGCCGATGGCTTCCGGCTGGCGATGGTTCTTCAGGTGAATCTCCGCCAGTTGAAGGAAAAGTGGCCGGGCCTCGCTCATCACGCCCTGTTGAACGTAGAGGTCGGCAAGCTTTTCAAGGGGTCGAATCTCTTCCGGGGCGAGCTTGGCGATGCGCTTGTAGACGGCGATGGCTTTCGTCAGGAAACCGTCGCCGACGAAAATTTGCGCCAAGCGTTCGAAATAGTCGATGGCCTGAAACGTGTCGCCCTGGCGGATGTACAGCTCGCCGACAGTCATGAGGGTGACTTGATCGCGAGGCTCATACTTCAAAATATTCTGGTATTCGGCAATGGCCTGGGCGACTTTGCCCTGGTTCAGCAGCTTTTGTGCCGTTTCGACGTACTTGCTCTTGTTATAGGCCATGCGCGAACAGGGACAAATCTCCCCTCGGAGTGTGTCCCACACGTTCTCCTCAACCTGTTGCGGTAGCGAAATGGCTCGTAACGCTACCTCGTTACGCTAGCAGGCGGGAAAAAGACAAGTCAATGTACGCAGAACCTCTTGTGAGCAGGCAGTTATCCCCTTTCCTTCCAGGGAATTGGACAGCGAAGACCAGGCGAAGGCAGGCCAAAGAGTTCATCCGATCCGATTTTCCTGAATGAGCAGCGCAGACCAAGCATCAAGTTTCAAGCGGGAGAGGAGTCTGCGTCGCGCCAACGGCCCAGCAGGCGGATTCGCGCACGGGCGCGAAGGAATGGCGATGGAGGGGCGACGGGCCATGTTGGCGCAAGGCCTCGAGATGGTCGGGCGTGCCATAGCCTTTGTGGCGCGCCAGACCGTACTGTGGATAGACGGCGTCCCACTCTTCCATTCGTGTGTCCCGATGCGTTTTCGCGAGGATCGAGGCTGCGGCGATGGAGATGCTGCGAGCATCGCCTTTGATCAAAGATTTCTGCTCGATCAAAACATCGAGCTGCATCGCGTCGATGAGCAAGTAATCGGGCGGAATTGTCAGTTGCTGCAACGCGGCGGTCATGGCCTGGCGCGACGCCTGGTAAATGTTCCACGCATCGATGCGCTGTGCGTCCACTTCCGCGACCGCCCACGCGAGAGCGTGTTCGCGGATGCGCGGCGCGAGCTCCGCGCGGCGTTCGGAAGTTAGCTTTTTCGAATCGTCGAGGCCGACAATGCGGCGCTTGGGATTGAGAATCACCGCGGCGGCAACCACCGGGCCAAACAGAGCGCCGCGCCCGGCTTCATCAACGCCGGCGATGCGCATCCAGCCGAGTTGGCGCGCCGCTCGTTCGAAACGGGAGGAGCAGAGTCGGCTCATTTGCTGGCGATTCTAGCACGGCGAGGCACTGCAATCTGGCAGTCGTTTTCTTGACTGTGCTGCTGTCCGCGTGCCACGATACGGCGCTCATTGCGTTCTGCTCTCGGAAATAATTACAGCTTGCTTTCTCCTGAGGGAGATACAACTGATGAACAAAAAGCACGAAGCAATTCAAAACTGGTCTGAAATGTTTATGAGACCACGGCGCACTCCGCGGCTTGATTCACAGGTTGCGGTTTTACTTTGTTCCTTGGCATTTCTTGGCGCAGTGTCCGTTTCTGCGCAGACACGCAAGATAGAATTGAACGACTACGCGAAAATTACGTCCGTCTCTGATCCGCGGATTTCGCCCGATGGCAAGACCATCGCATTCGTCGTCTCCCGGCCAAATGTGGAACAGGACCGCAGCGATAGCGAACTCGTCTCGATCGATATCGCCACCGGATCGCAACGTGTCCTGACCTACGAACGCAAGGGCGTTGGCTCGCCGCGTTGGTCACCGAACGGAGACCGCCTGGCATTCGTCGCCGCGGCTGGAACGGGAAAAGACGCGAAGCCGCAAGTATTCGTTCTCCCCATGATGGGCGGAGAAGCCCGCAAGATTACCGACGCCCCGAATGGCATTGAGCAGTTTGCCTGGCGGCCCAACGGGCAAGAGATTGCCTACGTCACCTCCGACGAGCCGGAGAACAAGAAGGAAATCGAAAAACATCACGATGCCTTCGAGGTCGGCGACAATGATTTCCTCGCGACTGAAGCCGCGCTCCCCTCTCACATCTGGATTCTTCCGGCAGAAGGCGGAAAAGCCAAGCGGTTGACCTCCGGCGCGTGGAGCCTTCCCAAGAGCGCGCCGCCCGGCCCACCGGCATCACCGATTTGCTGGTCTCCCGACGGCAAGTGGTTGTCCTTTACCCGGCAGGAGCATCCGCATCAGGGCGACAACGACCTCACAACGCTGCAAGTGCTCAATGTGGAGACGGGTGAGATCCGCAAACTGACAAAACACGAAAAGTTCGAGAGCGCCGGCTTGTTTTCACCCGACGGCTCGCACGTTGCCTATTGGTATCCCCGCGATGGTGATCCGAACAATGAGAACGAGATCTTCGTCACCCAATCCACGGGTGGAGATGGCATAGACATGACCCGTGGCATCGACCGCGACCTGCTGCGGGTCATCTGGATGCCCGATGGCAATTCGCTGCTGGTCGGCGGCCATGACGGTACGCAGACTTCGCTGTGGCTCCAGCCGCTCGCAGGCGCCGCAAAAAAATTGTCGCTTGGCGATACCTGTCCGGCTTGGGGCTTCTGGGTGGATGTCGTTGTCGGCCGCAAAGGCGAGATCGCCTTTACCGGCATCACGCCGACGCAGCCGTCGGAGCTGTACTACATGGCTTCTGCCAGCGACGTCCCAAGACGTCTGACGGACTTCAATCACGAGATCGCTTCGCTGGCGCTTGGCAAAGCCGAAAAATTTGAGTGGAAAGGGCCTGAGGGCTTCCAGGAAGACGGCGTGCTCTTCTATCCGCCCGATTTTCAAAAGGACCGCAAATACCCGCTGGTCCTGATCATCCATGGCGGGCCAACCTCTTCTTCCACCAGGCAGTTCAGCTTTCTTTCGCAACTCATGGCTGCGCATGGGTATGTAGTGTTCTCTCCGAATTACCGCGGCAGCGACAATGTGGGCAACGCCTATCAGCGCGCCATCTGGAACGACGCCGGTGACGGCCCGGGGCGCGACGTCATCGCGGGGATCGATGCTCTCAAGAAGCTGGGCTTTATCGACGCGAACAAAATCGGCGTGACGGGATGGTCCTACGGCGGCTACATGACATCCTGGCTTGTCGGCCACTATCAATTCTGGAAGGCGGCGATGGCTGGCGCGCCCGTGACGGACAACTACGACGAGTACAATCTCTCGGACGGCAACGTATCTGGCCGCTACAGCTTCAAGGGTTCGCCCTATGTGGGCGATAACCTCAAGGACTATCGGGCGCAATCGCCCATTACATACGCCGCGCAAATGAAAACGCCGACGCTCATCATGCAGGATACCGGCGACGCCCGCGTGACTGTCACGCAGGGGTACTCGCTCTTCCACGCTCTCAAAGACAACGGCGTTCCCGTGAAGTTCCTCGCTTTTCCTGTGGCCGGGCATTTCCCCGGCGACCCCGTCCGCCAGATGGACGTCTATCGCCACTGGGTCGAATGGATGGACCAATACTTGAAGTAAGAAAGACTCCCCGCTGCCTGGCATTGCATGAGACGCGCTGCGGGGGATAAACGTCTATCGGCGATTCAGGGGGGACTCGAAGCATCTGCGCGAGCACTGATGAGCGAAGGTACTCTTCACACTGGAACAGTGTGGAGAAACAAAAAGCCCCAGTCACCTGGGGCTTCGTTCGTTGACTTACGCGGACTCAAGTACGGCCTCTTAGGCCTTCGCTTCGGTGCCGGCCGTCGCCGCCACTGCGGCCACTTCCTCGCGTGCCGCGCGCTTGATGCGGGCGGCCTTGCCCTTCAGATCGCGCAGGTAATACAGCCGTGCCCGGCGAACTTTACCTTTCCCAACCACCTCAATCGAGCTGATCGTGGGGGAGTGCAGCGGAAAAATACGCTCAATGCCGACGCCAAAACTGACCCGGCGCACAGTAAATGTCGCGCTAGAGGCCCGGCCTTTCTTGGAGATCACCACGCCCTCGAATGCCTGGAGGCGTTCCTTCACCTTCTCGCCCTCGCCTTCCTGCAGGCGGACGTTGACGCGCACGGTATCACCAGGGCGGAATTCGGGCAGGTCCTTGCGCAGCTGCGCTTCATGCAACTTTTGAATTACCGGATTCATGTTTCTGTATCCTTCTAGACCCACTCAGGCAGGGCCAGCTCTTCAGAGACAATCGCTAATTATAAACAAATTGCCGCAATTTTCCTAGCGGATTCAAGCGGCTGGCGAAGCTTTCTTCCTCTCCAATGGAACTCTGGATGTCAAGCTCGCTGCTTAGCCGGTGCAGCGAGCGAGGAATCGCTGCGAATAATCGTATCCGCGAAGCGCTCCATCTCCTCGAGTTGCGGGCTGAATTGCAGCAGCACCAGGTCAACACCGGCGGCTTCGAATTGGGCTAACCGCTCCGCCACCTGCTCCGGCGTGCCGACGAGGCCCGAACGCAAGCCGCGATTCGAAACCGAATAGTCTTCCAAGGAAACGCGCTGCTCCAGTTGCGTTCCCGCAAGCCATTGCTGGTAATTCGCATAGCCCGCAGCCGATTGATGAACATCCGTGATGCGCCGCTGCTCTTCCTGCGCCTCACGTTCCGTTTCGCGAACAATCGCATATCCCGCGACGCCGAATTTAAGCGGCGGCAAATCGTGTTTTGCGCGGCGTTCGCGCAGATCCGCGATTTTCTCACCAACGCGTTCCGGCGGATCGCCATGCATCAGATAGGCATCGCACTTTTCGGCGATCAG
>WNFJ01721150.1_pt3 | contig 11980 bp, 8 predicted proteins | sample 5400461 | NCBI WGS metagenome assembly WNFJ01 (sample SAMN13153349, study PRJNA577476) | soil metagenome | isolation source: 115 cm saprolite on Douglas fir-dominated hillslope | place: USA:California | collected 2013-09-17
TCTATCCGTAAGACGGAGTTGGCTTTGCTGGCGAAGGCTGGAGCGTTCAATTGGACGGGAGAAAAGCACGACCGGCGCACGGCTCTGTGGCGAGCGGAGCGTGCCGGACAAAGTGTAGGCCCTCTCTTTGAGAGCATTCCCGACGAGTTTGAGATCGACGCAGCCGCGCCGCTCGTGAGCTTAACGATCGACGAGCGGCTGGTCGCGGATTTCTTTACCACTGGCTTTACCATCGGGCCGCATCCGATGGCATATCACCGTGCCACCATGAATGAGGCTGGTGTGGTCCGCGCCGCCGATCTAAAGGGTATTCCTGATGGGACCTTCGTTCGGATTGCGGGAGCTGTGATTGCACGACAGCGGCCCGGCACGGCCAGCGGCTTCATTTTTATCAGCGGCGAGGACGAGTCCGGCATCTCAAACGCCATCATTCACCCAAAGGTGTATGAGCGTAACAGGATGACAGTAACGCGAGGCAAGTTCCTGCTGGTCGAAGGTCTACTCCAGAATCAGGACGGCGTTATCTCCGTGAAAGCGTCTGCCGTTCGTGTGCTGGAGCTCGGACCGATTGATATGCGGTCGCACGACTTCCACTGAACATTCGCTGTCATGCTGTACTCCTGGCCGAATCAATATCCGGACAGGCGGCCTCCAAAGCGTAGACTATCTCTCAGCACAGTTACCTTAGCCGAACCATCGTTTCCCGCATACACCGTTATGCGACGACAATGCGCTAAATCCGGACAATTCCTTTATGCTTTACGACTAATCGGCTTCCAAGGATATTCTTTGACACATGGAAATTCCTGATTTTTTGTCTGCCCAAGTACGCGATGGCAACGCAGTCATTTTTCTCGGCGCGGGCGCTTCTCGAAACGCCCAAGCGATGGACGGTCGTAAGTGTCCGACCACTCAAGAACTCACCGAGAAGCTGTCAGCGCAATTTCTAGGCGGAAAATATAAAACTGCTCCGCTCAATCAGGTTGTCGAGTACGCGATTAGCGAGAGTGATCTGATGACGGTCCAGACCTTTATCAGGTCACTATTTTTGGACCTGCTACCGACCATTGCCCACACGAAGCTCCCACGGTTCGACTGGCATGGTCTGGCAACCACTAATTATGACCTGCTAGTGGAAGAAGCCTTCCAGAAGGCTACAGGCAGCGTGCAATCGTTACGTCCCTTGATCGAGAATAGTGATCGAGTTGATGAGAACCTACGGGACGCACGAAATGTCTTGTATGTAAAACTCCACGGCTGCATCAGCCGGATCAATAATCCGGAATGCCCATTGATACTAACGACAGATCAATACATTGAACATCGAAAAGGCCGGGCGCGCTTATTTGATGTTTTTCGGAATTGGGGCTACGAACATCCCATCATCTTCGTGGGGCAAAGCCTGCAAGATAGCGATTTGCGGACGATCATTCTGGAACTCACAGGAGACTTGGGAGATACACGTCCACGCTATTTCTTAGTCGCACCTGACGCTGACGAGATTCGCAGTCGCTTTTGGGAAACTAAGAAGATAACGACTCTCAAAGGCGATTTCGATACCTTCATGAGTTCTCTGGACGCGGCTATTCCTTCGACTTTTCGACATCTCGCTCTGGTCGCAGCCGACAAACGCGAACATGATATAGAGCGTAAGTTCAAAGTAAAAACATCCCTGAGCAGGTCAGCACTTCAGTTTCTACAAAATGATGTCGATTACATCAACTCACTCGTATCAACGGAACAGATTCGACCGGCGGATTTCTATAAGGGCTATTCATTTGGCTTCGGTGCGATTGAGCAGGAGCTTGATGTGCGGCGGACTCTTGGGGATAGTATCCTAGCCGATCACGTCTTGGTAGATTCAGAACGACCGAATGATGAGCTTGAAGTCATCCTGATTAAAGCTCACGCGGGAGCCGGAAAATCAGTTGTATTGAAACGGATTGCATGGGATACGGCTAAATCTTATGACCGCATAGCCCTCTATTTGCGGCCTCAAGGCATTGTGAATGTTTCTTCACTGCAAGAGCTAATTTCGAGCTGTCAGCAAAGAATATATCTTTTCATCGACAACGCTGCTGATCGCGTTAGAGAGATACAGGCAATAGCCAAGAACATCGGACCGGAAGGCAAGTTGCTCACCTTAGTTCTTGCTGACCGAACGAATGAGTGGAACAACAACGGTCAAGCTGTAAGTGCTCACGTCACGGATGAGTACGAGTTGCGCTATCTCTCGATGCCGGAAATTGACAAGTTGCTTAGCTTGCTGGAGAAACACAGGGCGCTTGGCACTCTTGAACGACTGCCGCCCGAAGAGAGAAGGGCGGCATTTGCAGAGCGGGCTGGGCGTCAAATTCTTGTGGCCCTGCACGAAGCGACATATGGAATTCCTTTTGAAGACATACTTGTCGATGAGTTTCGCCACATAGAGCCATACGAAGCTCAACGGCTATACCTAACGATATGTGTTCTAAATCGCCTGAAGGTGCCGGTGCGCGCTGGAATTGTCGCCCGTATTCATGGAATCCCATTCACTGATTTTAAGCTCCGGTTCTTCTCGCCTCTTGAGCATGTAGTTTTTGCTGAACCAGACCCCTCGACCAGAGACTACGCTTATAGGGCACGACACCCTCATATCGCTGATATTGTTTTTCAACGCATTCTCTCAAATGCGGAAGAGCGCTTTGATGTCTACATCAAATGCCTCAAGGCTTTGAATGTTTCCTATTCGGCAGATTGGAAAGCGTTCTGGCAAATGGTCCGTGGACGAACGCTCCTCGACTTGTTCCCTGACCATCAAATGGTTACAGCTCTATACATCGCAGCAAAACAAGTCGTTGGGGACGACGCTCATCTGCTGCATCAAATGGCGCTTTACGAGGCGCACCGCCCTAATGGACGACATGAGGAAGCTCTGCGCCTCTTAGCTAAAGCTTCTGAATTGGCACCATACGATGCGGCGATTAAGCACTCTACGGCGGAGCTCAAACTTCTTTTTTTGGATGACAGCCATACACCGTTGGAACGGGCGAAGTCGCTTAAGTCTGCCGCCGCAATCTCCAGAGATCTCGTTGCGAACGACCAAGCAAGCGCCCATGCACATCACACGCTAGTAAAGGTTGGAATACGCACACTGCAAGAGAGTCTTGATAATGAGGCGTCGGACGATTTGATAGAGAAGCAAGTGAAGGAGGTTGAAGATCAACTCTTTAATGCCTCTCAACTATTTCCAGGGGATTCATACCTGCTTGAATCCGAGGCCGCGCTCGCCAAGCTTCTCAGCGATCATGACCGTGCCATTAAAGCCATAACGAAGGCGTTCGACGCCAACCCGCGTAATAGCTATATCGCTCTTCGCCTGGCGCAGATATATGAAAGCCGAGGTAAAACCACTGAAGCAAAGGACGTGTTGGAAAAGGGGCTTGGTGCAAACAGCGCCGACAAGAGATTGCATTTTAGGCTTGGGAAACTCTTGATGGAATCCGCCGCGACCTCCGATGATGAGCTTCTCTATCACTTCAGGAGGTCCTTCACGGATGGGGACAGCAACTACGATGCCCAGTTGCTTTATGCCCGCCAACTTTTCATAAAAGGGGACTTAGAGACAAGCCGTCAAACATTCGACAAATTGTCCAAAGCCCCTCTGCCGCACCAATTTCGTACTCGGCTGCTGTACCCCCTGGAAGGCCAAAGGTTTACAGGACGAATCAGCCGGATTGAGTCGTCATACGCTTTCGTGATACGAGATGGTCCCGCCGATCTGATATTTCTACACATCTCCAATACTCCTTCTGGGTTATGGAAGAGCCTTGCTGGGGGCGAGCGACTGAACTTTTCGCTAGCTTTCACCTTCCGTGGTCCTACCGCGTTTGATGTCGAGGCCGTCGGCGTAAAGGAGTTTCCGGGGCAACTGGATTTTCTATGGGCTAAGGAAAACGAACTCTCGCAGCAGAACGATTGAGATTGAGGTCGAAAGTCCAAGTCACCGTTAACAGATGAGGTGCCGTTGATGAAGCAGGTCACAACGGTATGAGCCGTGCATTACGCCTTCGCGAAAGAATGAGCTGACAATGGTAATGGGATATTTTGATGAGAGTGCAAACCCTCATGCAGATTTTATTTGCATGTCCGGTTATCTAGCCGACGACGACAACTTTGGCGCATTGACCGCCGACTGGAATGTACTGCTCGCGAAATACCGGATTCCTTATTTGCATCTTGCGGACTTCATTGCGTCGCAAGGAGTCTATGAGGAACTGGGCTGGAGGGAAAAGGAGAAGAACTCACAGATTTCGCCCGCTCTGGACGATTTTATAGGGGTTATTCGTCGTCACACGCTTGCAGGCATAGGTGTGGGATTGGCTGCACGAACATACCGGGACATTACGAAGGACGCCAGAAAGAAAGAGAAACCCGAGGTCTTTTGTTTCGAGCGTGTCTTGAGGTTGGCTATTGAACGTCTAAAAAAATGGAATTGGGATGAGCCGATTTGCTTAATCTTTGACGATTCCCGCGATTATTCTATGAAAGCTTACTCGAACCTTTGGGAAGTCAGGGATAGAAACCCAGACATCAAGCGTTGGATCGCAGGGATTGCATTCGGAAACGATGAAAAGTTCGCTCCCCTTCAAGCTGCAGATTTCTTGGCATACGCAACGGCAAAGATGTCTATTTTAGGGGATGACGGATGGCTTGAGCATCCACAATTCAAGAATTTATTGCTCGATCAGAACCCTGCTTATGGGAAGCTCTATGACAGCGAAAACTGGACGTCGGAAGAGTTAGAGCGACGGAGAGATGAAATCCTCGCTGTTGTGAACAGGGAGGATCTTCCTCGGAAGGCGGGTCGCAACTAATCCCTCCATAAATTCAGTGTGGTGAACACCCAGAAGAGCAAGCCACGTTACGCGTCGAACAAGCAGAGCTTTGCGTACATTAGCTCACAGGGAGAGTCCTAAGCCATTATCAGCGGGTATTTGTAGATTTCCCATGCCCTGCTGTACCGAATTGTTCGGCGACCTCGTGAGGTCGAGAGGATTTCTCGTGTCGATATGTATCCGACAATGGGCGCACAAGAACAGCCGCCAGCGGCGGCACATGCGTGGAGATTTGCCGCTAAAACGCCCCAGCGGGGCAAGCGGCAAATCAGAAACCATCTCAGTGAGGAGCGTCCGGGCCGGACAATGGAACAACACCTCCATGCGCCCGCCTCCGCCAGCGGCTCCGGCAAAAGACGGCTTCGGGAGGTTCACGGTCAGCGCGGTTTGTTGCGCTGACCTCTTTTGGACTGATCGCGGGTCGCTGCAGCTTTCGACGCCTTGGCTTTGGTATCGTCCGGTTCCGGTTGCGGCAGTTCCCATCCCGCCATGCCCTGCAACACACGGTCGGCGTACTTGATGGTGTTCACGTGTCCATAGTGGCTTTCAATCATGTGGACGGAAGTTCCCATCTGCTCGGCGAGGAAATACACGTCCACGCCTTCCTGCAATCGGAGTGTGGCGTAGGTATGCCGGAAGCAATACGTCGAACGCAGAACGCCCTGCGTGCCTTCGCGCAGATTCGCCTCGTTCAGAAGGTCGGCAATCAGACTGCTGTAAAGAGTTTTTTCGGGCTTGCCCGTGACGTTGGTAAAGACTTTGTTGTTCGGCTCAGTGGCTTTGGAGATCACGCGAATGCGTTCCAGATACTCTCCTACACTCCTGGGAGCTACCAGCTTGCGCGACTTGTCCTTGCCCTGCACGAACAGCACGACAATCTCCCGCCCTTCGCGGTCTTTTGCAGGCATGATGTCGCGCCAGCGTAGATTCTTCATCTCCACTGGCCTCATGCCTGTATTGCACGCTATCAGGATCATGTTGTAGGTGACAGTCCGATACCAGATGCTGGAAAGCTTGGCCGCCTTCGCAATCCACTTGCGGCCTACGGTGTGGAGCTTGCGGTATTCCTCCAGCGTGAACTCGTCGCGCCGCATGGACTTGAGCTTCGGACGTTCATCAAAACGCTGGCTGGCAGGAACGTAGCGTTTCTTGATGGCGTAATTCATCACCGCACCGAAGATGGACATCTCAAGGCGGATGGTGGAATCGCTGATAAAAGGAACCGTCAGTTCTTCCGAAGGTTTGACTTCAATCGGCTTCAAAACCCTGATGCCCAGGGTTTGCTGAACCTTGGTGCGGCGCTCGGCTTCCTTATCCGCAAAAGCTTGCGCCATCTGGTCGCTGACTTCCCGAACGCCGTTGCGCCTGTTGCGGCCCGCTCCGTTCTCCCGCCGCCATGCCGGGTAGCCGCCCCAAAGCTCGTCACCGATAAGGTGAACCTGAGTTGAACCTACATATCTGTCTAAAGCGCCTTCGATAATGGCGCGAACTTTCTTGGGCCGCGCGGCGCTGATTTCTCCACGTTTCGCCCGCACCTCCTGCGTGAGCAGATACTCTCTCCCCACCTCGCGGAAGGGATGGTTGAACACAGGAACGTCGTGCTTTAAACGAAACCGGATGTCTGCGTCCTGGTCGAAGGCCCGTTCCCGCGCCACATCGATGTCGGTCGTCTTAAGCGAGACCGTCTTATAACGGTCGGCTTTGGGGATCTTCATGCGGCAATACCACATCCGATGATCCACGTCGCCGCGCCGGAAGAGAACCAAGCCCGGCTTAAGTTCCGATTTGTCCGTGACGAATGCCATATTCGCCTCTATCGTTTGACTCGTCCTGTGCAGATTTCGTGCAGATTTTTCTAGCAAGTCATTGACTTTGCGTACCTGTGCAGGACTCGTATAGAGATTATCAAGATAAGATGTTGTTTGTTTATATTTATTTACGATATAGTTGTCATCCTGAGCGAAGCCGAAGGAACCTGCGGTTGCATTTGCTGTTGTCTGTTCTCTTCAACCCTACCCACAATCCGTCATTTCGACCGGAGGCGGCGCCATCCGCTCTCCCGGCCCGCATCTGTAGTTGTCGTTGTTTGCTACTCCCTACTCCCTACTCCCTATACCCTGTTCTTATGCCTGCCAAACCCATCTCCACCGCCAACGCCGAGCACTACACCTGGGGCAACAACTGCGATGGCTGGTACCTCGTCCGCACCCCAGAGCTCAACATCATCAAAGAGCTGATGCCCCCCCGGCACCAGCGAGACTCGCCACCACCACGCCCGTGCCCGCCAGTTCTTCTTCGTCCTCGAGGGCGAGCTCACCCTCGAGATCGAGCACCACGACTTCACCCTCCAGGCCGGCCAGGGAATCGAGATCGCCCCCGGCCAATCCCACCAGACCATCAACCGCAGCCAGCGCGCCGTGCGAATCCTCGTCACCAGCCAGCCCCCCCCCAGCCACGGCGACCGCATCGATGAGTAACCTTATGGGTAACGTTTTTCCATCATTTGGTCCCATTGGACGCACAATTCATCAAAAAAATTGCATCCTGTCACAAATTTTTGTTGACCTTTCACATTTAGCCCTGTACGTTGACCCACATACCAAATATCTGACGGCAGGCCGCCACATGGCTCTTCCTGTGTCCTTTTGCGGACACACTAGGCGTGTGCCTGAAAGCACGGCCCCTGTGTTACGTGCACCAAGGCTCGACCCGGTACTGCGGCCACATAACGAATCGCAGACAAGGCCGAGCTACCAACCTCCACGCCACCTTTCGCGCGGAGACTACATTTTGAGAGGCCACACGAGATGAGAACCATTTCAAAGCTGTTCCCGGGTTCGCCTGCGAATCGCCTAAGCCCTGGCATCTGCCGCAAATTGCACAGCCAATATCGGGGAATTCTTCCTCGCGAGCGTTCCCCTCTGGAGACTGCGATGAACTTGTGCATAGGGAAACAAAGACAGATGAAAAGCATTTTGTGGGCTTTCGCGTTTGCGCTGGCCATGGTGAGTTCTGCCCTTGGTCAGTCACAGAACGGCAGTATCTCGGGAATCGTCACGGATCAGACCGGCGCGGTGGTGGCGAATGCTCAGGTAACAGTAACGAACGTCGCAACCAGCGCCGTTCGCATCGCAACGACAACAAGCACCGGCGCCTACACCGTGCAGGGACTTCCGCCGCAGGACTATAAGGTAGCGATCACGGCGGGTGGTTTCGGGACCTCGGAGGCGACGCTGAACGTCTCGGTGGGCTCCTCGAACACGGTGAATATGAAGCTGGCGGTCAGTAATACCACCGTCTCGATCGAGGTCGCAGCGAACTCGTTCTCTGGAATCAACCTCGAGAACGCGGAGAACTCCCAGGTCGTCAGTACGGCCCAGATCCTGGAGTTTCCGACGGAGACCCGGAATCCTTATGCCTTGACGGCACTCTCCGGTAGCGTCTCCGCTGATCCAAGTGCGGGCAGTCGTGGCGTCGGCTACAACGTCAGCGGTGCCCGCACTGCCTCGACGGAGATACTGCTCGACGGCATTGAAAATACGCAGTTATTCTCGGTTGGAGTGGCCACCACCGTTCCGCTGGATGCGGTGCAGGAGTTCCGCCTCATCACCTCGAACTACGGACCTGAGTACGGACGAGCCTCGGGTGGAGTCGTGAACCTGATCACGAAGGCCGGAACGAATGCCTTCCACGGAACGGCCTATGAGTTTTACCGTCCCTCCACGTTTGCCTCCAACAGCTACAACAACAATGCGAACGCAATTAAGCAGCACCGCTTCGTCCGGAACAACTTCGGTTACTCGGTGGGCGGGCCCATCCTGCACGACAAGCTGTTCTTCTTTTCCAACACCGAGTGGCTGCGGGTTCGCAGCAGCAATGTGGTCCAGTACTACATTCCGACGTCGCAGTTCATTGGTGCCTCCAACCCCAATACGCAGGCGTTTTTCACGAAGTTCGGCACCGTCTCCGCGGCTCCGACCGGCAAGATTCTGACGCTGGGTGCTATCGGCGGAGCGCCGGGAGCAGTCAGCAGTGCATTCGCTGCCGACCGCAAAGCGCTCGAGGCGCTGCCCGGTGGAGTGTTCACGGATGCCTTCCCCGTGCTGCAGCAGGTGAATGTGACCGTTCCGATCGATGCGGGCGGCGGCGCACCGCAGGACACGTACAACACGATCGGACGCGTCGATTTCAACCTGTCGGACCGGACTCAGATGTATGGCCGTTATGTCCGGTATAACCTGGCAAGTCCAGTTGGGTCAGGAAATAACAGCCCGTACGCAGGTTACAGCACGGGTCAGACAACGACGGCGCAGAACCTGGTCTACGGTCTCACCCACACGTTCTCTTCCAAACTAACCTCTCAGCTTCAGATCGGCTTGCTGCGTGTAAATGTGAACCAGCCGCTCGGCGCCAATCCTGCGGGACCCACGCTGTTCATCAACTCCGGCGCGGCTCCATCAATTGCGGGTAATCTGCTTGTCTTCCCGGGCTATAGCGAAAGGAACGCCGGCAACGGTCTTCCCTCGGGTGGCCCGCAGAACAACATCGTCATCAGCCCGGCATTGACCTATACGAAGGGTTCCCACACCTTTACGTTCGGGGGGCAGTACACCTATATCCGCGATAACCATACCTTCGCGATCTACGAGAACGCGCAGGAGGCCCTGGTGATCTCGGGTACTGCCAATGCTCTGACTAACTTCCAGGCGGGAACGTTCAACTACTTTCAGGCCAACCTCGATCCGCAGGGAAAGTTTCCCTGCGTGAAGGACCTGATCACCGGAGTAACGACGGCCACAGCGGCCTGCACCCTGACGACTCCGATCAGCCAACCGAACTTCAGCCGTTCGAACCGCTATCACGAGGGTGCGGGCTACTTCAACGACTCGTGGAAGGCGACATCGCGGCTGACCCTCAATGCAGGGATCCGGTATGAGCTGTATGGAACGCAGCACAACAAGAACTCAGCGCTGGACTCGAACTTCTACTTTGGGCCCTCCGGGTCGCTTCAGGATCGTATCCGCGCGGGCAAGATCCTGCGGGTGAATGACACTGCGCCGGCTGGAGTTCAAAACCCTGGCGGCAAGCTGTGGAATACGAACTACAAGCAGTTTGCTCCGCGCCTTGCATTTGCCTACGATCTGACTGGCGACGGCAAGACGAGTCTCCGCGGCGGATACGGCATCAGCTACGAGCGTAACTTCGGCAACGTAACCTATAACGTGGCGCTGAACCCTCCGGCGCAACTGGCGATCAGCTTCACCAATGCAGACGTCGGCGCGCCGATTCCGATCAACACTGGCGTTCTCGGCTCATTCAGCGGAGGCTCGGGAGTCCAGAAGGCGATTCCTCCGGGAACGGTCCGGGCTGTCGATCCTAAAATCAAGCCGGCCTACAACCAGTTCTACACGCTGGCCCTCGAGCGCCAGGTCAACGCGACGCTCTCTGCAGGTGCCTCCTACACAGGTGAGCGTGGAATTCACAACTACTCCATTGCGAACTATAACCGCAGCTACTATGGCCAGGTCTACGAGAACGATGCAGCGAAGTACGTCCCCTCGGGCGCGGTGAACTCAAACCGTCTGAACCCCCAGTTCACCTCCATCAACGTTCGTGGGGCGGACGGCGACAGCTACTATAACGGCGTGAACTTCTTTGTCCGCGGTGGCAACCTGCTGCATCAGGGAGTCACGCTCAGCACGAACTACACCTACGCTCACTCGACGGACAACACCAGTTCTACATTTACCGACGGCCAGTCAAATGCCGACGTTGGCGGTGTCGCTTACTTCGATCCTTACAACCACGGGCTGGATCATGGAAACTCGGACTTCGATGTGAAGCATCGCATCTCGGTAGCTGTGCTCTGGGCAATCCCGTACGCCAACCACACCACCGGTCTGACTCGCGCAGCGCTTGGTGGATGGCAGATCGGCGGGATCTTCCAGGCGAGCACAGGGACTCCATTCACGATGTACGACTGCGGTTTGAACTTCCATACAGCCTGCCCCCGGGCTCGCTTCCAACAGACGCCTAGCTATCAGAGGACTGGCAATTCAACGCCAGTAGCTGGATCGCCGAATACGTTCGCGTATATCAACTTTCCGACTTACTACAACCCGAATGGGAGTAGGAACACAGCAGCATACGGCTCATATGGCGATCCGAAGATCGGGGACGCTGATCTGCCGACAATCGTCTCGGGCATCGACACCTTCCCCGGAGGTATGACAGCAAGAAATGCCTTCCGTGGACCGGGGACCATGTCATTCGACATGGATGTGAACAAGAAGATCCAGTTCACAGAGCGTCTCGCCCTCCAACTGCGCGGTGAGGCGTACAACGTGCTGAACCATGCCAATAGCTACTTGAACCTGGGTGGCGCAAATGACGTCTCAAATACACCCTACGCTCAGGTCTACAAGGATGGTCCTGGGCAGGGTAGCAACCGTCAACTCCAGCTCGCAGCGAAGTTGATCTTCTAACTGCGGATTGCAACAGAGAAAAAGGGATGCCCCCGGGGGCATCCCTTTTTCTTGTTTCGAATCGTTCTTGAGAGCTTGGCTGCTCACGTCTGCTAGTCCGCGTTCTGTTTTGAGATATCCACAGAAATATTTCAAAAAAAGTGGCGTAATTTCAGACCCCGCTAAGAGCCCCATCAGCTCTAAAGAGTGGCGCCGGAGGCTATCGATCTATCTTCGCCTTGCCAGCAGCCTCGGCAGTCGGCTTAGTGTCGTAGCTCCCGATCGCGTTGGAGACCAGGGAGAGACATTAGGGTATTGGGGAGCAACGGAACAGAAAACTCGCTTAAGGATTCAGGTGACCTCGACTATCGAACCGGACGGACTCCGGAGCGGCCGTAACTGGGGAATGGCAACGATTCGCGACAGACTGGGCCACATGACCGCAACTCAAAGATTGGGGTTGATCCAATACTCATCAGGGACAATCTTCGCCCTGTTTGCTGGCCGTGGCTGAAGAGGAGCTGGGTTCCTACCCACGACGGCTCTGGTGCAAATATTTTCGGTGGGCAGACTGAGGTCTTGGAGAAGGATTGATCTATGCAGCGAGGACCGCGTTCCAGATAGCGGGCGCAGCTTGGT
>WNFJ01368291.1_pt1 | contig 11979 bp, 10 predicted proteins | sample 5400461 | NCBI WGS metagenome assembly WNFJ01 (sample SAMN13153349, study PRJNA577476) | soil metagenome | isolation source: 115 cm saprolite on Douglas fir-dominated hillslope | place: USA:California | collected 2013-09-17
TTGGATCATCAGGTCTGGAACCTTCGGGTTGCCGCGCTCGGACCTGAGCTAGCCAAGTACCGAAGTCCGGACGACGGGAAACGGTCGCCGGTGGAGGTGTACTGAGGGTTGCGGGTTACAGGTTCCAGGTTGCAAGTTGCAGGTAGGCCGAGGATTTTCGTCCTCTTGTTTCCGACTTTGCGGATGCTGTGACCCAAGACGAGTGGCTGCTCACGCTACGTCGGACCGGCTGGCATTCTCGGCGTAAAGCCGGGCGGGATCGGTTGTGGATCTCGCGTTGCGTCTTCTGCATTCAGATTGCAGAATCTGTATTCTCTTTTCCGTTTGCGATTTCCTGTTCTAGACTGAGAGCACAATGCTGCCCGAGATCGAACAGCTGCTGGTTATTCAAGACCGAGACCAAAAAATCAAGGCCCACCAGATCGAACTCAATTCTGTACCGCTGGAAAGGCAACGAGTTGACCAAACGCTAAAAAACAAGATCGACGCTTTCGATCAAATGAAACTGCGAGGGAAAGAAATCGAGGTACATCGGAAAAAATTGGAACTCGATGCGAATAGCCGACGTGACACCATCGCCAAATACAAGATTCAGCAATCGCAAACTCGAAAGAACGAAGAATTCCAAGCGATTGGGCAATCGATCAGCCGACTCGAGCAAGAGATCGAGCAGATCGAAGATGAAGAGATTATCCTGATGGAGCAGGGAGAAGTTGCGGGCCGAGAAATCCAGCAAGCGGAGGCTGAATTGAAGGCGAGCCGGGCCCAAACCGAACAACAGCTGACCGCGCTGGCCAAGAAACAAGAGACACTGGAGCAACGGCTCCGCGAAACCGCTACCGAGCGCGAAACGTTGGCGGCTGCCATCGACCCAGACTTGCTTTCCCGGTACCAGCGACTGTTCACCAGCAAAAATGGCACTCCGATCGTGCCGGTGGAGCACGAGGTTTGTATGGGTTGCCATATGAAAAATACCACGACCACCGTACACAAGGCGAAATTGGCGCGGGAAATCGTCTATTGTTTGTGAGCAATGCGGCCGGATTTTGTACTAGTGCACCGTCTCGCATATAATGGTGTGTCGTCCAGCAGACGCCGGCCCGGAGGGTTACGTTGCGCCAAGAGATCTCACGCAAAGCCGCAAAGACACAAAGGTTTCGGAAAGAGAGGTTACTTACGACTTTGTGGATGCCATCTTTAAGAATCGCTTCACCAAAGTCAATTAACAATCCCAGACGGAGGACCGTAAGCCGTATATACCACCATCTTAGACTTTATCCTTTAATCCGAAACCTTTGCGTCTTTGCGACTTTGCGTGAGATTTTTTGGCGCCTTGGCGTGAGCCTCTTCATTCTCATGCCTCGTGCGGACGAGGCTTGATCTATGGCTTACGACACCCGTGGGAAAAGGGGATGCGGTTGTTGCGGACCGGTAGGATGCGTTAGCGGATTGCTCCTGATCATCGTCTTGAGTGTCGCCGCGTTTTTTGTGGTGCGATTTGCTTGGGATCTTTCCGATCAACCGCTTCCAGTCAACCAAAACACCGTTCCCCCAGGTGCCTATCCGCAAGTGCGGCATCGATTGAATGATTTCATGGGGAATGCGGAGATTCGCTCGGTTTTATTGTCAGAGGCCGACATCAACGCGATGCTGGAGGACGCGCCTGAGCTAGCTTTTCTCGGAAAAGGCGCATCCATTGCGTTCCGTGAGAATGAAGCCGAATTACGTTTTCGTGTGCCGTTACACCTGTTCCCATTCAATACGAAATACTTGAACTACGAAGTGTTCCTGCGCCCGATCGTCTCATGGGGAAAAGTAACGGTCAACGTTTCGCGGGTTACCAGCGCGGGAAAGCCGCTTGATCCGATCACCCTTCGCGGTTTTAAGGAGCAAGTGGAACCGTTGCTTAACCAAATGCTTTCCTGGCTGAACGAGATGCAACAATCGCGCGCGATTCAGAGCATCCGCGTTCAGAATGGGAGTATGCTGCTGGAAAGGTGAGTGAGCAGCGTCGGAGTGTGGGGCGCGACCCATGTGGCCCACGGGTCTCATAGGTCCTATGGGTCCCATCGGTCCCACGTGACCGGCAAGTCTGACTGTTTACACGCCCTCAGTGCTCGATTAAAGAATGCTCCATGCCTCCGAAGAAGACTGCGGTAGCTCCGAAAACCTCCCAGATTTATGCCGTAGTCGGCTCGGATGAGGGTGCGGTGAAGAGCCGGGCGCGCCAGCTTGCGCAGCAACTCACGCCAAAAGACGCCGGCGATTTCGGCCAAGATCTAATCGATGGAGCTGCGGACAATGCCGATCAAGCGGTGAGCCGAATTCATTCTGCGATTGAGGCCGTCCAGACGTTGCCATTCTTTGGGCCGGGGAAACTAGTTTGGCTGAAGGATGTGAGTTTCTGTGGCGATACCGTAACGGGCAGATCTACCCAGGTGCTAGCAGCTCTGGATCAACTGCAGCAATTTCTCTCCGCGGGCGTACCCGCGGGCGTCTTTTTCTTGCTAAGCGCCTCGGAGATAGACAAGCGCCGCTCATTTTATAAATCGATTGCCAAGATAGCCACACTCGAGCAATTCGATCGAATCGACACCAGTCGATCGGGATGGGAGGAAGAAGCGGAAAGTTTGGCCCGAGGCCTTGCCGCGGAGCATCGACTGGTTTTTCAGCCGCAAGCCCTGGAGATGTTTGTCCGGTTAGCTGGTGCGGACACCAGACAACTTCGAAATGAACTGGAGAAGATCGATTTGTACTTAGGCGAAAAACGGGAGATCGACTCAGAATTGGTCCGTAATCTGGTTGCCAGAACCGCAACCGGAGTGATTTGGGAACTCGGCAATGCCATCGCTAAGCGGCAATTGTCCGGAGCTCTGGCGCTCCTGGATCAACTTCTGTTTCAAGGCGAAACACCGATCGGGATTCTTTACGCCGCAATCATCCCAACGGTTCGCAATCTCCTGGTCACAAAAGAGATATTGGAGACGTACGGTGTGCGGCCACCCAGCGCTCCGTATCAATTTAACAGCGTAATTACTCGATTACCCCAGGAGGCGCAAAACTTCCTGCCAAGAAGAAAAGATGGGAACGTGAATGCTTACGGCTTAGGGATTGCCGCCTGTGAAGCGCACCGATTCTCTCTGCCGCAGTTGATTCACGGTTTCGAAGAATGCCTCAAGGCCAATATCCAGCTGGTCACGACCCAGTTAGAACCTCGCCTCGTATTGAGTAAGCTGCTCGTGAGTTTGTTGGCCCCGTGACGGGGTGGGGCGAAACCCGACTCTATCCGGCGGCTGCCCATGCGCGTCAACTTAAGGGCTAGGATTGTACGGTGAGGACTTTTGTCCCGGAGGGACTCAGTGAAAGTAGCCCAGTACGAAGTGCTGGGTTTAGCGTTTTTAAAGAGCTATCCGTCCCGGACGGGACGATCGACGAATGCTGGCAATCGCTGAGCTGCGTCCAAGACCAAAAGCCCCAGCATTTCTATCGTCCCTCACGGGACGGACCTGTTTTTTGCTTCATTTCCCAGCACTTCGTGCTGGGCTACTTTCGTCAGGTCCCTGCGGGACTGATTTTCTCTAACCACCAACGGACCTGCGCGAGCCCGATCGCGAGCCCCTTAAGTTGGCGCGCATGGGCGGCTGCCGACACGCCTACCGCTTCCTCGCCTTTACTCCTCGCTTTGAGCCGTTACCAGAACGATAAGAGACCAGGCGCCGATTTTTGGGTTCAATTTTGGAAAGGCCGGTACCGTTTTTCAGTTCGTTGATTTGGTCGCGTAACAATGCAGCGCGTTCGTATTCCAGATTTGCTGCCGCCATCTGCATCTCAGCCTCGAGCTCTCTCAAGACTTCAGTCAGATCAAGATCCGCACCCGTTTCGCGCACGATCGATTGTTCCAGATCACGTCCACGGAGGATAGTGTGCAAGCTTTCCTGTACGGCACGACGGACACTGGTGGGAGTAACACCGTTTGCTTCATTATACTCCATCTGCTTCCCACGCCGATATTCGGTGATAGCAATGAGCCGTTGAATGCTTTCCGTCATCGTATCGGCAAATAAAACAACTTCGCCATTCACGTGACGGGCGGCGCGACCCGCGGTTTGGATCAAAGAAGTTTGACTTCGCAAGAATCCCTCTTTGTCGGCATCAAGAATACAGACGAGACTGACTTCCGGTAGATCCAGCCCTTCCCGCAACAGGTTGATTCCGACCAACACATCGAACTCACCGGCTCGCAGAGAGCGAAGAATTTCGACCCGCTCGATCGCGTCAATTTCGCTGTGCAAATAGCGGACTCTCAACCCAACATCGCGCAGGTAATCGGTAAGATCTTCGGCTGTTCGTTTGGTCAATGTGGTAATTAAGATGCGTTCGCCTTTTTCTACTCTCTGCCGGCAGTACTCGATAGTCTCGTCTATTTGGTGTTTGAGCGACCGCACGGTAATCCGCGGATCCAGCAAACCAGTTGGCCGGATAATCTGTTGGGCGATCAAATGTGCTCCCGGCATCTGGACATCGAGCTGAGCTGAAGCGCGGCCGGTTAACATCGGCAGAAGTACTGGTTGGGTCTCTTCTTGTCCGATTCGCGCCCGGGAATGAGGAATATAGCTCTCATTGCCGACCACGCTATTTCGAATCTCAAATTCGGCCGGAGTCGCGCTGATATACAAGATTTGGCCGGTCATTTCCATGAATTCCGGAAAATTGAGCGGCCGGTTATCAAGCGCGCTGGGAAGCCGAAATCCATATTCGACCAAAGTCAGCTTTCGGGACCGATCCCCTTCATACATCCCGCCGACTTGGGGAATGGTTGCGTGCGATTCATCGACTACCAGCAAGAAATCTCGGGGAAAGAAATCGAGTAACGTGTAAGGTCGTGAACCGGGCGCTCGTCCGCTGAGATGGCGTGAGTAATTTTCGATCCCGCTGCAAAATCCCATTTCCTGCATCATCTCGAGATCGAACTCGGTGCGCATCTTGATCCGTTGCGCTTCCAGAAATTTGTTTTGGCTTTCAAACCAGGAAATACGTTCGTCCAACTCAATGCGAATGGCTTGAACCGCGCGGCGCATTTTTTCGTGTGGTGTGACGAACTGTTTCGCCGGAAAGAAGGTGAATCGGTCCGGAGCGTCGATGGCAGACCCGGTGAGCGGATCGAACCGAGTGATTTGGTCGACTTCGTCTCCGAAGAATTCGACTCGAATTGCTTCCTCGTCCGAGATCGCCGGATATACTTCTACCACGTCCCCTCGGGCCCGAAATTTTCCACGCGACAAAGCGATGTCGTTTCGCTCGTAAAGCATGTCGACCAGCTTGGCCAGGAAAAGCTCACGGGAGATCTGCTGTCCACGATAGACTTGGCAGGACATGTTCTCGTAGTCTTCCGGGGAACCTAAACCGTAGATACAGGAGACGCTCGCAACTACGATGACATCCTGACGCGACAGCAGAGAACTCGTGGCGGACAAGCGAAGCCGCTCAATTTCTTCATTGATGGATGAATCTTTTTCGATGTAGGTGTCGGTCCGCGGAATGTATGCCTCGGGCTGATAATAATCGAAGTAGCTCACGAAATATTCGACCGCATTCCGGGGGAAGAATTGCTTAAACTCGCTATAAAGTTGGGCCGCTAAAGTTTTGTTGTGGGAAATAACCAAGGTCGGTTTTCCCAGTTGGGCGATCAAATTAGCTGCGGTGAAAGTCTTTCCCGATCCGGTTACGCCGAGCAATGTTTGATGACGGTTACCCGCTTGCAGTGCCCGAATGAGTTGATCGATCGCTGCTTGCTGATCACCTCGCGGTTTATATTCGGAAGTAAGCTGAAAGTTCACGAATCAGAGTACTGGTGACTGCGGGGAGATAGCAAATGGCCAGTGTATCTTTTGCAGCGGCCTTCTGAGCACCAGTGATCGCTGGGAACGCGGTAGACGCACCTTCTAGGTGCGGAATGTCCGGCAAGCTGGGATCGCCGGGATCGCCGAGGAACGCCGGGAACGCCGAGGGCGTGATAGGACTCAGCCCAGGTGTGGAGGCTTGGCGGAACCCTGGGTACCGATAACAAAGGCGATTAGCTCTGAAAGAGCGAAAGAATCGGTCCGAGCATCCATCGAAGAAGCGACATTATCATCCGAAGACGACGATAATTCGGCGAGGTCGCGCGATCTGTTACGCTCCTTCAGAGCTAGGCGCTTTTTTACCGGTTACCCAGAGTTCCGCAAAGCCTCCACCCCAGGGCGGAGTCCTATCACGCCTTCGGCGTTTCGGCGCTAGTACTCCTTAGCGACCGGGTTGCTGAGCACGCCGACCTTCTCGATCTCGACTTCGACCACATCACCAGGCCGTAAGAAACGAGGCGGTTTCATTGCCATGCCTACGCCGTTAGGAGTCCCGGTTAGAATCACCGATCCCGCTAATAGTGTTGTGCTACCGCTCAAGAACTCGATCAGCGTGGGAATATCAAAAATAAGGTTGGAGGTATTCGAGTCCTGCCTGGTTTCCCCGTTCACTCGGGTTTGAATTCGCAATCGGCCGGGATCCGGAATTTCGTCTTTGGTCAGCAGGGCGGGACCGAGGGGCGCGAACGTATCAAAACTCTTTCCACGGCAGAACTGGCCGCCACCATATTTCTTTTGCCAATCGCGTGCGGTCACATCATCCGCGATCGTGTAGCCGAGCACGTAATCGAGAGCCGCCTCGCGTCGGACATTTTTACAGTCTCGGCCGATAACGACCGCGAGCTCTCCTTCATAATCAACTTCTGCGCTGACCAGGTGAGTCGGGATAGCAATCGGGTCGCCTGGATGATTTAGACTATTGGGAGATTTAATGAAAAGCATCGGCCACTGCGGCAAAGCAGACCCTTGTTCCTGTGCGTGATCGCGATAATTCAGCCCGATGCAGAGCAAGACACGCGGGTCTACCGGCGCCAGAAGCTTCACCATTTGCGCTTCGCGGTCCGTAACCTCGAATGCGTGGTAGATATCGCCGGCCAGATCAAAGCAGCGGCCGCTTGGCTCCTGAACTGCCCAACGCACATCGCCTTCCTGGGCCAAGTACCGGACGATCCGCATAGAAGCTTCCTAGGGACCCGCCGCTACCCATTCTCGCCGCTCTTCCGGAGAATCCGTTGGTGGATTCGGCTCGATATTCTCTGCTTCGGCAGTTAACACCTCGCTTGGTCGCGGCTCCTGAGCCGAGCTCTGAGACGCCGGTTGCCCCCCCTCTTCAACACTAGGTGCCGATTGGCCGGGTTGTTGGTCCGGTTGTTCCCGTCCAGGCTCGGTCTCGACTACCGTCTGCGCGTCGAAAATTCGCTCCTTAATCTCTCTTTCTTCGGTAGAAGCTGGCTCAGTGAGAGTCTCATGTTCTACCTTCACCAAATCGGCTTCCTCTTCGGAAACTGCCGGCTCGGTCGGGGCCGGTACTACTGGCGAGACGCTCTCGGTCGGGCCTTTCTGTTCAGGTGCCTTAGGAGAGAGTGGCAAGTCCAAGGTGCCGTCCGAGAATTCAATCACGTGACCGGCCTTAGCTAACCAAAGTAGGTCTGAGGCTAAATTGGTCTTGCCCTGCAGATACTCAGAGCTGGATGGGTCGCGGCTCTTTTCTCCGAGTAACTTTGCCAATACTTTTTCTGCGAGCTGCTTACGAGTGATACGCGGATACGAGTGGAGTGCGGCCAAAATCGCGGCTAGACCCGGGGACAGGGAAGCTTGATTAGAATCGAAAAGCTGCGGGCGCACCGTCGAAATATAGAGGATGCGCTTCTTATGTTTGAAAACATGGAGGCCCGCCTGATTCAATCCATGGCGTAGCGCCCCTGCCATCTGTGCGGGAAAGCGATTTTCCCGGTCCCGCGCCTTGCGAATAGCCGCGACCACGGAACGATCCGGAAGATGGCGCACATGGTCGCCGTAGATCTCGGCAGCCAGACATGGTTTGACTACTTTTTGAAAGTAGTTATCGCGAAAGTGCTGTTCTAGGGTGCTCAAATTTTCGAAGGTCAAGGGCGGATCACCTTCTGTGGTGCGAAAGGTCATTACTCTGCGCGCTTCTTCCTTCCATTGATTGACAATCGTTGGATCCGTTGTGATCTCAATCGTACGCCGGTACTCCTCGAAGCTCATTCGCCGGCTGAATCGTTGATCGTACAAAGAACGGATGGTTTTCTGGAAAGTGTGATAGTTAGTCGGTCCCAAGACCCGACCCGATAAGGTACACCGTGCAACCGAAGTAAAGTTTCCTTTGATCGGTTCTTTCTCCACCATTTCGGTTGCATAAAATTCATCGCGCTTTTCGCTAAAAGCGATCCGCTCCAACGCAACACTTTCCAGCGCAATCGGTCCGTGATCGTTCAGTTGATACAACATCTTGCTGTTATCCAAAGAACGGATCCGCAGACGATGGCGCTCGGGACGTTCTAAAAACATTCGTGCCAAACCGAAAAGCGGATAGGCAGTATGGCCCTGCTTAATCTGCTGAATAACCTTGCTGAACGCGTGTTCTTCCGGCAAGAAGTCCACTTGAACGGCCGCAGGCTCGACCTCTTCCGGAGGTGTGGATCGCGGCTCATCGCGGCGCGGTCGGTTTCGGTCTTCGGCTCGCGGTGGCCTCTGGCTCGATGCCGGCTCGCGTGAGCGTTGGCCACCAGGCCGGGAAGGTCGGGCACCGGGACTGCGCTGCTCACGTTGGTCTCGTCGCTGCCGGTCGGATCCGCCACCACGGCGCGCTCGAGAATCCCGCTCGCGTCGACCTTCCTGCGCTTCGCCCTCATAATCGGCGTAGCGATTTTCGTTCTCCGATTCTTTCAGCCAATCGGGAGTGAAACGAAGATCGAAGGAGGAAATTGGATCCGCCATGGTGGGGTTAGAGGTAACAATTTCGGGCCTAAAAGTAAACTTCCGTGGCAACTGGCAGGCAAGAGGCGTCTAGAGTGGCTAATCCGTCCATCAGGTCAACACAAAAAGACGGAAACCGCCGTCGATTAAACCGTGAGGCCGATGTTTGGTTCTTGAAAACTCGCAGAAAATTTTTCTTCATAAAATAAAGCAGGCAAATTCCTCAAACTCAGATAAATCCTTGAACCTCTCGTGCTTACCTAGCTCTGCCGAAATTGCATAGCCTCAGAATGCCGAGAAGGCGAGCAGTGTCGGGCGTCACGGGTTCATCAAAGAAATTTGTTGCTATTTGATGCAATTAATTTAGTTGCCATCACTGGGCAACGTTATTAAGGGTAGCCCGTCTTAACCAATACGAAGAAACCCGATTTATGTCTGAGAAATCCATAGAAGACAAAGTGAAGGATATCATCGTCGAACAACTCGGCGTAAATCCGGAGCAGGTTACTCCTAATGCTTCTTTTATCGAGGATCTCGGCGCTGACTCGCTTGATACGGTAGAACTCGTAATGGCCTTCGAGGAAGAGTTTTCGGTCGAAGTACCTGACGAAGATGCCGAAAAGCTGCAAACTGTTGGCGACGTCATCCGCTATATCGAAGAGCGCGCGAAGTGACGGGTGGTACGCCTTCGGCGGACAAGGGCTCCTGGGGCCGCCTGGATGCACCGGTATTTTTTTTCAGCACGGTGGGTTCCCCCACCGTGTTTTTCGTTTTCCAGGCGGTGGTTTCTTGACCGGATGCGCCAACTGGACCGCAAACCCGATAAGGGCGATATTTGTTTTGGATGCGAATTAAGCTAGTATAGCAGTTTTTACCTATGTACTCGGGAACCGATATCCAGTACGCACTAGAAAACACCAAGGTGATCCATTCGCCTGACCGGCGAATAGAATCCTTCGGCACAACTAGCTTTCATTTCTATCTCGTCACCGAATTGATGGATAAGGTGGACGAAATCCGAGTGCGGGCCGGTCGCATCCAGGCCGATCGACCGAAGCTGCTTACCCCTGAGAATCTGGCCAAGCTATTGCTCGAGGGTTTTGGTGATGCGGCGAACGATTTTGCCCAAATGTTACAGGCGCGCAATGCCGCGTTTCTGAAGTATGGATTTCAAATCCGAAAAGATAACCTCTCAGAAAATCTTGTGCACGACTCGGTTGAAGCCGTACTCGATCGCGTCATGAATCAGCTGCCCGAATCGGAGCGAAGCGGTAGCGCAATCATTCATGGCGTCGACGAAGGTTGGGAAATCTGCTTGTTGAAGTTCACGTTCGAATTGGTCGAACAATCTGCCCAAATCAATTGGTTCGATTTCCGGCGCAAAGGGTTGCTGTAATTCCGGCTTAGAGCGGCGTGGCTGATAGCATGATGCCCTGAATGAGCCTCCTCTGGAAAATCGGTATCATTGGTTTCCTGGTGCTTCTGATATTTGGTGGCGGAAGTTTTGCGGCCTATGAATTGTTTTTCAAGAAGCCGGCCAACAAAGTCTCTGCCGGCAATCAAGCCGTGGTGACACCGACGCCGGATCCCGGCCCTTCCTTGCTGAGCGAAGCACAACAGCTGATGGCAAAAGGTGATTCCGAACAGGGCAAGCAGTTACTGATCTCCATTTTCCAGAATTTTCCGGCCTCGACCAAGGCCGCTGAGGCAAAGAAGATTGTGGGCAATCTCAATATCCGGCAATTCTTTTCCGACGCGAATCCGACTAAAACGAATTACGTGGTTGTTCGAGGTGACTCGATCGCGAGGATCTCGGGAAAAACCAAAGCTGCGCCGGAACTCATCTTCAAGGCGAATGGGTTGGAAAGTTTGATGCTGCACCCGGGTCAGGTACTAATTATTCCCGCTGGCCAGTTCGTACTTCAGATCGGTCTCGCGAATAAGGATATTACGCTATTAAATCGCGGTGTCTTCTTTAAGTGGTACAAACCAATTGATTATCATCTCCCGGCCAATGTGAATCCCGGACAATATAAAGTCATCGGCAAAGATGCCTGGTCAGCTGGAGCACCCGTTGCTTTTGGCGGAAAGAATTATTTGGGAAGTAGTCGATGGATTGTACTGAATACCGGCAATATCACGATTTATTCCGAGACAAATCCAACCAGCCCGAACGCCCAAAAGCCAAAGTCTGGCATTGAAATCTCTGCGGACGAAATGGAGGAGTTGTACTCGTTAGTCGGTAAAGATTCTCCTGTCACTATCCGATGAAGCCTCACCCCCTGGAATTCGAAAAGCCGATTGTCGAATTGGAAAAGCAGCTCGAGGAGCTCAAAAAACACTCGAAATTGCAGGCAATCGATCTCGAGCGGGAAGTGCAGGCAATGGAACGAAAGATCGACGATACCAGAAAACAGATTTACCAAAATCTCACTGCTTGGCAGCGGGTCCTGATCGCCCGGCATACGGCTCGTCCCTTTGCTTTGGATTATTTGAAACTGGCCTTCAGCGATTTCATCGAGCTCCATGGAGATCGGTTGTTTGGTGACGATGAAGCGATGCCATGCGGATTCGCCACGATCGGATCCCATCGGTGCGTGGTAGTAGCGCACCAGAAAGGTCGGGATACCAAGGAGAATATCCGGCGGAATTTTGGTAGCGCGCATCCCGAGGGCTACCGGAAGGCGCTCCGGCTGATGCGATTGGCAGCCAAGTTTGGTTTGCCGATTGTTACGTTGATAGATACACCGGGGGCTTACCCGGGAGTGGGCGCGGAGGAACGGCATATTTCGGAGTCGATCGCCGTCAATCTGCGGGAAATGATGATGCTGCGAACGCCAATCATAGCGGTGGTGATCGGCGAAGGGGGTTCGGGAGGCGCACTGGGCATTGGCATCGCTGACCGCGTGTTGATGCTTGAGAACGCCTACTATTCGGTTATTAGCCCGGAGGGTTGTGCCGCAATTCTTTGGAGGCACCGGAACCACGCACCAGAGGCAGCAGAAGCGCTCAAGCTGACCGCACAAGATCTCAAAAATCTGCAGGTCATCGATGAGGTTATTCCCGAGCCAGTTGGGGGCGCCCAACTGGATCATGAGCGAGCGGCTGCCAACCTGAAGATGGCTCTGTTGGCCAATCT
>WNFJ01191088.1_pt1 | contig 11978 bp, 6 predicted proteins | sample 5400461 | NCBI WGS metagenome assembly WNFJ01 (sample SAMN13153349, study PRJNA577476) | soil metagenome | isolation source: 115 cm saprolite on Douglas fir-dominated hillslope | place: USA:California | collected 2013-09-17
TGCCCTCATTCCCACTGCCCATGAGCCGATTCCAGCCAGCACGATCGACAGCGCCGGCAGTAGGGAGTGGCCCAATACGTCAAGCACAAACTGAGGATTCAGCCCTGGGATGGTGCCGGCGCTGTATCCACCGAATATGGGCACAAGTCGCAGCTGGAACGCGAAGATTTCCAGTAACACAAGGGCTAGCAGGTAGTACGGAACCGCGGAGAATGTCAGCAGGGGAGGCATCAACCAATGGACGGCGGCATGAGCCCTCGGCCACCCGCCGATCGCTCCGAGAATCGAACCGATCGCAAACGCGAGCAGCGTGGCGGTGAGCAACAGGCCGATCGTCCACGGCAGCGCTGTTAGAAGAATGTCATCGACGGTTTCCGGATAGTTTGTGATCGAGTAGCCGAAATCCAGGGTCCCCACGCTGACCAGGTAATTGCCGTATTGAACCCATATGGGCTGATCGAGTCCAAACTTTTGCCGATACACCCGACTTATGTCGGCGATGCCCGCCTCGACACTCCCACCCTGCGCTGTCTGCCTGAGCAGTTGCTGTTCAATTGGGTCCTTGCCAGTGAGCCGTGGCGCGAGGAAGTTAAGAGTTGCCGCGATCCAGACGATCAGCAAGAAGAGCCCGACTCGCCGAACGACATAAATCACGGTCATCTTGAATTAGCCCAAATATCCCACCAACCTTGTAGGGACCTCGTGCCCTGGTTTCGGTTCAAACCCACCGAGCAGTTTCCAGGGCACGCGACTGGCTAGCGAACCTCCTACTTGGCTGGCTGAAGGCGATTGAGGACCATCATCCAGGTCTTGGCGTCAGAATGCTCCTCTACGTAGTTGTTATCGTCCGAGGGCCATCCTTTCCAATAAGTCGTGTTCAAGGCGTCGTTCTGGAAATACTGCGTCAACTGGATATCCGGAAGGGCTGGCAACCAGATTTGCATCGCTCTCCTGAACAGGCTCGTCAGCGTGCTGTAATCATCCATAGGCGTCCCGTAAACCTGATCCACGATCTTGTCGTAGTCCGAGTTCGTCCATCGTGACCAGTTCACGAGACCGCTGATCCCAGGGACGGCAATCGACGATGACTGATACAAACGCAATGTATCGTACGGGTCCTTGATGCTTCCGCCGTGGCCGAACGTAGCGGCATCGTAGTCGCCTTTGTTGAGGCGATCGAATCCGTCGGGGGGAATGCTGAAGGTCGCATCGACACCTTGGCGCTTTAGCTGTTCGGTCACAACCGGCGCCAGTGCACCGATGAAGTTGAAGCCGATGATGTCCATCTTCAGCGTCTTGCCAGATGGATCCGCCCAGACTCCGGCTGAATTCTTCTTCCAACCCTTGTTGGTGAGGAGCGCGGCTCCTTTGGCGGGGTCGAAAGCGTTGGTGTCATGAGCCGTCAAGAGATCCTGAACTGCGTCGAAGTAGCGCTGAAGGCCTGGATACGGAGGCATTGGCAGACGAGAGGCCTGGTTGTAGCCACCGAAGGCAACTTGAACGACTTGCTGGCGATCGAGAAAGTGGCTTAGCGCCCAGCGAACATCGGCGTCATTGAAGGGCGCTTTAGAACAATTGACGTAGAGGGAGAGCGGCCACCAGTCGACGAATCCATAAGGCCCCTTTCGTCCGGAGTGTGTCGTGACTGCCGGATTGCGATCCACAGCGGTTTTGGCATCATCCACCAGAAGCCGAACATGGTCGAGATCGTTCGTGATGATGAGCTGGGTGTCCTGGGTTTCTGAAAAGGGCTGCATGACCATCCGCTCTATCTTCGGCAGAGCATCCGCCAGCCCGGCTTTCACGGCCCACCAGCTTCCACGGCGATCCACGATCTTCTGCGTGGGGGACGAGAACACGACCTTCCACGGCCCGGTGGTTACCGGCCAGCCTTTCGCCAGGTCGAAGTGCTTGAACGTCGTCCAGTCATTGCCGTTGAAGATGTGCTTCGGCACGATCTCCATTCCGATGTCGTACTTGTACGTCATATAGAAGAAGAAGCGCGGCGCCGGCACTTTGAAGTTCACCACGAGCGTGTTGGGATCAGTGACGCTGACTGCATCGATGTAGGGCTGCACGTTGGCACCTTGCTGGACCTTTGGGCCGAGTTGCGCCAGCGTTTGAATCGTATACGCGACGTCATCGGCTGAAAACGGCTCGCCGTCGCTCCAGGTGATGCCCTTGCGGGTGTGGATCGTCAGCTGCTTGAAGTCAGCGCTGTATTGGTAGCTCTCGGCCAGCCACAAGTACTCCTTGTCCTGGAACGCGCTGTAGTAGGCGAGCGGTTCATAGATCACGTTTGAGCCGTATCCGAAATAGGCTCCGATGTTGTATGGGTTCCAGAGTTCGAAATCAGCGTATTTCCCGTCCGTGCCGCCGTGCGCGTACATGAGGATGCGGTTGCGAGGTATGGAGCTCAGTCCGCCTGAGTTCGAGGTGCTGGGCGCGGACTGTGTGCATGCCTCGAGGAATGCCCACGCCGCCGTACTGGATATGCCGACCACCGCCGCCGTTTTTATGAAGTCTCGGCGAGACACCCTTCCCTGCACGTACCAGTGCTTCAGCTCCTCTTGCCTATCCATTGTCTCCTCCCTGGTTCGAGCCGTTGGGCAGTAATATGTGACCGTTCACTGTGTGACCGCTCACATACTACTCAAGGCAGGGTCCTTGTCAAGGGCGTGTTTGGAACAAGTACACAAGGATGGTCATGGCGATGCGTGTCTCGTCTGGGAGTGCTGCGCTTCGGTCCTACATCGCGGGCGAATGGCGCGCCGGGAGTCATGAGGTCAGCGACATCAACCCCGCAAACCCGTCCGAGGTTGTCGCCCGTGTCACGCAGGCGGACGCGCAGACCGCAGTCGAGGCGGTCGAAGCAGCCAAGGAAGCCTATCCGTTGTGGCGACAAACGCCTGCCCCGGCGCGGGGCGACGTGCTGCGCAGAGCAGCTGATCTCCTCGAGGAGCGTTCAGATTCGATAGCGCGCGAGTTTACCCGCGAAGAGGGAAAGACCCTGCCCGAAGCTCGGGGAGAGACCAGGCGCGCCGTCGCCATCCTCCGCTATTACGCGGCACAAACGCTTGAGCCCGACGGTGAAACGTTCCCCTCGCACTCCCCGATCACGCTCCTTTACGCCCGGAGGGAGCCCTTGGGCGTCGTCCTCGTGATTACCCCCTGGAACTTCCCCATCGCGATTCCCGCGTGGAAGATTGCCCCAGCGCTCGCGTACGGCAACACTGTCGTGTGGAAGCCGGCTGACCTGACGCCGCTAACCTCAGTCCGGTTTACCGAAGCCCTTATTGACGCCGGGTTGCCAGCAGGCGTCCTCAACCTGGTGTTGGGCCGAGGCTCAGTCGTCGGCGACGCGCTTGTTCAGCACAGGCATGTGTCCGCCATTACGTTCACTGGATCGAATTCGGTTGGACACGGTGTGCATCTGAAGGCTCTCGGCACCGGCGCCAAGGTCCAGCTGGAAATGGGCGGCAAGAATCCCGCGGTGGTTTTGGCGGACGCCGATCTCGATCTGGCCGCCGAACATATTGCCCGAGGCGCTTTCCTGTCCGCAGGTCAGAAATGCACCGCAACCAGCCGTGTCATTGTTGAGGCGGCCGTCTACGACGAGGTGGCCACGCGGTTGGCGCAGTTGGCCGCCAGCTGGAAGCTCGGGGATCCCCTCGATCCAAACACGCGGGTGGGGCCGGTCGTGTCCGAGTCAGCGATGCTCTCCATCCTTGATCGTTTTCGTTCGAGCGAGACGAGCGGCGGCCGGTTCCTGGCAGGCGGGCAGAGGGCGTCAAACCTGGGCAATGGCTACTTTGTCCGTCCCACGGTGATCGCGGACCTGCCGGCAGATTCATTGGTCTTGCGTGAGGAGATATTCGGCCCGGTCGCAGCACTGCAGCGCGCGGAGTCGTATGAGGAGGCTGTGTCGCTGGCAAATGACACGCCGTTTGGGCTCTCAGCAAGTCTCTTTACCCGCGATCTTCGGAATGCTCTGCGCTTTGCCAACGACATCGAGGCCGGCGTCGTGAAGATCAACCAAGAGAGCGCAGGACTTGAGTTTCAAGTCCCGTTCGGCGGCTACAAGGCAAGCTCAAGCGGTAGTCGCGAGCAGGGCAAAGTCGCACGAGACTTCTTCACTCAGTGGAAGACGGTGTACATCGATCAACCACCCTCATAGCGAGTGGGTCGGAGCTCAGGCTCCGGCATCGGACGCATTTCTTGCAGCGGTAGTCAACGACCTTTCCTGCCCCTAGTTACAGCAACGATCTATCGGTGGCTGTTACGCGGCGCCATTTGAATGACTCGCAGCACTCAAACGCATGGGGACCAAGACCGGGGGCTCATCCTCAGTTCCGGCGTAGCCGTTCCAAGGACGAGATAACCTTCAGTTATCGCAAGCAAGCTCGCCATCGTCGATCCATCACCGTGAGCTCAGTCCTGCCGGTAGGCGCGGTGGAGCCTCTCCATTTAACTCTCGACAGAACTTGGCTCTGCGCGCTTGCGCTGTGTTGAACGCTGTCGGTTGTGCAACGGATTTTGTTTACTCTGGTTTTAGCGCGAGCCCGCCAGCGGCGGCGACGATGCGACGCAGGTCTGGTTCAGTGGGCCCTTAGGCGCTCACGGTTGAGCCGGAGACCTGGGCCAGGCGGAAGCCGAAATCGGGCGGACGGTGACTGCGGGCAACGTCTGTCAGTCGTAGGTGGGATGCGACCTCGGACCTATCGTTCGTGAAGGACCCTCCGCGCAGTACGCACCCGCCTGGAAGGGCGTCGCTAGCGATAACGAACTCCCAGACGTTGCCTGCCATGTCGTGGCAGCCGTTCGGGCTCCGTCCGGAGGGAAAAGCGCCCACCTCAGACGTGGATTTGATGAGAGACTCGCGCGAATTGCAACGCTCGGGCTCGAATTCATTGCCCCATGGGTAGCGATAGCCGTCCGTCGATCTCGCAGCAAGCTCCCAGGCGTCCTCGTCGGGCAGCGTCCATGCCCACCCGGCCTCAGGTGGATGGAAGCTCTGGAGCCAGCGGCTATAGGCCATCGCTTCCTCGTACGAGACGCCGGCGACCGGGTGTCGCTCTAGTCCGGGGCGGCAGCCGACCGACGACGGCCACGTAGACGGACCGCTTGATTGGCCATCCTGGGTGACGTGCAGGAATCGCGTGGTCTCGGGACCATCTGGCCACCACAATGGATTGGTGTAGCCGCCGCTATGCACGAACTCTAGATACGACTCGTTGGTCACCAGATACCGCCCCATGCACGCCGGGTAGGTCAGATTGATGGAGTGTGCGGCTCGGCTTGTGACGAATCGGCCGTGCTGCTCGAACGGGTCGGAGAACGTGGCGAAGCCGCTCAGTGGGCTACTCACCAGCATGCGGTAGCTGAGTGGGGCGCGCAGTTGGGCAGGCTTGGCCTCCAGCGCGCTGACAATTTGCAGCGTGAGTTGCTCGAACCAGTTGGTCTCGTTCGGCGGGAGGTCGACTGGCCTGTCCCACTCACAGTTGATGACGCCGAGCAGCCCGCTTCCATCTGATCTCACCAGCGGCACGGCCAGCTCAGAGCGTGTGGTCGGCTCCGCGCGAATGTAGGCGCTGTCCTGGTTCACGTCTGGCAGCCATATTGTTCGACGTTCGCGCGCACTGCGGCCAATCACGCCAGTCCACTCAGCCTCTGGATAGGCGCGTTTGCCGCGGTCAATTGCTGCGCGCACGATCGAGAGCCGGTCCCCTTGCTGCAGCACCAACTGGACATAGCCCGCGCCAGACCACGCCCGCGAGAGTTCCACGATCTTGTCATAGAGCTCAGCCTGACTCGGCGCCTCGAGCCAGTCCGCCCAGTCGTGTGAAGACGGGGTTGCCAACAGAAGCTGCAGCTGACCCACTGTCGAACCAGAGGTTGACTCGCGAAGCAGGAGCTGCAGGATGCGTCCCGCGCGCTCGGGGGCAACCATAGCTGACGGACTCGATACGGGTGGCGTCGATACGATCCTAAAGGCGAGCACAGGATGCAACGTGAGGCCGTTTGGCGCTATGCCCGTCTGGCCGTGAACCGTCTCGAAGTAGCCCACACCCGTGACTTCTGCCGTCACCGCTGGTCGGCCTATGCGGTAGGCAGTGGTGGGAAGTTCCGGACCTAAAGCGGCCAATACTGCGGCTCGCGCACTTTGCATCTGCTCGACTAGGACCGGGTTGATGGACCAGATGTATTCGGGATCGGGCAATGTGGCAATCATCGTCAGCGACGGGTCGGACGGGTCCGTCAGGACCAGCTTTAGGTCGCCACTCGGCAGCACCTTAACAGCGACCACGTCGGCAATGAGTGTGTAGAGCGTCTGCTCGGCTGGAGGCATGCGATTGAGCGGAGGTGCGCCCGTGCCTTCAGGCATTGGGTGTGGAATCTCATGCAGGGCCCGCACGTTTGTGCCTGTCGGAGCCTTGAAATTGATTTTATCCACGTCGAAGTCGGCGAGGGTCCTCACCGCCCAGCGATAGGGTGCGCCGCGGACCATCCGTATGTTGAGTATGGGATTCAACTCAATTCCATTCGCTAACATCGGACTTGCCGAACGTCGCTCCGCGAAGAATGCCAGCCCGCTGATGTCGGCTACACCTGCGAGAGGGACGACCTCGCGTGTGGCTCGGCTCACACCTAGCGATCGCAAGGCATCGACGGCGGCTTTGCGAGCCTCGCGGACTTTGCGCGCGACAAGACGGTCGGCCTTGACGCCGCCTAAGTCGGGAAAGTCGACGGCGAGCTGTGGAACAAGCCCTACGCTGTCAGACACGTAAAGCCGGATGTTGCCCTCCGCGACCAGCGCCGCGTTGAGGCGAACCCGCACGCTGTACGCCGTCAATTCGGTCGGCGTGCGCTGCGCGGGGCCGGCCTCATCCATCGGAAATGGGCGTGGCAGCCGAGACAACTCTGCGATCGAGCTAGGTGTTGCGGCGCGCTCTGCGGCGCGGCGTAGGACGGTACCCGAGAGCGTCGCTATCGATCGATCAAGGATCTGCGGCGCCACCGTCGGTGCTGCATCCACCTCCCGAGGCTGCTCCGCCGGGACGGGCGCGGGGTCCGACGAGGTCGACGAAGTCAGCGCTCGAGGCGCGTACTGGGCTAGGAGCTGCTCGCTAATCTCGGCAAATGGCCGCGCAAGAGCGGGCAACCGCTCGGTGCCGCTTCGATCGGGAACAAGAGCTTCGAAGTTCACCCGTTGGCCCGTGCGTTTCTCCAGATACCCCGACACGGTCGCCAGTACCTTCAAGGCTTCGCTTTTCATCACCGATCGCTGGAGGAGCTCGCGGACGCCTTCGTAGAACTCGTAGCGGACCTCATCGGGCGGAGTTGGCGCGGTGGATGGGGTCACGCGACGGATTAGCCCGCCTAGAAAGAATTCGGCCAGGTGCACCGGGCTGGAGTGGGGCAGCATGGCTCCCTGAATCAGGCGCATCACGGGCAACGTCAGATCGACCGCCGAAAGATAGGTGGCCAGGTCGTAGGCCGTCGGTGACGCGGCCGCACGAAATAGCTCCACCCGCGCGGCGGCAGAAGGCCGGACGTTTTGGCTCCCAGTCTGTGGTCGCTTCGACGGCCGGCGAACCGCTGGCGCGGTCGCACCGCCCGCACCCATCACCACCCGTGCCCAATCTCGGACCGGGTGCTCTTCGAGGGTTATCACTGGAATTGGTGGCTCGCGGGTATCGAGGTCTGGATCCCATCCGAGAAATTCGGAGTCCAGCAACACGTTGGGCACACCCGGTAGCACCGAGCTCACTGAGATGGATGGCGTGCCGAGAGCCGTCGACGCCCACAGTCGCTCGGGGAGCATGCATACAAGCGCAACTGGTGTCGAATGCCCCCAATCCGCCAAGGCCTGCCAGATAGCAGTGCCGTCCCAGGCGGAGGAGACGCAGTCGGTAGCCAGCAAGATCAAGCGTCGGCTCGATGGATCGGCCAGCACTCGCGGGTTCTGAACCAATCCGGATTCGTTCGACAGCCGCGCCGTGGTTGTGTCAGCAAGCAGTGACCAGCGACGCACGTCGCGGAATGCACCGTGTCTGGCAAGCGCAGAAAAGAGCTCGGCGCATGTGTGGCGCCAAATCACCATCGAGGGTGTCTCGTCCACTACAAGAGCCACGTCGAACCAGCGCTCCATCTCCGGCCGCCGAATAGGACTGAGCACGCCGAAGTCGGCATAGGTGGTGACGGTTGCCTCTTCGTCCAAGACGAGCTGTGTTCGCGACTGGCGCCGGCGCCGCATCGGCTTCAAAGACTTCGACAGCTCGATGACGTTGGGCAGGGCGGGCGCAGACGGCATGAATACCCGCCTAGCGCTGGTCGTTGCCGTCTCGACAAGGGCCGCGCGCTGGACCGCAGAATACACTCCCACCGGAGCCACTCCCAACCCGACCGCCTCATTCACGCGTTCCGTCCTTGGCCGATTGACCGGCGACTCAATGGAGTAGGGAGCTGCAGAGATTGAAGGCGTGGCCCCCTGAGCGGAGGCGGTGCTGGGGGAGGGCGGCGGAGGGAGCCGACCGGCGAGCCAAAGGATCTCGGCGAGCTGGAGGTGGTCTGCTTCTATTCCAGCGCGGGCCAAGCCGCGCCAGAACGCTTCGATCATCTCGGCCCGGTAGAGTCGGCCAGTTCCCTGGTGACCGCGGTTAGGACGCGCAGCTTCTCGTCATCGCCCATGTCATTGCTGCGCATGATTAAGAAGACAGCGTTGAGAAGCTGGTCAGTGGCCACGGCTTTGTTCGCGCTTTCTTTGGCAAACTGCTCGATCATGTCTTGAGCGCGAGAGGCAGCATCTTGGCCTAAGTGCGCCACAACGATGCTCTCTAGCAGGTTAAAGTCCGTCGGTGAGGGCATCGAGTAGCGGAGGCAGCGCCGCAGGAACGGAGCCGGGAAGTCGCGCTCGCCGTTGCTGGTCAGGACCACAAACGGAAACTCCAAACACCGCACTTGACCGCCACCGATAGGGAACTTCTCCGCTCCACCGAATTCGCGCACGTAGACAGGTTTGTCGTTCTCCAGGCGCGCCAGTTCCGGAATATGGAACTCGCCACGCTCGAACACGTTCAGTAAATCGTTCGGAAAATCCATATCGCTCTTGTCGATCTCGTCTATCAGCAGCGCACGCGGACGCCTAGTGGGCAGCAACGCGGTGCCAAGTGGTCCGAGCTCGATAAAACGCCCGATGTCGGGCGATTCATTAGTGCGCTGTTGCTCGTACAGTCGGCCCAGCGCGTCGTACTGATAGAGTCCGTCCTTCAGGGAGGTACGCGACGTGACCGCCCACACCAGGACGCGCCCCAACTCGAGAGCCCAGGCGACCGCCTCGATAACCGAGCTCTTGCCCGAACCCGGGCGACCAGTCAGGAGCAACGGCCGGCGAAGATGCAATGCTGCATTTACCATCTCCACCATCTGTGGCGTTGTCCGGAATGTCTCACCCTTGTACTGGTCTGCGCCAGTGAAAGAACGCTCCTCCAACAGTTCACCATGGAACTGCCGCCAGGGAGGCGCCTCCGGCCATTTGTCCACCGGCCTGGGTACAGAGACAGTCCCGTCGAACACTCTCCATGGAGCAGGTGTTGGGTCTTTATCTGTAGTCGTCACGGGGCCTCCTGCGGTGCGACGAGCAGCAGACGCTCCGGCGTGTGGGTCGGATTGTCCCAGACAACGCTCAGCGATCCGCCGATGTTGGTTGTATCTGTGGCGGCCTTCTTGCGTAGTTCACGGATGTGGCGGGGCACGCCGTCGACACCTGCAACCACCAACATTTTTTTCAAGGCTTGGCGCACCGCCTCGGCGTCAGTGGGCTCCGCCTCAAGCCAGAACGCGTACGGGATGCCGCTGAGCATGATCGCAATCACCCAGTCGTTCTTGACGTCCGGCGGAATTTCGGGCGGAACGAACAGTAGCCCCACAACATCCGCGTTAAGCGCCTTGTGCGGATCACTGAGAGCCCGCTTCAAGTCGAGCGGAGTGTATTCGTCGCGATTGACGCACAGGATAGTTGGGGCCTGACCTCGATGGAGCCGCTTGTTGATATCCTCCGCACGTTCCCTCCAATATTCGGCCCGCGCGAGGCCTGCGTTGCGTAGTCGGTCGCGCCAGCGTAGGACTACCGGGTGCTGGACTCCAATCGGCTCGGGCGCCTCGTAGTCCGTGCCGAACTCCCAGTGGTGCGGACGCAGGCCGAACAGCTTTCGTGGAAGGAGAAACTCCATGACCATGTCTCGGCCGACCCTGGGCAGCGCATGCTCGAGGATCGTCTGGAACGAGTCACGGATGCGCTCCTCGGCTGTGGTGGGGCTGCCGGCTTCGTCGTAGAGGCTGCATGAGACCTCGCCGTGGTCGACCCAGCCTTTCGACGTGTGGAGCCAGAACTCCAGCTTGGCAGGGTCGGGTGGGGAGGGCTTGAGAGGATCATCGTTCGTATGGACCTCTACAAGGAGGAAACGTTGTGCGGGGTCAGCATCCTCCTTCTCTTCGAAATCTAGCCTTTGGCGCACGTCCACTAGCAGCGGACCGTCCAGGATAGACCTCAGCCACTGGTCGAGCGAAGGCGCGACCAATTGGCGGTGCGCGCGAGCGACAAACTCAGCCAGGGGTGGGACCCCAATATGGGTCGGAGCCATCTGATTCAGCGCGTCGATGACGGAGGCGAGATCATTTGCATCCGGCGCACGCTGAGTGTCCGGTACGGACCTAAGGTACCAGCGCTGCAGGTCGATGCTCGAGTACATGAGTCCCTCGAAGCTCGCTAGGGCGGCAGTCGCCGGGTCTGTGGCTACTGTACCTTCGTCGGCCGCCGGAGCAACGCCGGCTCCCAAGCCGAAGCGCTCGATCACTCCGTCCAGAGCCAGGGCGAACAGCACGTTTGATGCTTCATTCTGCCGTGCTGAGAGTCGCATCTTCTTCTCTTCGATCAGCATCCCTACCGCGGTTCCACGCGACGATTCGCGGACGACAGGGCTTCCCGAGTAGCCGGCATATGTGCCCAGAATCTGCTCCACGAGCAGCTGGACCACGGTGATGCGATGCTTTTCGTTGCTGATGATTTCTCGTCGAGAGCTGGTAATCGACCCTGTCAACGCGCCGTCTGAGAGACTTGGGTTGTCCTCGACGCGCCAGTGTTCGTTGTCAACCGCCTTTCCCAGAGTCAGCGGGTCAGCCACTTTGGTTCCGAGATGCAGCACAGCCAGATCCCAATCCTCGGCTAGCTCGATGCGTGCGACCCGAACGGATTTGTCATCCGGGGTCACGAAAAGGATGGACCGGGCGCCACGAGCCGAAATCACGTGCGCAGCTGTGAGTGCCACACGTGCCCCGACCGTGAAGCCACTACCCAGATCGTTGCGGTGCTTATCAGTGATCCGGCCGAGCATCAGCCGCTAAGTTCGGGCTCCTTTTCGTGTTCGAAGGTGACTGTCACTTCAAATGTGGCTTCGGTGGATGCCTTCGTGAGGATGGCGCCGGCCTGAGCCGTCAGGGTTACGCCGAATTTAGCCTCCACCTCAGAAAGACGCCAACCCTTCGCACCTGGTAGCGCCTCAAGGCTGCTGGCGACAGCCATTGAGCCCGACTGGATGGCGTCACGGATGTCCTTCAGGCGTTTGTCCAACTGCTCTGACACTGAACTGCCCCAGCCGATTTGTCGTGTACCGCTTACCGGTACGACGGCGACTAAGACCTTGCCCGCGCTCGCTCGCTTCGCCATGATGCTCCCGAATTGAAATTCGGCAACCATCCTCTCACTGTTACTGGAATTCGGCAAGTGAGATGCATTCATTAGCCACGACCCGCGCCGGCGTTCGACACTGAAGGGACAGTCTGGCCCGCCAGAGCGCTTGCTTGATGGTCGCGATGATCAGGCTAAGGGGTATCAGTAGAGAGCAGTTCGTTGATGGGTGCCCGAAACGCAGGTGCGCTCGCCGTCATATCAGTAAAGGGTCGGTCATCCGCCCTGATGG
>WNFJ01628817.1_pt1 | contig 11977 bp, 15 predicted proteins | sample 5400461 | NCBI WGS metagenome assembly WNFJ01 (sample SAMN13153349, study PRJNA577476) | soil metagenome | isolation source: 115 cm saprolite on Douglas fir-dominated hillslope | place: USA:California | collected 2013-09-17
CGACTCCTATACCGCAATGAACCCGCGTCGTTTTATCAATTTCTTTCGTTCGCCTTCCGGCGCGCTAACACTCTTTCTGCTCGGCCTCGTTTTTATTTTGCTGATGGTGAACAGCCGACGGCCATTTGATTCGAAGCGGAAATTAATTGCCGACAAAGCATCTGCCAAAGCTGGCACGAACGCGCCCCAACTGCCGGAAACCGTGCGGCGCGACATGGTTCCTTTTGGAATTCCCGCGCCGCAACGAAAAATCGAGACGACGCTTTCAAAACCGGAAGGAACGCCACCGCCACTTCCATTGCTTAGCGTTGTTGCGGAAACGCCGCTGCCGCCCGTTAAAGAAGGAAAAGTCTTCAGCGCGGATTTTGCACCATTCGGTCGCCTCATTCCATGTGAGTTGGTGATCACCGTCGATTCATCTTCGATTCAGACGCCGATTATCGGTCTCGTGACCGAAGACATCTTTCATCATGGTGAATTGATCATCCCCGCAGGCACCGAGGTGCACGGTACCGCCCAAGTCGATCGAGCACGCGAGCGCATCGCGAGCAACGGCCGATGGACGCTCGTTTGGCAAAACGGGCAGGAATTGAACGTCTCCGGTTTGGCACTCGATCACGAGCGCGATCCGGACACCGGAACTTGGGGAATCACGGACGGCAGCGCCGGCCTGCGGGGGCGGCTTCTCAAAACCGACAATCTCGCCGAAGTGAAACTTTTTATCGCTTCGCTGCTTAGCGGCGCAGCTGAAGCTTTCACTCAGCGGCAGGTCTCGCCATTTGGTACCTTTGCATTGCCAACTCTGCAAAACGCAGGATTGCAAGGCGCGCAAAGCGTTCTCGATCGGTATGCGCAACAGATTCTTCAGACAATCGAGCGCGACGGCTTCTACGTTCGCGTGCCGGCAGGGAAACAGTTCTACCTCTACATTACACAAACGGTCGATGAACAGGATGCCAAGATTGGCGGTACGCTGACATCTTCGCTCCCGCCCGCTGAGTCGCCTTCGCCATCTCCGACTTCACAACGGTCGTTGCCGTCCACAAGTCTGCTCGGCACCTCGTTCCCCACGGATTCCATCACATCAACAGCTCAACCGAACCTCATTCCATGAAACGCTTACTCCTCATTCCGATTATTTTCCTGACCGCGTGTGCTTCGCACTCGCCAAAAACAAATACTATCGCGCTGCCCGCTACCGCAGCTGGCCACCCGGTAGACTCCGCCGCATTGCGAACCGACGAACAGCTGAAGGAATACCGGTTCGGCCGCTATATCGACCCGCGCGACCCATTGGCCATGCACGAAAGGCATCCAATCTATCGTGTCGAAAGTACAGTCAGATGGGACCTTCGACCGCAAACCGGGGCGACGGTCTCACAGCGACAAACGGCCGCCGCGACTAACACCCCCACTAATGACGCTATCGTCGCCGAAGTGAACAAGCAGCGCGCCGCAACGCGCGCATTCACTGAGCAGACTGCTGCGCTAAATCAAAAACTTGCAGAACTCACCCAGGCCGTGGGTCAGACCGAGGAAATCGCGAAGCAGAATCTCGCTCTTAAACATGACTTAGCTGATTTGCGACAGCACCTGGACGCGGTCGACGCGCAGCTGCAACAAACCAAACCTCTTACCTCGCCTCAACCTTCACCACCAGAGGACAAGTGGTGATCCACGCTCTCTCCCTCTGCCGCGACTTATGAACAAGATATCCACCGACAACCAACCCGTCATCGTCACCGTGCCGCCAACCACCGTCTCGCGGTACTTGGAAGCAAGCGAAAACGTCGAGCAGAGGCTCGGCGCTTCTCCCGGCCCCGAGTTCCTCATGAGCCTGGCGGTTGAGCACGAGGACGCCTTCGAGCTCGTTGATCTCTTCTGCGGCGAGATCATCGACGCTCTTCGTCAACCAAACGCCGCTGCACACTAAATAAATATGAGCCTTAAAAGAACCGAGAAGAATACGAACGGCAACGGCGCTGCCGCCAGTGAATCGCCGGACAATTCGCCGAAGTACCGCGATAACGTGGAAATCAACGCCAAGATCGATGCCTACATCCAGGCGAACCCCAAGGAATGGAATTACATCCAAGGGTTGCCGCGAGAGCGGCTGGAGCGAATGCTCGTCTTACAGAACGTTAACAAGATCGAGCGGCGCGAGCGCATCCGCGCGAGCGTCACAAAACAACTCAACGCGAATCCCGAGCTGAAGGAAGCTTATCGCAAGTTGGTCAAGAATTTGCCCGCCGAACAGCAAGAGCGAGCGATGATGTCGATCGCCGCGCGAACGCTGCGCACCATCGCGCCGCGTCAGCAGCAAGGCAAAGGCGCGCGGGTCTAAACGCTCTGCGCCAACGCGAAGACTCCGGGCTTCCTCCGTGCGTGCGCCTTCGCGCGCCCGGAGACTTCGCGGGCGATTACCAGATTTCGAAGATGCCGCTGCTGCGCAGCCGCATCAGTGCGCGACCAAATGCTTGTAGCAATGGATTCGTAACGGTTCGCGGAAAACGCCGTTTGATTCGTGCGTTTCAATCAACGCGCCCGATTCATCGAATACGCGAATCGAAGCATCATGCGAGCGCCTGCAAAACTTGGCGTAGCCGATTGCGTTGCTGATTGCATGGGGACGAGCGCAGATCTAACCCCTTCTTGCACAAATTCTTGAACAACTCCCCTTCGCCCTTCGTGTACCATAATAGAGGAAAGCAGCAGACGCGGCGGACAAAGACTCCTTTAGTAATCCAAATTTACGACGCCACGTGAACAGTAAATATCGAAGATGGCACGCTCACTTCTCCGCAACCGCGATGGCCGAGGCCTTATCTTTCCAGCGCGGAACGATCAAGCTGATCGTCACGTTGCTCAGCAACCAGCACACCGCCGCAACTTGAGCCGGCGCCGGCAGTGCACCCGAAGCAGTGATCGCCGGTCATGATCTCGCGATTGTCGATCTTGTCCGGATCGATGTCCCAGAGAAACAGCAGTCGGCCATTGCACCATTGCATGCCGAGCTGCTGATTGAAATCGCAGTCGTAGACTTCGCCGTGCCACCCAACACTAATCGTATTTCGGCACATGAGTCCGTCCACGGTCGCCGGATTAAACGCATTAATTAGTAGCTCCATGTAATCTTCGAGCTTGTTGTTGTGCCGCAAGTGCGCAGCGAAGCGTCCGATCGGCAGGTTCGTGATGGTGTAAAGCTTGTTGAAAACAACGCCGAAGTGCGCAGCCAGCTCTCGCTTAAAATCGGCTTCCAATTCGGCTTGCGACGGCGGCAAAAACGCTCCCACAGGATTGTAAACGAGATGCAACGGCGATTCCGGATCGATTCCGTAGCCTAACGAGTTGAGCAGTTGCAGAGCAGCGATGCTTCCACCGAATACGCCTTCGCCGCGTTGCGCGTTTACATTTTCCGGCGTGTAACATGGCATGGACGCAATAATCTCGACCTTCTTTCGCTTGAGAAATTCAGCAAGATCTTCATAACCGTGTTCAAGCAAAATCGTGAGATTGCAGCGATCGATCACGTGCCGGGGCGGCTGCAACGCTTTCACACGCTCAATGAAATAACGAAAATCCGGAATCATTTCCGGCGCGCCACCCGTAAGATCGACAATTGCAATCTCACTCTTGGACAGCCAATCGATGACGCGGTCAATCGTCTCCCGCGTCATGATTTCTTTGCGCTTCGGTCCGGCATTCACGTGGCAATGCATGCAGGTGAGGTTGCAAAGCTTTCCGACGTTTACCTGCAGAATTTCCGGTCGCGCTCGTCGCAATTGCAAACCTTCGGCAACAAGTCGATCAGCAAAACGGCTCATGAAACTAAAAAACGCGAGTCGCGAGCCAATACGTCGATCCAGCGGCGATTGCGGCACAGGGCAGCGTAACAATCCAGGAAAGAACAATGGCGTTGATTGTACGAAGATTGGCGTTCCCGGTGGTGAGGCCAATTCCGAAAAGGGAGCCAACGGAAACATGCGTCGTGGAAACCGGGAGCCCGAACAAACTTGCCAGCACGACGAGAATCGCAGTCGTCAAGTTCGCGGTGAAACCCTGTCCATGATTCATCGTCGTAATTTTTTTGCTCATCGTCTCGGCGACTTTTCTCGCATTCAGCAGCCCGCCAACTGCCATCGTCGCTGCGATGGCGGCGAACCCCCACCGGATGTCGAGCGCTTTCCATAAAAGGAGGAGCGCAACGATTTTCGGTGTGTCGTTCAAGCCACGGGCGAAACTCACCGTTCCCGCGCTCAAAGAATGCGCGGCGCCGACAACTTGCTGCGAAGTGAGGCCGAGGAAATTACTCTCCACCTCATCGACCGTCAAGTGTGACGGAAGAGAAACAGCGCGGAGCGCGAGCAACGAGTTCGGCTGTGGCATGGCGATGACGCGTTCGTCTTCACCGATGCAAACGCACCACCCCTTCTTCAAACCGAGCGCGATGCGCACGCCATGAAAAATTACATACAGCAAACCTGCGACCGCCATGGCGAGAACGGGACTAAGGAGCAGCGGAAGAACAAAACCTTTACCAAGTGAGGAAAAGTTCATCGCCGGTCCGACGGCAACGAAACCGCAGCCGATGATCGCGCCGGTCAACGCATGCGTGGTTGAAATTGGAAAACCGGTGAGCGTCGCAATGATAACGGTCAGCCCCGCGCCGACCGCGACCGACAGCAAAAAGTATTCGGACCCGGCAAAGTGATCGGGCACAATTCCTTTAGCGCTGAACTTCTTGAGCAATGTCTGCGCGAGAAAGATCGACATGATCGATCCGGTGAAAGTCGTCAGCGTCGCCCAGGATATCGCCGTTCGATAACTGCAAGTGCGGCTGCCAAAAAGCGAGGCGACGCCTTTGAAGTTGTCGTTCGCGCCGTTGGAATAGGCGAGAAAACAGGTCGCGAGGAAAAGAAGCGCGAAAATCATTAGTCAGCAGCTTCCACCGTCGCAGCATTTACTGTTTGCTTCGGTGGTCGCGTTGTAATTGTGGCCTTTGGTTTCTTTTGGATGTCGCCGTGACGTGCGCGAACAATCAAATGGCTTCGCCTCGCTCAATGGAACATCGACAATCGGATCGACGAACTGGAAAAACTCCCGATACGGCGGCTTTTTGTAGAGATTGTAAGTCTTGTCGCAAACGGCGTAACGGCGACCGCGCTCCATTCGGTGGTTGTCATCATCGAGGACTTCTTTGAACGGGCCGCGATAAATCACGGCCTGATTGCGCTCGAAACATTCGCCCTGTTTTCCTTTGAAGGCTTCGATGGTAACGGACCGAAACTCGATTCCCTGGACCGTTCGCCATGGATCGACATCGCGCTTGAGAATTTGGATTCCATAGAACCCCGCGCTCTCAAAGGCGGCCAGAATAGCTTCTTCAGTCAGCGCGCCGGAAATGCACCCGCTCCAAAGCTCGAGATCATTTTGCATTCTTTCCGGTACTTCTTCGTCGCTCACGATGTCGGAAATCACAGCGCGTCCGCCTTTCTTGAGTACTCGAAAAATCTCGTCGAATAGGTGTCGCTTCGATTTCGGCTCTACCAGATTGAGGGCGCAGTTGGAAACGACCACGTCGATCGAATCGCTCGCGACCAGTGGATGTTTGACCCGCAGTTCTTCGGCAAGCTCATCGGCCGCAAGAAATGAGGCGGCATCAGTGATCGGATTGCGTTTCAATTCTCGATCTAAAAGTTCGAGATCGAGCGCGAGGTCCTGGATGCGGCCTTTGCGAAAATCCACGTTTACGTAACCGATGCGCTCGGCCACCATCGGCGCATTTCGTCGTGCGACCTCGAGCATTTCGTCGGTCATATCTACGCCGACGACCTTTCCCTTTGGCCCGACGATTTGCGCGGCGATGAAGCAGATTTTTCCGGTGCCGCTGCCGAGATCGAGAACGGATTCGCCTTCGCGCAAGTAGCGCGACGGATCGCCACAGCCGTAGTCGCGCTCGATGACTTCCTGCGGAATGACTTTGAGATAATCCGATTCGTAGTCGACCGGACAGCAAAGTTTGTCCGTGCGTTCTTTCGCTCCGGCCGCGTAGCGCTGCCGCACAATCGTTTCCTTGCGCCTGGCTTCGATCATAGTGATGCGAAGCTTTAGCAGGCCGATTTATTCCTGAAAAGCTTTGGTTTCGCGCAGCGCATCGCGCGCGATCTTCGTTACCCAGATTGTTACAATGATGGTGGCGGCGAGTCCGACCCCTGTGAAAGTCCAGTATTGCCAGCCATGTTTCATTGCTTCGCCGCCAGCCGCGGCCGCGACCGCTGCCTTGCCAGCCGCACCGATGTAAACGTAAAGGAAAGTGCCGGGCATCATGCCGATCCAACTCGCGAGAACGTAAGGCCAAAACTTCACACCGGTCAGGCCATAGAAGTAATTGCTCAGATTAAATGGAATGACCGGGCTGAGTCGGAGCAGGAAAATTAGTTTCGCGCCTTGTTTGCCGATCGCATTGTCGATGTTGCGAAACTTTTCATTTCGCTGCGCGATCGCTTCGATTTTGTCCCGCGCGATGAAGCGAGCGATAAGGAACGCCAATGACGCACCAAAGGTTGCGCCGGCGGAAACAGCGAGAAAACCTTTCCATAAACCGAACGCGAACCCGGCGCCGATAGTCAGCACTGATCCCGGCGCGAGCAAAACTGCGGCGACTGCGTAAACGGCTATGAATATAAAAATGCCAGCTATGCCCATTTGGCTGACCCAGTTATTAAAGTTTGTCAGCCATTCGCGAACGGGCAGAAATTTCATCGCCAGAAAAAGCGCGATGATGATCACGATCAAGACGACGAGTTGGCCAGTTGCGCTTTTCTTTTCGTTGCTCATTTGCGCGCTCGTTCGTAGAGCCAGGTGAAGATTTTTTTGGCGCGCGGGGTCAGACGGGTCTTGTTGTATTTGTCCGCGGCCTTGCGCGCCAGTTCGGCAAACGTCGGGTAAGCGTGAATTATCGATGCAATTCCGATGAGCCCGATTTTCGCGCTCATCGCTAGCACAAACTCGTGCAACAAGTCGCCGGCGTGCGGCGCCACTATGATAGCGCCGAGAATTTTGTCCGAGCTTTTAGCGGTCAAAATCTTGGCGAAGCCTGCCTCTTCGCTTTCCACCACTGCACGATCGACATCTTCGAGCGGCACGACAAACAAATCGTAGGAAACATTGTTTTGCTTCGCTTCCTTTTCGCCGAGACCGACGTGTGCGACCTCCGGATCGGTGTAAGTGCACCAGGGAACGACAGACCAGTCGACCTTTTGCCGGAGAAATTGGAACGGCATCAAAATATTTCGAACAACGATGCGCGCAGTGAAATCGGCGGTGTGAGTGAACTTGAGCCGGTTCGAAATATCGCCCGCCGCGTAGATGTGCGACTGCGACGTCTGAAGGTACGCATTCACGTTCACTCCGTGTTCGTCGTAATCGACGCCAGCCGCTTCAGCGTTAAGTGCGTGTAAGTTTGGCGTCCTTCCAGCCGCAATCAACATCGTGTCGGCCGCGATCGGCTCGCCTTCGCGGAATTCGAGAACGATTTTGCCGTCGCGCTTCGAGACACACTTTGTGACCGCATTCAAGCGGACGCTGATCCCCTCGGCGGCGAAACGCGCCTGCGTGAACTCCGCGACGTCGCGATCTTCTCGCGGAAGCAGTTCGGCGCCGCTTTGCACGATGTCGATTTTCACTCCTAGTCGCGCCAGGGCTTGCCCAAGCTCGCAACCAATCGGTCCGCCACCGAGCACGATCATGCTTTCAGGTTTTTCCGTAAGCTCGTCGAAAATCGTTTCGTTCGTGAAATAGGGGACTTTGTCGATGCCTTCAATTTTTGGAATGACCGCGAGACTGCCGGTGGCAATCACGAAATTTTTCGCGCGAAGCCTTTGGCCGTTCACGTCAACTTCGGATGGCGAGACAAACCGCGCTTCACCTCGAAACACATCCACGCCTAACGACTCGAAACGCTCCTGTGAATCGTTGGGTGCGATCTTGGCGCGACGCGCTCGCATCCGCTCAAAGACTTTTTCAAAAACAAACTGCGGTGATTGTCGATCTAAGCCCCATTTTTCAGCCTCGCGAATTTGTTGGATCAATCGCGAGGATGAAATGAGCGCTTTGCTCGGCACACATCCAAAGTTCAGGCAATCGCCTCCCATCAAGTTGCGCTCGATCAGCCCGACACGTCCGCCGAGTCCGGCCGTTCCAGCCGCCGTGACCAAGCCCGCAGTGCCGGCGCCGATCACAACGACGTTGTAAATGCCTTCACCTTTTTTCATCCGGAAATGTTGCGATGTTTGGAGACGTGAGTTGACTCGATTATTCCGCTGCGAGCTGATTGTTAAAAAGGAATAGATGATCTCACCGTCACATCTTATGAGCGAAATGTTTTGGGTCCGAACACGATTCTGCCGACCGGGAGAACCGGCAGCACAACTGAGTCAGAGCAGTGACAACGTTGCGAGATAACAATTTGCTGAAGGTTGGTTCGGTCGCGAAGGCAGCCGGAGTCGGTGTGCAGACGCTGCATTACTACGAGCGAGTCGGGCTGCTGCTGAAACCGGAGCGTTCGGCCGCCAATTATCGGCTTTATTCGCAAGAAGCGATCCGTCGTGTGCGCTTCATCAAAAAAGCGCAGGCGGTTGGTATAACGCTAGAGGAAACAAAACAGATCCTCGATTTGAAAGATCGCGGGCGCGCGCCATGCCGCAAGGTGGCCGAGCTCGGAGAAAAACATTTCGCGGAAATCGATGCGCGTCTGGCGCAGTTGCGAGCGTACCGCCGCGCACTTGCGCAGGCGCTCGGTGAGTGGCGGAAAGAGAACACGACCGAGCGGAAATGCGCGGGTGAATTTTGCGATCTGATCGAGCGACTGCCGTAAGATCGATGTCGGCGCCATCACCGATTTGTCGTGTCATGCGAAACCTTGTTTGCGGGCTTGGTACTCGCGCCAGATTAAGAACGCGACGATTAGATCGACAATAGTGAGCGCGATCATCCAGAGCGAGTGAGTGAAAAGGAAGCGATATGCTTGATAAGCGATAAAGCCGGCCAGGAACCAAAGCGAAACCGGATAGGACCAGAGCCGGCGTCCTAACAGCGCTGCGACGAGGAAAATTTTGATGATGCCGTGAACGATCAGATAAGCGCTGGCGAATAATTTCGTGTCTGCGGAAAATTCATGGGCCATGCGCTGGAGGAGAGTGGCAACGCGGTCAGTTGGGTCTTCCGCCAGTTCGGGAGCGGTCAAAAAGACGACTAGCGCATTCAATCCCGTGTGAGGGATAAAGAGCAAGAGCAGTCCGCCAATTGTCTCGAGCAAGCCGGCGACTCCTTTAGCCCAAACGCTGAGCAGAAAGAACGTGTGCTCGATTTTGCGCTCGGTGCCGATTAATGCGTGAGAAGACATGGGGCTAGTGGCTGCGTGCGGACGCGGGATTCTCTACCTCGCCTGCGGTAGGTCCGCCGAAGGAGAACGAAAACACCGCGAACACTTCTACCGCAGGTGTGTGATCACTAGTTCCGATGAGCGGCGAGAGATCAAAACGCGCGTTCTTCGTCGGGCGCCACGCTAATGTGGGTCCGATCGCCAAACCTTTTGTTGTGCCGTTGCGCCCGGGTGCCTCGCCGCCGCTGCGGTATTGCATCTCAAGTCCGACCTCGAGTTTTTCTTCCGGTAAGAGGACCGGGACTTCAACGCTCTGCGCAAAACCCGCGCTGGTTGATTGTCGGACACCAAACTCGCGATCGACGAAGATGTTCATCGCCCACTCGATCAGGTGAGGAAAGTCGTGCGTGATCAGGAGCGCAAGCTCTGCCGAATCGGGCAATGCATTGCTGAGGCCAAACCGATACTCGGCGGAGATAGTGGGGTTGAGCGGAAGCTTGTTCCAATCAGCAAGCGCGTAACGCGTTTCGAGAGTGAAACTGCGGTCGCGAGTCTCTCCGGCAAAGTGCTCAACTTGGTTTTGTATGCCAGCGGTGAAGCGCGCAGGCAGCCCCATTTCGATCTCCTGCCCGAAAAGCTGACTCGGCAGGCCGTGACGAAAGACGGCGGCCTCATATCCAGCTTCGAATTCAAAGCTGAAAGGCGAAAGCACATACGACATTGTGAGCGTAGAAATGCGACCGTGCGATAGATCGGGCGGAGCACCATAGGCGCTGGGAAGCTCTCCGGCTTCAGCCTCTACCACCACCGGTCGATTCTCGATCTGCTGCGCATTCGCTGCGGCAGCGCCGGTGACCAGCAGAATCGCGAGCGAGGCGTGGAAAAGCGTGTTCAACGGTAGGCGAAGGCAATGAAACGAAGCAACAAGTCGAAAATAGGACTTGATTGCCATAGGCGAAATTATTTTCAAAAACCCTTTGACTCTCTACCAAGCTAGAGGGTCTAGCGTGGTGCCATGAAGGCAAAACAAGCCGGAATTCTGGCAGTGATTCTTGGATCGACATGTTGCGTCGGGCCGCTGCTGCTGGTGGCAATCGGAGTTGGCAGCGGCGCGGTATTCATCGGTCGCTATCACTGGTTTTTCATCATCGGCGCGATGGCAGTGCTGACCTGGGCATGGGCAAAATATCTACGCGAGAAAACGGTTTGCGATTGCGAGCACAAGCCGATGGGAGGACAACGCAGCGCCATCCTGACGTTGGTAATCACTACCGCGCTCGTGATTGGCTTCGCTGAATTGAACATAAGCCGTTACGTATTTGGAAGGCTGCCGCCTGCAGCGGAAAACCAACTCGCGAACGGGATGAGTCGCACCGTCATTTCAGTGGACGGACTGAGCTGCGTCGCCTGTGAAATTCCTGTGCGGCATGCGCTGCGGCGAATCGACGGCGTCAAATCCGTGATCGTCAGCGCTGCGACCAAAACTGCAACGGTGGAGTATGAACCGTCGAAAACCAATCCTGAACAACTGGCCGCAGCAATCAACGCCACCGGATATCGCGCAAGTCTGCCTAACAAATAGAAATTTTGATGAATCATTAACTGAGAGGAAAAAAATATGAAGACACACCTCGTTTTGATGAGTGCCTTGCTTTACGCGCCTTTTGCCAGCGGCGCTGAAAACGCAACGGCCGTCACCGCAGATCGGGTCAGCGTATTCAAAGCCCCGTTAGTCTGTCCGGCCGCACCGCAAATTGGTTGCGGCAGCGCTTCGAAGCCGATTCTCTTAGACTTGGAGAAACAGCCTGGCGTGCTGGAAGCATGGTTGAACCGCGCCGGGACAATGATCGCCGTCGTCTGGAAGCCTGAATCGGACGCTGAAACTCGCAGCAAAGTGGCAATGGGACTCAAGGAGGACCGCGCGACAGAGCTCGAAGGAGATCCCCGGGATAAAGCAGTAAAAGATTTCTTGTCCGGCAAAGGTTGGTATCACGGCGCCGATGTCGATCGACTGAGTGAAGAAGAAGCCGATATTATCGCGGCGCGATTGGTTCGCTTCATAAAGGCCAAGTCCTCATTGCCAAATAACAAAACCGAGGCGTTGGGACGCGCATTCGCGGAGACGTTGCGTAAGGATCTAACGGGCGAGTATGCCCGGCTGAATCAGAAACCCAGGCGGTTGGAGGACATCGCCCGCGATTATCTCGACGAAGAGCATATCAAGCTATTGAGGGAGGCAATCAAAGACGAAGAGGCGATTGAAAGTGGCGAGAAACCGGTGCCGAAGGAAGGCTGACATTCCACGGCGGCACCGCAGATGACGCATACGGCAAAGCGTTTGGAATTATCGTTTTCCCGAAAACTCAGGCATAAAGGAGTGAACATGACGTTAAAGTCGGTGATTACCTGCCCTGAATGTGGTCATTGTGCAGAAGAGGTAATGCCGACGAATGCCTGTCTATTTTTTTACGACTGCTCCGGCTGTGGCGCGAGACTGAAGCCAAAATCCGGCGACTGCTGCGTATTTTGTAGTTACGGCTCTGTACGATGCCCTCCGATTCAAAGCGGCGGGGCATGCTGTATGTAATAGAATCC
>WNFJ01565877.1_pt4 | contig 11976 bp, 11 predicted proteins | sample 5400461 | NCBI WGS metagenome assembly WNFJ01 (sample SAMN13153349, study PRJNA577476) | soil metagenome | isolation source: 115 cm saprolite on Douglas fir-dominated hillslope | place: USA:California | collected 2013-09-17
TCGGCGATGCGCACGAAGTCGTCGACGTAGAGTCCGCGCTGTTCCGTTTCCAGCCGCGCCAGTTGCGCCGGCGAGATGTCCGCCTTTCGCGCGACATCGGCCTGCGTGCGTCCCTTTGCTTCGCGCAGTTTCCGCAGAACCTGACCGTACATGTAGGACGGATCATGAGTCCATATTTCCTATTTGTCAATTTTTCAAAGAAAATTGCAGAATTGACAAAACGGCGATTTGGAGTAAAGTTGCGCAACCATTACCGAATCCGCACTCGCAGTCCCTCGACTGCCCGCCGGCAATAACGCCCCGATCGTTTCCAGCCTTGGACCAGAGCCGTGGAAAGCTCCCTGGTGGAAGGCTGCCGAAGGCGATCGAAGTACATTCGTGTACCTCATGGGCATCCATGTGCTCGCCATCATCGGCGTGATCTTCTTCCCGGTTCCGGGCTGGAAAATCGCGGCCGGCACGTTCGCTCTGGCCTGGCTTGGCGGCATGGGCATCACCATCTGCTATCACCGCTCGCTGGCCCACGTCGCGCTCAAGCTCCATCCGGTCGTGCGGCACGCGCTGATCTTCTTCGCGATGTTCAACGGATCGGGCGCGCCCGACTCGTGGACCGCCAATCACCGGCAGCATCACGCGAAGGTCGAGACGCCCGACGACATCTCGAGTCCGTCGATCGGCGGCTTCTGGTGGGCGCATCTCCGATGGCTCTGGCAGGCCGGAAACGTGCCGCTCAGCCGATGGTGCCCCGACCTCGACACACCGCAATATCGATTCTGGAATCGCATTCAGATTCCGATGCTGGCCGTCTCGCTTTTCGGCGGCCTGGCATTCGGACCGGCGGCATTCTTCTGGCTCGGACCGATGCGGCTGGTCGCCTCGCTGCACATGCAGTGCTTCGTCAACAGCATCGCGCACATGCGTCCGAATCGCGCGCCGGGCGAAGACTCCTCACAGAACATCGCATGGCTCTCAGTCCTCCACATGTTTCAGGGAGAAAACTGGCACGGGAATCACCACGCCAAGCCCTGGTCCGCTCGCCTGGGATGGAAGTTCTGGCAGATCGACTTCGGCTGGTACGGCATTGTCGTTCTAGAATTGCTCGGGCTGGCCGCCAAGGTCCGCCGTCCCAATGTTTGATGAGATCCGCGTCTACGAAGGAATCGCCGAGCGAACCGGGACAACCGTCGATCGCGACACGGTCCGTGGAAGCAAGTCCGTCTGCCACAGCGTGAGCGAGCTCTCGCGAAAATACCGGCGGGAAGGCGACGGGACTTTTTATCTCGACACCGACGCCTGGCCGGCAAATGAAACGCGCATCGCGCTCACCGAAAAATGGAAGACGATGGGATAGTCACCGCTCTTCAGCGATGATTTCTTCCGGCAGCTTCACGATCATCCCCGCCCGCGGCACATCCTTCACATCGAAACCGTTCATGTTGGCGATCACTTCGGCATCGCTCGGATTCCGCGTCGCGCGGCGTGCAAGATCACTCCACGATTCCCCGGCGCGCACGGTTGCAACGTGAATCCTTGCCGGCTCGGCGGCCCGCGCCCGCAGCCGGTCGATCACCGCGCGATGCAGGATGTCGCCCAGCGGGCTCTGGGACCTCGACAGCGACGGAGTGAGAAACATGAAGACGGCGATGTGATCGCCGTGCGGAAACTGCGTGGTCTCGACGCCGACCGTTCCGCTTTCCGTCTGACCAGTCCAGACATCGATCGGGAACTGCTGGCCCGTCGCGGTCGTCGTCTGCCGTGAGCCGGCGTACTGCAATCCCATCTGCTGAAACTGATTGCGCATCGCCGACTGCGCGTCGTGGCCCTGAAGGTCGCGGTTCTCGACCTCCTGCGCGATGAACGCCACGTTCTGGCGGCGCCCCTTTGGCGCCATCGAAAACAACATCCCGTCGGCCGCGCTGGGAGTCCATCCAGCGGGCGCCTGCAGGATCATGCCGTGCTCGCGATCGTAGATCGTGCCGCCGCGAATCACGACGCGGCTCGTGCTGTTGCCGGTCATGACTCCATCCGTCAGCCGAATGTAGGGCTCGCGTTTCGGCTCGATCGCGAGAGCGGCTGGATTTTTCGCCGCGATCTCCTGCAGCTTGTTGCGCACGTCGCGCACCCGTTTGGCCGGATCGGGGTGCGACTGAAAATACTTCTCGATTCCGCTGGCCGGATTCTTGTCGAGACGCTGCAGTCCGACCAGCATCCGTTCCACGCCGACCGGGTTGAAGTGAGCGCGTGCGGCGTACTCGGTGCCGACCAGATCGGCCTGGCTTTCCTGTCCCCGCGAGTAGCGCTGGAAAAGCAAAGAGAGTCCGAGCTCCGCGATCTGTCCGTATTGCTGCGCAGCGGCCGGTCCCGCGACGACCGCGCCCAGCACCATGCCGAACTGCGCGAGCTGGGCGCGTGACATCTGCGCCGCCGCATGACGCGCCGTGACGTGCGTGATCTCGTGTCCCAGGACGCCGGCCAGCTCGTCTTCGGAGTTGATGCGCTCGAGCATGCCGCGAGTGATGTAGATGTAGCCGCCCGGCAGCGCCATCGCGTTGACCATCGGCGTGTCGATGACCGTGAAGTGCCATGCCAGATTCGGCCGATCCGATGTCGACGCGATCCGGTGTCCGATCGTGTCGACGAGACGATTGAGCTCCGGCTTCTCATCGTAAACACCGAATTGACGGATGACCTGCGGGTGCGATTCCTGTCCGATCTGTATCTCCTGACTCTCCGAGACCAGGTTGAACTCGCGTTTGTGCGTGACGGGATTCGTGGCGCAGGCGGCCAGGAGGAGCAGTGCGGGAACGAGTGCGCGTCGCATGGAGCGGGGCGATTGCAAACAGATTGCCGCCTTCTGCCCCTCTCCCACCGGGAGAGGTGGGCCCTGAGCGAAGCGGAAGGGGCCGGGTGAGGGGCGGCTACTCGCGCAGCAATCCCGCCTCGCATGTCCCTTCAATCACGCGCTCGCCAGCGGCGTTCTCGATCCACGAGTCGATCGTCATCCGATGTTTCGCACGGTCGATCGCGCGCACGACGAAGTGCGCCGTCACGGTATCGCCCGGGTAGACGGGAAGAAGGAAGTTGAGGGTTTGCGAGCGATAAATGGCACCGGTGCCGGGCAGCAGCATCCCGACCATCGTCGAGAAGATTGACGCCGTCAGCATCCCTTGCAGCACACGGCGCCCGAATTTCGTGTTGCGCGCAAATTCCTCGTCGACGTGGTCGCCGGTGATCTCGATGAAGTGCTGCATGTCCGCTTCGGTGAAGGTCTTCGTGTATGTGGCGTGCTGGCCGATTTGAAAGTCGTCGATCGCGACCACCTAAGACCCCACCTTCCCCAGCGTCTCGTCAAACCATTTCTGCGACTCGCGAAGGTACACCTCCCTCGGTGGCACGTGCGGTCCCTCGAAGATCACGGCGCGTTTCGGTTCGCGCAACAGGCGATAAAGCGGCTCGAACTGAGTGGCGTACGGGCTCGATTCGTCGTAGCGACCCTGCAGCATCAGTTTCGGCGCCTTGATATGCGGCAGGAAATTGATCCGGTTAGCGGCCGGCGCGTCGGTTGTTTCACTCGGCTCGACGCCGCTTCCGACGAAAAGCGATGAGCGGTATCGACGATCGACGGCCACCAGAATGACGCCGGCCCAGACGCCTGCGCTGTCGGCCTCGAACGCGATCCGGGAGGCATCGGCGTCTTTGCGCGTCTCGAGGTAATCGAGCCCGCGCCTCAGTTCAGTCACTCGCGAGACGACGTAGTCGACGTACTCACTCGACCGCGAGTCCGGTTGTTCGAATTGCGTCGTCCGCGGGCGATCGATGTAGCCCTCCATGGCCACCGAGAAAATCGCGCGGCCGCTTCGGATGTGTGCCGCGAGTTTGCTTTCGATGCTGGCCGCCAGAGATCGTAGTCCCGACTCGACATCGCCGGCCGGCGCGAAATGGATCACCTGGAACGGCGGCCGGAATCCGCGCGGCAGGTACAGATACGCGATCACGGTCTTTCCCGCAACGTCGTAGGCGATCTTCTCGCGACGCCAATCGGGCGTGTCACGCGTCTCGATGACACGCGCGTTGAGCGGCGTGTGCGCGTAGTCGTAACGTTTGCGTATTTCCTCGAACATACGATCGTCGACCGCTTTGTACGTCGGGACGGTTTCCTTCTCGGTCAGCGCGACATCGCCCGAGTCGCCCGGCGCGATTTCCTTCACGCATCGGAATCCGACTGTCGGACTCGAATAGAACTGTGGAAAGGCGGCCGTCAAACCGAAGGCGTAAGTCGCATCGTTCCAGCTCCCGCCGCGCGCCGCATGTCCGGGCGGTTTCGCATTGCGCACCCATTCGCTGACGTTGCCGGCCATGTGGTGCGCGCCCCACGTGCTCATGCCGAACGGCATGCTGTCGACCGGCACAGTTCCTTTGCCAAGGAAGTTGGCGCGCTCGGTTACGTCGACGCCTTCGGCGACAAATCCCCATGGAAAGCTGGTGACCGGGCCCCGCGTGCCCGGATAGCGGCCCGCTTTTTCCCACTGAAAAATCGTCGGCAGTTTCTTTCCGCTCCATTCCGCGAACGCCGACGCTTCGTACCATGTGACGTCCGACACCGGATGGTTCTCGCGCCCTGCCGGTGGTGTGCCGCCCGCCCAGCCCCGCGGCCCGGGCAGACCGGTTGTATCGCGGAAGCGTTGCATGGCCGCCTCGAACGGAATGGGCAATCCCTTCCACAATTCGCGACGGCGATATCCTCCGTCGCGCACGAATTCCTCGAAGTCGCGATTGGAGACTTCGAACCGATCGATGAAGTAGTCGCGAAGATCGGGAGCGAGATCGCTGGCGCGATACCAACCCTGAAGCCGGTAGGAGCCACCGGAAACGAAGACCATTTTCGGCGGCACCTTCGAAGTAGGCAACAACGTCATCTGCAGTGCGCCCGGCATGCGCGCGAATTCGAGATCGCGGGCCCATATCGGCGCGATCGATAGCGGACGCGTCGCAGGTGCGTAGCCCGGCTTCTCGACAGTCACCAGATAGTCGGCACGCAGAAGCCTCGGCAACGCAAGGGGTGTTGTACCGACTCGAACGCGCTCTTCGGGACCGCGGAAGCGCTGCAGATACACAGTCGCGCCGGAAGGATCGGACTGGATCGAAACTTTCTGCGTGACCTTCGTGATCAGGTCGAGCAACCGATCATCATTCGGAATGATCGCCGCCGCCTGCATCGCGAGATCGTAGGACGCCGGGAGATTGCGCTGCGCGTAGAACTGCTCGGCTCGCGCGATCATCCCCTGCGCATCTTTTGTCCGCCGCGCGCGAACAACGAACCATACGGCGACCGCTACGATCGCGATCAGAGCAACGGCCGCGATCCATTTCACGGTGGCCATCGCCGATTTCGGCGGTGCAGCGGCGGCCACGCGGCTGATCTGCCGCAGCTCGTCATGCACCTCCACCGCGCTCGGAAAACGATCCTTCGGGTTGCGAGCGAGCGACTTTTCGATGATGGCGTTGAGTTTCGGAGGCACGTCGAGAAGCTTGTGCGCGGAAGGATCGAGTCTGTGGCCGGTCACCATCTCGTACAAAACCACGCCGGTCGCGTACACATCAGCGGCCGCGGTGATGTCGCCTGATCCTGACAGCTGTTCCGGCGACATGTAGCCGAGCGTCCCGACTGCCATGCCGGCGGCGGTTTTGACGACGGTCGCGGAATCTTGAGGCCGCGACTCGCGCAATTTCGCGAGTCCGAAGTCGAGCACTTTGACGTAACCGTCGGGCCGAACCATGACGTTTTCCGGCTTGATGTCGCGATGAATGATGCCGGCCTTGTGCGCCGCAGCCAGTGCGGCCGTCATCTGCAGCGCGATGTCGATCGCGTCATCGACCGGCACGGCGCCGCGCGCAATGCGCGTTCGCAGGGTCTCGCCGGCGACCAGCTCCATCGCGATGAAGCGGACGCCATCGTGCGACCCGATCTCGTAGACGTGCGCGACGTTCGGATGATTGAGCTCGGAGGCGGCTTTCGCTTCCTGGACGAACCGATGGACGCGGTCGGGCTCAGTCGCGCCGTAGCGCAGGACTTTGATCGCCACCTCGCGGTCCAGGTCGTGGTCGTACGCGACGTAGACCTCGCCCATTCCCCCGGCGCCGAGAGGCGCGCGCACTTCGTACCGGCCGAGGTGCTGACCTGGAGCGATGCTCATCGGATCAGTGTAGCGCCGGCGGAACAGCCGGCCAGCGGCCGGCGTTCCACATGCGACATGCACCGCCGCTTCGCAATCTTCCTGACCGCCGCCGCGCTCTACATCCCGGCGCTGCTGCTCGCCGATTCCCGCGGCCTCATCCCGCAGCTCGTGCTCGGATTGACGACGCTGGTTTTCCTAATGATCTTCGCGCGCCAATCGGAAGTCGAGACGCGCCAGATCGTGTGGGCGATCCTCGTCGCCACCACCGGCGAGATCCTCCTGTCCCTCGGCTGGGGTCTGTACGCGTATCGCAACGCGGTGATCCCGCTCTATGTCCCGTTCGGCCACGGCGTCTTCTACCTGCTGGCCGCTGAGAGCGCGCAACAGCCGGCGCTCCGCCGTCACGCGCGAATGATCACGCGCGCGGTGCTCGTCGCCGGCAGCGTCATCGCAGCAGTCAGCCTGATCTTTCTTCGTGATCAGTGGGGAATGTTGTGGTGGATCGCCGCCGCCATCCTGGTGATGCGCTCACGCAATCAGTTGATGCTGGCCTCAGCGTTCGTCTACACAAACCTTCTCGAATGGATCGGTACCGCAATCGGCAACTGGCAGTGGTCCGCGGTCGTCCCGTTCCTCGGCCTCCGCTCAGCGAATCCGCCGAGCGGCGTCGGTATCCTTTATATCGGGCTCGATCTCGTCACGGTCGCGATTTGCGCATCGTCGGTCATGCCGGGCGTCGCGACGGACTTGCGGGAACGGGCGGTACAAAGCACGTGAATCGTTAAGACTCATTCGTCCACAGCAACGTCTCGCTGATCTGTTTCGCCAGCGTCAGAGGATCAAAAGGCTTGGCGATGATTCCCTGCACGCCCAGTTGCAGAAACTTCCGGCGATCGGCTCCCTGTACTTTCGCGGTCAGAAAAATCACCGGGATGTTCCGGGTCGCGTCGGAACTTTGCAAGAGCCGCAGCGTGCTGGGGCCATCCATCTCCGGCATCATGACATCGAGCAGGATCGCGTCGGGTTGCAGCGTTCGGGCTGACTCGAGTCCCTGGGCTCCCGAAGAAGCCATGCTGACTGTCCATCCGCGAGTCATTTCCAGACTGAGGCTAGCGACCTCGCGAATGTCGTCTTCGTCATCGACGATCAGTAAATGTCTAGGCGGCATTTCGTTCTCCGGCGCTCCGTTCAGAGCTGCCACGGTCGCTCAGCTCGAATTTCCTTCTGAGGTGCAGTGACTTCGGTTTCATCTGCAGTGACGGTGTTGAGCAGCCGCACGATGTGGCTCTCGACATCTTCGAGCGAGCAGCGGCTCTTGGTTAGAAATTCAGTCGGGCCCAACCTCAGGCGCGGCTGGTCGGCAACGCTGACCTCCTTGGCCGAGTAGACCAGGAGAGGCACACTGCTGAAGGCGCTGTTTTTTCTCAAAGTACTGACCACCGCAAAGCCGTCGATGTCGGGGAGGATGAGATCGAGAACGATCAACGAGGGTTGATGCGCCTTACAAAGATCGACCGCTTCTCCGCCGCTGGCCGCGTGGAGGGTCCTGATTCCGTGCGACTGCAGCGAGGTTGTGATGACTCGCGCAAGATCGAGATCGTCTTCTACGATCAGAATCGCCGGTCGCGCGCACGCCGCTGTCACAGCTTGAGCGAGATTGTCGCCTTCCATCGGCTTTCTGACCCATCCCGCGATTCCCTCGGCACACGACTGGTCAACGGAGGATTGGTCGATGGCTGTTACCACGATCGGAATCTCTCGCGTGGACGGATTGGCCTTCAACTGGTCGACGATTTCCCAACCTTTTCCGCTGTTGGTGGCCAGGTCCAGCACGATGGCATCGGGCCAGATTTCCTCCGCGCGCGTTGTGACCTCGTGCGGCGTGGTCACTGAGATGACAGAAAAGCCGCTCCTCTGCAGAATGGTCTTCATCTCGACCATGGCCGCACGCTCGTCCTCGCATACGAGGATCAGTCGCGTTACGAGATCGGCTTTCGGCACAGACGGGGGGGTCGTCGCGCGCGCCGGAATCGTGAATTGAAAGACCGATCCGTTCGCGCCGTTCCGCCCTGCCCAGATCTTTCCGCCGTGCGCATGGACAATGCTTCGGCAGATCGCGAGGCCGAGACCCGATCCTCCCTTGTCGCGTGAGTCGGAAGCATCGACCTGCTTGAACCGTTCGAAGATCGTTTCCAGCTTGTCGTTAGGAATCCCTCGGCCCTGGTCCGCCACGCGGAAAGTAAACGTACCGTCCGGCTCCGTCGCTCCACTGAGAGTCACGGTCGTCTTCGGCGGTGAGAACTTGATCGCGTTGCTCAGCAGGTTTGTCAGCGTCTGAACCACTCGATCGCTATCGGCCCACAGAGATGCGTTGTTCGGTTCGACGGCGATCTCGACGCCGGCCTGCTGGGCCATGGCGTGTACGCCTTCGGCTACCGTCATCATTAATTGCCCGGCGACGACATCTGTACGATTGAGCTCCACTCTTCCCGAATCGATGCGCTCGAGATCGAGGATGTCGTTGATGAGGCGGACCAGACGGTCGGTATTGCTGATGGCGATCTCCAACATGCGCTGACCTTTTTCGCCAACGTTGCCGAGCATTCCGCTGCCGAGGAGTCCGAGCGCGCCGCGGATGGAGGTCAGCGGCGTTCGCAATTCGTGACTGACAGTCGACACGAACTCATTCTTCATCTTGTCGATGGCCGTGCGCTCGGTGATATCGCGAAAGGTGAGCGTTACGCCGGTGATCTTTCCGTCGCTGTCGAGCATCGGAGAGGTGAGATAGTCAACTGGGAACGACGTTCCGTCTTTTCGCCAAAGTACTTCGTTATGAACCTGCCGAGACACACCATCTTTCAGGGTCAGGAAGCTCGGGCAGTCATCTGCCCGATATGGACTTCCATCGGCCTTGGAATGGTGAACGGCATCGTGACACGATCGACTGACGATCTTGTCAGCAGTCCAACCCAGCATCTGCATGGATGCCGGATTGGCAAAGATCATTTTCCCTGAGAGGTCGCTGCCAAGGATTCCTTCGCCGACGGAGTTGAGGATCAGCTCATTCTTGTGATTGGCCTCACGCAGCTCTCGAGTGCGCAGCTCGACTTGCTGTTCGAGCTTCGCATCGCGCCGTTCGATCTCGGTCAGCATGGCGTTGAAGCCGGTCACCAGATCTGCGATCTCATCGCTGCCGGACGTCGGACCGGGGACGGCGCGCAGCGAGTAATCCTTCTGCGCCGATACGTTCCTCGCCACCCGCGCCAGCTCCGAAATGGGTTGCGAGATGACGCGCTGCAACCGCGAGGAAAGGATGAACGCCGCGATGAGCGACACCAGGATGATGGCGGCGACGATCATGGCGAACCGTTTCAGGGCCGTAAAAACATCGCGCAGATCCGACGCGATATAGACCGTGCCGATGCGCTCATTCTCGATCGTGATCGGTTGAAAGATTTCGATCGTGCTGCCGTTGCGACTCACCCCATCCGGTCTCGGTCGATTCGGGATCACGACCGATCGATCGGACTTATACGTGGCAAAGGAAGAGCCATTTTTGTTGTAGATACAACCGGCCATCACGGACGGCATCGTTCGAAGGGCACTGAGAACCTCCCGGGCTGAAGCTGCGTCGCCGAACGTTACGGCTGCCACGCTGTTCGATCCAATCAGCTGGGCGACCGTCTTGAGATCGTCTCTCAAATGGCTGTCCTTTTGGATCAGGTCAGAGGTGATGAAACCGACGGCCGCAAGGAAAATCGTGACTGAGCTGGCCACCATCATCAATGCGCTCAGCCTGCCGCGGACAGAACGTTTCCAGGGCGCAGTCATTGCGTATCTCCAATCCTCTCGGCGTGCACGGCACGGGCGACGTTCAACAATTTGGAGCTGATATTCAGATGGGCGGCTGATGCCACGCTCCGGTTGATGTCGAAACGCACGCGGTTTCCGACCATACGGAACTCGATGATTCCGCCGCTCAGCGAAAAACGATCGAGATCGCTCACCGTCAGAACAGAGCTTTTCTGACAACTCGCCAGCACGGCGGCCAGGTGTTGCTCCTCGGAAGCGCTGATGAAGACGATGTGAATACCGCGCAGGTTCGCGTCCCAGCCAAGGTGCCGCACCTCGATCGGATGACCGTTAGCAAGTTTGCCGCGAATGTCGTCCAGAGCACCGCGAATCGGATCGTTTCCGATGACGGCGATCACCAGCGGCGACGACGGCGCCGGCAGCGAGTCTTGAGGCCATTCGACGAATCGAGCGAAATTCTCTACGAACGCTGCCTTGACCTGGGATTCACTCGCGCTCACCTGTGCCAGGATTGACGGGCACACCGCGAGGCCGATCAGAAGGCCTGCGCAGACGTAATGCGCTTCGCGCCGGCTTAGAAGCGCCATGTCACCTTTCCGTACACGCTGCGCGGCACGATGGTCTGTGCACCGCGTGCATCGAGGCCGGCAAATTCCTGATGCGTCGATCGGCTCAGGTTCTGTCCGACGATGCTGAAGTCCAACCGCCGGACGACATGCCATGTGAGGTTGGCGTCGAATCGGGTGTAACCGGAAATATGGGTCAGGCCTGCATTCGTGATGCGAGCGTCCCACGGACCAACGTAGTAGACCGCGGTCGCGAGATCGACGGCTGGCGTGACGTTCAGGAACGACCGAAATTGCAACTGATTCCGCGGCATGTTGACTTGCTGCAAGGCGAAGTCGTTCGCGGTTCCATCGATATTTGTGGCCTTCAGCTCGAAGCGCGTGTAACCGAGAGCGACGTTCCACCGCCTGAGCGGTGAATACGAGCCGAACAGCTCCAGCCCTTCCGACCTTCCGTTAATCGTGTTCTCGTATTCGAGCGGTACGATGAGTCGTCCCTGTGCATCCGTATATGGAGTTGCCGAGTCAGTAGCGATCACTCCTCGCAACCTGCTCTGGAACGCCGTTGCGTCGATCGAGATCCTCGGATCGGGCTGATATCGGTAGCCGATCTCGTACGTCCTCACGCGCTCAGGATCGAGAGCGCCGCTCGGAACGATCTCGACGAGACCCGTCTGTCCACCGGCGCCACGAAATGACGCGATACGCATCGTGCTATCGAGCTCGAATCGTGAGGGCGTTCGCACGCCGTCCGTGGCAGCCAGCCATAAGGCCTGGTTCTGTGAGGGTCGATACAAAAGCCGGAGACTCGGCTGCATCTGCAAGTGGTAGGTCTTGTCATAGAGAAACTTTGAACCAACCGTCAGGTGGAACTTGTCCGCAAGTTGGAGCTCTTCCTGCGCAAACGCGGTGAGGAGTGTGTGACTGAAATTCGCAGGGCTGATCGCGACCAGGTTGGTATTCGATGTGTGATCTCTGCTGCCCCGATACTCCGCGCCCCACGTGAGATTGCTACGAGGTCCAAACTTGTATTGGTGCTGAAAATCGACGTCGATGACCGATTGCCTATAGCCGAGTTGGGGCTCCGAGACGACATTGCGATCATAAAAAATCTGGAGCTCAGTGTCGGAACGTTTCGATTGCGTGCTGGACCATCGCAGGAGAGCGCTGGACCCGTTGTAATGCGACAGCCCAACGCGCGGACCGGCAAAAGGCTGACTGGGATCGACGAGAGTGGTTGTGCCCGAGCTGCCGGCGCGATATGCATCCGCCTGAGCCATGAAGCTGTCGCCGCGCTTCGTGGACCAGTCTGCACGGGTCCCCACTTTGACCACGTCGCTTCCATCGGCGAGCGCGATGCCCGACTCCGTTACGGACTCCGCGCGGTCGCGCGTCTTCACGTAGGCGCGATAGTTTCCGCT
>WNFJ01673558.1_pt1 | contig 11976 bp, 12 predicted proteins | sample 5400461 | NCBI WGS metagenome assembly WNFJ01 (sample SAMN13153349, study PRJNA577476) | soil metagenome | isolation source: 115 cm saprolite on Douglas fir-dominated hillslope | place: USA:California | collected 2013-09-17
ACAGCCGGAAGCTCATCGAAAGTACGGTCATATCCGAGCTGCACCAAACGGTCCAGCAAGGCGGGATCGTAGACTCCCTCGGTGGCCTGCGCTGCCATCAGAGCAGTCGCCAGGACAGTATAGAGCAGGTCACTGACAGCAACAGGCGTTCCTGCTTGCTGGTTGAGCTGGGAGAGCTCACTCTCTGGTAAGAAACGGCTTAGGGTCTGTTCCCACTCGCTAAAGAGCGTGCGAACTATCTGTGCTCCTCGCTCTACCTGGCTTTCAGGAAGCAGCATGGAAATGGTCGTCCCCATCGCCCGGAACTCTTCGCGGCGCATACCAGGAGGAGTGGTATAGTCAGGAGGTGCTGGTTCCGGTGACGGGTTTTGACGAAGAGCTGCTTGATGAAGAGCTGCTTGATGAAGATTTACTTGACGAAGATTTACTTGACGAAGAGTTGCTTGTTCCACTGGTATTTCCTCCTTGCTGTTTTAAGAAATTATTGCTATTTTTAGATGATGAACTTGATGTCGAGTTCGTCTTGGAAGATCCTGACGAGATCTGATTGGCGGTAGTACCAACCTGGTGAAATGCGACCAGTCCGCCGAATGTGCCGAAGCTCACGATCGAGGCAACGACGAGCCATCTCTTCAAGGTTCTGACCAGGGCCAGCGCTCGCTTCTTGGGCATCTTCTCCGTAGCTCTGGGCTTCTGACCCACACCGCGCTGCGCCAGCCCCAGATTCCCTGGTCGTGGGAGCTGTTGCCGGCCGTCCTGTGAAGTGACAAGCCGGCCTTCATAGTGCTGGTTCTGTGCTGGTATCAGCGAAGCGCGTGTATCATAATCAATCAAATTCGTTTCCATTGTTATCTCCAATTATTCAACCAGATTTCTTTATTTCCTGTGTCAAGCGTACAACAGAACTATTGGCATTTCATTGGAAACAGATGAGAGACTTCTCATGACACTGATGTCACTTCGTACAACTGCTCAGAGCCGCCGAATCCGCCCGAACCGCTACTCGAACTTGATTGCCATTGGCTCGATGAGACGACCGTGCCATGCTGCGTAATCCAGCTAATCAGCGAGCTCTGGCCACCGCCAGGACCACCTCCGCCGGAGCCGTTGAGCAAGAAGTAGCGCACCGTTCCATTCTTTACCAGTGCAGCAAGCTGAGCAGTCGTTAAGATGGGATCGCTGCCGGAGAAACCGCCCAGCGCCACGACAGCCTGATTGGTCTCCAGAATGATGGCATCCGCCTCGTTCGAACTGGCCACGGCAACCAGGTACTTCGCGCTGCCCCGGTGCGCTTCCAGGTAGCGGATCAGCGCGGTATCGGCGCTGCCTCTTCCTCCCAGACCAACGCCGGATTGCCCGCTTGCCCCGGCAACCGGTAGGCTCGATGCCTCGTCCGCCAGCACGGGAATCGTCGACCACACCGCCGAGGTAAGCATCAGCGCCAGAAGGCCAACACAGAGCGTTGGCGCCAGGACACGCGCGTTCAGCCGGAGACGTGGCATCAAACGAGCCGCGAACAGGACCACTGCCCCGAGTGCGCAGGGGATGGCGATCAGCGGAATCAGCCACGTCCCCCAGGACGGGTCGCTCACGATAATAGGAGCGCCAGGGGCAGCAGCCAGCCGCGCCAGCCGGAGCGCCGGTAATCCTGCCACATCACCACCACACCGATGCCAAAGAGGGCACAGATGGCCGGAGCGAACGTTGACAGGTAGTACTGGTGGAAGAAGGTTGCCACGCTGAAGAAGACGGCCATCGTCAACAGCCAGGTGCCCCACAAGATCAGCGATTGCTGCTGTCGGTCCTCCCGGAAGCGCGGGCGACGCTGCCAGACCAGGGCGAGCATTCCCAGCAGCGCCATCGGTAAGAGCCACACGATTTGCCCACCCAATGGCTCGTTGAAGAGCCGCAGCAGACCGGGATTGCCGGTATTGAACATACCGCCACCGTTGCCACCACCGTTCCCAAGACCCTGAGGAGTTTGACCGGAGCCGCCAGCCCCTGACTGCGGAAAGTTTCTTCCATTACCTGCGCCAGCAGGAGGAAATTGCCCGGTCGTGTTCCCACTCGTACTGCCGGTATTCCCACGACCAAAGCCGAATTGTCCCAGCAGTCGCTGGATGCCGTTGTATCCGAGTGCCAGGCTCACCTCTGAGTTGTCCTGGCTCGAACCAACGTAGGGCCGGCTAGCGGCAGGGGTCAGATCTACCGCGATGGCCCAGGAGAGTGAAATGGTCAGCAGCAACAGCGCCGCCACGGCCAGGTGCCCGATGCGTACCCACATCCGCCTGGGTGCAGCCAACAGGTACAGCAGGCCATAGGCAGGCACGACGAGGTAGGCCTCCAGCATCTTGATATTGAAGCCGAGACCGGCAAAGACTGCGCAGAGCAGCAGCCAGCGCAGCTTGCCCGTCTCCGCCGCCCGCAGCACCGCCCAGGCCCCCAGCAGCATGACGAGTACCAGCGTGCTATCGATGGTATTATTGCGGTTGGTCACCACGCTGATTGGACTGATCGCCAGGGCCAATGCTGCTAGCAGACCAGCCACGACGCCGAAATGGCGTCGCACCAGGTGATAGAGCAGCAAAATCGAGAGCACCCCGGCCAGCGCCTGCGGCAAGAAGATGCTAAAAGGCGTAAAGCCGAAGATTTTGGCGCTGGCAGCTTGCAGCCAGAAACCCAGGGGCGGTTTGTCAATGCTCACAAAACCGCCTGGGTCGAAAGAGACAAAAAAGAAGTTATGCCAGCTATCGAGCATGCTCCTAATCGCAGCGGCATAATAAAGGTTGCCGAAGCCGTTCTGTCCCAGTTGATAAAAGTTCATGAAGATCGAGACGAGCATGACGGCGGCTAGTGCCAGCCGCTGCCAGAGTGGCGGCCAGCCCTTTTTGCTCGGCACTGCCGGTTGTTCCGGAAGATTCTCTGCCGTGGTTGTGGGGGTAGTAATCATTGCAATGTATTCCTCTCTGAAATGGATGATGAGTTGTGATGTTGCTGTGTGACGGTTTTTTGCCGGGAGTTTGCTCTTTCCTCGCGCCGCCACTCGCGTGCATGGGACGACAATTCTTGCTTCTTAGGCCTCTTGCTCACAAAGACCCAGAGGCGCATCCCCAGGTAAGAAATGAGTACTGTACCAAAGATAGCAACCACCTTTGAAGCATTGGCCCAGAGCGTCGTATTGACGATCCAGAGATGAAGAGCATTACTGGCAAGCCAGAGGATGGCACTACTCCACCCGATGGCAAGCAAAGTCGTCATGGCGAAACGAATCAGTTCTCTGCGAGTGGTTCTCTGCCTGTACCCAAAGGTCCAGTACTTATTCAAGAGAAAGCTGTTCATGGCGCCCGAGCTATAGGCCAGAGCGTTGTAGGCCAGGAGCAGAGAACTACTGGTGGTGGGAAACAGCAACAGAAGGCCATTCAAGGCGAGCAAGTCGATCAGTGTGTTCAATCCACCAACCAGGCCAAATCGCATCACTTGTTTAAGCGCGTTGAAGCGGTCACGGAGTCGATGAGCGCTGGCATCGTGTTCATTCTGAAGTGGTTGGGTAGGAGTATGGATTTCAGATGATTCTACAAAGTACGTTTCAAATGTGTCTATCATGAACAAAACCTCTCAAAGTAGTGTGCGGCCTCCATGAGACCATATGATAGAGCATGAAAGCTCCGTCGTTATCTTTCTTCTCTTCCGGTAACAAATGATCCCAAAACGACCACGTTGCATTGGTTAGGGTAACAGGGAACGGTGAGAGGGACATTGGAAGGAAATGAGGAATTTCTCATGCCTGCTCCGCACAACGCTCTGCCCCATGAGAAATTTCACATCCATCTCCAATCTATTTCTCATCTTGTTTTCTTACTATAGAATTAGCGCAAGGAGCAGAATCCACGACACATTCCCATAAACGACGAACTTGCCCTACATGCACGAGAAGAGTATCAGGGCTATATCCAGATATTCTCACTATTTCCAGGGAGGAACCATGAAGAAACGTTACATCCTGCTGGCCGGAACCGGCCTTGCCCTCGTCATTATCGTTGCTGGTATGCTGTACACAGCGCACTTCGCCAGCGCCGTCAACCAGTCCCATACTGCGCCAGGAGTCGCAGCAGCCACCGGAACGCCCATTCCATCAGCTGGTCTGCAGACATTTCAGATCGTGCCTGCCCAGACCACAGCATCCTACAGCGTGTACGAAAACCTGGTCTTCCAAAATAAACCGAATAATGATGCGATTGGCTCGACGCACTCAGTCCAGGGCAGTTTCCGCGTACGAACAGGCGCATCGCCGCTCGTCGCAGCTATGAATATTACGGTCGACTTAAGAACGTTGCAAACGGATGCGGAGAGGCGTGATAACTACGTACGACAACACGCCCTGGAAACAGATACCTATCCTTATGCGACGTTCATCTCAGTCAGCACGCAAGGCTTACCGGCGAGCTATACTGACGGGCAAACCGTTCATTTTCAACTGACCGGCAACCTGGCGATGCACGGCAAAACTAACAAAGAGGTATTTGACGTACAGGGAAAGGTAGAGGGCAAGACCATAACGGGAACGGCAACCAGCACCATATACATGACGGACTTCGGGATCCAGCCGCCAAACCTCGCAAACATCGCTATCGCACAAAATAAAGTGCTCATCACCGTCACCTTCACAGCGAAGGAGGCATGAGAACATCCTCCGAAGATTCGCGTAAATTACCGCTGTGGAAACATCACCTGGAAACTTGTGATAAAATGTGGTTATGCTTTGCTTGCCCTGGCAGACAGAGAAGAACAAAATAAGTTGCCATAGTCACTTTTGATGCAAGGAACGTATAACTATGCACAGTACTCACAGTACGTTATCATCCCTCGTAGAAAGAGCTTTGACGGGCAACCAACGCCCCCTGGAATTTTACCTGCGTGATCAGAGTCGCCTGCCTGGACCACGTGCCAACCTGGAACTGGTCGATGATGTGAGTGACCTCCTAGCAGAGCTTGTAAAAGAACAACCCGACAAAGTACGCTCATTGTTGAACTACTTTATCAGTGATGACCATAAAAAAGTAGTAAGTAATACCCCCGCCGAATTTGTTGTGCTTTCTGGAGTCGTGGCGTTTGGTGCCTGTGCCGCTGCCTTACCGAAATGGCGCAGTGAAGTCTTTGAATTGCTGGATCAGTTTGCCTGTAGTACCTGCTGGCGCGTTCGCCAGGGGGTAGAAAGAGCCTTTCAACGATTACTGATCGCTGCGCCTCAGGAAACCATCAACTATCTCGCTATTATGGCTGCTCGAGGCAACTACTATCAACAGCGCGCCTCTATCGCCGCCATTTCCGAGCCTTCGCTCCTTTTCTCTTCCGAAACCCAGCAGGCTGTCTTATCTATCCTCAATATCATCCTGGAACGCTTGCACTCGGCGCCCGCCTTTGATCGTAAACGCGAAGATTTTCGTGTGCTGCGCCAGACGCTAGGGTATGCTGTCAGTGTCATCACCGCCGCTGCCCCTGAACGAGGTTTCGCAATCATGCGCACCTGCGCAACCTGGGGCGATACAGACATTATCTGGATATTGCGCGAAAACCTCAAAAAGAAGCGACTTGCCAGGTTTGTGGAGTACACAGCCGAGCTGTCTGAACTTTTAGCGTAAATCAATTCGCAAAAATTGGCTGAACGTGGTAAACTATTAGCTGAAATTATATCGATTGCTCAATAGAAGTACTCCTCCATGGATCCTTTACCCCGTGGCGGAGTATTTTTCAGAACCCTGATGTTTCAGAACAGGGCGATTTGATCCAGAAACAGGAGAAATGATCAACCCTTCTCCTGCTGTATAGAGAGGAAAGTGATACTTTTGGCCGCAACAACAACCGCAGATTTTCGTAATGGCATGGTAATCCGCTATAACGGCGAGCTGTACACAGTCGTCGAATTCCATCACGTCAGCCCTGGAAACTGGCGTGCCTTTGTACGTGTCCGCCTGAAAAATCTCAGGAGCGGGCGCATCTTAGAGCAGCGCTTCCGCGCCGGTGAAGAGATCGACGAGGTGCGCGTCGAACATCAAAACTGGCAGTTTCTCTACGTCGACGGCGACGACTATATCTTTATGAATACCGAAACCTTCGACCAGCAGCCGGTACCGAAAGAGATGCTCGGTGATGCCGTGAAATTTCTCAAAGAGCAGGATATCGTAGAATTGCTGGTAGACGGTGAGAACATCGTTTCCGTGGAAATACCGAACTTCCTTGAGTTAAAAGTAGAAAGTGCCGAACCTGGCGTTCGTGGCGATACAGCCAACAACGTGACTAAGCCGGCCACCCTTGAGACCGGCGCTGTCATCAACGTCCCCCTGTTCGTGAACCCTGGCGATAGAATCCGCCTCGATACCCGTACAGGTCAGTACGTTGAACGCGTGAAGTAATCTCACCATATCTGGCGAGGATGTGGGTAAGCCATCAACTCTGGTTGCCTACCCACACCCTCTCTTCACTTATACACTAGTGCCCACAGGTGTGGTCCTAACACAAATAGGCCGATGACCACCGACAACATGGCACTCAATAAAACAGCCCCTGCTGCCACATCTTTCGCAACTTTCGCTAGCGGGTGATATTCAGGTGAAGCCAGGTCCACACACAACTCGATCACCGTGTTAAACATCTCCGCTATAAATACACCGGCGATCGCAACAAAAATCATCGCAAACTCAACCGCAGAGATACGCAGCACGATCCCCATGATAATTGCAAGACAGGCAATCACTACATGCACCCTTACATTGCGCTGGGTTCTCAGCGCATACCACAGACCACTAAAAGCATAGTGAAATCCAGCAACAAATTTCGACCATTCTGTTTTCTGCGCTCCCCGTGGTAGTTTCGGTTGGCTCATTGTTGCTATGCTTTCCGCCCCACTGTCTGCAGCACAGACCGCTGTAGCGCGACCATTCTCTGGTATCCTGCCTCGGTCTGATCATCATATCCCACAAGATGCAGCACGCCGTGAGCAAGCAGATAGAGCAGTTCATAAGAGGGTGCATGACCCGCTGAGTTGGCTTGATGCAGCACTGTTGGCCAGGAGATCACGACGTCACCCAGGTTGGTGATCACTCCGGGAGGAGTAACAAATGCAGGTCTGCTCTCCTCAGTGGTCTCCTGTTTTGCTCCCTCACGTTCATCGTTCTTCGTCCATAATTCATCTGCCGGAGCCTTGACCAGGGGTTCCTCGAGCAAAGGAAACGAGAGAACGTCGGTGGGCTTGTCCTGCTCGCGATACTGTTTATTCAGATCCCGTATACCATCTTCATCGGTAATAAGCAGCGTAAGCATCACCTGCTGTGTAATACCCGCAGCAAACAGCGTGTTTTCGACCACCTGGTCCAATTCAAGCGTATTCAGCATCTCCTGGATAGCCACATTTTGTTCGTCATCACCAGCATTAATGTAAAGCTCGATCTCAGAATGTTGTCTATTCATACCTTAAGCCTCTCATCAATTATTTCAGACAATAGAGTACCCACAAGGGATATCATCTCTCCTTGTGGGTACCCGAATGTTATTAACCTTTACTTGCAACTTTGCGCCGTCTCGCGGCCTCTTTTCTCTTGCGCTTTACACTTGGTTTTTCGTAATGCTCTCGGCGTCGAGCTTCAGCAAGAATGCCATCCTGCTGAAGCTTGCGATTAAAACGTTTCAGTGCTGTCTCAAACGATTCATGATCGCCGACTTTAACTTCCGACACCAGGGTCTCCCTCCCCTCGTGGCCTGTTTTCAAAGTATATAAAACACCTCAAATCTCCATACTTTGTGGACCTGCGGGAAAATTATAAGCCAGCCCCGAGCATCATGTCAAGATTTTTTTGCTTGCTTTGTCGCTTGCCTCCCAAACGCCAGCATAAACACTACGAACCCTAACAGCACTATACTGAACAAACTAATCGTTCGATCAAGCAGTATTGCCGCTGTTGATATGTTCAAGGCATTCGGTGCCCCATGATTAAAGAGTCCAATCATCGCTAGCATGCCAGCCTCAACCAGGCCGACACCACCACCCGTGAAAGGGACAACCGTTAACAGTGCCTCACCGAGCGCTATGAAGATTGCCGCTGCGATAATATGGGTAAAATCACCGCCAATCAAGTTGAGGGCTAGCGCCACAAAGAAGAAGCGGAGAGCCTCACAAGCCCAAACGCCGAATGTTAGTCCTGTCAATGTCGGTATTCGTTTGAATGACCCAAGCGTCCCTTCCTGGAAATGGTAATAATAGTCGCGGAAGCGCGCCGGCACCAATTTAGCAATTTGTGTAGGGAACAGGTGCATCATCAACAGGACCACTACTCCCAAAATGACAGCTGCCAGCGTCAGTTCCAAACCTCCTCGCAGCACCACCGGGAGATGCGCGTGCAGGCTGATGATCAATGCGGGAATGAAGAGCAATAAGAGTACAATCAGATCCAGCAGGCGTTCAGCCATCACAGTACCAAAAGTACGTGTCGCTGAGACTCCCGCTTCCTGACGTAAAAGGTAGGCGCGATACAGGTCACCTAATTTCGCAGGCACGATGGAATTGGCAAACCAGGATATAAAAATGATCTCTAACAACTTCCAAAATTTCGGGAGCTCAACGCCATTTGCTTTGTTAAAACCCACGTTTTCCAGGAGGACGCGCCATCGAAGAGTTCGTAGGGGAAAAGAGAGGTAGTATATAGCGAATGCGGCCAGTAAAAAAAAGATATCAGCGCTCTTTATAGCTGCCCAGGTTTTTTGAGGATCGATCTGTAATTTTTGTACAAAGAAAACAATCGCAACAATGACGATGACTAATGGCAAAAGTGTGCGCCAATTGAGCAATTTTTTACTCAGTGACAATTGGTCGGTCTCTGCCAGTACTTGACTGTCTTCCTTCAGGATCTCTTGCTCTAAAAGTTCAGCTTTATTTTCTTCAACTGCATCACTCTGGTTGTTACCTACAGAAGACACACTACTATTTTGCGATCTCGGCGTAATCAAAATTCCCTCCGTTGCTGCTAACGCTATGAGCTACTCCCTCTAAACGGATAAGAGCGATAAGGAGTAACGCAATCAGGTTGGTTAGACTATGTACATATAAATCATCAACGAGATTATGGACGCATACAGATAGAAGAGCGGCCAAAAGTCCTATAGCTAATGCCCGGTCATTCCTGAGCATCTCGAGCATGCTGTATCTCCCCTGAGTCTGAACACGAGTAGATATGTACGTCGGTTGCACCAATGCAAGTAACTTGTTCCATAAGCCCAGCGGCGCCTGTACTTTGGGTGGTGGCGTCTCTAACCCGGCCTTTGCTTGCATATATTTCTTGTGGATGCTGTTATATGCACTCCCTCCGGCCACGAACATTGCCATCAGAAACAGTAAATAGGCCGTCAATCCAATAGAACCGATTTCAGCGGCAATATTGATGTAGTAGTTATGTGCATGTCCTAATGAATTGACAAAAATTGTGACGAAGTACTGCGGATATGCATCAGGATAGTTACCCGTGCCTACCCCTGTAAGAGGATGATCCACAAACATGCGCACTCCGGCAATCCAATGTGCTAACCGCTCCGCAGTTGAATAATCCTGTTGGCTGGGATTGGTAAACGAAATTTGAATGATCCCTAAGTATTTCAACAATGGCATAATGACGAAGGTCGGTATCCAGCCACTGAAAAACATCTCGATCATCATCAAACCTACCAGTCCCAGCAGCGCCATGAGCTTCCGCAGGTGAGGCAAACCCACAATTACAATGAAGAGCAGCGCTACCGCAATAGCAATCTCTCCGCCGCGTGATTGAGTGAGATACACTGCAATCGCGAGTATGCCGCTACCCAGCGCTGCCCACAGGCGTATAAACCTGTTACTGCCGAGCAACGCCAGGGCAAGGGTAATACTTAACGGCATATTGAGATACCCCGCGAATGGGTTGGGTTGATCAAAGGTACCGTAGACCCGCAGGCTCGTATCACGGATAAAAGCCTGGGGCCCCAGGTCAAAAAAGGCCTGGAGATAGCCCAAAAAAGCCTGAGTGACCCCTGCCAGGCAAACAAGCACAATCATTGTCCAGATCTGCTTGCGGGTCCGTAAATACTGTGAGCCGATCAGCAGCAATACCAGGAATTCCAACCATTTGCTCACCTCCTTCAGGCTCGAACTGATACTGATAGATGCCCTCATAGAGAGCAACATTGCACCAAGCAAGGCAAGGAGAGCAAATAGGAGGTAACGTGGGACATTTGAAGCTTCCCGGTCGCCAGGTCCTGAACTGGCGCTGTGTGTGCCCCAGTCTCTATCTGAAACAGTTGGACGCAGCCCAAAACTCAACAACCAGCCAATACCCAGCAAGACGACCAGGATATCGGCACTGTTTAGATGCAGGCCAGCAACATCGATAATATCGAGCGAACCCCAGGGTACGGCAAAAGGCATGAGATAGAGTGCTGCTCGCGGACGGAGTATCGTCCAGGTCAGGATGACACAATATAACGGGAGCCGGAAATTCCATGGCTCCCGTAGCATAATGAGCAGAACAATCGCGCACAATCCCCCCATCAAACCCACCAGGTTTGATACTATAACCTTTTCACGCAAAAATAAAGAGGCTGACTGCAGCCATGAAGCCTTGCGGATTGGAGAAAATCCGCCGGCACCGGGATTGTTCATGCTGTTCGCTATGTTTCTAGGTTTTAGGCCCTATGATATGCTTGAAGGTTGAGAAAGAGTATTGCTGAACCATTCAATGGTGCGGCGCAGACCGCTCTCAATACCTATCTTAGGTGTCCATTCCAGCACGCGTTGCGCCTTGGAAATATCCGGGCGTCGCCGTTCTGGGTCATCAACGCGGTTTGGCTCGAATATAATCGTCGAGGTAGCTTCACACAATCGAATAATCGTTTGCGCATATTCGAGCACGCTATGCTCCTCGGTATTGCCAAGGTTGAATATCTCTCCCGCTGTATACGGCCTGAACATTGCCCGCATCAAACCATCTACCAGGTCGCTCACGTAACAGATACTGCGCGTAATACTGCCATCCCCATAAATCGTTAGAGGCTCATCATGTAATGCCTGTGTAATAAAATTTGGTATCATGCGTCCATCATGTATCTGGCTATTTGGTCCGTAGGTGTTAAAGATACGCACAATACGCGCGTTGACCCTGTATTGTCGGAAGTATTCCATCGTCAACGTCTCGCCCAGGCGCTTACTTTCGTCATAACACGCGCGTGGTCCAACTGGATTGACATTGCCCCAGTACTCTTCGCGTTGCGGATGCTCAAGTGGATCTCCGTACGCCTCGGACGTTGAAGAAACCAGGAACATCGCATTCTGCTTCTTTGCCTGCTCGAGCATCTGGTATGTTCCCTGGCTATTGACCAGTATAGTCTCAATGGGATGCTCCATATAACCCACCGGGCTGGCGGGGCTTGCCAGGTGGAAAATCGCATCTGCTTCAAATTCAAACGGCACGGTCACGTCGTGCCGCGTAAAGGTAAATTGTGGATGATTGAGCAGTGGCGCTATATTTCTTTCAGAGCCAGTGATGAGATTATCTATACACAGCACGCTGTGCCCTTCATCCAGTAGCCGTGTACAGAGATGAGAGCCAATAAACCCTGCTCCGCCGGTAACAACAATTTTCAACGAAATAGACCTCCAAGTGCGAAAATAAAACATGCTATACTTAATTATACCTTACAAGTCGAGACGGTTTGGATGCATAATGGTAACGACTCGGGACTGGGTTTGCTATTGATAGATAGGATAACTTCTGAAACTTGTGTATAAGGAGCATATGAGGTAGACATAGAAAGTCGGCAGGGGTAGAAGAACGATGTCTCCTACCCCCGCCGTCCTGACACATCTATGTGCCCTGCCTCCGCTTCCAGCGGTGATACATAACCTCGTCGCCCCAACTAAGGAAACCGGCAGTAGTAAAACCGTGCACAATAATTACGGCCAAC
>WNFJ01264677.1_pt2 | contig 11975 bp, 8 predicted proteins | sample 5400461 | NCBI WGS metagenome assembly WNFJ01 (sample SAMN13153349, study PRJNA577476) | soil metagenome | isolation source: 115 cm saprolite on Douglas fir-dominated hillslope | place: USA:California | collected 2013-09-17
GGGAGCCTGACCTCGGCTCAGGCCGAGGAGGCCGCCCAACGGGCTGGCCTCACGGTAATCGGCAAAGATGTCTCGCTGCCCGACGCGGCGCCGCTCCCCAACTTCGGGCAGCTGGTCCGGGAGATGGGCGAGTGCGGGGCGGCCTCGGTCCCGGATCTGGTTCACCCCGGCTCGGGGCCGTTCAGCATCGTCGAGCGGTACGAGTGCGTGAGTGACAAGACCAAGCGGCTGGACACCGTGGCGGTCACGAGACAGAGCGACGAGGTCGAGAAGCGCGGCGTGTCGGGAGCCGACAACGCGCGGATGCGGGCGCTGCGCATCCTGCGCAAGGCCGACAGCGACGGGGTGAAGCTGCGCGACGTGGCGCTCTACCACCTGGTGGATGCCGTCAGCGGAGCGCCGACGTCCACGTCGGCCAAGACGATGCTGGAAAAGCTCGGCGTGTCGGCCCAGGACGCCGCCGTCATCGCGGTACTGCTCGCGGAACGGCGCACCGCGACGACGACGACCGGCCTGGTCAAGGTCATTAACCTGCTCGACGCCGGGCAACTGCGCGAGGCCAGGGCGGCCGCGCAGAACCTTACGGCCGGCTCGGACATGGCCACGGAGGCGCTGCAGCGAGTCCAGGCTGCCCAGGAGCGACTTGACCAGCTCCTGGGGCAAGCCAAGGCGGCGGTGAGCGCGGCCGACGAGGCGCGCGCCGAGGCCCTGCTCAAAGACGTGGCGCTGATCAGCGCCGAGGACGCCGCCTCCCTGCTGGCCACGCTCCCGCCCGCGCCGCCCGAGGACCTGCGCGCCTCCCAGGACGGCGCCGAGGTCAAGCTGTTCTGGCGGTCCGGCCCCGGCCATGACGAGGACACCGGCTATGTCGTCCGCCGGACACGGCAGCGCCCGCCCGCCGCCCCCACGGACGGCGACCAGGTGTACGAGGGCAAGGGCAGTACCTGCTCCGACCCTCAAGCTCCCATCGCGCGCCCGGTGCAGTACGGCGTGTTCGCACTGGGCCGGGACAGCCGCCCGCCCTCCCGCCCCGCCACCATCTCCGTCACGCTGCTCCCGCCGGTGACGCGGCTCAAGGCCGAGGTCGGGCCGGCCACGATCTCGCTGCACTGGTCCGCACGGCCGGACGCGGAGGTCCGGGTCACGCGTACGGCGGACACGGGCGCGCCGGCGCCGGTGCCGGTGACCGGCAGCGGGTGCCACGTCACCGGGCTGCCTGAGGGGAAGCTGCAGCACTTCGAGGTCGTGGCGGTCTACCGCGGCCCAGGCGGCGCCGAGCTGCGCTCGGTGGCCGAGCAGATCAGCGTAACCCCGCGGGCGGAGGCCAGCCCGGTGCCGAAGCTGACCGCCCGCCTGGCCGAGTCGGGCGGGGTGGTCCGGGTCCGGGTGACCTGGCCGCGGGTTGACAACTCAGACGTCAAGATCATGCGTTCCGACGCCGAACCGCCCTGGCCGTTCGGGACGATCATCACGGCGGAGGAGATGGCGCAGGCCGGCCAGGAGCTGGCCGGCCGCGTCATCACCACGGGGAAAGAGACCGGCCTGGAGACCGACCTGCCAGGCGGGGTCCACCACCTCATGGCGCTATCGGTCGGCGGCACGGGCGTCGCCGTCGGCCGGGCCACGGCGGTCGCCGTGACCGATCCGGTCCGCCAGCTCATCGCCACCCCGTTCGCGGACGAGGCCAGGGTGTCCTGGCAGTGGCCGGCTACCGCGCAGATGGCCGAGGTGAACTGGGCGCTCGACGGCGAGGAAGACTTCTACCTCATCACCCAGGCCGAGTACCGGGCCAACGGGGGGGCGCGCGTTCCGCTCGGCGCCGGGCCATGCCAGGTGGACGTGCGCGCCGTCATCATGGTCGGCGGCAGGCCGTATACCTCGCCGCCGGTGTCCACGGTGGTCAGCCAGGTGCTGGATGTCCCGGTCGGCTACCAGGTCTCCGGCCCGCCGGCGGTCGGCCCGTTCGGCGGGCGGGTGAAGAAGGTGGTGTTCACCGCCGAGCAGGGCTGCTCCGACGTCCAGGTACGGATGGTGGCCTCGCCGGGCCGGGTGATGCCCATGAAGGCGACCGAGGGCGTCCCGGTCCTCGAGATCGTGCTCAACCTCGCGGCCGGCGTCCCCGAGGAGCACAAGATCACCGTCCCGAAGCTGGTCAAACGCCCGTTCTGGGTGCGGTGTTTCGTCGTCGCCGGGCAGGCCCGACTCATTGACCCGCCTATCAGCTGCCTCAAGGAGACGTGATGGCCACCATTACGGCGTGCCCGTTCTGCTTCCACAAGATCGACTCCTCGCGCCTGGCCTACCAGTGCTCGGGACGCGGGAACAAAACCTGCGAGCGGGCACCGGACCCGGATCGGGAGAAGCTGACCGGCAACCCGGTGGCGACGTTCTGCACGTTCCTGCCCGAGCCTGGGCGCGGGCCCGCCGTCATCCAGGGAAACGCGCCTTCCGCCCTGTGCCCGAAGTGCGGCGGCACATCCAGGCGGCGGGCCTGCCCGAAATGCCACACCGCGCTGCCGATCGACTTCGTCGGCACCAAGAACCCGATGATCGGCTTGGTGGGGTCGAAGGGCAGCGGCAAGACGGTGCTGATGACGGTCCTGGTCAGGCAGATGCGGGAGGTCGTCGGGCGCCGCTACGACGCGGACATCAGGATCGCCACCGACAACCCCGACGGGCACCAGGGGATGAGCGAATACCAGGCCAGCCGGGAACGGCCGCTGTACAGCGAGCGCTCGCTGCCCGCCGGCACCAGCACCTTCGCCTCCCGGAAGTACGCCACGCCGATCGTGCTGCGCTGGCGTCAGGAGAAGTCCGGGCGCTTCGGCACCTCGCTGAAGTCCACCATGCTGTCCCTCGTCGACAGCGCGGGTGAGGACCTGAACAACCAGGAGACCGCCTTCACCCTGCAGTACCTGTCCATCTGCGACTCGCTGATCATCACGCTGGACCCGTTCGCGCTGCCCGGTGCGCGTGACCGGCTCAAGCTGCCGAAGGAAGCGACGCAGGTCGGCGACGACGTGCCGCTCGACGTCGTGGACCGCATCACCCAGATCCTGCGCACCGAGCACGAGGTCAGGAACAACAGGAAGATCAAGATCCCGATTGCCATCGTGTTCACCAAGATCGACGCGTTCTACCCGACGCTCGACCCGCAGAACCGGATCATGGCGGCCGCCCCGGCCGTCCCGTGGTACGACGAGGCGGACGGCCAGGCCGTGCACGAGCACATGCTGGCGCTGCTGCGCGAATGGCACGCCGAGAACATCGACACGCAGCTGCGTAACAACTACGCGGACTACCGCTACTTCGGCGTGTCCGCGCTCGGCGCCGAGCCCGACTACGCGGACTATAAGGTGGCCGCGGGCGGGGTGCAGCCGCACCGGGTCGAGGACCCCGTGCTGTGGCTGCTGTCCAAGGCCGGAACGGTGCGGTCGGCATGACGGTTGACGCCTTTGACCGGCTGCTGTACACCGACTGCCTGCCTGGCACCGGCCGCGGCGGCGGCGGCGGATTCCAGGTACAGGCCCAGTCGTCAGGGGTAGACCCGGCCCAGTCCGAGCTGGCGGTCGGCATGCTGCTCTACGAGGTGCAGAACGCGTGGATCGTGCAGCGGCGCGAGGTCGAGGACTTCCCGCTCGGGTTCGCGCACGCCAGCGACGCCGGCTACGGGACGGCGCAGGGCCGCTACCTCGGCAAGGAGGCCACGGGCGGGCGCCCGGGCAACCACCTAGCCGACTGCCTGCTGACCCGTAACCCGGACCTGTACGGCACCATCCGCCCGGCCCAGCTATGGCGATCGCCGCTGTGGCGGGCCGAGCCGTGGGAGACGCGTGACTGCCCCCAGTTCAAGGAGACCCCGGAGCCGGGGCCGCTCACCCTGGATGCGGTCACCGACTGGGTGCGCGAACGCCCGGAGCGCGCCCCGGTCCTGACCCGGCTGCTCAGCGTGCTCGAGGATCCGGCCGGACCGCGGGTCGTCATCGTCACGGACAACGCGGACGAGGCGATGGCCTGGATCGCGGCCGCGACTCTGCTGCTGCCGGAGCGCCGGGCGCTCGATATCTCCTTCAAGGTCTTCAGTAACGCACCCCTGCGTGCGGGGCAGCGTGTCGTCGCCGCGCCGGCGGAGCTCAACCCGCAGCTCGCGCCGGGCCGGGCCGGCGAGGCGTTCGTCCTGGACGCCGGGGCTTGCGCCGCCGACGACGCACCGGTCAGCGCGCGCGCCACGTTCCTGGTCGGCCGGCTGGCCGCGGACTGCGATCCCTACGACGTGGTGGACGCCGTGGAACTGGCCGAGGAGATCGGCGGGGGCACCTGGCCGGCCGGTACCGATCCGCTGTTCACCAGCTGGGCGCTGACCCGCCCAGATGACCCGTTGCCCGACCCGGGCCCGCTGTTCCGCTGGCTGTCCGGCGCCGGGCCGGATGCACTGAAGGAGCACGGGCCCGCGGTAGCGGACATGATCATCCAGGCGTCCTCGCAGCCCGCAGCGCTGCGCTGGATCGACGACGCCGCGGCGGAGAGGCTCGAGATCGACCCGGCGGCCGTACGGCCCCTGCTCCTGGCCGCCGAACTAGCCGAGATCCGGGACGGCCAGGCGCGAGCCGGCGGTGCGCTCCGCCCGGTAACGCTGAGCGAGGAGGCTAGCCGGGACGCCGCCAGCGAGCTGTCCTCGGCCATCTTGCTCAGCCCGGACTGGCGCCAGGTCGACCTGCTGCTGAGGCTTACCCGCAGGCACGGGATCGACCTCGAGCTGTCCGGACCGCTGCGCGACCGGCTGCACGCCTTCGCGGTGAGCTGGATCGGCCAGCCTGCCGCGTATCACCCGGAGGGCTGGGCCTTCAGCGATTTCATCCTCGACTCCGCCCAGGACGAGCTGCGCGCGCGGTTCGCCCGTGAGAAGGGGATGACGCCGGTCACCATGGCCGCCGTCCGGGAGTTGTATCGCTACTACGAGGGCCGCCCGCTGTCTCTGACCGACCCGTTCGACTGCCAGTTCTACGCCGCGGCGATGGCGGACCTGTCCCCGAGCGAGCGGATTGACCCGCTGGCCACGACCCTCAGGGACATCCGGCAGTACGAGGACCAGGCGGTGGCGAGCCAGGCGGCAACGGCGCTGCAGCAGGCCCTGACCGACTGGCGCCTCGTCGATCCCGAGGTGGCCATCATGATCACCACGCGGCTGCCCGGGTCGGCCGTGATCGAACCCGCGATCGCCGCGTTCGCGTCCGAGTGGCTGGAGCGGACGGCGAAGAAGCCGGACCGGCGGCTGCTCGAGATGCTCGCCGACCTGGAAAAGCACGGCTGGAAACCGAGCACGCCGCGGCTGGCCAGGCTGATGGACTCCGACAAGGACATACGTAACTTCGCCGAACGGGCCCGCGGACCCCGGATCCTCAACGGCGAGCGTTACTTCAAGGACACGATCGAGCTGGTCGCTCACGGCGACCGTACCGTCGTCAGGATACGGATAGGCGACATCCTGGCCGCCTGCCTGGCCAGCCGGCACCCGCTTCTGGGCGGCACGGTGATGGCGGCACTCCGGTCCGACCAGGCCGAATTGATGGTAGAAGGGTGGGCCAGCGGGCTGAACCGGGCCGATCAGGTGGATCGCGCTGTGTGGGCCGTCTACTGCCTGGCCAACCCCAAGCTGCAGAGCAGATGCCACGACATGATGGCGAGCGACCTGCGCAGCTACCGGGCCGCCCTGGGCAAGAAGGAAGGCGAAAGCTGGCGGGCCGAAGTGCGGCAGCGGCTTGATCCCGAGCTGCACGAGGTATGGGAGAGCGTCTTCGCGCCAAAGAGCGGCCTCAGGTGGATCTCCCGGGACGGCGGATGACGATGCGCGCTCTGCTGTTCAGCTCACCCGGGTTGCTCGGCCTGGCGTCCGGTGTGGTCCTGTACGCGGTGGCCCTGTACCGGGGTCTTGTGCGGTCGCCCGTGCTGGTCACGCCGCAGAACTACCAGGACCTGAGGGTCAAGGCGGCGCCGGTCGGCGTGGGCCAGTTCCCGCCCGACCTGGCGTGGCCGTTCTACCCGGTCCGGCAGGCGGGCGTGGACCTGGCCGAGGTGCGCTACCACCTGCACGAGATCTACCTCAGGCTGTGGAAGTGGCCGCGTGATGCGTTCTTCCTCGGCCTGCACGGCAGCAGGCTGTGGTGGTGGGTCTTCTTTCCCATCCCGGTTACCGTCATCTACTTCCTGCTGGTGGGCGGCCTGGCCGCGTGGTTGTGCTACGGGGTGTACTGGCTGGTCACCACGGGCGCCGCCGCGGCCAACATGGCGGCCTTCGGGGCGGCGGAGGCGGCGATGCGCAGCGCGGAACGGCACCGGCGCACCAGGCGGCACGCCCGCGCGGCGTGCATGCACTGCTTCCACGTCACCGACTGGCCTGCCTACCGCTGCCCGGGGTGCGCCCGGCTGCACCATGACGTCCGGCCGAGCCGGCTGGGCCTGGTCACCCGGCGCTGCGAGTGCGGGACGCACATCCCTACCGTGGCCTCCCGCACCGCGTGGCACCTCACCGCGGTCTGCAAGCGCTGCGAGCAGCCGCTGCCGGAGGGGACCGGCGCCATCCGCGACGTCCGAGTCCCGGTGTTCGGCGACACCTCGGCCGGCAAGACCAGGTTCCTGTACGCGGCTCTCAGCAGCCTGGTGCGGACGGCCGAGCGAGCCGGCCTCGAGTTCACCTTCCCGGACAAGGCGTCCCAGGACCAGGCGGAACTCGGCCTCAGCGTGATCCGGGACGGGCGGGACACCGCTAAGACCTCGGCGACGGCGCCGGTGGCGCTGACCTGCCGGCTAGGCCGCGGCCGCCGGTCCGAGCTCATCCACCTGTTCGACGCGGCCGGCGAGCACTTCCGCGACGCGCAGCGCTACGACGAGCTGCGCTTCCTCGACGACAGCCAGGGCCTGGTCTACGTCCTTGACCCCTTCGCCGTCCCCGCCATCCAGGATCAGCTCACCGGACACAACGCCACGGTCATCCGGCAGGCCCACGCGGCGGCCGGCGACCCGGAGATCGCCTACGACGAGGTCATGGCGCGGCTGCGGGACGGCGGCGTCCCCGCCGGCGCGCAGCGGCTAGCCGTCATCGTGTCCAAGGCCGACCTGCTGCGCAAGACCGGGCTCGAGCTGCCGACCGGATCCGCCGCCATCGCCGAATGGCTCAAGAAGGTCGGGATGTACAACCTCGTCGTGTCCTCCCAGCGCGACTTCGCCGAGGTCAGGTTCTACACCGTCGCCTCGCAGCAGGTAGCGGCCGACCGCGCCGACGACCCGGAGGCGCCGCTGTCCTGGCTGCTCCGCGCGTATGGCGTCCAGCTCCCCGGAAACGACCCGCCCCCCGGCCCCGCCTAACCCCCAGGAACACACATGACAACACCACCGCACGTCATCGCCTACCGGGTGGTCACCGTGGCGCTCGCCACGGTGATCCTCGTCGCGGCGGGCTTCGGGCTAGCCGGCCGGGGACCGCTCGGCGCCCTGGGGACGCATCTTCGCGCCGCGAGCAGCCAGTCCACCGGAGGGGCCCCATGAGCAAGCCCGTCGTCGGGATCGACCTCGGGACGACCAACTCGGTCGTGGCCACCGTGGATGACCGCGGCAACGTCGTCATCCTGCCCAACGCCAGCGGCAGCGAGCTCACTCCGTCGGTCGTCTACTTCGAAGCGGACGGCACCGTGGTGGTCGGCGAGGAAGCCGTGCAGGCCACGGCGATCGACCCCGATCACGGCATCCAGCTGATCAAGCGGGCCATGGGGACCGAATACCCGGTTCATGTGCGCGATCAGGAACATACCCCCGAGTCGATCTCGGCGCTCATCCTCAGGCAGCTCGTCAGCGCCGCGGTCGGACACGACGAACAGGTCAGCGCCGTCATCACTGTCCCCGCCTATTTCGGCCTGGCCGAGCGCGAGGCCACCTACCAGGCTGGCGTCATCGCCGGCCTGGACGTGCTTGAACTGCTCGACGAGCCGGTGGCCGCGGCCACCCACTACGGGCTCACCTCGGGCGGCAACCGCACGGTCCTCGTCTACGACCTGGGCGGCGGCACCTTCGACACCACCATGCTGCGGATATCAGGTGGCGCGGTGAAGGTACTCGCCACCGACGGACATCACGAGCTTGGCGGCGCGGATGTCGACCGGCGCCTCCTCGACCTGATCCTGGAGCGCATGGAGGAGCAGCTCACCCGGGATCAGGTCGACGAGATCGCCGAGGACCGGCGCCAGCTCGGCGAGCTCATCCTCGACGCCGAGGCGGCGAAGAAGGACCTGAGCGCGCGGACGTCGCGGCAGGTGTTCGTGCGCACTCCGGCCGGCCGGGTGTCGGTGACCATCACCCGGGCCGATCTCGACGCGGCCTGCGGGGATCTCTATGAGACCACGGCTGAGATCATACAGCGAGTCCTCAGCGCGGCGGGCATGCACAGCGGCGAGGACATCGACGAGGTGATCATGGTCGGCGGGTCGAGCCGTATTCCGGTGCTTGCGGAGCGGCTGACCTCGCTGCTTGGCAAGGCACCCCGTCTGGTCGAGCCGGACCTGGCCGTGGCTAAAGGCGCGGCCCTGCGGGCCCACCACGTCATGGCCACGCCTCAGCTGTCCGCCCTTACCGCCGCCCGCGGCGGAACCGGCCAGCCGACCGGCGCAGGCCAGGTCACTCCGGTGACGGCTCGTGCGATCGGGATCCTCATTGAGGACAGCTACGACCCCTCCGGGCAGCGCAGCTATGTCGAGCACATCATCGAGGCGAACACGTCACTTCCCGTGGAGCGGACGGCGGACCAGTTCGGCACCATCCTGCCGAACCAGGATTCGGTCCGGATTCAGGTATATGAGCAAGCAGGATCCGTTTCGTCGCCAGAAATCGGGCACAACCGCAGGGTTCTCGACGGCGAGCTCGCCCAGATCGGCTCGCTGAAAGCCGGCTCGGTCATCAACATCACCATGCGGATCGCGGTGGACGGACGCCTGACGGTCATCGCACACGAGCCGCGGTCCAGGCGCAAACTCCGGCTCGAGGCCTTCATAGAGGGCGTGACCGACAGCGCGGAAACCGAGCGCCTGGCCGCTCTCGTCGGCCGCACCAGGCTGCGGGGGTAGGAGATGGCCGACTGGATCAGGCGCCCGTTCACGTCGCCCGGGCTGACACAGATACCGCCCGGGCGGTATCTCCGCGGCCTGCAAGACCGCTTCGGCGGCGGTGTCGTGATGCTCTGCATCGACGTGAGCGGGTCCATGGACGGCAAGCCCATCCTGGAGGCGGTCCGCGGGGCGAAGAATTTCGTCCGCGAGGCCGTCGCAGCCCGTTACAAAGTCGGCGTCATGCTCTGGAACACGGAGGTAGTCGACTTCAGCGAGCCGACGGCCGACGGGAAGGCGGCGCTGAAGACACTGGCCCCGGTGAAGCATGCCTCAGGCGGCAATAACCTCATCGGCCCGCTGGAGCGGTGCCACCAGATCCTCGGTCGCTTCAAGGACGATCCCGACCGCGTGGTGGCGCTATTCGGGGACGGCGACCTGACCCCCAAGGGCCAGGTGCTGAGCAAAGTCGCGCAGATGAAGGCGGAGAACATCCGGTTCGTGACGCGCGGGCTCGGCGCGGCCGCCGCCCAGGAGTTCGGCACGATCTCGTCCGAGGAGCCGTCGAGCGCGGCGATCGGCGACGTCGGCGGCCTGGCTGACGGCATCGCCACCATGGCCGCCAGCCTCAAGCCGCGCGGTCTGGCCGGCTGATGCGCCTGCCTGCGGGCCTTCAGGCCTTCCTGACCGGCGACACGCTGGATCACGCCGCCACCGAGCTCGCCTATCAGCAGCTGTTCGTCGAGGAGCAGGTGCTCGGCCACGCTACCTCGCGGTTCGTCAGGGAAGGCGGGGTGCACTTCTCAGGGGTGCGGAGCTACGCGATCACACCCGCCAACCTGGAGGCGATGGCGGTCCATCAGCGCGGCCTCCGCGAGGTCCAGCTGGAGCTGCTGAAGTTCTGGTTCATGATCGACCCGCTGCCACCAGGCCGGAGCTACACGTCGGTTAGCGTCCACATCACCCTGCGGCCGCCCGTGCGTGCAACCCTGCTCGAGCCGAACCTGGAGACGGCCGAGGCGGACTTGGAGCAGACGTCCACCACCGAGTTCGGCCCTGAAATCAGCCGCTTGCTACGGATGCACCTGACCCAGAGCCGCGGTCAGACCATCCGGCGCACGGAGAAGCTCCCGGTCACGACCGCGATCGACCACGGCACCGAGGGCTTCGGCTGGACCTTCCAGGCGCAGGACGGGGCACCGCTGTTCCCGCACCAGGTGATCACCACCGCCATGGTGGAGCTGCCCCGGGGCACCCGGGAACTTTCCGGCTTGTTCGACACCGAGGCGCTGATCACCCGCCGGGTGCTGGGCAAGCTGATCGAGCGCCCCGCGGCTCCGGTCAACGCCGCCACCCCGTTCACCGTCGACCTGACCGCAAAGCCGCTGAGCGCATTGCGTAACTGGTGCCGTGCCCCCTAGGTCAGCGGTCGGCGTTCAGTTTCAACCCGGTCAAGCCGATTCCAAGGGATCGGCTCGCCTGGCTGACGGTCGTGTTCGACGCCGTGCTGATTTGCTTCAGTACTAGCGCGATCCAGGGCGTCGAGGCCGTGGGCCTCTGGCGTGGCAGGCGATGGGCGGAATATCTTACGTTCGTGGCCACGGCGCTGCGGGTCCCGCTCGAGGCCTACCAGATCGGCCACCGGCCTACCGTGCTCAGGGGCATCACCTTGGTCATCGACGTGGCCATCGTCGTTTACCTGGTGATCGCGAAGAGGCAGTGCGGCCTCCGCGGCGGCGAACCAGGGTACGGGCCAGGGTGTTCCACGGGCGCGCCCGGCCGCTGCGGCCGCGATCGTGGATACCATCGCCGACCCAGTAGCGGGGACGCCGCCGCCCGGTACAGGGGCACGCAAGGCGGACCGTTCGGCTCATAAAAATACGGCCAGATGAGGAGCAGAACGCCATGAGCGACGCACTGACCTACCGGCAGATGGGGACGGCGGACCGCGGCCAGGCGCACGCCTTGTTCGCCCAGACGATGGGCTACGTCGCGGCCACCGCGGGCCTGTTCGCGCTGGGCGCCTGGGCGGGCCACGGCCTGACCGGCGGGGCGGGCATCGTCGCGTTCATCGCGGCGTTCGCGTGCCTGATCGGGATGCGGTTCGCGGCGCGGCGGTCCCTGCAGCTCACGGTCGGGCTGCTGGCCGCCTTCGGCCTGCTGATCGGGCTGGCCGTGGCGCCCACGGTCGCCTACTACGGGAGCATGGACCCGCGGGCGCTGTGGGAGGCGGGCGGGGCGACCGCGCTGTTCATCGCCGGGTTCGGCGCGGCGGGCTACGCTACCCGGCGCGACCTGGCGCCGGTCGCGCGGGCCAGTTTCTGGGCGCTGCTGGCGCTGATCGTGTTCGGCATCGTGCTGATCTTCGTCCATATCCCGGGCGGCGACCTGGTCTACTCGGTGCTCGGCCTGGTCATCTTCGCCGGGTTCACCCTGTTCGACTTCCAGCGGCTGCGGACCAATACGGATGCCACCACCGCGCCATTCCTGGCCGCGTCGATCTTCCTCGACGTCCTGAACGTGTTCCTGTTCTTCCTGCAGATCTTCAGCCAGGAAGAAAGGTGACAGGCTCATGAGCGGCACCGAGGAGCCGGCCGCATTCCGACGCCGCAGCAGGTCCCTGTGAACGCGAACCGCACATGTTAGGAGACGAAGATGCCTGCCGAAGACAACACCATCCGCCCGTTCCAGGTTGGTTTTCCGGAAGCGGAGCTCACCGAGCTGCGCAGGCGCGTAAACGCGACCAGGTGGCCCGAGCGCGAGACGGTCACCGACGACTCCCAAGGGGTGCGGCTCGCGATGATGCAGGAGCTCGCGCGCTACTGGGGGACGGACTATGACTGGCGCACGTGTGAGGCGAAACTGAACGACCTGCCGCACTTCCTG
>WNFJ01694061.1_pt1 | contig 11975 bp, 13 predicted proteins | sample 5400461 | NCBI WGS metagenome assembly WNFJ01 (sample SAMN13153349, study PRJNA577476) | soil metagenome | isolation source: 115 cm saprolite on Douglas fir-dominated hillslope | place: USA:California | collected 2013-09-17
CGAAACAGGCAACAAGCGAGTGCTACGGCGTCGTCGGCATCACGGCTCCTCGCCTCCATAATGGGCAAGCGGTACTACTCGAGCCCGAGCATAGCAATCAGGGCATCCAGGTGCGTGTTGTCAATGAGCAGATCATCGTTGAAGTTTACGTGGCGCTTGAATACGGGCTGCGCATGTCGGAAATCGCGCACAATATCATGAGCAGCGTGAAGTTCTCTATCGAGAAGATGCTAGGCGTACCAGTAGCGCAGGTTAACGTCAATGTCCAGGGATTAGGCCACGGCCCAACTCCTCCGAGCAAAAAATAAACTACTATTTGTAGGGCGTCCTTTGTGGTTGCCCTGGGAGTCACTATGCAGGAACAATCACCTCGCACAGTCCGCGCACAACGACCCCGCCGTATTAGCGTCTTTGACGGACAGGACCTCAAGAAAGCTCTACTCGCTGGCGCGGCCTGGTTAGAAGAACATCGCGAGGCTATTAACGCTCTCAACGTCTTCCCGGTACCTGATGGAGATACAGGTTCCAACATGTCGGCCACCATGCAGGCGGCGATTCGCGGCATCGCGGAGAGCAACGAAACATCCGCAGGCGTCATTGCTGCGAAGCTGGCCCACGGGGCGCTCCTGGGTGCACGGGGAAATTCCGGAGTCATTCTCTCACAGACATTGCGCGGTGTGGCACAAGGTTTAGAAAATAAGAAAACATTTGCGGCCCCCGATCTCGCCGTTGCCCTCGAAGAGGCATCCCGCCTCGCCTACCGCGCCGTCCTCAAACCCGTGGAGGGGACTATTTTGACCGTTGTACGCGAAAGCGCGGAGGCCGCGAAGATCAGCGCGGAACGCGGCGATGATCTCGTTGGACTGATGCAAGAGGTAGTCATCGCTGCCCGTATGTCTGTTGCCCGCACGCCCGATCTCCTGCCCACGCTTAAACAGGCCGGGGTGGTCGATTCTGGCGGACAGGGATTTTGTACCATCCTGGAAGGAATCTGGCGCTATATTCGTGGCGAAGCAGTTCACCTGGGCACGACAGCCTTATCCGCGGTAGCACCGGCATCACTTGAGGACCATGCCAAAAAAGGGCAGGTGACTATCGAGGAAGAGTTTGGCTACGAGGTCGTGTTCCTGTTGCGCGGTGAAAAGCTGGATGTTGATCGCATACGTCAGACGATAATTGATATGGGCGGTGTCTCGACAGTGGTGGCTGGCGACGAGAAGATGCTTAAAGTGCATACCCATGTACCATGGCCCGGCAAAATCCTCGATTATGGTGTGAGTCTTGGCAGCCTGCTCGATATCAATATTGAAAATCTCCAGGTACAGAGCCTTACTTATGCCGAGGAAAGCGCAGCAGAACATGCCGCTGACTCGGAAGACTATAAAGCCAGCTCTCTCACACCTGATCTTGCTACCATCGCGGTGGTTTCCGGCGCAGGCTTTGAAAAGGTTTTCCAGAGCCTGGGAGTGAGCGCCATCGTTCCAGGTGGGCAGACAATGAATCCCAGCACCGAGGAATTGCTGGCGGCGGTCAATGCTGTAGAAACCAGACAGGTCATTATCTTGCCCAATAACGGCAATGTCATTCTCACTGCGCGCCAGGTTGGCAACCTGACCGACAAAGAGGTGTGCGTTGTTCCGAGCGATACAATGCCCCAGGGCATTGCCGCGCTGCTCGCTTGCAATTTTGAGGCCGATTTCGCTACCAATTGCCAGATAATGACCGAGGCCGCTACCAATACGCAGACCGCTGAGATTACTACTGCTGTACGCACCGTTTACATTGGCGGCGTCCGTGTACGCGAAGGTGATTTCATTGGCCTGATCAATGGGAACCTCACTGTCGCAGGACAAAACATCGACAATGTTATCTGTGACACGCTGCAGCGTATGCACGTTGACCGCTACGAGATTCTGACGCTTTATTATGGCGAGGATGTCACGGCACAAGAGGCGCAGGAAACTGCGAAGCGCATCAAAGGGCAATACTCCCATATCGAGATCGAGGTTGTTGACGGCGGGCAGCCCTACTACGCCTACATCCTCTCAGTGGAATAGGTCACGGGGGTGGCCACCGTTAACGATATAATCTCGACTTATTAGGGATGGCATAGTATACTATCTCCATCAGATTGGGACACTATGACGTGTCAAATGGAGGTAATTTATTTATGGTGGTGTACATCGTCACTGATAGTACCAGTGATATTCCACTCGAAAAGGCCAGAGCCCTGGGTATTACTATTGTGCCACTCACCGTTTTTTTTGGCGAACAGGCTTATCTAGATGGCATAGAACTGGATAACGCGGCTTTCTATAGCAAGCTGCAGACAAGCAAACAATCACCGCGCTCCTCGCAGCCTCCACCCGCCGCCTTTCAAGAAGCGTACATGCGACTGATTAACGAGGGAGCTGATGGCATCCTTTCAGTGCATATCTCCTCGAAACTCAGCGGTACCTATCAATCCGCCTGTACTGGTCGAGATGCACTTCCAGACGATATGAAGAAGACCCCCATCGAGGTAGTTGATTCCCAGATAGTCAGCCTGGGAATGGGAATACCCGTCACGCATGCCGCGGAAGAGGCACGGCAGGGCGCGTCTCTCGCAGAGCTGAAAGCACACTTGCTCGATCGCATTGCCCGCACCAGGGTGTTGTTCGTACTGGACACGCTGGAATATTTGAAGCGCGGGGGACGCATCGGCGGAGCAGGGGCATTACTGGGCAACATGTTGAGCGTCAAACCTCTCCTCACTTTTAAGAACGGCGAGATCGTTGCGCTGGAACGACCGCGCACGCGCAGCAAGGCATTCGCACGGATCGCGCAGCTGGTCAAAGAAATGGGCGAAGTGGAAGAGATGGGCGTCATTGAATCGGACGAAGAGGTCGGCCAACAGCTGGTCCAATCACTGAAGAGCGTCTATTCCGGTGAGATTCCCACCTACAAGCTTGGGGCAGTGCTGGGCGCTTATGCAGGTCCCGGCGTGGCGGGCGTGATGGTCACCACAACACACTGAGTCAGTTTGCACAGAAAAGAGGATCATATGGCACAACGCTACATCGTCCCCAGCATCTACCAGGACATCAGCAATCAGGGGCAAGGCTACTTTGCCTTTCGTTTTACCTGTCAGGAGTGTTCCTGGTCTGTAGACACTACGCCTATCCGCTCTGCAGTCAGCACGGCAACCAACGTCATGGATATCGGGGTAGGATTACTCGGTGGTTTTTGGGGTCGTGCGGCGCAGGCCGGGGAGCAAATCTATGGTTCCCAATGGCATACTGAACAGGCCAACGCGCTCCAAAAAGCCTGGGCTGAGATCCAGCATGAATTTCATCTCTGCCCCAAATGCCACCGTACCGTCTGTATGCGCTGTTTCAATGTCCAGTTGAACCTGTGCACTGGCAGCGCTTGCGCGCCAGACCTGCGAGCTGACGGCGCACAATTTCAACACGGTATGAACATCGAAGCACAGCACAAACAGATCGAGCAACAATACCAGGCGCCACAATTCAATATCAATGCCATTCCCTCAGCCGTTACCCCAGATTTGATCACTCCCTCACCACCGCCACAACTGTCGCCAGCGCAACAGCAGGTGCCGACTCCAGCAGCGATCGCGGGTTTCAGCACGCCCGGCTTCCCCCAGGCGGTAATGTGTCCCACCTGTCGCCGCATGGGACCGCCGGGAAAGTTTTGCCAGGACTGCGGCACAAAGCTTCCCCTGCCCGACCTATTCTGCCCACAATGTTCAGCGACGGTTGAGATTAGCGCTCGTTTCTGTCCAGAGTGTGGTACGAAACTCCATACGGCAACATGAGTATTCAATTTGTATTGAACAACGCTTCCAACCATTGACTATCACGAAACTCTCACGTACAATAGTAGTACTGAGTGAGAACCAATATGAACTGGTTCGTCATTCTCGTACCTGGGCCTAGAAACTGACTGTCAGAACTGAACGTATCTATCTGTAGTGTGTGTTCTCTGTATCACGTAGTTCGTATTTTTGTGTGAAAGGGCAAGCGCGAGCGTAGCCCCAACAAAAGTTTGTTGAAAGTTGCCAACAAGAACGGCGTAATCTACGAAGGAGGAACGACTGTGGGAATGTTACGGGTGATGTCAAGGCGCGGAGATGATCGTGTCACCTGGGACGAGCAGAAAGTTCTGGCGGGCGACCCCGAAGCAACTGCTGCTGTTCGAGAGGCCGAACGTATCTTTAGCCAGGAACGGACAAAAGGAGCCACTGCATTCCGAGTTGAACCTGGGAAACCGACACAGCGCATTGAGCAGTTTGACTCCACTGCTGAGCAGATTGTCTTGGTCCCGCGAGTCGTTGGCGGATGAGCTTCATCACTCAGGTGTTTGCAACCCTGGGTTGGATTGTCATCGCTCCCCTCGCTATCTCACCATTAGTATGGTTACTACTACAACCATACTTTAGAGGATGGTCGCGTGCAGAGCGACGAGCGGCTGATCTTTTACGCGATACGCTTACACCAGAGCAATTTCGCCAGCTTGTATGGCGAGGCTACCTCGAGGTTCCTAGTCCTACTGAACCACGGCGTGTGTATCGTGTGCCACGAACAAAGGGCTATATCCAGGTAATCGAAAACGGCCGTGCGGTCATGCGCCTTTGTGTACAACCAGTAGAATGTTTGCCCGACGCGGATGTCGTTGTACTTCATAAGCTTATGATTGAAGCAAATGAAGAAACGTATCTGCAAAAGGCGAACAAATACGTATGCATAGAATAGAAAGGTATCAGGAGCATATCGAAAGTTAGTTCATTTCGCTCTGTATACTACAGGTATTGCCGGTACAACTCAGGTATTACTTAAAGAAAAGCAGGAGCGCAAAACTGTGCTCCTGCTTTTCTATTCTTCCTCATCTTCCTCTTCTATCACCTGCACAATTTCATGATAGCCATTCTGCTTTACACAGGCATGTGGACCTCCTTCGAGTGGTGTCCCGCAGAGGGGACATACAGGCCGTCCACCTGTCATCAACACATTAATGGTACCTGCCAGCTCTTGTGCTTGTTGCTGTGAAAACTGGAAAGATATAGCTTCATCCTCCTGGATCAGCAACTGCGGCTCTTCCTGCTCCCGCTCCTGTTCCATGATTATTTCGACCGGCGTTACAGTAAACGTGAAGCTTTCATCACGCTCATCATACGTCAGGCCCATCTGGGACGACCGCAAGTCGTATTCGGGAGCAGAGAGAAAATCTGAAGGTAATCCGGCGGGAGCAGGACGGCCTCCAGCCTGTGCCTCCGTGCGCAATACCTGTCCCTCGGTCAGCTGTGCCAGGACCTGATCTAACGTCAGGGAGAGACGGTTGAGTTGCTCCTTCTCCATCCAGATGATGGCGGAACTGCGTCTACTCTGTACATACAGGCAGAAGCGACGCTGGCCCGGTTGGCCCACAGAAGCCGCGCCCAGTATTTCTAAAGAACCCAGATCCAAACTCATGCTATCACCTCTTTACACTAGTAACCTCGCTGGGGGTCATACCGGTTTAGCAGCGGTTGGCCCGCGCGATAGCGTCGCAAATTCTCCGCGAAAAGTCGGCTGAGCCGTTCATCATAATGCACACTATCACCCGAAATATGGGGCGTCAAAATCACATTAGGCAATGCAAACAGCGGGCTGTCAGCCGGCAGTGGTTCCTCCGTTGCCACGTCGAGTCCAGCTCCAGCAATCCATCTCTCTTGCAGCGCACGTATGAGTGCTGCCTCGTTGATTACACGACCGCGCGCGATGTTCACCAGGTACGCGTTTTTTCGCATCACGCGCAGTTCCGCCTCACCAATCAGCCCATTGGTTTCGGGAGTCAGCGGCACCGCCAACACAACATAATCGCTCTCGCGGAGGACATCTTGCAGCCGCTTCATGGGATAGAGCTGATCCACGTCAGGGTCGCTCTCGCTTTCACGGACTGAACGGCGTGTCGCCAGCACCCGCATGCCGAAAGCTCGTCCCAACTGGGCAACACGGCGCCCAATATGCCCCAGGCCGATAACTGCCAGCGTCTGATCCGCCAGTTCGCGTCCACTTAAATGATACCAGCTCGCACTACGCGGCCAGACGTGGCGATCCTGAAGACGCACCATCTCTGGCCAGTTGCGGTTGAACATGAGCATGCTGCCAAAGACATATTCACTGATGATTGTCGCATGAATACCTGTCGCGGTAGTCACGACCACGCCGCTATTGGGATCAAGCACTCCTGTTGGTCGAAGTCCGTCGACACCCGCGCTAGAGCATTGCAGCCAGCGCAAATGAGGAGCCAGTTCACGCCACTTAACCGGCAACCAATAGGAACAAACGACATCAGCTTGCCGCAAATGGGTCTGAAATTCTTCCGCGCGTGCAATACACATCACGTCCGCGTTCGCTGCTTCGCGCAATACTTTCTGCGACTCCGGGGAAAATTGATAGGTACTTACTACTTTTAGACCATCAGTCACGGCCGCTTTTTCTCCTTGAAACACCTGTATCGTAGAAATATGGTTTGTTTGGGTGCATTTCTTTAGTATAAACGAATTATAACTCGCTGTGTCTAGGGTGTGTGAAATAAAGGGGGGGAGAGCACACTCAGGGCTGGGAGAGCCTTGCTCTTACATTTTATTTTGCGGCGTCATGTTAAAACTTAAATAATTCCGCCACTTCCACATCCAGAGCCTTCGCCAGCTTTACAATTGTCTCAAGTGAGGGAGACGATTGGCCTGTTTCAAGACGGCTAATGAAATGAACAGAAATATCCGTCAACTCAGAAAGTTGTTCCTGCGTAATGTCACGGTCACGACGAAGGTAACGCAATCGCTTCCCAAATTTTTTCCGCAATTCCAAATCTGTCACGCACAAAACCTGTAGTTTTTCAAAAAGCCTATCATTGCCCTACTTACAAATCCATGATCTTTATGTAAATAATATCTATCTATAGGTACATTTTATAGGGGATTTATGTTATAATCCCACCGGAATAACTTTTAAAACCAACTATCATCAATAATGGAGGAAAGATCGTGGGAGACAAGGCTTCGCAGGCAGCAGACAAGGATGCATTGATGGAGTATATAACCGATGGGTATAACGTGCCCTTCGGCACATTTACATGGCAGCAATGGCAGCAGATGCAGGCGAACGATGCAGCGGTTCACCCAGTTTCAACGCGCCATTGAGCGCAAAGAGGCAGACGAGGCCCTGAAAATCGCACTCCAGATGCAAGAAATGACGTTATCGTGGTTCAAAGAAGCATGTGCCTGGATTGATGAAATGTAAGAGTGCGTGACAACTCCCCACGGCTAAAGCCAGGGGCTTCTCAGTTCGACCGGACTCCCATCGGAGACCGTCCCTGAAGGCCATGTCCTGGCCTGTAACAGAATATTCTTAGCCGCATTGACATCGCGATCAGCCACATAGCCACAGAAAGGACAGAGGTGGGTACGCACAGAAAGCGATTTCTGCACGATTTCTCCACACTGGTAACACTTCTGGGAAGTGAAGCGCGGGTTCACTCGAATCACTTGATGACCAGCTCTCTCAGCCTTTTCACTCAGGATATCGAGGAATGCGCCCCAACTGGCGTCCATGATGCTCTTTGCCAATTTGTGATTTTTCACCATGTTGGGAATAGCCAAGTCTTCAACCGCAATATGGTGATAGTTGTCAGCGTATTGTTTCGCCACTTTGAAATGGTGATCGCGCCTTTGACGGGTAATCTTGAGATGGGTTTTCGCCACGTTCAAAGCCGCTTTCCGGCGTCGATGACTGCCTTTTTTTCGTCTGCTCAAAGTGCGCTGTTTACGTCTCAAAGTGCGTTGCGAGGTACGATAGAAGTGGGGATTGTCTACCGTGTGGCCCTCAGAGTCAGTCAGGAAGGACTTCAAGCCTACATCAATGCCGATGTCAGGATGAGAACAGGAAGAGGGGAGATGTTCAGTCTGAGGCTCGGTTTCACAAGCGAGAAGCGCATACCAATGACCGTCAGCACGTAAGACCAGATACACGGTTTTGGGAGTTCCTTCAAGAGGACGGTGCAACTTGATTTTCAAGGAGCCTCCCAGCTTCTTAGGTACAATCAGATGCTTCTTATCCTCATGCAGATAGCTGTCTTTGCCATACTGTCTCAGTTGAATGGAGTGCCACTGGTTGCCCTTCTTAAAGCGAGGGAAGCCCACTTGACAGCCCAGTTCTTTGCGTGCAAGAAACCGTTTAAGGGCCTTGGTGAGACGGTCAGCAAGGGTTTGGACGGTGGTGGCAGGAACATGTTCACCACCACGGCCTTTGAAACGAGCGGTCAAATCATACTTGCCTGGGAACGTGCCCTTTTCCTCATACTGCTGCTTGACGGTCTCAAGCATCTCGTTATAGAGCATGCGAGACTCACGCAAGCATTGCATCAGCTTGTTCTGTTGCTCAGTATTCACGAAAAGGCGATATTCAAATGTTCTCATACAAGTATTCTTATTCTATCAGAGGCATTAGAAAATGTCAAGGGGCTTGGGAACACCCTTCCCCAGCCCCAAATAAGGAACGCCTTTTTCACCCCCGAGGCTTTCGCAAGGGGCACTCAAAGGCGGTTATTGGTAGAAGAGGCCTTCACAGCTTTCCTCGTGTGATACACTACAGCTGTACTATGTAACATACGGCAGAGAAAAACACCGGGGAAGATATACATGATCGAACGATATTCTTTACCTGAAATGGCGGCTATCTGGTCGGCAGCCCATAAAACAGATATGTGGTTACGCGTAGAACTACTCGCCTGTGAAGGGTGGGCCCGCGAAGGCGTCATCCCAGAAGAGGCAATCGCAAAGATACGCCAGGCCGGCTATAACGCCGAACGTATGCAGGAAATCGAGCAGGAAACGCACCATGATGTTATTTCTTTTCTGCGCTCCATCCAGGAGCAGTTGGGACCTGAAGGGCGCTTCATCCACCTTGGTATGACTTCCTCAGATGTGCTCGACACAGCGTTGGCGGCCCAGTTGAAAGAGGCAGGAGTACTTCTGAGTACCACGCTGACCGCGCTGATTGACGCGGTAGCGAAGGCGGCTGTTCAATATAAATATACAGTAATAGTGGGACGCACACATGGCATCCACGCGGAACCGACGACATTTGGCCTGAAACTGGCGCTCTGGGTCGATGAACTGCGGCGGGGACAGCAACGGCTCGCAGCAGCGCTTGAACAAGTCACGGTCGGTAAAATATCCGGTGCGGTTGGTACACATGCGACGATTCCACCGCAGATCGAAGAATTTGTCTGTGAAGAAATGGGGTTGGGCGTCGCTCCCATATCCAACCAGATCATCCAGCGCGATCGCCATGCCCACTTTATTACGACCCTGGCGCTGCTGGGTAGTTCCCTGGAGAAGATGGCGCAGGAGATTCGCCATCTGCAACGCACCGAGTTGAGCGAGGCATTTGAGCCGTTCGCCGCAGGTCAACAGGGCTCCTCCGCTATGCCGCATAAACGCAACCCTGAACTGTGCGAACGCATTTGCGGTCTTGCGCGCGTGTTGCGCGGCTTCAGTGTAACGGCAATGGAGAATATCGCCCTCTGGCACGAACGTGATATCAGTCACTCCTCCGCTGAACGCATCATTCTCCCCGATGCGTGTACACTAATACACTATATGTTGCACACCTTTACCACTGTTATCAATGGCCTGGAGGTCGATGAGCAGCGTATGCAGGCGAACCTGAACATGACCGGCGGCCTCATTTTCTCACAGAGGATTCTGCTGGCTCTCATTGACAAGGGCGTTGAGCGCCAGGAGGCTTACAAGATGGTGCAGCGCAACGCGAAAAAGGTTTGGAGTATGACCAGCAATAACCAGCAAGGGCCAGCTTTCCTGGAAACATTGAGCAATGACGTTGAGATCACCGAATATCTTTCACGTAAGGAGTTGGCAGAGTTAACGAATACAGATTATTATCTCAAGTATATCGATACCGCATTCAAAAGACTAGGGCTGTGATGGAGCCTCAACAGCTGAAGGCGAGAACAATTAAAGAAAAAGATACGGCTTCTCTCCCCGAAGCAGGAAAAACTGCGCCACATTGGGGGGGACCGCACTCCTGGTCGCCCGCTCTATTTCCTATGCTGCTTTTTACCTGCGTCATGGGGGTGCTCTACCTGTTCATAGTGGTCCTTGCTCCACTACCACAACTGCATTTAAGCAGGACACCGCTGGCCGAGGTATGGCCCTGGACGCTTGCCCTTTCACGAGTCTTTTTCCCACAAGCATGGACCTCAACAGCCAACCTATCTTCATCACTCTCCTGGCTTTACCCGGTGCTGTTGACGCTGATCCTCGCGGCCCTTCTCGCAACCTACTCCCTGGCGACCTGGTGGGTGTACCGTTGGCGAAACACTTTGAATAGTGCTGCGCTACCCTGGCTCATGCTGCTCATAACCGCTGCTGCGCTTTTCTGCCTCATCCTGCTCTTCCAGCCGGCCCTTTTCTCTGATGACGTTTTTACGTACATGTTTTCGGGCCGCCTGCTCGCCTTCTATCACGTGGATCCTCTGAACAATGCGCCCATACAATTCCCCCTCGATCCCTATCTGCAATGGGTCGTCTCTGGTCGCTTCACCGCGAACTTTTATGGACCTCTCTGGCTCTATATCTCCTCTGGACTGGTGAGTATTAGCGGCGGACCCGTCGTCACACTATTCCTCTTTAAGGGAATGGCCTTTCTGACACACCTTGTCAATTGTATTCTGGTATGGGCCATCCTGACCAGGCTCGCCCCTACTCGCCGCCTGCTCGGTACATTACTTTATGCCTGGAACCCACTTGCTATCATCGAACTAGCAGGAAGTGGCCACAGCGAAGGGCTGCTATTAAGTATACTTCTCCTGGCTACGCTCATCTACATACGAGGAAAGGGGAGCTGGTATGAAATCGCTGTTCTTGTCTCGTTTGGTCTTGCCATCAGCATGAACCTGGTCGTCTTACTGTTTGCCCCGCTCTTCACGTGGTTCATTGTGCGCGCCGAGCGCAACGGGTACCGCGCCTTCTGGGGCTTCTGCTGGCGCACGTTGGTCGGACTGGGACTGGTTATCCCTCTCTTCTTGCCGCTCTGGAGGGGTCCATCGACTTTCTTCTCGATTACCTCGGCCATTGATTTGACAAACTTCTCGCACTCGTTCGTCGGACTGATAGAAGGGCCGCTGGAGTGGATATTTGGTCTTGTTGACCAATGGTCACACTTTCCCACGGTCATGCAGCCAATGACCGCTGCCGATAGTGCCTTACGCGCCTCTACTATCTTTATCTTTGCTCTGATCTATTTTCGTCTCTTTGGCAAAGTCCGTGTCGCGCCCACGCTCACCGGTACTGACAGCGAAATGCTTGTTCCTGGCTTCGACGTCCTGCTCGACTGCTGGAGTATCGCTGTTTTCTGGTACCTGGTGCTTGTTTTAGGGTGGTTCTGGCCGTGGTACGCACTGTGGATCTTATGGATCGTGGTCCTGCGTCCCCTGGATTCACGTACGATTGCTATATTACTCTTGTCCGGTACAGCCCTTTTGTTCTATCCATTCCAGAGTATTACAGGGTCAGTGGCTGCCCTGTACCAACCAATACTCGTTTTTGGTATTCCTCTCGTCTATATGTTTGTGAGCAGGAAGAAAAGAAAGGCCCGTACAGAACATGTCGGATGAAGTCAAAAAGCGAAAGATCGAACACGTAAGTATCGCGCTGGGACAGGATGTGAGCGTGGCACAACGCGCCAATTGGAACGATATACAGTTCGTGCACCAGGCGCTCCCAGAAGTAGACCTGGACGAGATCGATACTTCAGTTACCTTCCTGGGGCATACGTTGCGCTATCCCATTTTCATGTCCTCACTCACCGGCGGGCATCCCGATGTTACATCGATCAACCGCAACCTCGCGCGGGCCGCGGAAGAGTACGGGCTGGCCCTTGGCGTTGGTAGCCAGCGCGCCGCTATCGTCG
>WNFJ01617179.1_pt3 | contig 11974 bp, 14 predicted proteins | sample 5400461 | NCBI WGS metagenome assembly WNFJ01 (sample SAMN13153349, study PRJNA577476) | soil metagenome | isolation source: 115 cm saprolite on Douglas fir-dominated hillslope | place: USA:California | collected 2013-09-17
TGACGCTGATCTTGCCTGCGGAGCCATGCCAAATGCTCCCCGAAAAATCTTCGGCGTGTACCTCCGGCGGCAAGAAACGGGTGACGATCGACGCCGGCAATGCGGAAATGATCACGGCGAGCGCTGCGGCAAGGCCGATGAGAACAATCGGCCAATACGAGCGAGATCGCGGGGCCGGCTCAGCGTCGCGGCTGGGTGAACGTGATGCTGGCATTCACCACTCCCGGCCGGGCGGCGCGATCCACGGTGATCGATTCGATCGCGAGGCCATAACGTTCATCGAGCGTGGCGAGCCAGGTAACCAAGGTATCGAATGGCGCTGCTTCCAGCTGCACACGGACGCCGGTGCCGTTGGGCTGAGTTCCGCGCAGAGCGCTGGCGAGACCGGTCTCGCGCGCGACTCTGTCCACCAAAACCACCGGCGCTTCACCCGTGTCCGCGGTCATCTGGCCGCCCAACGCGCGGATCTCGGAGGCATTCGCCTGCATCCACTTGAGATCCGCGCGCTTCGTTTCATTGCGCTGAACCGCGCTCGACACAGCGGACTGCAGGGGCATCAGTATTCCCAACACCAAGATGAGAACGGCCACCGCGACGCCGCCGATGGTCACCACACGCCGCTCGCGTTGCTGCAAACCGGCATACCAGGCGCGAAGCTTGTTCATCGGTGCGCCCGCGACGCCGAGCTGCGCAGTTGCAGATGCGCTTCCACTCCATTGGCAACCGGTGTGGAGGACTGAATCTCCGCCGTCATTCCTTGCTTGCCGATGAGCTGCGACAGCTGCGAGAGCGCTGCCTCGCGATAGCTCAACGCGTCGATGTTGGTTTTCGGAGTGGCCGCCATGGCATCGCCCAAGACCTTCAGGGTGCGCAGAAAGTACTCCGGACTCGCCCCCGACTTGCGGATGCGGTCGAGCCGCGATTGCATCTGGCGGCGCGGGTCCTCCTGCATGGCTTCGGCAGGCATGGCGGAGGAGAAGACACTCGCTATTTGCCCGTCCAGGGCTGCAGCCTCGTGCTTGGCCTGCCGGATCTGCAGTGCCTGAGCGCCAACATGCACGGCGAGCAAGGCCGCCGCCAGCGCGGCCGGGGTGCGCCATTGGCGCCAGCGCGCGCCGAAGTCGGTGGTTCGGGCAAACTCGCCCTGCAGGAGGTTGACCGCGTCCGTGGCCGCAAGACTGCGCGCGAGCCACGGCAGCGGCCCGTCGGGCAGAAGCTGCACCTTCAGCGATTCGAATTTCTCGGTCAGCTGCTCGAACACGTTATGTACGCGAGCCCAATCGTCGCGCGTGACGTAGAGAATGGCGTTTTCCGGAACTTTGGGTTCCGAGTCCGTATTGAGCGGATCGGCAATGACGCCGGCGACCACCAAGGCTTCGCTCACCGGCGAGAGCTCCACCGCGAACGGCAGCTTCCCGGGACGCGGTACGGCGAGCCGTTCCTGCTCCAGCCACAGCACCGTTTGACCGGGGTTTTCCGGCATCAGCAAGATATCCGGGTAGATGGCCAGCGGCTCGAGACCCGCGGCGTTCAGGTCCGATAGCCAGCCCTGCAGGACGGCGCGCGATACGGCGGCCACCGGCGTGCCGCCGCTGGGGCGGCGCCGGCCGACGGCAAAGCTCAATTGATCGATGTCTTCCGTCAGATGTTCTTCGAGGGCGAAGGGCACCGCCCGAGCGAGCTTGACGCCGCTGCCGGGAGGCAATTCCGGCTCGGCCAGCAGAATTTGAGTTGCCGAGGCGAGCGCCACCACCTTGCCGGTACGCGAGACCGCCGCAGCCAGGGTGAGAGATCCGCGCTGTCTGATCGTCTCGGAGTCGCCCGTGTCATCGATGGTCAGCCACTCGGTCTCTTCTTGGCCGGGCGAGGGGAGGCGCAGCAGCAGTGTTTGTGGCATGTGACTAAGGGGTTCCGAAAGAGCGCAGCACGGGCGTTACCTTGCCGCCGTTCCCGCGGTACAAAAGACTGTACAAGGTGAACTCCGTGGTGCCAAGGGTGACGCGGGTGGTCAGGCGGAAATAGTCACTCTGGGTGCCGTAGTATTTGGCCGTCGTTGTGTGCTGAGTTCCCACGATATTCCCGAAGGACTGCGCGTCGGGGAAACAACCTGTCTTGCGACCGTTGGCCAGCACTTCCGCGGTGTACCCCTCCGATTTGGGCGTGAGGCTGTCGAGCACGGGCCAGGGCGCCGTGCAGATATTGATCTTCGCAATCGCTGTCGGTAGCGCCGTCACGTAGGGCGCAATCTTGCGATACCGGTCCGCGCCGAATCCCGGGAGGTTCATCAGTTCGCTGGGCGACATCATCGGCCAGTTGCCGGTGTGGTAGGGCGGAATCTGCGAGGTATAGATCTGGTCTTCGGCGCCGTCCGGACTCCCGGGTATATCGTCGGCATCGATCCCGTCGCGCGCTATCCCGGCCCACTTGGGCTCGAGCTGGACCGCCACCAGTAGCCTTTGAAACTGCAACAGCGGCTCCGGATCCTGGATGGCGCCCTGGGGTCCAGCGGCCGCAATGACGTGTGCCAAGTTGTTCAGATTGAAGCGGCCCTGCATGTCTTCCAGCTCGCCCTGCAAGGTACCGATGGGTTCTCCTTCGGGGTTGTCCTGGGGAGTGATCGGCAAGGGCTGGGTAGGCTGCGCCCAGGGCCCAGTCAACGTCGTGAGATTGGGGCTGTTTTGCTTATCCTGCGCCAGCACGTCGGCGGCCAGCGCTTCGGCCCCCATGCCGAAATGCAGGGCTTGCTCCGCGGCCAGGACGCCGATGGCGCGGCGCCGTTCGAGAAATCCGTCGAAGGTCAGCTTCGTCGCCAGAATGGTGGCGAGCGCCACCAATATGAGCGCGATGATGAGTGCCACGCCGCGGCTTTTCATGCGCTTCGCGCAACCGTTAACGAGGTCGCGGCGACCTCGTCCGATGATATGGTGAAAAATCATCCGGCGACCTCGATGAGTCGGCGTATGCGTCCCCAATCCTTGAATTCGATGATGAGTTCGACGGCCACCGGCCGGGTCACATTACCCTCGGACTGCGGCATGCCCGGCGGCGGCCACTGGCTCTGCCAGGTTTGAGCCACTGGCTCTGCCAGGTTTGATTGGCGTCGAGGTAGCGCAATTGGATTGCCTTGACGCCGGTGAACAGGTCTTGAACCACCGGCGTGTTGCCCTGCACGGCGTCCAAATTGACTTGGTAGCTGCGCTTGAGCACGTCGTCGACCAGGCCGTAGGACACACGCTGCAAGGTGCTGCGCTGCTGACCGGCCGTGTTCGACCAGCCGGCGCGCGTCAGATCGACGATCGACGCGACGCTCGAGCTTTTGCTGCCGCCGAAGTTTGAGCCTGAGTTGAAGCTCTGGCTGGAAAAGCTCTGGCTGGCGAAGCTCAGTCCCGAGCTCGAGCCGGAGTTCGAACTCGTTGGGGTGCTGAGCGTGCCGATCCCGCCGGTGCCCCGCATCGCCGGCAAGAGACCTTGGCCCAAGATATCGCGCACAGGACGCGGCACCGCTTCCGCGAAGTCCTGCATCATCATGCGCATCCCGAATTCTATTTCGCGCGAGCGACTAAGCGACTCCTCGGTGCGCTCGGCCGAGATGCGCGCGGCCCGGTAAGTTCCGTAACCCAGAGCGGACATGATTCCGAGGATGAGCAATGCCACCAGGACTTCGATCAGGGTGAAGCCGGCGATCGCGTCTCGGGTTGGCTTGCGCTGACAGTTCATGGGTGCGTCGGCGTTGGCGCTGGCGTCTGGCCGTTGTCGTTCGGGGGGACCGGCGTCGAGCCGATGGGAGTGGCGCCGGGCGTGCCCGGCGCGGCCGTGTTGCCCGGCGGCGGCGCCAGGGTGCTGCCGACGGTCCAGTCCGCCGAATTGGAGCTGCCGGGTGTGGCGATCGCGCTCCCCAGAAATCCCGTGGATTCGGCCAGCGGATTGCCCTTGGTTTTGGCATCTCCGGCATAGACGCGCACCACCACGCGCTTCATGGTGGCGATGCTGGTATCGAAATAGCGGGTGTCGTAGTGCCAGGTCCGATTGGCGAAGTTGATTTCTCCGGTGTCGGTATTTTGCCCGAATTTGGTCAGATTCAAGCGGACCTCGGAGAGTCGATTGAGCGCCATCCACTGTGCGAGAGTTTTATCGCGCAAATAGCCGCTGGTCCGTGCGGTGCCGCTCACTGCGAGCATCAAGGCGGCAAGACCCATTGCGACGACCATCAAGGCGACCAGAACTTCGATCAGCGTGAAGCCTCGGCTGGGGTGAATATCGCGCGGACGTGGCCGAGTCACGTGCGCTTCCCCGGATGATCCGAACTCAAGCGAGTGATTTTGCCGAGGGCGTCTCCATCCACCGAAGCCCTCGACGCGGTGCCGTCCCGCAGCAGCGTCAGACGAAACGGCGTCCCTTCACCGCTCGCCGCGATGGCCAGCTGCGGCGCCGGCGCTGTATCGCCGGTCAGTTTCCGGTCCATGGGCTTGATCACGACGACCTGAGAATCGAGCTCGAGCTGGAAGCTCACGCCTTTGGGCAAGTCGCGGCGGCGAAATTCGTGTTCCTGATCGAGCGCCGTCCAGCGGTCGCGGCGCGAATCATAGACGACGAATTCATAGGCGGCCGGTTCGATCCGCATGCCGAAATCCCGGCCCTCCAGCAGCGCGCGCTCATGCAGCAGGCCGACCAAGCCCTCGATGCGCCGGCTCTCTTCGTCAAGTTGAGCGTCGCGTCCCGTGGTGCCGATCGACAGCACGGCGAGCGAGATGACGATGGCCATGATCACGACCACCACCAAGATCTCGACCAGCGTGAAGCCCTTGCTGCGCATGCTGAGGCACTGCCAAGCGCTCTGCCTACCTCTGTTCGAGCGTCGAGGTGCTGATGTCGGCGTCGTAGCCTTCACCGCCGGGCTTGCCGTCGCGGCCATACGTGGTGATCTCGTAATCACGGCCGTCGGGGCCCGGGCTCACGTATTGATACGTGTTGTTCCACGGATCCTTGGGCAGGGACCCCAAGTAGCCGCCCGACCGGTAGTTCGTGATCGTGGGGTCGACCGGCTGTTTGACCAGAGCCTGCAGTCCCTGCTCGGTGGTCGGGTATTTGAAGTTGTCCAGACGGTAGAGGTCCAGGGCCGTCTGAATCGCCCGAATATCGCTTTGCGCGCGGGTAACACGCGCCTTGTCGACATTTTCGAGAATTTTTGGCACCACGAGCGCACCGAGCACTGCGAGAATGACGACCACGACCATGATCTCGATAAGAGTAAAACCGCCTTGAGCGTTGCGCATGGTGACCTCGAAAATTCCTGGGATGATACCAAAATAGGGGACAACGATGCCTCGTGACGCCGCAAATCGCTTCGCAAACATCGCCGCCGCGCTACAGTGGGATCGCGGCCGATGGATTTGGTTGCTTATCATTCTTCTGGTGCTGGATGCGGTGTTGGGTCTTGGCGACAGCGTGGGTCAGCTCTTACGCTATGATCGCAGCGCTATTGCGGCCGGCGGATGGTGGCGGTTGCTCACAGCCCACATCGTGCATCTGGACATCCACCACTTGGCCCTGAACGAGCTGGGCTTGGTGCTCATGTGGTCGCTGTTCGCGCAGGACTATGATGCCGTGGAGTGGTGCGCGATCGTGTCGGCGGGTGCGTTGGCGATCAGTTCCGGCCTTTGGTGGCTGAGTCCGCGCGTCGCCTGGTATGTCGGCGCGTCCGGCGTTCTGCATTCGGTGATGGCCGCGGGCGCCGCGAAGCACCTTGCGGAGCGTTTCTGGGACCGTTGGATCCTGGTCACCGGCCTGTGCGCCAAGCTGGCATGGGAGCAGTGGGGCGGCGCGAGGGCGCCTTTGATCGTCGTCGACGCGCATCTGTATGGAGCCTGCTCCGGATTTGTCGTTGGGGCAGCACTGTCCGCAAGGACCGCTATAATTCGCCACCGCTCGAGCGGATAGAGGCTTGAACTCCATGTCACTTGCATTTGTTTTTCCGGGTCAAGGATCGCAGTCCATCGGCATGATGAGCGGGTTGGCGAAAATCTCCCCGACGATCGGGGCGACCTTTGCCGAAGCCTCGGCCGTGCTCGGCTACGATCTTTGGCGGCGGTGCCAGGAAGGACCGCTCGAATTGCTCAATTCCACCGAGTGCACTCAGCCCGCGATGTTGACGGCCGGCGTCGCCACCTATCGTCTGTGGCGCGAGCGCGGCGGCGCTCAGCCTGAGATGATGGCGGGCCACAGTCTCGGCGAATTCACGGCGCTGGTGGCCGCAAACACCTTGGATTTCAGAGCGGCGGTCGACTTGGTGAAGTATCGCGGTGAATTGATGCAGGCGGCCGTGCCGCCGGGTCAAGGCGCCATGGCCGCCATTCTGGGACTCGAGGACATCGATATCGACGAAGCGTGCCGCGAGGCCTCGCAGGGTGAGGTGGTGGAGGCGGTCAACTTCAACGCGCCCGGACAAGTCGTGATTGCGGGTGTTGCCACGGCGGTTGCGCGCGCCATCGAGATCGCCACCGCCAAGGGTGCGCGCCGAGCCTTGGCCTTAGCCGTAAGCGTGCCGGCGCACAGCTCCCTCATGCAGCCGGCGGCGGATCAATTGCGTGTGCGGCTCGAGAGCACCTCATTCACTCCGCCTTCGGGGGTTGCCGTGTATGGAGTCGATGTCAAAACGCATACCACCGCGGAAGGCATTCGCGCCGGGCTTGTCAAACAGCTGTATACGCCGGTGTATTGGGCGGCGACGGTGCGCACGATGGTCACGGCGGGCGCGACCCAGATCGTGGAATGCGGTCCGGGCAAGGTATTGACGGGCTTGAACCGGCGCGTGGACAAGAACCGCGATCTCAAGATGATGGCGCTCGAGGATCCGCTGAGCCTGGACGATGCGCTCGCGGCGGCGAAGCTCTAGGAGCCTGTCTGACTAATGATCGCCGTCACGAGGGCGACCCACAGCGAGCAGATTTCTGCGATCGTTTTGCGAGCATAGTGGGTACTATGTGAGCGAAACGATCGCAGAAATATGCCGGTGTGGGGCGGCCGCAGTAGGCGCATCATTAGTCAGACAGGCTCCTGATAGTCACGATCTAATTTGGGGATCCTATGTTGAATGGAGAGATTGCCTTGGTCACCGGCGCCACGCGCGGCATTGGCGCGGCCATCGCCGATCGCCTTGCCCGCGACGGCGCCCGAGTCATCGGAACCGCCACGACGGCGGACGGGGCCGCCCGGATCAGCGCGAGTCTGGCGGCGCAGGGCGGCCGCGGCGTGGTTTTGGACGTCGTCAAACCGGACTCGATCGAGGCGGTGCTCGACGACATCGAAGCCAAGGAAGGGGCCGTCGGCATCCTTTGCAACAATGCCGGGATCACGCGCGACACCTTGCTGTTGCGCATGAAGGAAGAGGATTGGGACGCCGTGCTGGATACGAATCTGGCCTCGGTATTCCGGCTGTCAAAGGCCGTTTTGCGCGGCATGATGAAGGCGCGCAAAGGTCGCATCGTCAGCATCACCTCGGTCGTGGGTCTGACCGGAAATCCCGGACAGGCCAACTATGCCGCCGCCAAGGCCGGAATCATCGGTTTCACGAAGTCGCTGGCTCGGGAGGTGGGCTCGCGCGGCATTACGGTGAATGCGATCGCGCCGGGCTTCATCGACACCGACATGACGCGAGCCTTGGCCGAGGCGCAGCGCGCCGCCTTGAACACCCAGATCCCCTTGGGGCGACTGGGCCAGCCGGCCGACGTCGCCGCGGCGGTGTCGTTCCTATGCTCTCCCGATGGCGCCTATATCACCGGCGAAACCTTGCATGTGAACGGCGGAATGTACATGCCCTAGGCGCTTTGCGCCCTAATTCGTGCGGGTTTGTCAATACGGACCCGGGAGAACAGAGGTCAAATATACGTTCCAGGTAGCCGCCGCCCCCATGTTCACATAAAATACGCGCCCGATACCCTAAGGCTGGTCGCGGGCTTTTGTCAGTTAAGTGCATACATAGCAATTCCGAGAGGACACCATAACGATGAGTACTGTTGAGCAGCAGGTTAAGAAGATCGTGGCCGAACAGCTGGGCGTGAAAGAAGAAGAAGTCACCAATGATGCATCGTTCGTCGACGATCTAGGCGCAGACTCGCTGGATACGGTCGAGCTGGTGATGGCGCTCGAGGAAGAATTCGAGACCGAAATTCCCGACGAGGACGCTGAGAAAATCACCACCGTTCAGCAGGCCATCGACTATATCAATTCGCACAAGGGCAAGGCCTGAACCCCCATTGGGTAGCGTGGCAATGCCCTGACGCTTGGGAAGGCGCAAGGCCAATGCAAATCCTCGTGAGGAGCCGCGGTTGAGCAAACGACGCGTCGTTGTTACGGGTCTAGGAATCGTCTCGCCGGTCGGCAACGACGTGGCGGGCGCGTGGGCCACTATCCTCGCCGGCGGCAGCGGCATCGATGTGGTGGCGCGTTTCGATACCGCCAGCTTTCCCACGCATTTCGGCGGCGAGATCCGCGCGCTGAATCTCGAACCCTACATGAGCACGAAGGACGCGCGCCGCATGGATGCGTTCATGCAGTACGGGGTCGTCGCCGGCATGCAGGCCATGCGCGATTCGGGGTTGGTGGTCACCGAGGCCAATTCCGATCGCATCGGCGTGCTGATGGGTTCCGGAATGGGAGGACTCGAGTCGATCGAGCAGACCTACGACAAGTATCTCGAGACTCACTCGCCGAAGAAAGTGTCGCCGTTTTTCATTCCGGCCAGCATCATCAATCTCGTGAGCGGGCACCTGTCGATCGCGTTCAAGATCACCGGGCCGAATCTCGCCGTCGCCACGGCCTGCACGACCTCGACCCACGCCGTGGGTTTGGCCATGCGGCTCATTCAGTACGGCGAAGCGGACGCGATGCTGGCCGGCGGCTCGGAAATGTCGACCTGCGTCACCGGCATGAGCGGCTTTGCCCAGGCCAAGGCGCTGTCACAGCGCAACGATGATCCCCAAGGCGCCAGCCGTCCCTGGGACAAGGATCGCGATGGTTTCGTCATGGGCGACGGCGCCGGGGCCATGATGCTCGAGGAGTACGATCAGGCAAAGGCCCGCGGGGCGAAGATCTATGCCGAGATCGTCGGGTTCGGCATGAGCGGCGATGCATTCCATGTGACCGCTCCGCCCGAGAGCGGCGAGGGCGCGCGCAAAGCCATGGCCAAGGCTCTGGTCGATGCGCAGTTGAGTCCGGACCGAGTGCAATACGTCAATGCGCATGCCACCTCCACCGAGCTTGGCGATCGCGCGGAGACCACCGCGATCCGCCGCGCCTTCGGGCCGGCCGCCGACAAACTGGCCGTCAGTTCCACCAAATCGATGACCGGCCACTTGCTGGGCGCCGCCGGGGTCGTCGAAGCGATCTTTTGCGTGCTTGCGTTGCGCGATCAGGTCGCACCTCCGACCATCAATTTGCATACCCCGGGCGAGGGTTGCGATCTCGATTACGTTCCGAATACCGCGCGTCCGATGTCGATCGAATACGCCCTTTCCAATTCCTTTGGGTTCGGTGGCACCAACGGTTCGCTCATTTTCCGCCGATCTTGAGCCGCTGACTCTCATCGGGAAGTTTCCGGCGCAGTACCCGGGACTTCTCGAGAGCGGTGCCGGCATGGCGGCGGCACGCGGCGGCCGCTGCATCGACAGTCGGTTCGATATCCTCCCCATCGCCGTCGGCGAAGCCTTGAGGCTCGGCTCGGACGGCCGGTTGACCGGTCCTCACGCGGGTGCGCAGGGCTTTCTCGCCGCGCTCGAGGATTGGTGGACCGAGCTGCGCCTCCCCGAGACGGGATCCCCCCTGCCGTTCACCGGAGGCTGGCTGCTGTACTTGGGCTATGAGCTGGCTTCGGAAATCGAACCTCGCCTGCGGTTGCCGCCAGGCCCCGACCCCGTGGTCGCATTGGCGATCCGTGCGCCGGCGGCATGGATTCGCGACCGCGCGACCGGGCAGGCGTGGCTGGTGGCCGAACCCGGCTTCGACGCCTTGCTCGACGAATTCGAGCATCGTGTCGCGGCATCGCTCGAGCCGGCGGGACCGAGCGGCGCCGCATTCCGCGTGGAAGAGGACGAGCCCGAGAGGTTTCTGGATTCCGTGCGCCGGGCCCTCGAGTACATCGCGGCCGGCGATGTGTATCAAGCCAATTTGTCGAGGGGTTGGCAGGGCAGGGCGGCCTCTCCGGTCGATCCCGTCAGCGTTTACCAGCGCCTGCGCACCACCAATCCCAGTCCGTTCGCGGCGCTGCTGCGATATGGCGATTTTGCCTGCTTGAGTTCCTCGCCCGAACGGCTGGTGTCCATCCGGGGGAGCACCGTCTCCACTCGCCCCATCGCCGGGACCAGGCCGCGCGGCGCCACGCCGGAAGCCGATGCGGCGCTGGTCCGATCTCTCCTCGACAATGAGAAGGAACGCGCCGAGCACGTGATGTTGATCGACCTGGAACGCAACGATCTGGGACGGGTGTGCGCCGGCGGATCGGTGCGCGTCGACGAGTACATGAGCGTAGAGACCTATGCTCACGTGCACCACATCGTGTCGAATGTGAGCGGCCGTTTGCGCAACGACGTGTCGCCCATCGGCGTGATCCGCGCGCTGTTTCCCGGCGGCACGATCACGGGGTGTCCCAAAGTTCGCTGCATGGAAATCATTTCGGAGCTCGAAGGAGTGGGCCGCGGCGCCTACACCGGTTCCATCGGCTACTTGAACCGCGACGGCAGCTGTGACCTCAATATCTTGATTCGTACCATCACCGCGCAGGGCGGACTGTTCAAGTTTCGCGCCGGCGCCGGAATCGTGGCGGATTCGAATCCCGCGCAGGAACTGGCCGAGACGCGCGCCAAGGCCGAGGGGCTGCTGCGCGCGCTGGCGAGTCCACGTTGAGCGCGTGGAGTTGAGTACGTGGAGTTGAGCGCCTGGATCAATGGCCGGAGAAGCGCGAGGATCGACTATCGCGATCGCGGGTTGCAGTATGGCGACGGCGTTTTCGAAACCATGCGGGTACACCGCGGCCGAGTCCGGCTCCTGGAGTATCACCTCGAACGGCTCGACCGGGGATGCCGGCAACTGAAGATCGCGGGCCCGCCGCTCCCCGGGCTGCGCCGCGAACTCGCACGAGCCGCCGCCCGGCGTTCGGAAGGCGTATTGAAACTGATCGTCACGCGCGGCCACGGACCGCGCGGGTATCGGCCCACGGGCCGCGAACGATGTACGCGCATCCTCGCCCTGCACGCCTTGCCGAAGGCCGTTCTGACGGACGCACGGACACCGGCGCGGGTGCGGCTATGTACGACGCCGCTGGGCTCGAACCCTCGTCTTGCCGGCCTCAAAACCCTCAATCGTCTGGAATCGGTGCTCGCCCGCGCCGAATGGAGCGGCGCGCGCATTTGGGAGGGATTGATGCGGGACATGGATGAGAACATTGTCTGCGGTACGATGTCGAACTTGTTTCTCAGGCGTGGCTCCTCCCTGATGACGCCGCTGCTGGACCGTTGCGGCGTGGCGGGGGTCATGCGCCGCTGGATCCTGGAGACGGCGGACGAGCTCCGCCTGAACCCGGTGGAGCGCCGCATACGATGGCGAGACTTGAGCGAAGCCGAGGAGGTGTTCATGAGTAATGCCGTCGTGGGATTGAGATCGGTGGGAGTGATCGAGCGCGGCAGAGAGCGGCTGCGGCTCTCGGCGTTCGAGACGGCGAGCCGGCTCCGTCAGCGGTTGGATGCATTGTGAGACGCGGATGGCGCTACGCACTGATCGTCGGCGTGTTCCTGATGGCGTCGGGCGCCGCCGCCGTGGTCTGGTTCGGCATGCGCAGTCTCGATGAACCGGTGCAGCTCGCGGAGCCCCTGCGGTTCAAGGTGCCTTCGGGCGCGCGGTTTGCCCGGGTGGCGGCGGAGTTGGCGGCACAGGGCGTGATCGTCAACCCGCGGGCGTGGGTTTTCTATGCGCGCTGGTCGCATCT
>WNFJ01023676.1_pt1 | contig 11973 bp, 9 predicted proteins | sample 5400461 | NCBI WGS metagenome assembly WNFJ01 (sample SAMN13153349, study PRJNA577476) | soil metagenome | isolation source: 115 cm saprolite on Douglas fir-dominated hillslope | place: USA:California | collected 2013-09-17
TCACCGACGTCATCGCGTACGGCTTGCCGCTGCCGGACGGGGGGCTCGTGGGCGACGTCTTCATCTGTCCCGCCGCCGCCCTCGCCTGGGCGGCCGGAGAGCCGGGCGGCGCGCGGCGCGTGGCGGAGGAGCTGACTCGCCTCGCCGTTCATGGCACACTGCACGTCCTGGGCTACGACCATCCTGCAGGCCCGGGCCGGATGCGCTCGGCGATGTGGCGACGGCAGGAGCGCTATGTGGCGCGCTTGACCAACGGCCGGACGCGCGCGTGATCGAAACGCTGGTACGGCTTTCGGGCGTCCTCGTCGCCGTCGCCGCGACCGCGTGGGCCGGCCTCGTGGCGCTCGCCGAAGAAGCCGCGGTGGGCGACGCGCCGCACACGCTGGGCGACGCCCCCCTCGCCACCGGCACGCGCGTGCCGCTGCACCGCGCGCTGCACATCGCGCGGCTCGCGCTGCTCACGCTGGCGGCCGTGGGTGCCGCCCACGCGCTGCAATGGTGGACGCGGCCGTGGCCGGCGGCGCTCGTCGTCGTTGCAGCGGCAGGCCTGCTGCTGTTCGTGATCGGGGACGCGCTACCGCGCAGCCTCGCGCGCGTGGCCCCCGATCTCGCCGGCGCGGCGCTGCCGCTGGCGCGCCGCACGCTGCCGCCCTTCGGCCTGCTCCTGCTCCTACTCACCTGGCTCGATCAGGGCTTCCACGCCCTCGTCCCGACGCCGCGCCTGTTGCCGCCCGAGCTGGGGCTCGCGCAACGCGACATGCTGCTCGGCGTCTTCACCCTGGCCGACACCACCGTCGAAGAAGTGATGACGCCGCGGCTCGATTTGGCGGGCGTGGATCTCGCGGCCAGCGGCCACACCCGCCTCCCCGGGTTCGACGGCACGCCCGACAGCGTGATGGGCGTGATCTTCGCGAAGGACTTGGTTCCCCTGAGACTCGGCGTGGGCGACACGGTGGCGCGGTGGCAGGATCTGATCCGGCCGGCCCAGTTCGTCCCCGAGGCCAAGACGCTCGATCGCCAGCTGCGCGACTTTCAGCGCGGGCCGGCGCACGTCGCGATCGTGGTGGACGAATTTGGCGGCACCTCCGGCCTGATCACGCTCGAGGACATCCTCGAAGAAGTGGTCGGCGAGATCCACGACGAGCACGAAGCGATCGGGCCGCCGCCGATCGAGCGCGACGGCGCGCGCTGCTGGGTGGACGGCCGCGTGTCGTTGGACGAGCTGTCGGCGGCGCTGGGGGTGCCGCTGGCCCACCCCGACGTGACCACCGTGGGCGGCCTGATCTACTCGCTGCTCGGGCACGTGCCGCGCGCGGGCGAGGAGCTGACGCTCGACGGCTATCGGGTGGTGGTGGAGCAGGTGGTGCGGCGCCGCGTCCGCCGCGTCTATTTCGAGCCGCAAGCATGATCGGCCCGCTCCTCCTCCTCGTCCTCGGCGCGGCGCTCGCCGCCTCGGCCGGCGCCGTGGGTGTGGCCGCGGCGGCCGTGAGCCAACTCGAGCTCACGCGCTGGGTGGCCTATCGCCTGCGCGGGGCGGGAGCCGCGGCTGGCTTGCTGCAGAACCCGGGCGCCGTCCTCGCCACCGCCAACGCCCTCACGACCATCGGCATGATCGTGTCGGCCATGGCGCTGCCCGCGCTGCTCGCCGCCACCACCCTGACCACGCTCGGCGTCCTCACGTTGTTCCCGGGCGTCCCCGTGTTCGTGACCCTCGCCTATCTCGTGCCGCGGGCCGTGGGCCGGCGCTGGGCGGAGCCGATCGTGGCGCGCGCGCTGCCGTGGATGCAGCGGGTGGGCCGCGTGCTCGAGCCGTTCTTGCCGCGCCGCGCGCCGTCGACGCGCACCGCGCTCGCCGCTGCGCTGTCGGGCGGCGCCCCCGAAGCGCTCGCCACCAGCGACGAAATCGCCGTCGTGTCGGGCGTGCTCGCCTTTGCCGACCGGCCGGTGCGCGAGCTGATGACGCCGCGCACGCAAATCGTGGCGCTCCCCGACACGATGCTCGCAGCTGAGGCAGCGCACGTCTTCGCCCAATCAGGGTTCAGCCGCTACCTGGTGTACGGCGGCTCGCTCGACGAAGTGCGGGGCGTGGCGCATCTCTTCGACCTGCTGGGGCTCGAGCCCACCGATCCGGTGCCGGTGCACCCGGCGCCCGTCGTGCCCGCCACCACGCGCACGGCGGACCTGATGCTCGAGATCCAGCGCGGCAGAGGCCACTTGGCCATCGTGCTGGACGAGTTCGGCGGCACGGCGGGCATCGTCTCCTTCGACGACCTGCTCGCGAGCCTCGTGCACGAGGTCTTCGGCGACCCGGCACGCCCGAGCGAGGCGGAGGCGGCGCCCCATGTCGTGGAATACGAGGGCAACGCGCCCCTGGCTGGCTTGGCGGCGACGTTCGGCGGCGCCGTTGCGGGGCGCGACGCGGAGACGGTCGGCGGGTTGCTGGTCCAGGCGCTGGGACGCATTCCGCGTCCGGGGGAGCGCTTCCTGCTCCACGGGCTGGAGTTCGACGTCCTCGCCGCGAGCACCACGCGGGTGGAACGCGTCGCCGTCCGCCGCGGGCCGGTGCGCGCCGTGACGCTGGACGGCGCCGAGGCGGGGCCGTGAGGTTATCTTATGGCGATTGAGCACATCCTGAAGGGGCTGGAGCACGGCGATACCGCCGCCCTTGCCCGTGCCATCAGCCTGGTCGAGAACCAGCGCGCTGGGTACGAGGATGTGCTGTCGCACGTCCATGCGCGGGTGGGCAAGAAGGGCGCGCGCCGCATCGGTCTCACCGGGCCGCCGGGTGCGGGCAAGAGCACGCTCTCCGAGCAGTTGATCCGCCACTATCGCGCGCAGGGGCTCAAGGTGGCGATGGTCGCCGTCGATCCGACGTCGTCGTTTACGGGCGGGGCCTTGCTGGGCGATCGCATCCGCATGGAATCGGTGAGCACTGATCCCGGCGTGTTCATTCGTTCGATGGCGACGCGCGGCGCGCTCGGCGGGCTGGCCGTGACCACCGAAGAAGTGGCCGACCTGCTCGACGCGTTCGGGTTCGAGCGCGTGCTGATCGAAACGGTGGGGGTGGGGCAGACCGAGCTCGACATCGCGCGGACCGCGGAGTCCACGGTGCTCGTGCTCGTCCCCGAATCGGGCGACGGCATCCAGACGCTCAAAGCCGGCGTGATGGAAATCGCCGACGTCTATGTGATGAACAAGAGCGACCGGCCCGGGGCCGACAAGCTGCGGCAGGAGATCGAAGTGATGCTGGGCATCCGCCGCGGGAACGCGTTCCGGCACATGCACGCGCACCACGGCGCCACGGCGGGCGATGGCGGAGGGGGCCGGGCGAAGCCGGACGACGCCGCCTGGACGCCGCCGGTGCTCGCGACGGTCGCCACGACGGGGCAGGGCGTCCCCGAGTTGGTCGCGGCCTTGGACCGCCATCGCGCCTGGCTCGAGACGAGCGGCGCGTTCGCAGCGCGGCGGCGCGCGCGCCTGGCGGAGCGCACGCGGGCGGCCGTCGACCGGGCGGTCCACCACTGGATCTGGCGGGAGACCGGCGCCGCGGAACTGCTCGAGCGGCGGCTCGACGAAGTGCTGGAGGGCGCTCGCAGCCCCTACGACGTGGCCGCGGAGATCCTCGACCAAGTGAAGAGCGGAGCGACGCGATGAGCATCGAGAAAAAACCGGTATACTCACCGGCGGACCTCGAGGGATTCGACGTGGCGCGGCAGCTGGGGCGCCCGGGCGAATTCCCCTTCACGCGCGGCATCCACGAGAGCATGTACCGCGGCCGCCTCTGGACCATGCGGCAGTTCGCGGGCTTCGGCACGGCCGAGGATACCAACCGCCGCTACAAGTTCCTGCTGGAGCGCGGCCAGACCGGCCTCTCGGTGGCGTTCGACTTCCCCACGCTGATGGGCTACGACTCCGACCATCCGCGCTCCGAGGGCGAGGTCGGCAAGTGTGGCGTGGCGATCTCCTCCCTCGCCGACATGGAGACGCTGTTCGCGGGCATTCCGCTCGACCAGGTCTCGACGTCGATGACCATCAACGGGCCGGCGGCGATCCTGTTCTGTTTCTACGTTGCGGCGGCCGAGCGCCAGGGAGTGCCGATCGCCAAGCTGCGGGGCACGGTCCAGAACGACATCCTCAAGGAGTACATGGCCCAGCACGCCTGGGTGTACCCCGTGGAGCCGGCGCTCAAGATCATCGTCGACATGTTCGCGTGGAGCGCCGAGCACACGCCCTTGTGGAATACGATTTCCATTTCCGGCTACCACATTCGCGAAGCGGGTGCCACGGCGGCGCAGGAGCTCGCCTTCACGTTGGCGAACGGCTTCACGTACGTGGAACGCGGGCTCGCCCGCGGGCTGGACGTGGACGAGTTCGCCCCGCGGCTGTCCTTCTTCTGGGACATTCACAACGACTTCTTCGAGGAGATCGCGAAGCTGCGGGCGGCGCGGCGCATCTGGGCGCGCCACATGCGCGAGCGCTACGGCGCCAAGGACAAGCGCTCCTGGATCATGCGCTTCCACTCGCAGACCGCAGGGGTCACGCTCACGGCGCAGCAGCCGATGAACAACATCGTGCGCGTGGCCTACCAAGCGCTCGCGGCCGTGCTGGGCGGCACGCAGTCCTTGCACACCAATTCCCTGGATGAGACGCTGGCGCTGCCTACCGAGCAGGCGGTGCAGGTGGCGCTGCGGACGCAGCAGATTCTGGCATACGAAACGGGCGTGCCCGAAGTGATCGATCCGCTGGGCGGCTCCTACTACGTCGAGGCGCTCACCGATCAGCTGGAGCGCGAGGCGGAGGCGCTGTTCGCCGAGGTGCAGTCCATCGGCGGCGTGGTGCGGGGCATCGAGTCGGGCTGGTTCCAGCGGCAGATCGCGCGCTCGGCGGCGGACTTCCAACAGCGCGCCGAAGCCAAGGAGAAGATCGTGGTCGGCGTCAACGAATTCACCAGCGACGATGACCATCCGGTGGAGATCCTCAAGGTCTCCAACGACGCCGAGACGTCGCAGCGCCGTCGCATGGCGGAGCTGCGCGCGCGGCGCGATGCCAAGCTGGTGGCGGAGCGGCTCGAGGCGCTCAAGCGAGCCGCGGAAGAAGACAAGAACGTGATCGGCCCGATGCTCGACTGCGCCCGCGCCTACTGCACGTTGTACGAGATCCGGCACGCGCTAGAGCGCGTGTGGGGCGCCTACCGCGAGCCCGTGTTCTTTTGACCACGGCCCTGCCGTTCCCCGCGCCTGACTCCGTCACGCCCGAGGTCGTGCGCCGGCTCGCCGCCTTCGAGCCGGGCGCCGACCACGTGGTGTCGTGCTACTTGAAGCTCGAGCCGCGCGACAAGACCCGGGGCAAGTACCTCATCAAGATGCGCAACCGCGTCCGCGAGACCACGGCCGCGCTGGCGCGCCGGCCGCTGGAACGGGCGCAGCGCGAGGCGATCGCCCAGGACCTGGCGCGCGTGCTCGAGTTCTTCGAGGAGCCCGGGCGGCTGCCGGCGGCGCGGGGTGTCGCGATCTTCGCCTGCGGGCCCCGCCGCCTCTTCGACGTCATCCCGCTGCCGCACGTCCATCGCTCGCGCCTCGCCGTGGAGCCGGTGCCGCTGGTGCGCGAGCTGGTGGCGCTGGAGCGGGAGTTCGGCACCATCCTCGTCGTCGCCTGCGATCGCAGCGGCGCCCGCTTCTTCACGGTGACGGCGTTCGATACGGTGGAGGTGCCGGGGCTCGCCGCGGCGGAGGCGTCGCGCGGCGGGCGCTTCCACGCGGGCCACGTGGGCGGCGGCCCGGGCGAGCACAACTATCACATGCGGATTCGCGAGGAAAAGCACCGCCATTACGCACGCGTGGCGGAGCAGATCCTGCAGATCCACTCACAGCAGCCGCTCGCGGGGCTCGTCGTCGCAGGGATCGGCGTGGACGCGGCGGCGTTGGTGCCGCACCTCCACACCTACCTGCACGATCTGCTGCTCGGCGTCGTGCGGATCACGCCCAAGGCTGCGACGCCCACCGACGTGCGCGAGGCGGCTCTCGCATTGCGCGACGAGCGTGAGCGCGCCTGGGAGCGCGCCCACGCCGACGCCGTGCACGAGGGCGTCGGCACCGGGTGGGCCGTCAACGGTGTGGACCCGACGCTCAAGGCCCTGGCCCGTGGCCAAGTGCGCACCCTCCTCGCCGACGGGCCGGACGACGACCCGCGCATTGACGAGGCGATCGAGGAAGCGTTACGCCAACGCGTGCAGATCGACGTGCTGTACGACGAAAAGGCACGCCGGCCCATCGACGCTCTGGCCGCCTTGCTGCGGTTCCGCCGGTGAGCCCGACACCGAAGAAGCAGCGCCCGGCTGCGGTTCCGCCGGTGAGCCCGGCACCGAAGAAGCAGCGCCCGATCCGCGTCCTCGTCGCCAAACCCGGCCTCGACGGACACGACCGCGGCGCCAAGGTGGTGGCGGCGGCGTTGCGCGACGCCGGCATGGAGGTCATCTACACGGGACTGCACCAGACGCCCGAGATGATCGCCCAGGCGGCGATGCAGGAGGATGTGGACGTGGTGGGGCTGTCGATTCTCTCGGGCGCGCACATGACGCTGTTCCCGCGCGTGAAGAAGCTGCTGGACGAACGCGGCCGCCACGACGTGCTGGTGACCGGTGGCGGCATCATCCCCCCGGAGGACATGGCCGCCCTCGAGCGCCAGGGCATCGGCAAGCTGTTCGGGCCCGGCACGCCGACCTCGGACCTCATCAAGTACATCCAGGAATGGGCGGGTCAGCATGTCGCTGCCTAACCCATGGTGAGCCGCCTCAAGACCCTCACCGCCGAGTATCGCGACCTCAAGGCGCGCCTCGAGCAGGGCGGCGGTCCCGACAAGGTCAAGCGTCAACACGACCAGAAAAAGCTCACGGCGCGCGAGCGCGTCAGGCGCCTGCTCGATGACGGCGGGCCGTGGCTCGAGGTGGGGCTGCTCGTCGCCTATGACCAATACGACGGCCAGGCGCCCGCGGCGGGCGTCGTGACCGGCGTGGGCCGCGTGCACGGCCGGCCCGTGGTCGTGGTCGCCAACGACGCGACCGTCAAGGCGGGCAGCTGGTGGCCCGAGACGATCAAGAAGATCCTGCGCGCCCAGGAGATCGCGATGCGCCAACGCATCCCGATCGTCTACCTCGTCGATTCGGCCGGCGTCAACCTGCCCTACCAGGGCGGCGTATTCCCGGGCCAGTACGGCGCCGCGCGCATCTTCTATTACAACTCGATCATGCGGCGCTACCTGCGGGTGCCACAGATCTCGGCCGTGATGGGACCGTGCATCGCGGGCGGCGCGTACCTACCGGCGCTGTCGGACGTGATCTTCATGGTCGAGGGCACATCGTTCATGGGCCTGGGCGGTCCCAACCTCGTCAAGGGCGCCACGGGGCAGACGGTCGACGCCGAATCGCTGGGTGGCGCCAAGACGCACACCGCGGTGAGCGCCGTGGCCCATTACCGCGCGAAGGATGACACCGAGTGCCTCGAGCGGATCCGCGCATACATCGCGCGCCTGCCGCACGATGAGGCACGGCCGGCGGGCGAGCCGCGCGCGCCCAAGCGCAAAGCGACCGAGCTCTACGACCTGCTGCCCGCCGACCATCGTATGAGCTACGACGTGCGCCAAGTCCTGGAGTGCATCCTGGACGGCGGCGCGCTGGATGAGTTCCAGCCGGACGTGGCGCCCGAGCTGATCTGCGGGCACGCTGCGATCGCTGGCCGGCCCGTGGCGTTGATCGCCAACGCGCGCGGCGTGATCAAGGGCAAAGCGGGCGGGCCGAGCGGTGGGGCGCCAAGAATCGGCGGCATCATCTATACGGAAAGCGCGGAGAAGGTCGCCTACTTCATCGAGAACGCCGACCGCGAGCGGCAGCCGCTGCTGTTCGTGCAGGACGTGTCCGGCTTCATGGTCGGCACCGAGGCCGAGCATTCCGGCATCATCCGCGCGGGGGCGCGCTTTGTCGAAGCGATGGCCACCGCCACGGTGCCCAAACTGGTGCTCACCATGAACCACGCGTCAGGCGCCGGCTACTACGCCATGGCGGGGCAGGGCTTCGACCCCGACTTCCTGCTGTCCTGGCCCACCGGGCGCATGGGCGTGATGGAGGGGGAATCCGCCGTGCAGGCGGTCTATGGCACGGGCGCCGCCAAGGCCGAAAATGCCGCCGCGGTCGACGCGATGCGCGCCGACTACGAACAACAGCTCGACGCCCGCTTTGCCGCCGCGCGCGGCTTCGTGGACGCGATCGTTACGCCAGAAGACACGCGCGACGCACTCGCATTTCTGCTCGACGTCACCCATTCCTATCGCGGCCCGCACCTCGGGGCCTTCGTCTTCCCGGATCCGCAATGCCCGTAATGCGTTCGTCGTTCCTGGTGTTCTCCGCGGCCGCGCTCGCCGCCTGCGTCGGCTCTGCTGCGCCTCGTACGACGCCGCGGCCGGCGTCCAGCCCGAGCCAGCCCGCGCCGCAGAGCGTGGCGGCGCAGCCCGCCGACGCGGTCGGCACGCACAAGGCCCCGCTGGTACCGCCCCCCGTGGCGCTGCTCGCGGGCCTCATGCCGTTGCACAGCACGGGCGTCGATCAGTTCCGCATCAATCATCCGAGCTACGACGGGCGCGGCGTGCTGATCGCCATCCTCGATACGGGCATCGATCCCGGCGTGGACGGCCTGATTCTCACCAGCGACGGCAAGCCCAAGATCCTCGACCTGCGCGATTTTTCCGGCGAGGGCACGGTGGCGCTCACCCCCATCACGCCCGTGGGCGACACGGTGAAGGTCGGCGGCCGCGTGCTCACGGGCGCCGGACGCATCGGGCGGCTGGTGGCCGCGGGCGCCACGTGGTACGGCGGCTTGCTGCGCGAGCTGCCGCTCGGCAAGGTGCCGGCGGCGGACTTGAATGGCGACGGCAACAACACCGATCAATTCCCCGTGGTCGTGGTGAAGGCGACCGATGGCTGGGTGGTGTTCCTCGACTCGAACCTCAACGGCTCGTACGAAGACGAGCAACCGCTGCACGACTACCGCCAGGGCCGCGAGACCATCGCGCTGGGCACGAAGCCCGTCACCCTCGCCGCCAATTTCGAGGACCTCGACGGCACGCCGTCGCTCGACTTCTACTTCGACACGGGCGCGCACGGCACGCACGTCGCGGGGATCGCGGCCGGGCGCAACCTCTTCAACGTGCAGGGATTCGACGGCGTGGCGCCGGGGGCGCAGCTGATCGGCCTGAAGATCGCCAACGCCGCCCGCGGCGGCGTGAGCGTGAACGGCAGCATGATGCGCGCCATGGAGTACGCGGCGCGCTTCGCGCGCCAGCGCAACCTGCCGCTGCTGCTCAACATGAGCTTCGGCGTCGGCAACGAGCACGAAGGCCGCGCCACGATCGATTCGATCGTCAATGCCTTCCTGCTCGCCCACCCGGCTTCGGTGTTCGCGATCAGCGCCGGCAACGATGGGCCGGGATTGTCCACCATGGGGTTCCCCGGCTCGGCCGACCTCGCGTTCTCGGTCGGCGCCAGCTATCCCGGCGCGTTCGCGCGTCCGGCGCAGCCCGGCGTGGCCCCGGCGCCCGACGTGCTCGGCTGGTGGAGCGCGCGCGGCGGGGAGCTGGTGAAGCCTGACATCGTGGCCCCTGGCGTGGCGTTCTCATCGGTGCCCCGGTGGAATACCGGTGACGAAGTGAAGGGCGGCACATCGATGGCCGCGCCCCACGCCATCGGGCTCGTGGCCTGCCTCTTGTCCGCGATGCTGCAGGAAAGCCGCCCCGTGATCGGGGCGGACCTGGAGCAGGCGCTGCGCGTGTCGGCGGCGCCGTTCCACGGCGCGACCGTGCTCGACGAAGGCGCGGGCGTGCCACGGCTCGAGACCGCGTATCGCTGGCTCGTGGCCGAGCATCAGGGTTCGCGCTACGTCGTGCGCGCCCCCGATGGAGCATCTGCCGTGTTCCGTCGCGACGGCATCGCGGGCCCCGGAGACACGTTGCACGTGTTCGGGGTGGCGCACGCGGGCGGTCTGCGCGCGGCGCAGTTCGTGTTGCACAGCAACGCGCCATGGCTCGCCGCGCGGGACACGGTGCTGGCAGATGCGCGCGTCACCCAGATCCCCGTCACCTGGCGCCTCGACAGCCTGCACGGACCCGGCGTGCACGTCGGCACGATCACCGCCTGGAATCCCACGGACTCGCTCGCCGGGCCCTTGTTCTCGCTCGTGAGCACGGTGGTGGTGCCGTTCGACCTGAGCACGGCGCCGTTGGCCGATCAGCACCGCACGATCGCCGCCGCCCAGGTGCAGCGCTATTTCCTCCGCGTGGCCGCGGCCGCCGCCACGCTGCAGGCCACGGTGACGCTGCTCGATTCGGGCGTCCAGCACGCGACCGCGCAACTGTTCGAGCCCAACGGCCAGCCGTTCCGCGACAACGCGGAGCGCTCGCTCGGCGGCGACGACCCGGGTAGCGTGCGCTACACCGTCCGCGCGGAAGACGCCGTGCCCGGCGTGTACGAGTTGGACGTGTACGCGCCGCCGCTCGCCGGCGCGACGGTCGACGTGGGCGCCGAGCTCGCGCCCGTGACGTTGGCACCGGCTGGGACCGGGCTCGAGGTCGGCGATCCGGGGCGCGGCTCGGAGACCGTGGCCGTGACGTCGCGCGCGCTCGGCGCCGGTCGCGACATCGCCATCGCGGGCCGCGGACTGCCGCCCGAGAGCGTGACGGTGCGCGTCCCCGCATGGGCCGAGCGTATGGTGGTGGAGGTGCAGCTCACCCCCGAACTGTGGGACGAGCTCACCGACGACGCCGTGACGGTGTTCGATTCGGCGGGGCAGCAGCTGAACAATGCACCGCTCAACTACGCGATCGGGCGCCAGGACTTCAAGCTGCCGCCGGGGCTCAGCGGGCGGCCCGTGACGATCGAGCTGTATCCGGCCTTTGCTCGCCTGGACGCCGCCCATCCGTGGCAAGCGCAGGTGCGGGTACGGTTTCTCGCCGCGCAACCCGCCGCCATCGGGGGGAGCCAGTCGCTCGTGGTGGTGGCAGGCGGACGCTCGGTCGCGCTCGCGCCCCAGACGCAGGCGTTCGCGCTGCCGCCCGGCTTCACGCCGTTCGTCGAGACCACCGCGCGGCCCGCCGCGGGCGGGATCGCGGCCGTCCGGCGCGCCCTCGTGACCGCGGGGAAGTGAGCGTGGCACGCGCGCCGGTCCGCATCGCCGCGGGCCAGGGATTTTGGGGTGACTGGCTCGAAGCGCCCTACCGTCAGGCGACCGGCGGACCGATCGACTATCTGATGATGGACTACCTCGCCGAAGTGACGATGTCCATCCTCCAGAAGCAGAAGTCGCGCGATCCGGCGCTGGGGTACGCCAAGGACTTCGTGCCGCTGATGGAGCGGCTGCTCCCCGAGCTGGCCAAGCGCCGCTTCAAGGTGACCGCCAACGCGGGCGGCGTGAATCCGCCCGCCTGCGCCCAGGCGGTGGCCGACGGCGCGCGGCGGGCGGGCCTCACCGGCAAACTGAAGATCGGCGTGGTCACAGGCGACGATCTGCTCGGTCGGCTCGACGACTTGATCGCCCGGGGTCACACGCTCGCCAATCTCGATACCGGCGAGCCGATCACCGCGGTGCGCGACAAGGTGCTGTCGGCCAACGCCTACCTCGGCGCCTGGCCGGTGGTGGACGCCCTGCGCCAGGGCGCCGACATCGTGATCACCGGGCGCGTCACCGACACCGGCCTCACGCTCGGGCCGATGATCCACGAATTCGGCTGGGCGGCGGACGCGTGGGACCGCCTCGCCGCCGGCACCGTCGCGGGCCACACGATCGAATGCGGCGCGCAATCTTCCGGCGGCAATTGCCTCGTGGACTGGGAGCGCATCCCCGACCTGGCCAACGTCGGCTATCCGATCGTGGAAGCGAATCCCGACGGCTCGTTCGCGATCACCAAGCATCCGGGCACGGGCGGGCGCATCAC
>WNFJ01486086.1_pt1 | contig 11972 bp, 13 predicted proteins | sample 5400461 | NCBI WGS metagenome assembly WNFJ01 (sample SAMN13153349, study PRJNA577476) | soil metagenome | isolation source: 115 cm saprolite on Douglas fir-dominated hillslope | place: USA:California | collected 2013-09-17
CCCGGCGCGGTCATGCGGCTGCCATCACGGTGAACTTTTACGTTCGTGCCAGGAGGAAAAACGGTGTCAAGGTGCGCGGCAACGACAACAATTTCTTTTTCATTCGCGCCGGGCAATTCCGCGATGACGTTGCCGGCCTTGTCAATCTGCACGGCGAGGCCGGTCTCGGCAAGCAACACTTTGAGCGCCGCCGCGCGCTGCGCTTCCTGAAAGGGCGGCGCCGGAATTTCCGTGATGCGTGCCTGCTGATCGTTGACCCAGGAAATATTGGGCGTGAACCAATCGAGAGCGGCGCGGACTCGCGCGTTGTCGGAAAGCCGTGGACCTTGGGCCTGGCGCGGTGCATGCGGAGAAGCAACGGAGCGGACCGGCATAGCCAGAAGAATAACGCAAACCAGCGTGTGTTTCACCGTCCGCCTGCAACGGCGTTTTCTCCTCAATTGCGTGCAGCCTCGGCGCAAAGGGCGAGCACTTCAGCATCGGAAAGAATGCGGGCAGATTGCTTAGCGGCATCGAAGATGCGAGTGACAAGCGCCTCGTCTGCGGGGATGCGATGCTTCTCGAGCCAGAACAGCACATTGGACTTGCCGCTCAAAGGGCCGATCTCAATCACCTGGTCCAGGCCGAAGAGGTGCGCGGGCACGCCGCTATAGACGGCGTTGGCAAGTTCCAGATCATTTTTTCGAAAGGCCTTGATGAGCGCGGCGGCGTGCACTCCGGTAGCGGTGCGGAACGCGTCGTGGCCGACGACTGGATAGTTCGGCGGAATCACGGTATGCGTGGCGTGGGCGACTGTTTCGCAATACTCCTTGAGCCGCGACAAATCCTGCTGGATGAGGCCCATGAGGCGAAGATTGACGAGCATCAGTTCCATAGGCGTGTTGCCGACGCGTTCCCCGAGAGCGTTGGCTGCGGCGTGCACCTGGTGCGCGCCAGCGGCGACGGCAGCGAGCGAGTTGGCAATGGAGAGGCCGCGGTCATTGTGGCCATGCCAGTCGACGCGGATTTTTTCGCCGGACGGCTTCACAACTTCCTCGATCGCGAATTTAACCAGGTTGAAAGCGCCATTCGGCGTGGCGTGGCCAACGGTATCGCAGAGAACGATAGCGCGGGCGCCATTGCGAATCGCGGTCGAGTACAAGCGCTTGACGGTAGCGGGATCGGTGCGAATGGTGTCTTCGGTGACGTACATGGACGGAAGGCCGTTCTCCACTGCGAACTTGACCGCCTTTTCGGTGGTGCGCTAAAGATGATCGACCGTCCAATCCTCCACGAGCCTGCGGATAGGACTTGAACCTAGAAACGTTGCTGCTTCAATCGGAATGCCCACGCGCTGCGATATTTCCACGATGGGACGAATGTCGTTTTCATGCGTGCGCGCCGCGCAGTTGGGCTTGATCTTCATCCGCTGCGTGGCGATTTCGCGTGCCAGCGCTTCGGTGTCCGCAAAGGCGCGCGGTCCTGCGCCGGGCAGGCCGATATTCACGGAGTCAATGCGGAGAGATTCCATCAGGTGCAGGATCTCGACTTTTTCTTCGATGGCGGGGTCGAAAACGGATGGATTCTGCAGGCCGTCGCGCAGAGTTTCGTCATCCAGCAGAACGCGTGTGCCAGGCGGAATCGCCGGCGGCGTGGCGACGTTCCAGTCGTAGATCCATTCGTTCTGCTGCACGGCGGGCCTCGTCTTCTCTCGAACAAAAGTCCTAGTTGCGCAATGTAAAGCTTTGCGGCTGCTGCGCGGGATCTGGGCGATAGAGCGTTTTGCAGAATTCGCAGCGGTAAATTTCCGCCTTCGGGCCAATCAGGGCCGCAATTTCCTTGGGGTAATCGTAGTAGCGCTTCAAGTGGCCGTTGCAGAGCTTGCCCTTCTCGTCCTTTTCGTCGCAGGCCCGCTGCTTGGGTTTGCGCGTTTTGATTTTTGGGGTAGCGGCCGTTTCTTCGGGCATGGGTATCCTCTCTACAATTCGTGGTCACGGAAAAATGTTTTCATGGCACTGCGGGCATTGCGCAACTTTGTGCCCATTCCGGCGGAGAATTCAAATTGCAGAAAAGCATCGGCGGCGCGCTCCAGGTCTGAGCCGTAGCGGTACCACCAGGGTTTTTCGCGGCGCGGGAGACGGTCGACATCGATGTATTTCGTCCGCACCATTTCGAGCAGGCCGGTTGTGCCGTGTGTGCGGCCCCACCCGCTCGCACCACACCCGCCATGGGGAGCTTCGGCGATGCCGAAATAGCTGATCGCGTCGTTTACCATAACCGCGCCGGCACGCAGACGCCTGGCAATGATTTCGCCGCGCCGCGCCTTGCCGGTCCAGACGCTGGCGGACAGTGCGAAAGACGAATCATTGGCGCGAGAAACGGCTTCTTCGGCGTCACGCACTGTTTGGATGGCAAGGATCGGCCCGAACGTCTCTTCTTGAAACAGCTTCATCGAGGAATTGACACCCACGATGACCGTGGGCTCAAAAAAATTGGGACCAAGATCAGGGCGCGCGCTGCCACCGCACAAAACCTTCGCGCCTCGAGAAACGGCATCGCGGACTAGATCGGTCATGCGTTGGACGTGCTGCGGGCGAATCATCGGGCCGACATCCGTCGCAGGATCGCTTCCGGGACCGAGGCGGAGCTTCTTTGTCTTTTCCACGCAAAGGGTAGCGAAAGAATCGCAGATCGATTGCTCCACGAAGAGACGCTCGACGGATAAACAAACCTGGCCGCAATTGGTATAATGGAAGCCACGCCAAGGTCGGCATCCGCGAGAACGATCATGGCGTCCTTGCCGCCCAGCTCAAGTACGGAAGGAATCAGCCTTTTGGCGCAAGCCTCGGCGACGCGGCGGCCAGTGGCCACGCTGCCGGTAAACATGACTTTGTCGGGCGAGGCATCGATTAACGCCTGGCCCACTTCCCCGCCACCTTGGACGACCGTGACGAGGTCCTTGGGGAATCCGGCGCCGGCAAAAAGCTTCTCGATCAGCGCACCGCACTGCGGCGTGAAGTCGCTGGTCTTGCACACCACCGCATTTCCTGTAGCCACGGCGGGAATAATTTGGCTGAGGGGAATCGCCAGCGGGTAGTTCCACGAAGAAATGATGGCGATGACACCGAGCGGATCGTAAGCCAAATAGCCGCGCTTGGCTTTCGCGGCGGTGCTGTGATGCGGAACCCGTTGTGTGCGTAGGGCGCTCGCGGCGTTCTTCGACCAGTATTCCGCAGAATCGAGCGCAACGAATATGTCGGCGAAGAGCGCTTCCACGCGCGGCTTCCCGGATTCCATTTCGCGAGGCCAGGATGCGTTCGCGAAGGCCCCGCAACTTCGCGCATCGATCGTGGATCGATACTCTCGCCCACGCACTCTGAGCGACTCGCGCGCGAGAAACGATTTCTGGCAGAAGAGACGCCGAAGTTCCCTCAAAATGCGCGAGCACTTCCCCCGTAGCGGGGTCGATGGAAGGAAGCGTGTCGATGGGAATGGCCGTGGCCGCCATATCCGCGATTCTAACCGATTTTGAGGTTGGGAGGTGGATGTGGAACCCCCGACGGTAGAGCCCTCGCCGGCGGGAACAGCGCACAGCAATTCAAATCAGAGCGTGAGTGTCCAATAGAACTTGATTCATTCAATGCCCCACTCGCCGAGCTCTTTTTTGGTAAGCGGGGCAAAGGCATCGGAAGTGTAAGAGATCTTTCCTTTCCATCGGCCCGGAACGCGCTTCTTTTTCTGATGTGGCCCAGCCACGAGCTTGGCGACCGGCGTCTTGCCGCGGGCAATAATGACTTCCTCGCCCCGGGCGGCCTTTCGAAGAAGCTTGGAGAGGTTGGTCTTGGCTTGATGAACGGTATACATAGTTAGCTAGGTATATTAGCTAATTTCGCTGCGGGCAAGATTTTTGCCTGGGCCGGGTGAAACTTGGACGCCAGCGCAGCCTGGCACTTCGCCAGCCGAACAGCACGGCTTGCTCAGAGGTGCCACGCTTCTTCGAGCTGAACTTCGACCATGACGAGACCCTGCGGCGGCACTGTCGGGCCTGACTTCGAGCGGTCGCGGAGGTCGAAAAGCCTGTCGATGTCTGCCGGGGCAAGTTTTCCGCGGCCCACGTCGAGCAGCGTCCCCACCATCTTGCGCACCATATAACGAAGAAACGAGCGCCCGCGAACGGTGAAGACCAACTCTTCGTTGTCCGCGGTGCGCGCCAACTCTGTCGAATAGATTTCGCGTTCGGTGGAGCGCTCCTTGTCGTCCTCTTCCGAGCCGGTGGAGGCGGCAAACGAGGCAAAGTCGTGGGTGCCAACGAAACGTGCCGCGGCGTCACGCATGGCGTCTTCGTCGAGCGGGAACGGATAGTGCAAGACATAACGCCAGATCATCGGCGGCACGACTCTCCCGCGATACAGCCGGTAACGATAAGTCTTCCCGCGCGCCGACCAGCGCGCGTTGAAATCCGGGCCGACTTCTTCCGCGCCGACAATTCGAATCGCCGGAGGAAGCAGCGCGTTCAGAGCCCGCTGGAAATCCTGCGCCGACAGATGCGATTGCGTTCGAAAGCTGCCCACTTGACCAAGCGCGTGAACGCCGGCGTCGGTGCGCCCCGTGCCATGCAAGACGACGTGCTCCTGCGTCAGCCGGCGCAGGACTTCAACAATTTCGCCCTGAATTGTGGGCTTGCCTGCTTGCATCTGCCAGCCGTGGAAATCCGTGCCGTCGTACGCGATGGTGAGCTTGAAATAGCGCATGAAAAAAGAGCTATAAGTTATCAGTTTTCAGTTGTCAGTTTTCAGAAGAGAGTCGCGTCTTGGCAAATTTTTAGTTAGCTCTCCGGCGCGGTGCGGACGAAGCGGCTTCCGGGTTTCACAGCAACGCTTCCGCCGCGGCAGAGCGGGCAGTCTTCTTCCTCGTAGCTGGCGATGGACAATTGGATCAGTGACTGCGCTTCCACTTCGAAATCTATCTCTCCCCCGCTCCGATCGATCAGCGCTCCGGCGGCGACGACCCGCGCGCCAGCTTCTTCCACGACGTGAATAGCTTCCTGCGTGGAGCCGCCCGTCGTCCAGACGTCTTCAACCACCAACACGTGCTGATCGGGCGCGAGCGAGAACCCGCGCCGCAGAGTCATCATCCCGCTGCCGTCTCGTTCCACAAACAGGGCAGGCACTCCTCCTCCGACCGACTTCTTCGGCTCGGGCAGCGCACGAGCGACTTCCTGCCCGATAATCAGCCCTCCCATCGCGGGTGAGACAACCGCATCAATCCTGGCATCCGAGAAGAGGTTCGCCAGCGCCTGTCCCAGCTTTTCAGCGAAGCGCGGATACTGAAGGACCAGCGCGCACTGGACGTACGTGCCGCTGTGCAGCCCGCTGGACAGCTCAAAGTGCCCATGGCGGATGGCGCCCGCCGTCTCGAACAGTTTCAGTACTTCCTCGCGTTTCAGCATTGGCCCAGCTAACCGGTGCCGGCTCCTAAGCGTCGAAATGTCAGCAGCCTAGCTGCCGTTCCCTGCGTTGTCAAGGAAGAGGGCCCCTGTTAGACTGCTTTTTTCAACTTGTCGGTTTAGCGCAGCCCTCAAGATGATTCTTGGCCGGTCCAAAGTAAGGTGATTGGGGAGCTGTCAGATTTCAGTGGTGGCTGCAAAACGGCTAACTTCCTGAAACAAATTCCATTCTGCGAACGTTTTACAGAGTTGAGTCTATATAAATTTAGCCCCTTGGGGGTGAATCTTGAGGGTGAGGAGCTCTATGAAGACGCTGTGTGCTCGACCGCTGTTGGCCGCCATTCTGGCCGTAACGCTCGTGGGAGGGCCCATCTCCCCGGCCTTCGGGCAGGAAGCAACGCAAAGTCCACAAGCCGCGCCCGCCAAAACGTCCACGCCGGTTGTGCCGGTTTCTCTGGGTTCGGCGAAGTACAACTTTAGCCGCGCGCCCAGGCCATTTCCGAACCTCCTCGCGCCCTATAGCCCGATCAAGATTGGCGAACCCGGCCTTACCAACTCGCCGCGCATCGATCAGCTCATTCAAGCCGGCAAGTTAGAGTTGAGTTTGCAAGAAGCAGTAGAGTTGGCGCTGGAAAATAGCATGGACATCGTAGTGCAACGCTATAATCCCTGGTTTGCGGACACCGGCATCCTCAAGGCGAAGGCCGGGGGTTTTGGAGTCGCTACTCCCGGTGCGGCCTACGCCGGTTCAAACTCGAACACTCCAATCCTGAATTACGATCCGGTGATCACCACGACACTCAGCGTCGACGATCGCAACGTGCCGGTCAACAACCCTTTGACCTCCGGTACGGGCACGGGACTTTCCTCGCTCGCCAGACTGACTATACATACTTCGACCTTCAACACGCAGTATTCCCAGGGTTTCCAGACCGGTACAACATTTTTCACTGCTTTTGACAATACGCGAAGCTCCTCCACTTCCAGGGCCAATTTGTTCAACCCCTCGGTACAGTCCTCGCTTTTTGTGGGCTTCCAGCAACAGTTGTTAAACGGATTTGGACGAGTCAATACGCGAAACATTCGCATCGCCAAGAACAACCGTAAAATCGCGGATTGGGCTTTCACCCAACAGGCCATCACTACCGTCACGAACACCATTACAGCCTACTGGGAACTGGTCTTCGCGCGGGAAAACGTCAAAGTTCAGCAGCAAGCCGTAACCGTCGCTGAGAAGCTCTATAACGACAACAAGAAGCAGCTCGAAATCGGAACTATGGCTCCGCTTGACGTGACCCGCGCGGAATCCGAACTTGCCACCGATCACCAGAACCTGATCGTGGCCCAGACTGTACAACTCCAAAATCAACAGATATTGAAAAATGCTATCAGCAAAAATCCGCTAGCGCCGAATCTCGTCAACGTCGAGATTATTCCGACGGAGCTGCCCTCCCGGCCGGAAGCCATTGAAGCGCCTTCGTTTGAAGAAGCAGCAAAGGAAGCCTTTACGAAGAGGCCGGAACTGCAGGAAGAAGCGCTCAACCTGTTGAATGGAGAGATCGACGTCAAGGCGACGCGCAATGCCCTGTTGCCAACTGCTACGCTGAGCGCGCAATACGGAACGGTTGGTCTCGCGGGTAACCAGCCCATCTTCGCTACAGGGACTCCCACTTTTGTCTCTTCCGGTGTCCCGATTGTGAATTCCAACGGGACCCCCATCCCGAATGAATTCGTGGGATCGCAAGTCTCTACGGTGACCGGAATCTCCAAGGCCGGCTTCGGCGACGCCGTGACCTCCGCCTTTCATAACAATTTTCCAGATTATCAAGTCTCGCTGAACGTGCAGATCCCCCTGCGAAATCGTTCCGCGCAGGCGGACAATCAGCGCGCCATCCTTACGCAGCGTCAGCTCGAGGCCCAATTGCAGCAACTCAAGAACGCGGCGCTGCTCGACGTCCGCAACACCTACATCGCGCTCACTCAGGGCCGCGCTCAGGTCGAGGCCGCCAGCAAAGCCCGCGAGTTGCAACAGCAAACGTTTGATGCCGAGCAGAAAAAATACCAGCTCGGCGCGTCCACCGTTTACCTCGTCATTCAAACGCAGCGCGACCTGATCAATGCGCAGGGCCAGGAGATACGCGCTTTGGCAAATCTCGAGGAGGCCAAAGCCAACTACGAGCGCGCCGTCGGACGCACGTTGGAAGTCAATCGCGTCACTATTGCCGATGCCAAGACCGGCGAAGCGGAGCGCGAAACGCTGATTCCGGGCACGCTTCATGGCCAAGTGGTCGGAACAGAGAAACTATCCTTCGTCGCTGGCCAAAAGTAGTCGAATTTGATATTCCAAGCCGGCGCGGCTGAACTCCCCTGCGTCAGCTTTTTCTTTTTTCAGGTTGCGTTTTGCATGTTTCTATCTTCCGTGCTGTGACTACAACCCAAGCTTGCCCCTGCTCAACCTTTCGAATAGCATTAGACTTGGCCGTGTTTCTAACATTCTTTGACTCCGTCCTGGAGCGCCGAGCATGAGCGAGCAGTCCAAGGGAACCACACAGGCTCCGCCCCAACCGGATACATTTTCAGCAGATCGAAAACCTTCCTCCAAAGAGCAAGCCTGGGAGAAAAACACACTTCAGCCGACGCTGGAAAAAAGCCCCGAGAGACTGCCGGAATTCACCACCATTTCCGGATATCCAATTCGCCGGTTATACACCCAGGCCGATCTCGCAAGTTGGGATCCGAATCGTGACCTCGGCTTTCCTGGCGAGCCTCCCTACACTCGCGGCATTCACTCCACTATGCATCGCAGCCGGCTGTGGACTATGCGCCAATTCGCGGGTTTCGGCACGGCTGACGATACGAACAAGCGATTCCGCTATTTGCTCGCGCAAGGTCAGACTGGCCTTTCCACGGCGTTCGACTTGCCCACGCTGATGGGCTATGACTCCGATCACCCACTCTCCGAAGGAGAAGTCGGCAAGTGCGGCGTGGCGATCAGTTCGCTCGCGGACATGGAAGTCCTCTTCGACCAGATTCCGCTTGCAAGCGTTACCACCTCGATGACCATCAATTCGCCTGCCGCGGTCATCTGGGCGATGTATTTGGCGGTTGCCGAAAAGCAGGGCGCGGACTGGAAGAAAATCTCTGGCACGCTCCAGAACGACATCCTCAAGGAATACATCGCACAAAAGGAATACATCTATCCGCCGGAACCTTCCATGCGGCTAGTAATCGACACCTTCGAATTCGGCGTCAAGAACACGCCAAAATTCAATCCCATTTCCATCAGCGGCTATCACATCCGCGAAGCTGGCTCGACCGCCATTCAGGAATTGGCCTTCACGCTTCGCGACGGCCTCGAGTATGTCGAATGGGGAATGCGCCGCGGTCTGGACGTTGATCAGTTTGTGCCGCAGCTTTCCTTCTTCTTTAACGCGCACAATGATTTCTTCGAGGAGATCGCCAAGTACCGTGCCGCGCGGCGCATCTGGCACAAAGCCATGGTGGAGCGCTACAAATCGAAGAATCCCCGCTCCTGGGCGCTGCGTTTTCACACGCAGACGGCCGGCTGCTCGTTGACCGCTCAACAGCCCTACAACAACGTGGTGCGCACGGCCATCCAGGCACTCGCCGCGGTGCTGGGAGGGACGCAATCTCTGCACACCAACTCGCTCGACGAAGCCTGGGCCCTGCCGACGGAATTTGCCGCTACCATTGCGCTGCGCACACAACAGATCATCGCTCACGAAACCGGCGTTACCAACACTGTCGATCCGCTCGGCGGTTCGTACTTCGTCGAAACGCTCACCAACGAAGTCGAGCGCGGCGCCTGGGAATACATTCAAAGAATCGATGCCATGGGCGGCATGGTCGCGGCCATCGAACGCAGTTATCCGCAGCGCGAAATCGCCGAAGCCTCCTACCGCTACCAGATGGCCGTGGACAAAAAAGAAAAAATCATCATCGGTGTCAATGATTTCGTAGCCGAGGAAAAGCCCCTGGACATTCTGCAGATCGACGAGACCGTGGCGCACCGCCAAGCCGCGCGTCTGAGCCAGCTTCGCGCCGATCGCTCCCAATCCGAAGTCAACCGCTGCCTCAGCTCCCTACGCACTGCCGCTGGGGGAAAAGACAACCTTATGCCCTTCATCTATGAAGCCGTAAAATCCTATGCTACCCTCGGCGAAATCTGCGACGCTATGCGCGACGTCTTTGGCACCTACGAAGAAGTCGCCATCACTTAACGACTCGAAAGGCCTTTCGCGGACGATACGCGGCTCGGGAGTGACGGCCTGCAGACGGATTGGAGGTGCAACCTTTGTTCAAGAAATATCTGAGTTTGTTGATCGGTCTAGGTTTAATTGCCTTGATCGTGATCACCTGGCTGGAAACTTCGAGAATTACCGGAGATGCGTCCGTGGCCGGTTCCAATGGAGCCGCCGTGGCCCTCTCGGGTGCGCGCGTCACGCTTTATAATGTGACCGAAGAGCAAGGAAAGCACCTGGCTACCGCGCTCGCTAGCCTGCAGCAGCAAAACCAGCAAGAAAAAGACACCAACGCACGCGTTTTTCCCGCCGAGAGTTCGGACCCTTCGGTACGCTCGACTCTGGCGGGGTACAACAATCTCTCCGATACGAAAGAATGTTTCGCGCTCGAGAAAGTTGTGGATGAGATTCGGAAGTCCGCTGTGCGCAAGGAGACCACAGACAGTCAAGGCCACTTTGCATTCCGGGCGCTGCCGGGTCGTTATGTCCTGGAGATTGTCGGCCAGGCAAGCGACCAGCGTGTCATGTTTATCGAGCAGGTCGAACCAAAGTGGCATAGTCACTTCAAACTCGTTGACCCGACCTGCCACTATAGTCTGTCAAACTGATGGCCGCGGTTTCGCGAATTCCATGGCATAGTGATACCCGTTTATGACGCAAAAGAAGATTCGTGTGCTGATCGCCAAGCCGGGGCTGGACGGCCATGACCGTGGCGCAAAAATAATTGCACGTGCCCTTCGCGACGCCGGCATGGAAGTCGTCTATACCGGTTTGCGCCAGACTCCGGAAATGATCGCCTCCGCCGCCGTCCAGGAGGACGTAGACGTAATCGGTCTCTCTATCCTCTCCGGCGCCCACAACACCATCTGCCCCCAACTGATGAAGCTCCTCCACGACAAAGGCATGCACGACGTCACCGTCCTCGTCGGCGGCATCATCCCCGAACCCGACATCCCCGCTCTGAAACAATCCGGCATCGCTGAAATTTTTCTCCCCGGAACCTCCACTCAGGACATCGTGGACTTCATCCACAAGCGCGTCGCGCGCTCTTAATTCGCCGCGTTACCCGCGTGCAGCGGACCACGCCATCACCGCTTTCCCCCGTCTTTGGCTCGCTGCTGATATTTCTGCCTCTGAGCCCGATGCAGTTGCTTCCATTGTTCTTTTTGCTCCTGCCGCGCTTCAGGATCCACTTTCCGTTTCAGAAATTCCTGCTCGCGCAAGAGTCTTCTCCGGTTTTCGAGGCGCGCAGGATCCAGTGTTCCCTCGTTCACTGCCGCAACCACCGAGCATCCCGGCTCCCCCTCATGACGGCAGTCGCGAAATTGGCACTCTCTGGCCAGCAAATCAATGTCCGCAAATGTTTGCGCTACACCGTCTTCTGCGTCCCAAAGTTGCATCTCGCGCAGACCGGGCGTGTCCATCAGCAGCGCTCCGCCCGGCAACACGAACAGTTCTCTCGAACTCGTGGTGTGACGTCCCCGGCTATCACTCTCGCGAACCGGTTTCACTTCCTGGACAGTTTGTCCAAGCAACCGATTCGCTATCGTCGACTTGCCCACTCCAGAAGAACCTAGCAGCACCACCGTGCTTCCCGGTCTCAGAAACTCTGCCAGTTCACCGAAGCCCTGCCCTGTCTTCGCGCTCACAACGCACATTGCGGTGCCAATCGCAACGCGCGCCATCTCGGCCGCCATCGCACCCGCCTCCTCGCAGGCGTCCGCTTTGTTCAGCACGATCACAGGCCTTGCCCCGGACTCCCAGCACTGCGCGAGGTAGCGTTCCACACGCCGCGGATTGAAATCGCCATCTAACGCGGACACCAGCAGCGCCGCGTCCACATTCGCTGCAATCACTTGTTCTTCCATGCTTTTGCCCGCCGACTTGCGAACAAATTTGCTCCGTCTTGGCAACACCTCCTGAATCACCGCTGTCGACCCTGCTCCATGCAATTCCGCTACGACCCAATCGCCCACCGCCGGCCAGTCCGCTCCTTCATCCGCGGCAAGACGCAGTTTTCCGCTCGCTTCCGCCCAGCGTTCGCCGAACTCTCCCGCAACACGCCAGAATTTCCGCTGCTGCGCAATAACCCGCGCCGGCACCGCGTCGCTCCGATCCTTGCCACTCCAGTACGCTTCAAAGCACGAATTCCAGCCCCAATCTTTGATAGGTCTAGTAATAATAGCCACGGAAAATCCTCCCGCAGCCATGCCCAAACACACGGCCGCCGCTAGCGCCAAAACCAAAACTGCATTCGTTCTAGTGGATTTGAATTGCGGGAGGGA
>WNFJ01092743.1_pt4 | contig 11970 bp, 13 predicted proteins | sample 5400461 | NCBI WGS metagenome assembly WNFJ01 (sample SAMN13153349, study PRJNA577476) | soil metagenome | isolation source: 115 cm saprolite on Douglas fir-dominated hillslope | place: USA:California | collected 2013-09-17
CATGTTGAAGTGGTGCGAGCCGCGGAGGTCGAGGATCGGGTTGATCGTGATGCCGGGCAGCTTCGTGTCCACGAGGAACTGCGTGAGCCCCTCGTGCTTCTTCGCCGGGTCGTGGCGCGTCCGGAAGAGGGCGATCATGTAGTCGGAGCGGTGGGCGTTGCTCGTCCACACCTTGGTGCCGTTGACGCGGTAGCCGCCCGCCACGCGCTCGGCGCGCGTCCGGATCGAGGCGAGGTCCGAGCCGGAATCGGGCTCGCTCATCCCGATGGCGAACGCCAGCTCGCCGCGGGCGATTGCCGGCAGGAATCGCTGGCGCTGGGCCTCGGTGCCGAAGCGCAGCAGGAGCGGGCCCGACTGGCGGTCGGCGACCCAGTGGGCCGACACCGGCGCGCCGGCGGCCAGCGTCTCCTCGAGGACCACGTAGCGCTCGAGAGCGCTCCGCTCGTGCCCGCCGTAGCGCTTGGGCCACGTCATGCCGATCCAGCCGCGCGCGCCCATCTTCCGGCTGAACTCGCGGTCGAACCCGCCCCACGAGCGCGCGCGCTGTGCGGGCGTGTGCCCGCCGAGCTCGGCGTGGAGGAATTCTCTCACCTCAACGCGCAGCGCCTCGGCCGCCGGCGGCAGCTCGCCCAGCTCGAAGTGGAACGTCGGCATCAGCCGTACGCCTCGCGCTTCCGCAGCTCGACGAAGAGGCCGTGCGCGTCGCGCGGATGCACCCACGCGATGTCCTTGTCCGCGCGGTGGTCCACCTTCACGCCGTGCTTCCTGAGGCGCTCGACGCTCCCGGGGACGTCCTTGCACTCGAAGCCGACGAGGTAAACGCCCTCGCCGTGCTTCGCGAGAAAGCGCCCGACGCTCTTGGCCGGATCGGTCGGCTGGAGCAGCTCGATGTGGCCGATCCCCGTCGGCAGGATCGCGTTCTTGAAGCCGAACTCCTTGGACTCCGCGCGGTGATGAACGCGGAGCCCGAAGACCCGTGTGTACCGCTCGATCGCCGCGTCGAGGTCGCGGACGACGACCGACAGCTCCACGATGTCGCCGAGCATGGGCGCCTCCTTGAGACGACGGCGGGATCATACAGTAGAATCTGGTCGCGATGGGCGGCAAGCGCTGGGCGCTGTCGGTGCCGGTCGAGGGCGTGAGCCTCGCCGAGCACGCCGAGGTCGCGCGCGAGGCCGAGCGGCTCGGCTACACCGACGCGTGGTCGCTCGAGGTGGACGGCGTGGACTGCTTCACGCCGCTCGCCGTCGTCGCGCCGGCGACGCGGCTGCGCGTCGGGACGGCGATCGCCAACGTCTACACGCGCGGCCCGGCGACGCTCGCCTCGTCGGCCGCCGGCCTCGCCGACCTCGCGCCGGGCCGCTTCTGCCTCGGCATCGGCGCCGGCTCCCAGCCGATCGTCGAGGCCTGGAACGGCGGCGTCTTCGCACGGCCCGCGACGCGCGTGCGCGAGATGGCGCAGTTCCTCCGCCGGGCGCTCGCCGGCGAGCGCGTCGTCTTCCACGGGGAGACGTTCAGCGTGGACGGCTTTCGCCTGACCAAGCCGCCGGCCGAGCCCGTCCCCATCCACGTCGCGGCGCTCCGCCCGGGCATGCTCCGCGTCGCGGGCGAGGTGGGCGACGGCGCCATCCTCAACTGGCTCGCCGTCGAGGACGTGCCGACGTCGATCGCCGTCGTGCGCGACGCGGCGCTCCGGGCCGGGCGCGACCCCGCGGCGATCGAGATCACGGTGCGGCTCCTGATCAACGTGGACCCGCCGGGGCCCGCGTCCGACGTGGCCGTGCGCCGCCACGTGACCGCCTACCTGAACGTCCCCGTCTACAAGGCGTTCCACGAATGGCTCGGGCGGAGCGCCGCCCTCCGGCCGATGTGGGACGCGTGGGCCGCGGGCGACCGGAAGGGCGCGGTCGCCGCCGTGCCCGCGACGGTCATCGGCGACCTCATCATCCGCGGCTCGGCGGCGGAGATCCGCGCCCACGTCCACCGCTACCTCGACGCGGGGATCGACACCGCGTTTCTCGCGCTCTCGACCATGGAGCAGGATCCGGCGCGGAAGCGTGAGATCATGCTGCAGGCGCTCCGCGCCCTGGCACCGGGCGCGCGCTAAGGAGACCCACGATGACGACCCCCGGCCCGTTCGTGTCGGCGACCGCGATGCTCGACGCCCTCGACAAGAAGCAGGTCTCGGCGGTGGAGCTGCTCCAGCTCCACCTCGAGCGGATCGCGCGGCACAATCCCGCGCTCAACGCCATCGTCGTGTCCGACTTCGAGCGCGCGCGGGCACAAGCGGAGGCGGCGGACGCCGCGCGCTCCCGCGGCGGGCGCGGCGCGCTGCTCGGGCTGCCGATGACGCTGAAGGAGTCGATCAACGTCAAGGGCCTCCGCACCACCGTCGGCGTGCCCGACTTCGCCCGCTTCGTCTCGGAGCACGACGCGCCGGCGACGACGCGGGTACGCGCGGCGGGCGCGGTCGTCATGGGCAAGACGAACGTGCCCCCGATCCTCGCCGACTGGCAGTCGGACAATCCCGTCTACGGCCGCACGGTGAACCCGTGGGACCCGACGCGGACGCCGGGCGGCAGCTCGGGCGGAGGCACGGCGGCGCTGGCCGCGGGGCTGACGGCCCTCGAGGTCGGCAGCGACATCGGGGGCTCGATCCGCGTGCCCGCGGCGTTCTGCGGCGTCTACGGCCTGAAGCCGAGCGAGACCGCGCTCCCCAGGAGCGGCCAGTTCCCCTACCCGCCGATGCCGAACACCGGCGTCGTGATGGGCGTCCAGGGCCCGCTCGCCCGGAGCGCGGCGGACCTCGCGCTCGCGTTCGACGTGCTCGCCGGTCCCGACACCGGTGAGGACGTCGCCTGGCGGCTCGAGATCCCCGCGGCGCGCCACGCGCGGCTGCGCGACTTCCGCGTCGCCGTGCTCCCGCCGATCGAGTGGCTCCCCGTGAGCGCCGAGATCGTCGCGGCGCTCGACCGGCTCGTGTCGGGGCTCGAGGGCGCGGGCGTCGCCGTCAAGCGGGCCCAGCCCGAGCTCCTCGGCGACCACCGCCGGCACCACGCGCTCTACCGGTCGCTGCTCGCCGCGGTCACCGTCTCGCGCGTCGGCGAGGAGGAGCGGCAGCGGCGCATCGTGATGTGGCGCGGCCGCGAGGACGAGTTCGGCCGCGCGGCCCTGCGCGGCCTCGAGGCGAGCGCGGCCGAGTACGTCGGCTACTTCGCCCAGCGCGAGCAGTTCCGCGCGGCCTGGCGCGCCTTCTTCCGCGAGTGGGACGTGCTCCTCGCGCCGAACACGCTCGTCCCCGCATTCCCGCACGCGCCCAAGCCGTGGCCGGCCGATGCCCCGTCGCTCCACGACACGGTGGAGGTGGACGGCCAGGCGGTCCTCTACGACCTCCAGCTCGTGCACCCCGGCATCGCCACGCTCGCCGGCCAGCCAGCCGTCGCGTTTCCCGCGGGACTGACGCGCGCGGGCCTGCCGATCGGATTCCAGGCGATCGGACCGTACCTGGAAGACCGGACGCCGATGGCGTTCGCCGCGCTGGCCGAGCGCGAGTTCGGAGGGTTCACGCCGCCGCCGCGCTTCGCGTGAGTAGTATCGGACGGCCGACGCCGATGAAGCTGCGCAAAGGATTCCGGCAGCTGGTGGACGAGGCGAAGGCGCGGATCCGGACGATCGGCCTCGACGAGGCCCGCGCGCGCCTCGGCCGGGACGACGTCGTCTTCGTGGATCTCCGCGACGTCCGCGAGCTCGAGCGCGAGGGCATGATCCCGGGCGCCTTCCACTGCCCCCGCGGCATGCTCGAGTTCTGGATCGACCCCGAGAGCCCGTATCACAAGGACGTCTTCGCCTCCGGCAAGGAGTTCGTTTTCTACTGCAACGGCGCCTGGCGGTCGGCGCTCGCCACCGACGTGGCCCAGCAGATGGGGTTGGCACCGGTGTGCGAGATGGACGGCGGCTTCACCGCGTGGAAGAACGCCGGCTTCCCCGTCGCCGAGCGGCCGACGCGGAAGCCCGCGTAGGGAGCCCCCCGGACCATCGGCCCGAGCGCCTCGGGGTTTTCCCGGACGCGCATTCCCCTGCATCGTCGTGGACCCCCTCGCACCGGATTTCCGGGATTCAACGGATTGCCGGACGCGTCCGGGAATTCGAGCATGAAGGGAGAGAGTGCATCCGGAGGGAATGTGAACCGGGACTGGGTTCTGTTCCAGCTGCAGGAAGCGCGCGATGAAATCCACCGGACGATCGCGCAGATAGAGGTCAATCCCGACTACGACGTCGGTGAGCTCGTGGTCGCGATGGAGAATCTCTACCACCACCTGAACACCGCCTGGAACTCGCGCGACGAGCAGGCGGGACGCATCGCGGCCGCCACTCGGGAGGATTTCTACCGCTGGCGTCGCTTCCCCGAGGATATCCGCCTGGGGCGCTGACGTCAGGCCCGCCGGCCGCCGGCCATCATCCGGAGGAACGCCGGCGACAGGCGCGGATCGAGCGTGTCGCGGATGCCGTCGCCGAGGAGATTGAAGGCGAGCACGGTGACCGTGATCGCCAGGCCCGGGAAGAAGACCAGCCACCAGTACGGCACCAGCGACGTCAGCGACTCGGCCAGCATGTTGCCCCAGGTCGGCGTGGGCGGCGGGATGCCGACGCCGAGGAAGCCGAGCGCCGCCTCGATGATGATCGCGACGCCGAGGTGGGCGGTGGCGAGCACGAGGTAGGGCGCCAAGCACTGCGGCAGCACGTGGAACGCCATGACCCGGAACTGGGAGCCGCCGGCCGCGCGCGCGGCCTCGACGTACGACTGCTCGCGAATCGTCAGCGCGACCGAGCGGATGACGCGGTTGCCGAACGGGATGCGCGTGATCGCGATGGCGACGATCACCGCCGCCATGCCCGTGCCGATCGCCATCGAGATCGCCATGGCCAGGATCAGGTCGGGAAAGGACTGGAGCACTTCGGTGATCCGCTGGCTGACGAGGTCGAACCTACCGCCGAGGTAGCCGCTGGCCACGCCCCAGAGCGCCCCAACCGTCGTGCCGAGCAGCACGGAGGCGAACGCGACGACGAGCGACGAGCGCGCGCCGTAGATGACCCGGCTCAGCGTGTCACGGCCGACCTGGTCCGTGCCGAAGAGGCTGTGGGCGTCCGGGGGCTTCGTCATGCGGCGGAAGTCGGTCTTCAGCGGATCGGCCGGCGCGATGAGCGGCGCCGTGATCGCCACGACGACGACGAGCAGACCGACGACGCCGCCGGCCACCGCCAGGGGATTGCGGCGGGCGAACGACGCCAGCTCGCGCGCGACGGAGCGCTCGGGCAGGGGCTCCACCAGGGTCGCGGCTCGCACGGCCGTCATCGGTAGTGGATGCGCGGGTCAAGCCAGGCATAGCTCAGATCGACCGCGACGTTGATGAAGACGAAGATGACCGCGTAGAGCAGGACCAGGTTCTGGACGACGACGACGTCGCGCTCGATCACGGCGACGACGAGCGAGCGGCCGAGCCCCGGCACGCCGAACGCCTGCTCGACCGCCACCGACCCGCCGAGAACGAACCCCATCAGGATCCCTGAGAGCGTCACGACCGGCAGGAGGGCGTTCGGCAGCGCGTGGCGGAGGACGACGAGCGCCTCTTTCAGGCCCTTGGCGCGCGCCGTGCGGACGTAGTCCTCGCGGATCACCTCGAGCAGGCACGAGCGCGACATGCGGGCGATGTACGCGCCCTGGCCGAGGCCCAGCACGATGGCGGGTCCGATGACGAGCTGGACGTTCGCCCACGGATCCTGCCAGAGGTGCACGACGAGCAGCGGGGCCTTGTAGCCGAACCAGAAGAGCGCGGCGAGGACGATCAGCATCCCGAGCCAGAAGCCGGGGATCGCGAGGAACAGGACCGCGAGCGAGCGCGCGACGTTGTCGGAGAGGCTGTTCGGGCGAAAGGCGCTGACGATGCCGATGGGCAGCCCGACGAGCCACGAGATGAGCACCGACAGGAGCCCGATCTCGGCGCTGAGCGGCCCCCGGTGCAGGATCAGCTCCGAGACCTTGTCATCGCGGAAGAACGACTTGCCGAGACTGCCCGTCGCGATGTCGCGGATCCAGTGCAGGTACTGGACCGGCAAGGGATCGCTGAGGCCCAGGGTCGCGAGGATGCGCGCGCGGTCGGCCGGCGCGAGCTTCCCGAAGCCCTCCGGCCCGAACATCGCGGCCAGCGGGTCGCCGGGCAGGACCCTCAGCACCACGAAGACGATCAGCGACACCCCGACCAGGGTCGAGGCACCGAAGACCGCGCGACTGACCAGGTACTTTCTCATTCTGGGCGGCTGGCTCCGCCCCCTTTCCGGCGCTCCCGAGGCCTAGCCGGCCATCCAGACGTTGTCCCAGCGCACGACGTCGTAGATGCCGAAGAACGTCGACGGGTTCTGGCCGTGCACGCGGTTGTGCCAGCCGTCGTTGATCTTCTCGTACGAGACCGGCAGCAGCGGCGGGTCCGACTCGAGGATCGCCTCCGCCTGCCGCACCAGCGTCTTGCGCCGCCCCTCGTCCACCTCGCGCTCGATCTGGCGCGCGACATCGTGGAAGGCGGGGTTCGTCCACATGGAGTAGTTCTGCGGGCCGTCCTTGCCGTACCAGGCGCTGAAGTAGTCGGACGGGTCCATGAGCGTCGAGACGATCGCGCTGATCGCCAGATCGAAGTTACCGGCCGCCGCCTCCTCGAACCACTGTGAGACCTGCACGGTCCGGAGGTTCGTCTCGATGTTCAGCGTCTCCTTCAGCATCGCCTGGATCGCCACGGACCAGAGCTTGAAGGTGGCCACGTCGCGGACGAGAAACGCGAGGTTCTTGAGGCCGCCGGCGTGGCCGGCCTCGGCCATGAGCCGCCGCGCTTCCTGGACGGCCGCGCGCGTGTCCTTTTGGTAACCGAGGCGCTTGCTGACGAGCTCCTCGCGCGGCGTCGAGAGCTCGTGGAACGGGTAGACGAAGCCGCCGACGCTCATGGGCGCGACGTCCTTCACGACGTCCACGAGCGTGTGCCGATCGAGCGCCAGATGCATGGCGCGGCGCACGCGTGGGTCGCCGAGCGGGGCCTTCGTGTTGTTGATGAACACCGCCTGGATGACGCTCTGGTTGAAGTCCACCGCGGTCATGCCCGGCGTCTCCTTAGCCTTGCGCCACGACACCGGGTCGAGCAGCCGCGCGTAGTCGATCTTGCCGGTCAGGAGCGCGGAGCCGAGTTCCGGCGAGAAGGGTGGCATGTGGTAGACCTCGAGCTTGTCCACGTACGGGAGCCCCTTGTTCCAGTAGCTCGGATTCCGCTCCATGATCCAGACTTCCTTGTCCCGCCGTGAGACGTGGCGGAAGGGACCGGTGCCCGGCGCGGCCATGACGTGGCGCAGGTCGTTGCCGTTCTCCTCGAGCGTCTTCTTCCTGACGATGACGTTCCAGCCGCTCGCGAAGGCACCGAGCATGAATGCCTTGGGGCGCGACTCCTTCAACCGGAATTCGATCCGATGGGGGTCGAGCACCACGATGTCGCTGACCGCGGAGAAGAGCGGCGTGCGCGGGATCACCACGCCCTTCGGCGGCGCGGCGATCCGCTGGTAGGTCGCCTTGACGTCCTCGGCCGTGAACTCGGCGCCGTCGTGGAACTTGACGCCGTGCCGCAGGTGGAACGTGTACTTCTTGCCGTCGGGAGTGATTTCCCAGCGCTGGGCGAGGTCGGGGATGATCGTCTGGCCGTCCCGCGCGTCGCGGCGGATCAGGCAGTCGTACATGGGTGCCTGGCCGCTGATGTTGCTGACGGTCCCCGACTGATGGAGGTCGAAATGGACGGGAGCGCTGAGGGTGCCGAAGCGCAGCGTGCCGCCCCGCTTGGCCGCGGCATCGGGCCGGACGGTGGCGTCCTGTGCTGCGGCGTGGCCGGGCGCGGGCAGCCGGGACGCGATGACCGCGCCGGCGCCGGCGGCGCCCGCCCGCTTGAGGAAGGTCCGACGGTCGACGCTGCCGGGGCGCTTCGGATCGTTCGCGTGATCGCTCATCGTGTCCTCCTCGCGGGACGGCGGGGTCGCGGCAACGCGCTCCGCGTGAGCCCGGACCATAGCAGAAGTCGGCGCCGAACGCATCTCACGCCGCGGCGACGATGCCGTATGCTCTAGGGCCATGGAGATCAAGCACCGCTTCGTCGGCACCAACGGCATTCGCATGCACGTCGCCGAGGCGGGTGAGGGTCCGCTCGTCCTCCTGTGCCACGGCTTCCCCGAGTCGTGGTACTCCTGGCGCCACCAGATCCAGGCACTCGCCCGGGCCGGCTTCCACGCCGTCGCCCCCGATCAGCGGGGTTACGGGCAGACGGACAGGCCGGAGGCCATCGAGCAGTACACGCTGCTCCATCTCGTCGGCGACGTCGTCGGCCTGCTGGACGCGCTCGGCGCGCCGACCGCGGTGATCGCGGGGCACGACTGGGGCGCGCCGGTCGCCTGGAACGCGGCGCTGCTGCGCCCGGACCGCTTCCGCGCCGTGATCGGCCTGAGCGTGCCCTTCCTTCCGCGCGGCTCGGCGCGTCCGACGACCGTGATGCCGCAGACCCAGGACGCGATCTTCTACCAGCTCTACTTCCAGAAGCCCGGAGTCGCCGAGGCCGAGCTCGAGCGCGACCCCCGCGAGACGATCCGCCGCGTCCTCTTCTGGGGCTCCGGCGACGCTCCCCGCCGCGGCGAGCGGACCATCGGCGCCGGCGACGTGGGGATGGTGCCGCGGACGGGCGGGTTCCTCCCCGGCCGCGACGCGCCGGCCACCCTGCCCGCGTGGCTCACGGAGGCCGACGTGGACTTCTACGCGGGCGAGTTCCGGCACTCCGGATTCCGCGGCGGCCTCAACTGGTACCGCAACATCGACCGTAACTGGGAGCTCGGCGCCGCCTGGGCGGGCGCGAGAGTGACGGTGCCCGCGCTCTACGTCGCGGGCGACCGCGATCTCGTGCTCGGCTTCCGCGGCATGGACAAGCTCCTGCCGGCGCTCAAGCAGTTCGTCCCCGATCTCCGGCACACGCTCATCCTTCCCGGCTGCGGTCACTGGACCCAGCAGGAGCGGCCGGACGAGGTCAACGCCGCCGTGCTCTCATTCCTCAAGACGCTGGGAGGGTAACTCCATGGTCGAGTTCAGGAAGCTCACGTACGACGTGCTCCAAGTCGGCGAGGAGTTCGTCTCGGACGCACAGCTCGTGACGCCCGAGGACATCGAGACCTACGCGTTCGCCGTGGACGATCATCACGCGTGGTTCTCGGGAGACTCCCCGTTCGGCGGTCCCGTGGCCCACCCGACGCTGCTCGGCAACCAGGCGTTGCGCCTGCGCCACAGCCGGTACATCGTGCACGCGGGGCTCCACGCGAAGATGGAGTTCGAGTTCCTCGAGCCGATCCGGCCGGGCGTGCGCGCGCGCTCCCGCGGCCGCGTCATCGACAAGTACGAGCGCCGGGGCAAGCCCTACATGGTGACGGAGTTCGTCACCGAGGACGAGCAGGGCACGGTGCTCGTGCGCGGCCGGTTCACCCAGATGCTGTTCAGGGACTGAGGGGCGCCATGGACACGACCACCGCCGCCGCCGTCACCGTCGGGCACGAGCTTCCGGCCGTCGTGAAGGAGATCTCGCAGCGCAAGATCGACGCGTACTCGGGCGTGCGCGCGCGCTCCATCCACACCGACGAGGGCTGGGCGCGGCAGAAGGGGTTCCGCGCGTGCCTGGCGCAGGGGATGATGTCCACGGCGTACGTCTCGGAGATGATGACGCGCTTCCTCGGCGCCGGCTTCGTCAAGGGCGGCACGATGTCCGTCGCCTTCATCAAGCCCGTGTACGCCGGCGATCGCCTCACCGTCCACGGCGTGGTCAAGGACCGGCGCCGGGAGAACGGCGCCACGCGCGTGGTCGTCGAGGTCTGGTGCGAGAACCAGCACGGGGAGAAGACGGCGGTCGGCACCGCCAGCGGGCTCAGTCCAGCGTGAGCACCGCCTTGCCCGGGAAGCGCCGGGCCATGAGGTCCTGCGCGACCTGACCGATCTCCTTCCAGGACCGCTCGAGGCTCACGTGGGGTACGAGCTGCCCCGCCGCCACGAGCTCGGCGAGCCGCCGGAGGCCCACCGCCGCGGGCTCCGCCGAGAGCTCGGTGAAGACGTAGAAGCCGTACAGCGTCGTGCGCCCGGCGGCGAAGAACTCCCGCGCGTCGAAGGTGACCTCGGGGCCGGCGGAGACGCCGAGGGTGACGCAGACGCCGCCCCGCGCGAGGGCGGCCAGCGCCGTGCCGAGCGTGCGCCCGCCCACGGACTCGATCACCAGATCGTACTTGGGCGACGGCGGGATCTCGTCGCCCACGATCACGTCGTGAGCGCCGAGCTGACGCAGCGCCGGGACCTGGTCGGCGCGCCGCGCGCTCGCCGTCACGCGGGCGCCGGAGAGCCGCGCGAGCTGCACCGCGAAGTCGCCGACGCCGCCGGTGGCGCCCGTGACGAGGACGCGACGCCCGAGGATCTGACCGCCCTTCGCGAGGGCGTGGAGCGCGGTGAGCCCGGCCACGGGGAAGGTCGCGGCCTGGGAGAACGTCACGGCGTCGGGCAGCACGGCGAGGGCGTGCGTGGGGACGGCCACCCGCTCGGCCCACGCGCCCTCGGGCAGGAGCCCGACCACGCGCGCCCCGACGGGTGGGTTCGAGCCGTCGGCGGCAGGCTGCTCGATCTCGCCGGCCAGGTCCCAGCCCGGGCGCCAGCCGGCCGCCGCCATGCCGGCGCGCCGCACCTCGCCTCGGTTGAGCGAGATCGCGCGGACGCGCACCACCGCTTCACCGCGCTCGGGAGAAGACGGCCGGACCGACTGGATGACGAGCCGGCCTGGCGCTTCCGGATCGACGACGACGGCGCGATTGGTTGTCACGGCCCACCTCCCTGGCGACGGACGCCGGAGCAGGATACCATCCGGATCGCCACCATGAAGGTCGCGACCTGGCGCGGGGAGAACCGCTTCACCGTCGACGAGACCGCCGAGCCCGTCGCCGGGCCCGGCCAGGTCGTCGTCGCCGTCCACGCGGCCGGCATCTGCGGGACGGACATCCACGCCACCCAGGGCCTCTTCCCCTGGACGCCTCCGCTGGTGCTGGGCCACGAGTACACCGGCGTCGTCCGTGAGGTCGGCCGCGGCGTGAGCCGGGGCCTCGTCGGCCGCCCCGTGGCGTGCGAGCCCTCGTACGGCTGCGGCGAGTGCCCGGAGTGCGCCGCGCGGCGCGTGAGCCAGTGCCCGCGCTGCGTGCGCGTGGGCGGCTTCGCCGAGCGCGTGGCGCTGCCCGCGCATTGCGTGCATCCACTGCCCCGCGGTCTCGACGCGGTCACGGCCGCGATGACCGAGCCCGCCGCCTGCTGCCTGGCCGGCCTCGAGCAGTTCGAGATGCCGCGCGGCGCGACGGTGCTCGTCATCGGCGGCGGCATCATGGGGCTCCTCACGATGGTGCTCGCGCGCCGCCGCGGCGCGCGGCGGCTCGTGCTCTCCGATCCGATCGAGGAGCGCCGCCGGCTCGCGCGGCGGCTCGGCGCGACCGTCGTCGTCGATCCGACGCGCGAGAGCCTGCTCGAGCGCGTGCAAGCGCTCACGCGCGGCCGCGGCGCGGACGTCGTCTGCGAGGCGGTCGGCAAGCCGGAGCTGGTCGCGGAGGCGGTCGCGCTGACGAAGCCCACGGGGCACCTGCAGCTCGTGGGCGTGAACCCCAAGGGCAGCCGGCTCCCGCTCGACCTCTGGGACGTGCACTACCGCGAGATCACGCTCGGCGGCGCCTTCGGCCGCGGGACCGCGTTCCGCCGGGCTCTGGCCCTCATGCCCAGGCTCGGCGTGAGGCGGCTCGTCACCGCGCGCTTCCCGCTCGAGCGGATCGGCGAGGCGTTCGCGCACGCGGCGGCGGGGCGCGGCGCGAAGACCGTGCTCATGCCGGGCGCGGCGTAGG
>WNFJ01191435.1_pt2 | contig 11970 bp, 14 predicted proteins | sample 5400461 | NCBI WGS metagenome assembly WNFJ01 (sample SAMN13153349, study PRJNA577476) | soil metagenome | isolation source: 115 cm saprolite on Douglas fir-dominated hillslope | place: USA:California | collected 2013-09-17
GTCATCACCTCGTCGAAGATGAGTAGCGCGCCGTGGCGGTCGCACAACGCGCGCAGCCCTTCGTGGAAACCGGCGACCGGGGGAATGAAGCCCACGTTACCGAGGTAGGGCTCGACGATCACCGCCGCGATGTCCTGCCCGCGACTCGCGAACAGCGCCGCCACGCGGCTGAGATCATTGAATGGCGCCGTGAGGGTCAGCTGCGCGAGCCCCGCGGGCACGCCGGGGCTGTCAGGCAGCCCCAACGTAGCGACGCCCGAGCCGGCTTTGACCAGAAACGCGTCGGCGTGGCCGTGATAAGCGCCCTCGAACTTCACGATGCATTCGCGCCCGGTCGCGGCGCGCGCCAGCCGGATCGCGGCCATCGTGGCCTCGGTGCCCGAATTGACGCACCGCAGCATCTCGAGGGCGGGCATACGCTGGCGTACCAGCTCGGCGAGCTCGACCTCCGCGGCGCACGGCGCGCCGTAGGTCCAGCCTCGCCCCGCGGCGTCGCGAATCGCCGCCAGGACGGCCGGGTGCGCATGGCCCAGAATCAGCGGCCCCCACGAGCAGACGTAGTCGACGTACGTCTTGCCGTCGGCATCGGTGAGCCGGCAACCCTCGGCCCGGGCCACGAAAAAGGGCGTCCCGCCCACCGCCCGGAACGCCCGCACCGGGGAGTTCACGCCCCCGGGCAACACTTGTTTCGCCCGCTCGAACAGCTCCTGCGAGCGGGTCACGGCAGCGCGACGGCCTCGAAGTCGTAGTCCTCGCTCCCCACGAGGCGCGCCCGCACGAACGTCCCCGGCGCTGCCCAGCCGCCGTTCGCGAGGGTGGTGGCACCGTCGACATCGTCGGCTTGCCACTGCACGCGACCGACGTGCGTGGCGCCGCCGTCCAGCGGGTCGGCGATGCGATCGATCAGCACGTCCACCTCGCGTCCGACGAAACGCGCCAGGCGCTCGCCGGAAATCGCGCGCTGCACCTCGATCAGCTCCTCGAGGCGCTCGCGCTTCAGCTCGTCGGGCACGTCGTCGGGATACTGCATCGCCCGCGTCCCCTCCTGCGGGGAGTAGGCGAAGGCGCCCAGCCGGTCGAACTGCGCTTCCTCGAGGAATGCGAGCAGCTCGCGGTACTCCGCTTCCGTTTCGCCCGGGAAGCCCACCAGGCAGGTGGTGCGCAGGGCGACGTCCGGGACGGCGGATCGGAGCCAAGCGATCTTCTGTCGCAAAGACTGCTGCCGCTCCGGCCGGCGCATCCGCTCCAGCATCCGGTCGTTGGCGTGCTGGATCGGCATGTCGAGGTACGGGACGAGGCGCGGCTCGCGCGCCCACAGCTCCACCAGCCGCTCAGTGATGCCCGCCGAATAGACGTAGAGCAGGCGGAACCAGGGCACGCTCGTCTCGCGCAACAGCGCCTCGAGCAGCTCGGGCAGCTTGGGCCCGCCCGCCCCCAGGTCGCGCCCCCAGTGCCCCAGGTCCTGGGCCACCAGATTGATTTCCTTGGCGCCCTGCGCCTCGAGCGCCTGCGCTTCGCGCACCAGGCGCTCCAACGGCTCGGAGCGGTGCTTGCCGCGCATCAGCGGAATGGCACAGAACGCGCAGGTGTGGTCGCAGCCCTCGGAGATCTTGAGGTATCGCACGTGGGGCTGGTCGCCCAGGAACTGTCGCACGCCGGGGTGCGCCGCGATTGGGTCGGCGATCAGGCCGCGCTCGGCAAGCTCGGGCACGAGGTGATGCAGGTCGGAGAACCCGAGGAACAGGTCGACCTCGGGGATCTCATCCTGCAATTCCTTCTTATAGCGCTGCACCAGGCAGCCGACGGCCACGACGGCCTTTACGTCACCCTCTTGCTTGAGCTTGGCGGCGCCCAGGATGGCATCGATCGATTCCTGCTTGGCGGCGTCGATGAAGCCGCAGGTATTGATGAGAATGACGTCGGCGTGCGGCAGGTCGGCGGTCACCACCGCGCCGTGGCCCACCAGTTCTCCCACGAGCCGCTCGGAATCGACCGTCGCTTTGTCGCACCCGAGGGAGATGACGCCGAGCTTCATCCGCGGTAATTGCCGAATTTCAGCTCGATGCCGAAATCCTGTTGCCGGAGGAAGGCGATCACTTCCTGCAGCTCGTCCTTGGAGGGCGCCTGGATGCGGATTTCTTCGCCCTGGATCGAGGCCTGCGCCTTCTTGAATTTGTGGTCCTTGATCGCCTTGACGATGGCCTTCGCTTTTTCCTGGGCGATGCCCTGCGTCAGCTTGATCTCGCGCCGCACGGTATCACCAGTGGAGGGGATGATCTCGCCCAGCTCCAGGTTTTTCACCGGCACACCGCGCTTGACGAGCTTGGTCTGCAGCACGTCGAACAGCGCCTTCATTTTGAAGTCGTCGTCCGCCGTGAGGTTGAGGACGGCCTTGGTCCGGTCGAAGGCGATCGCCGCCTTCGACCCCTTGAAGTCGTAGCGCTGGGCGATTTCCTTGGTGGCCTGATTGACGGCGTTATCGACCTCCTGGAGGTCGGCGCCGGTGGAGATGTCGAAGGAAGCGAGGGCAGCCATAGGCGGGGAATATACACCCGCTGCGGCTCAGCTCAGAAAGCTTTCCAGCGCCCGCGCCCGGCTGACGTGGCGCAAGCGCGCTAGCGCCTTTTCCTTGATCTGGCGCACGCGCTCGCGGGTGATGCCCAGCAGCGCGCCGATCTCTTCGAGGGTCTTGGGCTCTGCCCCGTCGAGTCCGAAATACAGGCGCAGGATCTTGGCCTCCCGCTCCTTGAGCGTGGCGAGCACCTCTTCAATCGACTCGGTGAGGGCGTGCTCGAAGATCTCGTCGTCCGGACCGGGGTTGGTGGTGTCGGGCAGGTAGTCGAGCAGCTTGTTGTCCTCGCCCGGGGTGAGCGGGGCGTCGAGCGACAAGTGCGCCTGGGAGATCGACAACGTCTTGGCGACCTCTTCCTCGGAGATGTCCATCCCTTCGGCGATCTCCTCGACGGTCGGCTCGCGGCCCAGCTCCTGGAGCAGTGACGCCGAACGCTTGCCGATGCGGTGCAACGTGCCGGCGCGGTTGAGCGGCACGCGCACGATGCGCGACTGTTCGGCCAGCGCCTGCAGGATCGCCTGCCGGATCCACCACACGGCGTAGGAGATGAACTTGATCCCCTTGGTCTCGTCGAACTTGTGGGCGGCGCGGATCAGACCGAGGTTGCCCTCGTTGATCAGGTCGGCGAGCGAAACGCCCTGGTTCTGATACTTCTTTGCCACCGAGACGACGAAGCGCAGGTTCGACCGGACCAGCTTGTCGAGCGCCTCCGGGTCGCTCTGCTTGATGCGCTGGGCGAGGACGACCTCCTCCTCGCGTGTGATGAGGGGGTACTGGCTGATCTCGCGCAGGTACTGGTCGAGCGATCCTTCGTCGAACGACGTCCGTCTCGCCGAGGACAGTTGCATAGCTCGAGCACTCCCTCCATCGGGTGCGGTGCCGCCTACAACTAGAAGAAGCCGGCGCGCCTGCGGCAGGCACGCCGCGTCCGGCCACAACGCTGCAGGGCTCAGCGAATCAGCGAGCCCAGCCGGCGCCAGCGGATGTCGGTCAGCCAGGGCAGCGCGTCGCGCGCGTCCTGGTCATAGCTGAAATAGACGAACAACGGTCGCCCTTTGACGCTCGCCGCGTCCACGAACCCCCAGTAGCGGGAGTCCGACGAATTGTCGCGGTTGTCGCCCATGACAAAGAGCCGGCCCGGCGGCACCAGTAACGGCCCCCACGTGTCCCGGGTCGGGTCGTAGCGCCGCCGCGCCTCGAGCGAGGTGTCGGTGAAATACTCGCGCTGCCAGTTGAACTCCGCCGACGTGATGTCGTGCCAGGGGTCGCGCCGCTGCACGTACGGCTCCGTGATCGTCCGGCCGTTTACCAGAACCGTCCCATCACGCATCTCGACCACGTCCCGGCCCACGCCAATCACGCGCTTCACAAAGTTGAGAGACGGATCGCGCGGGTAGGGGAACACGACCACGTCTCCCCGCGAGGGCTCGGTGAAGTGCGGCAGCCGCGCAGCCGTACCGGGTATCTGGGCGCCGTAGGCGGCCTTGTTCACGAACAAGAAATCCCCCACGAGCAGCGTCTTCTCCATGCTACCCGAGGGAATTCGGAAGGCTTCGATGAGGAACGTGCGGATGATGAGGAACAGCACCAACGCCATGCCCAGCGAGCGCATCCAGCTGTCGAACCATCGCGCCAGCCGCGAGCGCCGTTTTTCGGGGGCGGCGGGGCCGGTAGGCGCACGCTGCGCGCCCTGACCAGCCCGGGGAGCCCCCAAGTGATGCATGTGATTTACTTTAGCGATCCGGCGCCCGCCGCGCAACAGTCACCGTCCATCCCCGGGCCGCCCCCCACCGCCGGATCCGGTCCCGGAACCGGTCGGGGCGTCCGGGTGACGGACCCGGGCGGCGAGACCCGCGGCACTGCCCTCGCGCTCGACACGCACCCACGTCGCGCGCGCATCAGGCATCGTGTCGAGCCCCCGACGTGACCTGCGTCACCCTTTCACGGCGTGTAGGTGTCGATTTGCGCGCGCTGTAATGTCCCGGAATAGTCGACGTAGACGGTCTTGGTCTCGGAGTAGAAGTCGTACACTTCCCACCCGCCCTCCCGGTGGCCGTTCCCCGTCTGCTTCACGCCGCCGAACGGCAGGTGCGCCTCCGCACCGATCGTGGGCGCATTGACGTAGGTGATGCCGTTGTCGAGGTCCTCCATCGCCCGGAACGCCGCGTTGACGTCCCGCGTGTAAATCGAGCTCGAGAGCCCGTACTTCACGTCATTGTTCACCCGCACCGCTTCGGCCAGGTCCTTCACCTTGAGCACCGCCAGGGCCGGCCCGAAGATCTCTTCCTGCTCGACCCGCATGCCCGGCTTGACGCCCGCGAACACGGTGGGCTCGTAGAACCAGCCGCACTCGAGACGCTTGTCCCCCTGCGGGATCCGGCCACCGATGGCAATGGTGGCGCCCTCGTTCTTGGCGATGTCCACGTACTCGGCGACCTTCTGCCGCGCCTCCTCGTGGATCAGCGGGCCCATCTCGGTCTTGTCGTCGAGACCGGGGCCCAGGCGCAACTGCTCGGCCCGCTCGCACACCATTTTCAAGAAGCGGTCGTGCACCCTGTCCTGCAGGATGAGGCGGCTGGTCGCCGTGCAGCGTTGGCCCGTCGTGCCGAAGGCGCCCCACAGGACGCCGTCGAGTGCCAAGTCCAGGTCCGCGTCGTCCAGCACGATCATCGCGTTCTTGCCGCCCATCTCGAGCGACAGCCGCTTGTGCATCTTGCCGCACGTCTCCCCGATGATCGAGCCGGTTTCCGTGGATCCGGTGAAGGAGATCACCGGCACGTCGGGATGCTCGACCAATGCGCGCCCCACGACCGACCCCTGGCCGTGCACCAGTTGCACCACTTCGGGCGGTAGGCCCGCCTCGATCAACACTTCGACCAGGAGGTGGCCCGTGTGCGGCACATCCTCGGCGGGCTTGAAGATCACCGCATTCCCGCACAGCAGCGCGGGAAACATCTTCCACGTGGGGATGGCGAGCGGAAAATTGAAGGGCGTGATCACGCCCGCGACGCCGATCGGCCGGCGATAGGTCATCGCCCACTTGTTGTGCAGCTCCGAAGGCACCACCCGGCCGAACAGCCGTCGCCCCTCGGTCGCCGCATAGAACGCGGTGTCGATGCCTTCCTGCACGTCGCCGCGCGTCTCGGTTAACACCTTGCCCATCTCGCGCGTCATTGCGCGGGCGATCGCCTCTTTCCGCTCGACGAGCAGCTCCCCCACCCGCTGCAGCACCTGGCCGCGCAGCGGGGCCGGCGTCTTGGACCACTTGGCAAAGCCGCGCCGCGCCGACTCGATCGCCTTGAGCATGTCCGCGGGTCCCGAGCGCGGGAACTCGCCGATCACGTCGTTCCAGTCCGCGGGATTGCGGTTCTCGAAGTAGGCGCCGGCGGCGGGCGCGACCCAAGCGCCAGCGATGAAGTTCTTGAATTTCTCGGTCATCGGTCGTCCGTTATCTGTTTACTGGCAAAGCCACGTCGCGGCGGCCTTGGCGTAGCCCACGCGCGGCAGGAACTCGCGGGCGGCCAGCACTAGCCCCCACACGATCAGCACTTGCGATAGCACATGCGCGACGCCGAGCCGGCGGCGCCACGACGAGAGGCTGCTCCACACGCCCGTCGTGATCACCGCCGCGACGCCGATGAGGTAGAACATCAATTTCAGTCCGCAACCGTGGGTGTAGGGCCACTGCGTCATACCGATGCCGATGAGCACGCCCAGCCCCACCCGCACCCACGTGCCGAGCCACTGGCCCGCGGACGCGCGTGCGGCCGGCAGGGCGTGTCCAGGGGTGCTGTGCGCGACGGCACCGGGCCCCGCGTGCGGCGCCGGCGCGTGCCGGCCCAGCGACGGATCGGCCTGGGGCAGATTCTTGGCGATCAGCCGGTCGACTTCCGCCAGCTCCTTGTCCCAGTCCCGTTCCTTCGGTTTATCGGCCACTAGGCCTCCCGCACGAGCCCGTAGCGCTCGATCTTCTTATAGAGGTTGCTGCGCGGCATGTCCAACGTACGCGCGGTTTCCGACACGTTCCAGTCGTGCTCCTTGAGCTTCGCCAGCAGGAACACGCGCTCCGCCTCCTGCTTGAACTCCTCGAACGTCTTGGCGCCCAGGAATGATCCCGCCGCAGGCGCCGGGCGGCCGCCGTCGCGCCCCCGGCCCTCGACGATTTGCTGCACGTCCGCTTCGGTGACCTCCGCGCCGGGCGCGAGGATCAGCAGGCGCTCGAGCGCGTTGCGCAGCTCGCGGATGTTGCCGGGCCAGTCGGCCGCCGCCAGCCGGCGCACGGCGTCGGCCGCGATGGGCCGCAGCGGCAAGCCGCTGGTCCGCGCCAACAGCGCGATGAAGTGTTGCACCAACTGGGGAATGTCGCCGCGCCGCTCGCGCAACGGCGGCACCTCGATCGGCACCACGTTCAGACGGTACAACAGGTCCTCGCGGAAGCGGCCCTCCTTGATTTCGCGCGGCAGATCCTTGTTGGTGGCGGCGACCACGCGGACGTTCACGGTGATGGGTTTGCCGGAGCCGACGCGCGTGATCACGCCGTCTTGCAACGCGCGGAGCACCTTGGCCTGCGCGCTGGCGCTCATGTCGGCGATCTCGTCCAAGAACAGCGTGCCGCCGTCGGCCAGCTCGAACTTGCCGGGGCGATCAGCGATGGCGCCGGTGAAGCTGCCCTTCACATGCCCGAATAGCTCGCTCTCGATCAGCTCGGTGGGAATGGCCGCGCAATTCACCTCGACGAAGGGTCCCTCGGCCCGCGGCGACAGGGCGTGGATGGCGCGCGCTACCAGCTCCTTGCCGGTGCCGTTTTCGCCCGTGACGACCACACGCGCCTCGGTGGGCGCTACTTTCTCGATCCGCTCGATCACCTGCCGGATCGCCTTGCTCGACCCCACGATCTCGTACTGGGCGTGGACCTCTTCCTTGAGCCGCCGGTTCTGGCTCGTCAGTTCGACGTGCTCGAGCGCGTTGCGCAGTGTCAGCAGGATACGATCGGTGTCGAGCGGCTTTTCGAGAAAGTCGTAGGCGCCGAGCTGCGTCGCCTCGACGGCGGTTTGAATCGTGCCGTGGCCGGAGATCATCACGATCTGGGCATGGGGATCGAGCTGCCGCAGTTTCGCCAGCGTCTCGAGCCCGTCCATGCCTTGCATTTTGACGTCGAGAAACACGAGATGGGGGCGGAAACCCGCGTAGACCTGCAGCGCTTCCCCGCCCGAGGCGCACGTCTGCACGTCGATCTCCTCGAACTCGAGGAGCTGCTTCAGGGCCTCGCGAATGCCCTTTTCATCGTCGACCACGAGGACGCGGCGGCTCATCGATTCGCGTGGCGATAGAGAATGACGCCCACGGGATGTACGACAATGCGCGCGACACCGGGCGCCAGCTGCACGGCCACGGCGCCGCTCGAGTCAGCCCCCGCCATGCGGCGCGTCATCGCCCGCACCGCCGCCGCCGGGAACGGGAAGCCGCGCAGCGACAGCTCCGTGACGCTCCAGCGTGCCACGCCCGGCCGGGCCACGCTCAGCGTGCCGACCATCCGCAACGGCTCGCGCGGCGCCAACATCCCCTGGAGCGGGCCCAGCTCACTGGCCGGGATGAGCTTCGTGTCGAGGCGGGTGTCCACGGCCAGCTTCCCGTCCAGGAGCTCCACGCGCAGCGAGTCGAACGCCTTGCGCACGCTCCAGTCGATGCCGCGGCCGATGAGCGACGCCAGTTCGTTGGCATTCAAGAGAACCGAATCCGGCCCGCCGCGCTGCCCCAGCGCTTCGAGCTTCACCTCGGCCGAGGCCAGCGCGCTGGGCGTGGGCGCGCCCACCGAGGGGTCCACCGGCGGCAGCGCGGTCGAATGGCGGCCGAACAAGTGCGCGGCCCGGCGCCCGATCGGGTCGCGGAACCACCACACAGCGATCGCCGCGACCAGGATCGCCGCGAGGCAACCGAGCCGGAAGGCGCCCTTAAGACAGCCGTCCACTGGCCACCAGCTGATAGTCCGTCCCGGTATGTGTGGGAACGCTGCGCATCAGCTCGACAGAGGACACCGTCACCGTTTGCTCGAAAGTCAGGCGACCCAGCAGACCCTCCAGGTCTCGGAAGTCGCCGGCGGGTGCGCCGCGTTCGGCGCGGCCGAGCGTGAGATGCGGCCGGAACGGCCGCCCCTCCGGCGGAAAGCCGAGCGGCCCGAACTCCTGCTCCACTTGGTGCTGCAACAGCTCGAGTGCCGGCTCGGGCGAGACGCCGGCCCACACCACGCGCGGCCGGCGCGGGTCCGGAAACGCCCCGAAATCGGCGACCGTTACCGTGACGGCCCGGCTCGACGCGGCGGCGCGCTGCAGCGCGCCCGCGAGCTCCTCCTGTCGCTCGGCGGCCAGTTCCCCCAGAAACTTGAGTGTCAGGTGCATCGCTTCCGGCTTCACCCAGCGCACCGGCAAGGCGTCCGAGCGCAGCGACTCGGTGGCGGACCACAAACCCTGGCGCAGCGTCTCGGGAAAGGTGATCGCCACGAACAACCTCACGGCGCCGCGTGCCGCTCGAGAATCAGACTGCCGCGCCGATAGCCGCGCGGGTCGATCTCGACGCCGCTGAACCCCAGAGCGCGGAGCCGCGCGCTGAGCTCGGGAAGACGCTCGGAGAGCCATGCGATCCATTCCGGCGCCACCTCTACGCGCGCGCCCTCGCCCAAGTGCCGCACCCGCAAGTCGCCGGCGAGCCCCAGGCCCCGCAGGTACGCTTCGGCCTGCTCGATCTGCGCCAGTCGACGTGACGTCACCGGGACGCCGTACTGCACGCGGCTCGAGAGACAGGGCGCCGCTGGAGCGTCCCAGTTGGGCAACCCGAGCGCCTGCGCGGCCGCGCGCACCTCGGCCTTCGTGAGGCCCGCCTCGGCGAGCGGTGAGCGGATGCCGGCGCCGCGCCCTGCCGCATAGCCGGGGCGATGCTCGTGCAGATCGTCGGCATTCGTGCCGTCACACACCACGGCAAAGCCGCGGCTACGCGCCTCGGGCACGAGCCGCGACCATAATTCGGTCTTACAGAAGAAGCAGCGGTTCGTGGGGTTCGCGAGGTAGCGCGGGTCGTCCAGCTCGTGCGTGTCGAGCTCAAGCAGGGGTAGATCGAACTGTAGGGCGATGGTTTTCGCCCCCTCCCACTGGGCCATGGGGTAGGACGCGCTGCGGCCGATCACGGCCAGCATGCGCTCGCGACCCAGCTCCTGGCGCAGCAACACCGCAAGCAGCGCCGAATCCACTCCGCCCGAATACCCCACCAGCGCCGACGCGAAGGCGCGAACCGTCTCGCGCAGCGCCTGCAGGTGGGGGGATTCGGACATGCCCGGATCTTAACGACTTACGGTGTCCTAATCAAAGGACAATTCGCCCGCAAGAAACGGATAGATCGTAACACAGGGAGGAACTTATCATACGGTTGACCTATTGAACTGGTCTATGTGCCTACCTATAGTACGGCAAACACCGGCGGAGCATCCGAAATGGCAAGTAAGAACGGAATGGACGCCGTCGATCGCAAGATTCTGCGGCTGCTCGCGGCCGACGCGCGCTCGTCGTACCAGGCCATGGCCGACGAAGTCGGGCTATCACGCCCCGCCGTGATGGAGCGCGTCAAGCGGCTGGAAGAGGCGCGTTACGTACGGGGCTATCGCGTCGAACTGGACCGCGGTCGCGCCGGCTTCCCCGTCACGGCGTTCGTGAACGTGCGGTACGGCAACTCCACCTATGTGGGCGACGAACCGCGGATGCGACAGCTCGAGAAGCATCCCGGCGTCTTGGAGTGCCACCATGTCGCGGGCGACGATTGCTATATCCTCAAGGTCGTGGCGCCCGACCTCGACGGCCTGCAGGCGATCCTGCGCGACATCGTGGGCGGCGGCGATCAGCAGCTCAACACGCGGACCACCATCGTGCTCAGTACGGTGTTCGAAAAATCCGGCCTCACCATTCCGGAGACCGACTAATGGCGGCCCTGCGCGGCAAGGCGTTGATCGCCTATCTCCTGGTGTGCGTGTTTTGGGGCTCCACGTACCTCGCGATCCGCGTGGGCGTCGAGATCTGGCCGCCGTTTCTGTTCGCGGGGCTGCGCTTTCTCATCGCGGGCCTGCTCTTGGCCGCGATCGCCCGCGCGCTCGGGTACAAATTCCCCGCGACCGCCGTCGAGTGGCGCACGCAGGCCATTGTCGGATTGTTCCTGCTGGCCGGCGGCAACGCCCTCGTGGTGTGGGCCGAGCAGTACATCGCGTCGGGCGTGGCCAGCCTGTTCGTCGTGACCGTCGCCTTGTGGATGGCGTTCTTCGACTCGATCGTGCCGGGCGGGCCGGGCCGGCTCGGCTGGCGCGTGATCGCGGGGCTCGGGGTGGGGTTTCTGGGAACCGCCCTGTTGGTGGGAACCAACCCGCGCGAAATCCTGCACGCCGATTTGCGCGGGCCGATTTCGCTCACCTGTGCGAGCGCGTCGTGGGCGTTCGGCTCGATCTACTTCAAGCGCCATCCGACGCAGGCGAGCCCGTACGTCTCCGCCAGCATTCAGATGATCGCGGGCGGCATTTTCGTGACGCTGGTGGGACTCTTCGCGGGTGAGGCCGGGACCCTCCATTGGAGCGGCAAGGCCGCAGCCGCGATGGTCTACCTCGTGATTTTCGGCTCGATCGTGGGCTACAGCTCGTATTCCTACGCCCTGCGCCACGCGCCGGCCACGATCGTCGGCACCTACGCCTACGTCAATCCGGTGATCGCCGTGTTGTTGGGGGGCCTGCTGCTGCACGAGCCGGTCAGCGCGCGGACGTTCGTCGCCATGGCGTTGATTCTCGGTGCGGTCGTCTGGATTCAGTTCTCGCACTTGGTGGCGGCGGCGCGGACCATGCCCCCCGGCTCTCAGCCCGCCGGCCCGGCCGCCCGCCAGCCCGCCCGATCATGATTGCTCGAATCTGGCGCGGCGCCACGCGTGCCCGGGACGCGGCCGCGTACACCGCCTACCTCGAACGGACGGGCGTCCGGGAATGCCGGGCGACGCCCGGGAACCGGGGCGTCACGGTGCTGCAGCGGATTGTGGGGGAGCGCGCCGAATTCGTCTTCATCTCGTACTGGAACGCATTACGGGATGTGACGGCCTTCGCCGGCGCCGACATCGCCGTCGCCCGGTTCTTCTCCGAGGACGACGCCTATCTGATCGAGCGGGAACTCACCGTCGCGCACTACGACGTGGCGGCAGGCGCTCCGGCTGCGGCATGACGGAGCGCACGCTGCACGTTTGCTGAGGTGTCCACCCGGACCTGCCGGCGCCGGGACTTCGGCGTTTTGGCGCGGTCAGTGAGACTGAGCACGGCCGCGGAGCCCAGGGCGGCGACAAAGGCGTCGTACACCGTGTCGGACCACCCCGCCTTGCTGGCGGTAATG
>WNFJ01589268.1_pt1 | contig 11970 bp, 10 predicted proteins | sample 5400461 | NCBI WGS metagenome assembly WNFJ01 (sample SAMN13153349, study PRJNA577476) | soil metagenome | isolation source: 115 cm saprolite on Douglas fir-dominated hillslope | place: USA:California | collected 2013-09-17
CGTTGAACATGTTCTGGCGGCGCCTCTGCAGGTAACCCACCACCAGCGGCGGCAAGATGAAACCCACCGCGGCGATGACGATGGGACCGATGGAGATGCCGAAGCGCACCAGTCCGATCAAGGCGCCCAGCACCACCGCGCCGATGCGGACGAGGAGGTACTCCGCCGGCGTGATGTTGAGGCCGGCGCGCGCCAGGTCTTCGGTGAGCGTCGGCTTGCCCTGGACGCTGCGCCGGAGGCTGAGGTTTTCAGCCGCGGGCCGAAGCAGCCGCTCCACCAGCTCGCGCGGCGTCGCCCGCGGGGTGCGGAGGCCGTCGCGGGATCCCGCCCGTTCCTTACGGATGCGGTCGAGGCTCCAGAAGAAGACGGCGATCGCCGCCGCCATGGGCAACGCGATGGCAAGGAGGGTCGTGAGGTCCATGGGTCTTAGAAAAGGGTCGGATACAGCGACTTGATGAGCGCCAGAGTGACACCTTGCGCCTTGTCAACACTCGGACATGCCGGGTCTGGAGCCTGGGGGGAGCTCAGATAGTCGTGAAAGGACTCCAGCGTGTACTTCAATGCCGCGTACGTCAGGAACCAGGTGATGATCTCGGCCTGGCACTGCGTGACGACGACCGTAAGGCTGGTGGCACCGGCCGCCGCGCCCGACGAGCCGTTGGTGCCGACTTTGATCACGTGCAGGTTCGTGAAGATCGTCTTGGACGCAGTGGCGCGGGAGCTCGACACGGTCGCTATCACGGAGATGTAGTCGTCGGGCTGGATGTAATCGGCCACGCCCTGCTGCTCGCTCGTCGGGATGGTCAGGCCGACGTAGCCGGATGGGATGGGCAGGAACTCGGACTGCGCTCCCAGCGCATTGGTGGGCTTGACGACGTCGGGGGAGGTGACCGCCTCACCGGTGGGGATCGTTACCAAGGGGATCATGCCCTTGACCTGCGAGATCGCGGTGAAGAAGACCGGTGGGTAGTTGGCCGGAACCGGCACCCTCTTGATCTCGAGCGAGGCGACGTCGATCGGCAGGCGCGGCTGCAGGTCCTTGGTCGCGACCACGACCGACTGGTACGGGACGTTGGTCCCCGAGCTCGCGTTCAGGGCCACGAGCACGAAGGCGGTGATCACCACCAGGGCGAGGACGATGCCCAGCAGGGTGAACGGTCGTCTGGAGGTCACGCCTCTAAAAGTGCTCAAGGACGACCCATCATAGGCAAGATATCCGCGGTGCCGACGCCCTTAAGCCTCACTTCGCGACCTGCCAGCAAGCGTCAATCCGGGCAGTCGATGGTGGAGTTCGCCCTGTCGTCTGTGATCCTGCTCCTGATCGTGGGCGGGCTGGTCGACATAGGACGCGCCGTCTACGTTTCGGAGGTGCTCTCGAACGCGGCGCGAGAGGGAGCCCGCCACGGCGCCTGGTTCGATGCGCCGCACCTGGGGCATCCCTACCTCGATGACGTCCAGATCAAATTGGTGGTCGACGCCGAGCTGGCGACCATCTCGCTGCCGGCCTCGACCCTCAAAAACCCGGGCACCACCTGCCCGACCCCGACCGACGGCAACAGCTATCACAACCCGCCATATGCCAATTCCGCATACCCGTCGACCGCCAACCAGACATGGCTTTACATCTGCTACGACAACACCCCGGGGGTCGACTTCACAGGACCTCCTACCGGGCAGAGCCAGCAGGACCTCAACGTCATCGTCCTTTATGCATATGGCCCGCTGACCCCGCTGATCGCGGGGCAGTTCGGCACCTTCCGTCTCGCGGTCAACGAGCACGTCACGGTGCAGGGACCATGAGCTCACGAGTGCGGACATACTGCCGCGGCCAGCAGAGCCAGGCGCTGATCGAGTTCGCGCTCATCTCGCCCGTGCTCCTGCTGCTGCTGTTCGGCATCATCGACGTCGGGCGAGCGGTCTTCTACTACGACACGATCAGCCACGCCGCGCGCGAGGGGGCCCGGAGGGCCGTCCAGGCGTCGGACCGGCTGCCGACCAACACCGACGTGCTCGCTACGGTGACGTCACAGTTGATCGGGATCCCGGTTTCGGCACCCTGCCCGCAAGGACCGATCACCGCCGCGACGCCGCCCGACAACTCGGCCTGGGTCTACGTGACCGAGCCCACCCCGCCGGGCACCGTGGAGACCAATCCGCCGATGAACGCACCAGGCGGCGAGTACTCGGCGGCCGCCACTGGTTCGTGCAGCGCCATCAATCCCGCCGCGGGCAACGCGCCGCTGCAGGTGACGATCCGCTTCAACCTCGTCCTCATCACGCCGGTGGTCGCGCAGGCTACGGCCAACCGCATCGTGATGACGGCCACCGCCATTTTCAGGACCGAATATTGATCGGCACGCCCAACCACGCCCTTCTCACCGGCCCCCTTCCCGGAGGGGGAAGGAGATACCAACGGGGCCAGGCCATCGTGCTCATCGCCATCATGCTGGCGGTCGTCGTGGGCATGGCCGCGCTCGCCATCGACGGATCGCGCGCATACACCCTGCGCAGAGACCTGCAGGCCGCCGTCGACGCGGCCGCGCTGGCGGCTGGAGACAACTTCCAGCAAGCGCACAGCTACACGTCCGCTAGCTACGCGTCCGCGGAACAGGCGGCGACGACGAGCTTCGGCACCAACATGAGGCTCTACATCGCGCCCTCATGCCTTCCAAGCTATGGAGCGCCGCCGCTGACAGTGACCTGCACGTACTCCGACGGGACTGTGCTCACGCAGGTGATCTCGGCGCTCGGCCCCGCCGGCACCGAGTTCACCATCAGGGGCTCGCGCTCTCTCGTGCTCCAGTTCGCGCGCATCCTGACCAACGGGACCACCCCCCGGCTGTCGGCGGCGGCAAGCGGAGGCGTCAACAACCTCCTGTACACGCCTACGATCGCGGCGTTGAGCGGCGCGGGGTGTGGGGGGACCTCGGGCAGCGCCATCTCCACCGTGCCTGGGGGCACGCTGAACGTCGTGGGTGACGTGGTTTCCAGCGGTGCCATATCCATCCAGGGGTCGGCTCAGGTCGCCGGAGACGTCTATGCGCGGTGCCAGTCATCGGTACCCAACCTGACGAACACCTGCTACCCCAGCGGCAGTTTCACGCCCTGCACTTCCCCCGATGTTGCCGGCACGACGAAGGCGGGCTACAACTTCATCGATCCGAACTATCCCCAGCCGGTGGTGACAGGACCCTCCTGGGGCCAGCCGGGCAGCAACGTGGTCCTGTCGCCCGGTACGTACCCAGCGGACCCCATGTTCATCTCCGGCCGGTGCTACTTCCTGGCCGGTGGGGTCTACATGTGGCAGGGCGGATACACCAACAACGGCAGCTTCGTCTCCAACGAGCTCAGGCCGCCGGACGAGCCCCTTTACTCCAACAACATGATGCTCGACGGCCACCAGTTCTGGAACACGGATAGCGTCAGGTGCGCCGGCTCGACCCAGGTCACAGTGGTGACTGGGCCGAGGGGAATCGCCCCAGGCCCCTGGGCCTTCGTGCTGACTTCGACTCGAACCGCGACCTACAACGGCCAGTCCTACGTGCGCGAAAGTCCGCCTTCAATGTGCTACACGGGGCAAATCAATGGCAGCGGCGAGAACTTCCAGGTCACTGTCAGCAATATCCCCGGGGCAACCGCCTACAACATCTATGCGGCTCCAGGCGGCTCCTGCAGCGGCCCGTTCGGCCTCGCCAAGACTCTCCCGGTAACTGCTACTGAGTTGAACAACGGCACTGCAGGCTGCCCGGCATTTTCGGGCAGTGGTTGCAGCCTCGGGTACGAATCCACCAACCTGGACAACAGCGACCTGGGGTCGCCGTTCGCGACTAACCCGCTGGCCGCACCCGACGGCGAGACCGCGCCGCTCAGGTTCAACCTGCCCAACGAGAACGCTAGTCGCGCTGCGCCCCCACACGGCGATCGCGCCAATGAGAACCAGTGCGACACGGTCGGCGGGGCGCTCACGACCTGCCCGGGTCCCATCACTCCGGGGGCCGCTGCGTTTGTCATCCCCGCCGGCGGCTGCCTGAACGCCACCACCAACGGAGACAACCAGGTGTTCAGCGGCTACCAGTACAACTGGATGGCGGTTTACGAGCCGCCTGCCAACAACTGTGGCAACAGTCTCGGCGCGGCATCGGACTCGGCGTTCGTCGGGATGATCTATACGCCCGGGGCGACCATCACCATCAACAAAGCCGCGACGTTCCGGACTGACGAGGGCGGAGGCGTGATCGCCAACACGCTCATCTTCACCGGCCAGCTGCCGACCATCATCGGCGACCCCGACGACTATGGGCCCGTGCCCCCCGCGGCGAAGCTGACGGGTTAGCTCACCTCGGCGGGCTCGTGCGCCCGAGGCCGCTCGGCGGGCACGCCGTCCGCGCCGATCGCGTGGAGGCGAGCGTGGATGCCCGCGGCCGATTTCGCATCGCCGAGCTCTTCGTAGCGCCCGAGCGCGCCGCTCCACGCGGCCTTGGCGTCGCTGTTTCGCGAAAGGCCCCAATACGCCTGGCCGCGCAGGGCCAGCGCCTGGGCGCGCTCGCGGATGCTTTCGCCCGGCATGAGCTGCAGCGCCCGCTCGATCAGCCGCAGCACCTCTTCGAAAGCGCCGACGGCCATGGCGTTCCTGGCCGCTTGCGTGAGGTAGCCCGACGTGCGCAACGGATCGGCAGAGGTGCCGGCCTGGTACAGGTGGTGCGCGATCTCGGCCGACTTCTCTGACGCGCTCTTGCCGTAGACGCGCTCCAGCGTGTCTGCGACCGCGAGGTGATAAGCCTGCAGGCGAGGCAGGGGGAGCACGCCCAGCACCCGCTGGCGCACGAGGTCGTGGCTGAAGCGGAACCGATCCTGCCCGGCGGCGGTCAGGAAGTGACCCCTCGTCGCCTCGTCGATCGCGTCGCGCAGCTCGTGGCCTGACAGCTCGCCGAATGCCTCTAGCAGCGGGATGTCGAAGTCGCGGCCGATGACCGCCGCCGCCACGAGCATCCGCTGCGCGGGCTCGCTCAGGCGCTCCAGCCGGCGGCCGATGAGGCCGCGCACGCTCTGCGCCAGCTCGAGGTCCTCTTCAGTAAAGCTGGCCTGGACGCGAGCGCCGCCGCCGAGCATGGTCTCGGACTCCGCCATATATAGGTATGAGTGCTCCACGAAGAGGGGGTTACCCTCCGTCGCCGCCTGTATGCCAACCAGCTGGACATGGGAGAGCGGCTTGTCGCCCATCACCCCGACCATCTTCTCGACGTCGCGGTCCGACAGCCTGTCCAGCTCAATGCGCTGAGCGCGGCGCCGGCGGATCAGGCGAGAAGCTGCGTTCGTGAACGGCCGCGCGGAGTCGAGGTCTGACTCCCAGTAGGTGCCGAGGACGACGATACGGGTGCCGCCGAGGCGCTCGGCGATATCACGCAGGAGCAGGACCGTTTCGTCGTCCGCCCACTGAAGGTCGTCGAGCACGATGAGCAGCGGCTTGGCGCCCTGAGATCTGGAGAGGAACTCGAAGATGGCGCGAAACAGGTGCTCGCGGAGCTCGGTCGCCGGGAGCTCTGTCAGCGCTCCCATCCCGCGCACTTTCTGCCGGAGCGCCGGCACGAGCTGCGCGAGCAGGGGACCGCTGTCGCCGACAGCCTCTTGCAGGGGGTGGGCGGCGACGCTGGCCACGGCCGCCGCGAGCAGGTCGCGGAACGGAGCAAGCGGCGTGATGTCCTGCTCAGCGCAGCGGCCGCTCAGCACCCACCAGCCTTTGCGCGCCGCATCCGCGGCGACCTCGGAGGCAAGGCGCGAGGAACCCATGCCCGCGTCGCCGGCGATGAACAACATGCTGCCCGAACCCGTCGCCGCCCGGTCCAGCGCCATGCGGATGTCGAGGCGCTCCTGTTCGCGGCCGACGAAGCCGTCGCCGGTGGGGAGGACGGGCGTTGGTGAGGGCGCCTCACCTGGGGTGACATCGTGCAGCCGGAAGCGGTCTGGGAATCCTTTCAGCCGGAAGCGGCCGCGATACCCGAACTGGATCTCGGCCACCGGGCCGACGAGCTCGCGGACGACGTCGGAGACCAGGATCTGGCCGCCCTTCGCCTTGCCGGCGACCCGGGCGGCCACGTTGACGGCGGCGCCGAAGATGTCGCCCGCCTCCTCGACCACCTCTCCGGTGTTGATGCCGATCCGGATCTTCAGCTTGCGCTCGGGATTCTGTTTGCTGTACTCGGCGATCCCGCGCTGGATGCCGATGGCGCACTCGACCGCATGCCGGCTGGAGCCAAAGCTGACCATGACGCCGTCGCCGAGGCCTTTGATGCGCCGGCCCGCGTGCTCGGTGATCTTCTCTTCGATGATCGACTCGTAGGTCTTCATGATCTCGTGCGAGAGCGTGAAGCCCCGGCTCGAGAGCATCTGGGTCGAGCCCTCGACGTCGGTGAACATGATCGTGACGGTGCCTTCGCTCTGGCCGGCCGAGAGGCTCTCGATGATCGTCTCGGGTGTGAGCGCCTGTGCCGGGTTCACCTGCTGGCCGAGGCCTTCCGCAACCGCCCTGAGGAGCGATGGGTCCGCGCGGAAGCCGGCCTCGCCCTGCGGGTACTTGATGAGCTGCAGTAGGCCTGCCTCGACCGCCTGCCGCAGCTCACGCCCGGCCGACTCCTTGCTCAGCTTGTTCGGCGCGGCATAGTCGCTGGCTTTCAGCTCGGCCCCCTCGAACGCCTGGGTGATGGCGGGCGCGAGGCGAAGGTTGAGGCCCTTGCGCGAGATCAGGCTCTCGATGATGGCCTTGATCCTGCGTGTGGCGCTGGCCCCGGCCGGGCCGGAGGAATGGACGATGGGCAGCATGCCCGCGAACCCGCTCGAGGCCGCGGCCGCCATCTGGCCGAGGGCGCTGGTCGCGCGCGCTACGGCGGTGGCGGCCTGGAGCGCCTGCGACGCCGCGGCGTCGTCGCTCACGCTCGGCGCGACCGGGGGCTGGGCGGAGGATGCCGGGACGGCCAGGGTTCTGGCGGCGGCGGGAACCGCGGCCTGCGCCGCGAGCAGCTCTGGCGGCATCGTGAACTGGGCCGGGGCGGGGGCCTGCGCCGCGGGGGCCGGCACTGGAGCTGGTCCCTGCGGATAGTCGGGAGGCGGCGCCTCGTAACGCGGGGCGGGGGCCTGGGCCGGGGCCGCGGCCTGCAGATCGGCCACCGCCGAGCGTGCGGCGTCGATGAGCTTGCGCATCTCCTCCTGCATCTCGGGGGTGGAGGCCATCGTCGACGCGGTCTGCGATTCCGAGGCCTGCACCGTGCGCGATTGCTGCTGGGGCCTCGAGTCGCCGGGCCGGTCGGAGCTGAACGGCACGACGACCACCTGGCGGACTACGTTTTCGGTGGTGCCGCGCGCGGCCGCGATCAAAGGGTCCTTGACCACCGGCATCATGCTGTCCGAGCCGGCGGGCACGAATCGCGACTTGACGGGGTCGAACAGGTCCCTGTCGACCTGCACCCCGTAAAAGGCCGCCTTGTCGAGCGACGTGGGGACGTAGCCCGTGGCGTTGTACTCGAGCCGCAGGTCGGAGCCCATGCCGAGCAGGAAGATGTCGCGCAGGATCGCGCCGTTCGAGTCGTAGCCGACGACCTCCGCGATCTGGGCGATCTTGCGGCGGCCGTCAGGCATGCGCGCCTGGTGGACGATCAGGTTCACGGCCGAGGCGATCTGAGCGCGCACCGCCTCGAACGGGATGTCGATCGACGCCATCATGACCATCGTCTCCAGGCGGGAGAGCGCGTCGCGCGCGGAGTTGGAGTGGATGGTCGACATGCTGCCGTCGTGGCCGGTGTTCATGGCCTGGAGCATGTCCAGGGCCTCGGCGCCGCGTACCTCACCGACGAGGATGCGGTCGGGGCGCATTCGCAGGCTGTTGCGCAGCAGCTGCCGGATCGTCAGCTCACCCTTGCCTTCGACGTTGGGCGGCCGGTGCTCGAGGGCGATGACGTGCGGGTGGTCGATCTGCAGCTCGGCTGCGTCCTCGATCGTGATCACGCGCTGGTTGTGGGGGATGAACCGCGCGATCACGTTGAGCGAGGTCGTCTTGCCACGTTCATGCGTCCGAGCACCGCCGCCTTCAAGAATTCCGCCATCGCGGGGCTGAGGCTGCCCTCTCGAGTGAGGTCGTCCATACCCAGCACCGCGTCCTTGAACTTGCGGATCGTGAGCGCGGCGCCGTGGATGGCGGCCGGCCTGATGATGGCGTTGACACGGCTGCCGTCCGGCAGGCGCGCGTCGACCATGGGGTTCAAACCGTCGATGTGGCGGCCGGTCGTGGCGACCATGCGCCTGATGGTCTCCAGCAGCTGGTTCTCATCCTCGAAACGCACCTCGGCCTTGGTGAGCACGCCCCGGCGCTCGATGAAAACCTGGTCCGGGCCGTTGACCATGATCTCGCTCACCGAGCGGTCATGGAGCAGGCCGTCGAGCGGGCCGTACCCGACCGCGGCGCGCAGGATGATGTCGGCGAGGGTCGTCTTCTCCGGGGCGCTGAGCTCGATACCGTCCTCGGCCAGGAAACGGTCGAGATGGGTGCGCACCGCGCGCGAGAACGCGAGAGTGTCGCCGGTGGTGAGGCCGACGTCGCGGATGAGCGCCAGGCGGTCGCGGAAATCGTTGGCGAGCCGGTTCAGATCACGACCCTGGCGGGCCGCCGCCTCCATGATGTCGCTGCGGCGGCGATGCGGGACCGCCACCTCTGTCGTGCTGGTCCAGGCGTCGACGAACTGCATCTCGAGCAGCGCGGCCGAAGCCGCAACCGCGGGGATGACCCGTTGCCGCTCGGTGAGCCGGATCTTGATGCCAAGCCCGGCGCCGTCAGCGCTCTGGCCCGCGTCCATGTAGGCCGCGATCCATTCGCCGTCGCGGAATCGCAGGATGGCCTTGCGCAGCGGACTCTTGTCTCCAGGGTCCGGCTCGAGGTTGGGGTCGTCGAGCGACCCCAGGACCACATATTTGATGTCGCGAAGGGGAATCCACCGCGCCCGGTCGGCGTCCGGCGGCGTGTAGATCGGAAAGCCTTCCGACGTGAGGATGCGCGCGTCCGACTCCCCATCTTCGAGGCCGCCGTCGAGCCGATGCACGGAGACCTTCAATCGCGTGCCGTGTCTTGGGTCGGCACGCTGCTGAAGAGTCATTGGCGAGGGCGCTGCGGGTCCGATGGAAAGCGAGTCGCCGTTGGCGGGCTGTGTGATTTCCACGTCACTCATGGCGCGGCAGTGGCGATGATAGCTCCGGCCTACCGCCATCCAACCCGCTTAAGGATTTCATCCCGGTGCTCAACCTGGCGTCCCGTGCCGATCCGGCGGCCGCCGGCGGTCGAGCACCCATGTCGAGCCTGGCAAGCGCTTGGCCACGCCTTTCACCTCCGCCGCCCGTGCCGAGAGCGCGGCCGCGCTCGAATAGCTGCCAGGCTCCGCGATGACGACTCCGATCGAGACCGACACGAACTCGGCTCGGATCTTGTCGCCGTTGCGCTCCTCGTACTCGATCGACCCGCGCTCCCGGTCGGCCAGGTCGTAAAGGGCGGGCACCGATGCATCGAAACGGCGCGTGATCTCGTCGGCGATCAGCTCGGCCAGCTGGGGCTCGGTGAGGATGACGAAGTCGTCGCCGCCGACGTGACCGGCGAAATGCCGGCGCGACGGATTCTCCTCCAGGACCTCGATGATGATCGTCGACAGCGTCTTGATCACATCGTCGCCGCGCACGAAACCGTAGTGGTCGTTGTAGCTCTTGAAGGAGTCGATGTCGGGGTAGAGGACCGCGAATCGCTCCTGGCCCATGAGGCGCACGGTGATCTCACGGAGGATGTCGGAGTTCCCGCTCATCCCCGTGAGCGGATTGAGCTCGCGGGTGGTCGTCGCCCTGGTGATCACGGCGCGCAAGCGCGCGACGAGCTCCTCGGGGATGAATGGCTTGGTTATGTAGTCGTCGGCGCCGCTGAGGAGGTGCTCGACCTTGTCTTTCAGCGAGCTACGCACGGTCAAGAAGATGACCGGGATCAGGCGGGTGCGAAAGTCGCGCCGCAGGTCGGTCAGGATCTGCTCACCGGTGGTGGCGCCGAGCTCCAGGTCGAGCACGATGATGTCGGGGCGCCAGTCGACGGCGGCTTCATGGGCCGCCGTCCCGTCGCCCACGGCGACGCACTCGAACCCGGCTCGCTCGAGCACGCGCTTGACGAGCTTGAGCATCTGCTCGTCGTCATCGACCACCAGCACGAGGTCGCGGGTGACCCGGGGTGCCTCGGACGGCGCCTGCTTGGCGGCGCCCGCCCTTCTCAGCACGGTCATGAGCTGCCCGCCGCCGCGTCCACGTCCGGGCGGTGCCTGAGCTTCTCGGTGAGCTCGAGCGCGCGCTCGGCGGCGGTCCGGATCTCGGCGATGTCGGCCTTGATCGCTTCCGGGTCGCCGGTCTCAGCCGCGATGAGCTCGCAGTAGTTGACTATGACCGCGAGGAGGTTGCGGAAGTCATGGACCAGGACCCGGTTGGGATCCGGCCGCTCCGCTTCTTCGCTCACAGCCGCTTCACCAGCCGCCACGTGTTCACCTCGCCTTTGCGTTCGTAATCCAGCTCGTCGAGCACTTCGCGAGCGATCACGAGGCCGCGCCCGCTCTCGTCGGTCTGGGCCGGCATCGCAAGGGTGAGGTGATTATGAAGTGGCGGTCCCCAGTCGGTTAACAAAGCGGTTAGCGTTCCGGCCTCGAGCCAGAGCTGGTATTCGGCCAGCGCTTCGGGCGAGCCCTGGGGGTGGGCGTAGCGAAGCACGTTGGCGCCCACCTCCGCCAGTGCGGTTTCGAACAGCATCAGGGCGCGATCCCCCTCATCCCTGCCCAGGCGCTCACGCACGAGCCGCACCGAACGGTGGAGCGTGTCCAGGCCGTCATCCAGGCGGTGGAGGGTCGCGTGGAACTCGAAGGAACGTGCCTGTGCGACTGGGTCAGAAATCAGTCAGGGCGTCCTCGACGGTGGCGTAGTACGGGAAGACCCGATCCAATGTGGTCAGCTCCAGGACCACCCGAACCTGCTGGTTCGGCGCCGCCAGTCTCAGATCGCCCTTCGAGCTGCGCACCTGCTTGAGCGCAGCCACCACCGAGCCCAGGCCCGAGCTGTCGACGAAGCTCACGCCTTCCATGTCGATGACGAGGCGCGGCTGGCCTTCCTTCACCGCCTTCCCCACCGCGTCTTTCAGCGCCGGGGCGCCGGCGACGTCCAGGCGGCCGGTCGGGGCGAGCACCGTCACCCCCGCATCGGTTTGCCGGCTTTCCACGTCGAGCGTCACCTGGTCCATTGCTCCATCGTCGGAAAGCCTATATCGGCCGGGGCCGCTATAGCCCCCCTTACACTCACTCGCAAATGGCCTCTGGAGAGGGCGGTCATGGGCAGCGGCTCCTGATCGTCGAGGATGAGCAGGCGCTGGCTGCGGCGATGGCCCGCACTCTCAAAAGCCGAGGTTTCCAGGCCGACATCGCGCTGACCGGCGCCGATGCCAGGGAGCGCTTCGGCGCGGTCGACTATGCCGTCGTGCTGATGGACATCCGCTTGCCGGACGAGTCGGGTTACGGGCTGCTGGAGGAGCTGCGCAAGAGACGACCGGCGCCGGCGGTGGTGATGATCTCCGGCGTGGACGATCCCGAGCTGGGCCGGGCCGCGGTGGAGAACGGCGCATACGGCTATTTCGTCAAGCCGGTCGGCGCCACCGAGCTGTACCTGGCCACGGTCAACGCGCTGCGACGCCGGAGCCTGGAGGCCGAGTATCACGCCAACCTGGAGCGGCTCGAATCGATGGTCGCCGAGCGGTCGGACCAGATGGCGCGAGCCGCCGCCCTGCAGGCGGGCATGCTTCCGGCCTCGCCGTTGAGGGGGCAAGGATTCGAGGTGGCGGCGCATTTCACACCCGCGCGCGAGATCAGCGGCGACTTCTACGACTGGCATCAGCCCGAACCCCGATTCGTCGCCGTGACGCTCGGA
>WNFJ01266457.1_pt2 | contig 11969 bp, 9 predicted proteins | sample 5400461 | NCBI WGS metagenome assembly WNFJ01 (sample SAMN13153349, study PRJNA577476) | soil metagenome | isolation source: 115 cm saprolite on Douglas fir-dominated hillslope | place: USA:California | collected 2013-09-17
AGCTCGCGTTCGACCGCCAGTTTCCTTACAAACCGGGCAGTACCGGTAAGTTCTGGGGCGGCGGAAGGTCTTTTCCGTCGGGGCATTCAGCCACAAGTTTCGCATTTGCGGCGGTGGTCGCTCACCGCTATCCCAAGAATAAATGGGTCAAGTGGGGAGCGTATACGCTTGCAACGGGAGTCAGTCTCTCGCGCTATCCGGCGAAAAAACACTACCCCTCGGACATACTCATAGGCGCAACGTTGGGGTATGTAACGGGAACCTATTTGGCTGAGCATTAGCAGGATGTTATTTGAGAACTTCACGCTGAGGCGCCTAGACTGCGCGCTGCGCGGCAGCTTTCCCAAGAAAGGTCACCAATTCAGCGTTCACTTCGTCCGCGTGTGTCCAGGTGATGCAGTGCGGCCCGTCCTTCACCACCGCTAGGCGCGCTCCCTTGATCAACTTGGCAGTCCGGAGCCCTGAGGCAGTGATCGGCAGAATTCTGTCTGCGTCCCCGTGAATGACCAACGTTGGCACATCAATTTTGTTCAGGTCGTTTCGGAAGTCTTCATGCCAGGTTGGCACGCAAGCGAGACTGGCGGTAGCTGACGCGCCGGCTGCTAGGTTCCAGCTTGCCTGCACTGCCTGTTCGCTGACACGCTTGTCGAGGAGAAGGTCAGTGTTGTAGAAATTCTTGAAAAACTCCGTGAAGAACGCGTAGCGATCCGCAGCGACGGCTTTCTGGATCCCCTCGAAAACACTGGCGTCGACTCCCTCCGGATTGTCTGGCGTCTTTAGTAGGAACGGCGGAACACCGGAAATGATGACCGCCTTGCACACGCCCTTTGATCCGTATTTCCCCAAGTAGCGCGCCACTTCGCCGCCACCCATGGAGAAACCAACCAGCGCGAATTCACGTAATTCGAGATGCGTGATCAGTTTGTGCAGGTCCTCGGCGAAGGTGTCGTAGTTGTAGCCCGTTGTTGGCTGGCTGGATTTGCCGAACCCTCTGCGGTCATAGGTGATGACGCGGTGTCCCGCGCTCAAGAGAACCGGCACCTGTTTCTCCCATGAGGCACCGCTCAGTGGATATCCGTGAATCAAGACGACCGGCTGGCCAGAGCCGTGGTCCTCAAAGTAGAGATCGATATTGCTCGAATTTTCCTTACCGACAGTTACGTATGGCATGGAACTTCTCCTTTCTCGTTCCTTTCAGGTTGCGTGTGATTTGATGTTGTGAGGCCCATCTTCAGGCCGCCTGCCTTGACGCCGCCGAGCAGTTTCATCAGCCGGAATTTCGATTTGGACCTCTGTCTCGCGCATCGTACCCCTCTCCCGCATCGGACACAACGAATTTGCCGCCAGAGCCGTTCCCTGCGAAATCGTATGGTTCCGCAGGCTAACTCCCGATAAACGCGGAAGTCGAACAATGAGTTGACACATCACGGTGTGATCAGGACAGCGCGCCAAACTACCGCCCTTAAACTAAGTCTTGGCTTTCTTCTGCCCGTAATAGGCGCCTGAACCGTGCTTGCGAAGAAAGTGTTTGTCTCGCAGCACGTCGGACAGCGGCTGCACCGCAGGGTTTAGAACCACGCTTGAATAGGCCATCTGCGCGATCTCTTCAAGCATCCATGCTGTGTGCGCGGCATCACGCGGGGACGTCCCCCAGCAAAACGGCGCATGCCCGGCCACCAGAACTCCCCGCATCGATAAAGGATCAATTCCCTCGAATAGGCGGACGATCGCTTGCCCGGTGTTCCATTCGTACTCGGTCTCGATCTCTTCCGCCTTCAACGGCGCCGTAACCGGAATCGCACCGCGAAAGTAATCAGCGTGAGTTGTTCCCAAGCAAGGAATCTCCCGGCACGCCTGCGCCCACGCAGTTGCGCTCCTCGAATGCGTGTGCGCAATGCCGCCGATTGTCTCGAATGCCACGTAAAGAGTGATGTGCGTGGGAAGATCGGACGATGGCCGTAGTGCGCCTTCGACAGTTTTCCCGTGAAGATCGCAAATGACCAGGTCTTCCGCCCGAAGTGCTTCGTAATCCACTCCGCTCGGCTTGATTACCACCAAACCCTTTTCGCGGCTGATCCCGCTGGCGTTCCCAAACGTGTCAACAACCAGCCCGCGCCGGACAAGCTCGAGATTCGCCTCCAGCACCTCCGCGCGCAAAGTCTCCAGCATCATTGTGTCGCCCTGACCTCCGAAGCAATTCTCCGGATCTCTGGCAGTACATCCCCGATTTCAACGGCTCTCGCGCCCTTTTGGCCAAACGCAAAGTAGAGCTTTCGATACAACGGATACAGCTCTCGATACACCGCGACACTCGAAGGATCCGGTTCGAAAACCTTATAGCTTGGGCACAGTGAGTTCTGAGCCTGCTCGATGGTGGAAAACGCTCCCGCCGCCAGGAACGCAAATATCGCCGAACCCAGGCTGGTTACATCGCTCTGCGGAACAAGCACAGGTTTTCCGAGAATGTCCGCATAAACTTGATTGAGCTTCGGATTCTTTTGAGGTATACCGCCGCCGTTGATGACGCGGTGGACTTGGACACCATACTCCTCCATGCGCTCCAGAATGACGCGGGTGTGAAAAGCAGTACCTTCGATCGCCGCAAATAATTCATCCTCCGCCGTGTGCGTCAGCTTCCAGCCAAGAGTTACGCCACCTAACTCCGGATTCACGAGCACCGTGCGGTCGCCGTTGTCCCAGGTCAGCCGCAGCAAGCCCGTTTGCCCCGCGCGATAACTCCCCAACTTTTTTGACAGTTCGGAAAGGGGCACGGCGGCTCGTCTAGCGATGGAATCAAAAATATCCCCCGTTGCTGAGAGGCCGGCTTCGACGCCGGTGTATCGCGGGTGTACCGAGCCGGGCACGATACCGCACAACCCGGGCACGAGTCCTTCACTGTCTGAAATCCCGATCATGCACGTGGAAGTTCCAATGACGTTTACGAGATCGTGCAACCGCGCGCCGGCCCCGATGGCGTCCCAGTGAGCGTCGAAGGCGCCAACAGGAATCGGTATCCCCGGTCTGACTCCCAGTTTATCGGCCCAGTGTTGGCAGAGTTCTCCTGCGATGTGGTCCGAAGTCGCATATCGTCCCTTCAACCGTTCCGTGATGCCCGCCAAAAGTGGATCGACCTCGAAAAAGAATTCTTCCGAGGGAAACCCCCCGAGAGACGCGTTCCACATCCACTTGTGGCCCATCGCGCAGACGCTGCGCGAAACGACAGCAGCCTCGGTCACGCCTGTAAGCGTGGCCGCCACCATGTCGCAGTGCTCCAGCGCCGTCACAAACTGCTCGCGCTTCTCGGGATTGTGGCGCAACCAATGCAAAAGCTTCGCAAATCCCCACTCCGAAGAGTACACGCCTCCGCACCAGTCGATGGCCTTCACTCCCATCGACGACGCAACCGAAGTTATCCTCGCCGCCTCTTTCCACGCGCGGTGATCGCACCAGAGGTAATAATCGTCCAGAGGAACCAGCCCTTTGCTAACTGGAATCACGCTCGATCCTGTCGTATCGAGCGCGAGGGAAGCTACGTGCCGCCCGTCGACTCCCGAAGAACGCAGCGCCTTGCGCGTCGCCTGCACCAAAGCCTCCATGTGATCGGCGTGGCTCTGTGTCGCGTAATCTGGATCTTCGTTCTTCCGGTGCAGGGGATATTCCGCGGTGCCAACTCCAAGCCGTCCGCGTTCGCTGTCAAACAGCGACACACGCACACTGACCGTTCCAAAATCCACGCCGGCAACGATCGTGCTCATGCCTTATGCCAGTAGACGTCCCAGTCGAGGTAACGCGTCGCGGCTTCGTGAACGACTGACGCCACCGTCGAGAAATTCGCCGCCACGTGATGCTCGAATCCGCGTTCACAAATGTATCGAAGTAGTTTCTGCAGTTGAGGAATCTGCACGACTCCGGCTCCACCGAAGGTCTCGAGTGAATCGTTCGTAAACGCTCCCTCTCCCACATATCCCCGAATCTTTCCCTCGCGGTCACTCGTTGAAAATCGCACATACGTCATAGGCCCTGCTTTGACTCTCCCAACGCACGTACCAAAGGTATTTTCCTTCCCAACGGTTCCCGCGATAATTTCCTGGTAATCCATCTTCACATCTTGGAAAAAATGTTTGGGTAGATTGCTGCAGTGAAAACAGACTGCCTTGTCGGGATCATCCGCGTAATTATTGTTCCAATCCAGCAGCGCGCTGGGCGTTTCGGAAGCCAATTGCAACGCGTGCATGCCTACAACTCCGGCAATGTCCACTTCGCACGCGCTGGACAAGCCGTCGTTGCTCATCATGCTCATGACCGTGCAGGGCACGACTCCGAAATACTCTTCCAACGATGTCCAGCATTGAATCGCGCTGATCGTCACTTCCGTCGCCTGCATCCAGTTGTCGATGACCGCGCCGAGCTTGGACATCTTGAGCAGTGCCGCTTCCGGAATACTCTGTGTGGAAACGTACTTTCGAATCGATTGCAGCTTGCCCTGCGCCGCGGGGTCCTCATCTTTCATCTTTGCGATGCGCCCAAGAATCTCCGAAAGGTCAATCGTCTCGATGGAAATGCCGTTGGCTTCCAAGATTTTTTCACTGTAACGCACGGTGTTGAACGCCGTTGGCCGTGCGCCAATGGCGCCAACACGCAACCCGCGCAATCCTTTCGCGACCCGGCACACGCCCAGAAACCACTCCAGGTCGCGCCGGAAGCTCTCCGACTGCGGTAGCACGGTGTGAAGCGTCGTCAACGAGTACGGGATGCCATACTGAGAGAGGTTATTGCAGGCCGACATTTTCCCGCAAAAGCTGTCTCGGCGGTCGCGTATGGACATTTTGGAAGGCGTGTCCGGCGTAGCCTGCACCAACACAGGCACTGAGAGGCCGGCCATGCGCAGCGTATCGGCAATCGCTCGTTCGTCGCCGAAGTTCGGCAGCGTCACCACGATTCCGTCGATCGCTTCCCGGTGCTTCTTGAACAAGTCGGCGCAGCGCCTTGCTTCTGGTCGCGTTTCCACCGCTCCAAACTTCGAGTCCGCCTCTGTAAGCGCGATTACTTTCACTCCCACCGACTCCAGCGCCGCTTTCATCTCCTGATGCCCGCTGCGCGCCAGATGGTCCGGGAAAAATCCGCGATTCCCCACAATCATCCCCAGCGTCATTCCGCGTTTCCCTTGATCGTTCATAAACCTTCTTTCCGATGGAAAAATGGATTCTTAGCAAGCAACATTAGTCTTGCGGCCAATGGAATTCCGGTGATTACACGACTTACCGGACGAATCGCCCCCGGAAAATCGCGCCCCAGGCGAATCGTCCGAAATCATGTAAACGTTTTCACACGTGCGCTATAATTCCTCCGCTGCTACCGCGAGTTTCTTGACCATGCATGGGATTCTAGCCGCTTCGCCGTCCGCAAGACAATGTCTGACAAAGCCTGCCGCTGCTCTCGCCCTGAAGAGAGGATGAAATCTATGCTTAAGAGTAAGGAAATCTCCCGAAGGCAATTCGTTAACTCTGCCATCTCCGCGGCCGCCGCTTCAACCTTAGCCACCCCGCAACTTTTAGCCGGCTTTGTGCCGAGCACGGGAACGACGGAAGCCCTCCATTCTCAGACGTCACCAGCGCCCACCGTCAGCTCTGCGTGGAAAGATCAAGGCATAGAGAATCTCACGAAATCACCCCACGCAAAGCTGCGCAACATTCCCGTGCGTGCCGTAACCATCGGAAGCGGCTTTTGGGGCCAGCGGCGCGAGACCAACGTCACCAACAGCATTCCCAGCATGCACGATTTGCTCGAAGCCAACGGCCGCATGACCAATTTTCGCCGCCTCCTTGATAAAAGCAAAGGCGCTCAGCGCGGCCCGGTGTATTCCGACTCCGACGTTTACAAATGGACGGAAGCCGCGGGCTTCGCTCTGCAGTCCGGCGATCGCCCAGAGATTCGCTCGATGGCGGAAAAATTTATCGGTGATGTTGTCGCTGCGCAGGAACCCAGCGGCTACCTGAATACCTACTACGTCGATAATCACGCGCCACAGCGCATGCTTCCGCAAACGCAGACTACTGGACACGAGCTTTACAGCATGGGGCACATGTTGCAGGGCGCCATCGCCTACTACCGTGCCACTGGCGACCGCAAGATGCTCGACGCCGGAATGCGCTTCGTCAACGACTTCCTCTTGCCGAACTACGGTCCTGCTCCAAAGAAGCCGATTGTCTCGGGTCACCCTGAGATCGAAATGGCCCTGATCGAGTTGTACCGCATCACGGGCGACAAGAGGCAGCTTGATCTCGCCGGCTACATCCTTCAGGGAGACGAGCGCATCCCGCTTCCCGCGTACCGCACCATCTACATGTTCAGCGGTACTCCTTTTACCTCGCGCACCAAGCTCGAAGGCCACGCCGTCCGCGCCATGTACGCCTGCTGCGGCGCCACGGACTACTACATGGAAACCGGCGATCCGGCTTATTGGAAGACTTTGAATACTCTCTGGAACGACATGACCAGCACCAAGATGTACGTTACCGGCGGCGTCGGCTCGCGCTCTGATGGAGAAGCCTTCGGCGATGCTTACGAATTGCCGAACTATCAAGCTTACGGTGAAAGCTGCGCGGCCATTGGCAACATGATGTGGAGTTGGCGCATGCTGGCCGCCACGGGAGACGCGAAGTTTACCGACGTCATCGAGCGTGCTCTCTATAACGGCATCAATTCCGGAATGTCTCTCGACGGCAGGCTCTATTGCTACCGCAATCCGCTGGCTTTCGATCCCTCCTTTGGAGAAACCATTCGCAATCCCTGGTACGACACGACCTGCTGTCCTCCGAACCTCGAGCGCATCCTTGCTTCCCTTCCCGGATATTTCTACAGCACCAGCAGCGATGGGATTTACCTGCACCTTTGCGATAATTCCCAACTCGATTGGCATTTGGAAAACGGCACAGCGCTGAAAGTCACGCAGAAGACAAATTATCCCTGGGACGGCGATGTGGAAATCAGCGTCACGCCCGCCGAACCCGAAGATTTTACTTTCTACTTGCGAATTCCCGGTTGGGCCGATCGCGCTCAAGTCGCCGTGAACGGCAAAGCACTGACAGGCGTAAAACCTGGCGAATACCTCCCGATACGCCGCCGTTGGTCGCCCGGCGACACCATCCATTTGACCATTGAGATGCCTGTACAAGTGCTCGAAGCAAATCCACGCGTAGTCGATGATATGGGACGCGTCGCGGTCCAACGCGGGCCGCTCGTTTACTGCATGGAGCAGCTTGATCAGCCGGATGGCGTCTCTATTACGGACGTGGCCGTGGACTTGAACCAAAAGCCCGACACCCAGTTCCAGCGCGAGTTCAAGAGCGATTTGCTTGCAGGAATCATGGTCCTTCACCACACAGGGTTTGCTTTTGAGCGGCCAGCTTCGCGTAATTCTCTCTACTCTCGTCACAGCGGAGCGCCGCTGAAGACTCGTCAGGTTCCGCTGACGTTCATTCCCTACTATGCATGGGCCAATCGCGCGGCAACTCCCATGCAAATCTGGACGCCGTTGCTAAAAACCTGATGCGTTTGCATTTGAACGTCCTCTTTACGAATAATCTTCAGGGGTGAGTAAACCTATGTCGAAACCACGCGTGGCAATTCTTGGACTGGGAATCATGGGCTCGGGAATGGCGGGGCGCGTACTCTCCGCGGAATTTTCCCTGACGGTCTACAACCGAAATCGCGAGAAGGCCGCGCCGTTCGAAAAAAATGGCGCATTCGTCGCCGCTTCGCCACGCGAAGCCGCGGCGCGCGCCGAAATCATCATTAGCATCGTCGCGGACGACGCCGCATCAAGGGGTGTATGGCTCGGTGAAGACGGCGCCCTTGCGGGCGCCTGTCGCGGGTCTTTGCTCGTTGAATCCAGCACGCTCACCGTTGCCTGGATAAAAGAACTTGCGGCGGCTGCCGCGCAGCGTGGATGCGAACTCCTGGATGCGCCGGTCACCGGCACCAAACCTCATGCCGCCGCTGGCGAATTGCTTTTCCTCGTTGGCGGTTCCGCGTCGGCGCTGGCGACCGCGCGGCCGGTCTTGTCGGTCCTCAGCCGCGACATTGTGCATCTAGGTCCCACCGGAAGCGGCGCATACCTCAAACTCATCAATAATTATTTATGCGGTGTGCAAGCTGCTTCTATGGCTGAGGCTATCGCTTTCATCCGCAAAAGCGGCCTTGACCGTTCCAAAGCTGTGTCTGTCTTGACCAACGGCGCGCCAGGAAGCCCGCTGATTAAGATCATCTCTGCCCGCGCCGCCGCCGCCGACTTCACTCCGAATTTCGAATTACGCTGGATGGCCAAGGATCTCGGCTATGCCGTCGAGGAGGCCGCTCGCAGCGGACTCACACTTCGGACCGCCGCAGCCGCGCAAGAAATCTTTGAGCATGCCGTTGAAGCAGGCCACGGCGAAAAGGACTTCTCCGCCGTCCTCGAATCCGTGCCGCAGAATTAAGACCGGCTTGGCCGTGGGACAGTCTTGTGCGCTTCTCCCGCTCATCTTTTGCGTTCAGTGACATTCGCGAGGCACTGCCGCGCCACTGTTTCCGACCAGAAAATCCAGATCGGCGCCGCGATCGGCCTGCAACACATGTTCGTGATACAGCTTGTAGTAACCTCTCTCAAAAGTGGCCTCTGGCGCCTTCCACGCCGCCCGGCGTCGCGAAATCTCCGCTTCGGAAACGTCCAGATGCAGCCTCCGCACATCCACGTCAAGGTCGATCATGTCTCCATTTTGTACCAGCCCGAGCACGCCGCCCGCAGCTGCTTCCGGCGACAAATGCAGAGCAACCGTCCCAAAAGCCGTGCCGCTCATGCGCGCATCGGAGATGCGCACCATGTCCGTCACTCCCATCTTCAAAATTTTGGGAGGCAACGGCATGTTGCCAACCTCCGGCATCCCCGGATAGCCGCGCGGGCCGCAATTCTTCAGCACCATCACGCACGTCGGGTCAATCTCCAGCGCTGGATCGTCGATTCGCGTGTGGAATTCCTCGATGTTTTCGAAAACCACCGCGCGCCCGCGGTGCTTCATCAATTCCGGCGTGGCTGCCGAAGGCTTGAGCACGGCTCCGTCCGGACAAAGATTCCCGCGCAAAACGGTGATCCCGCTGTTAGCCTTCAAAGGCGCGTTCAACGGCTTGATGACCTCGCGGTTGAAACACGGCGCGTCCGCCACATTCTCGCCAATCGTTTTTCCATTCACGGTCAATGCGTCCTTATGAATGAGTCCGCCCAACTCACGGATGACCGCGGGCAATCCGCCGGCATAATAAAAATCTTCCATCAGGAATTTGCCGGACGGCATCAGATTCACCAGACACGGAACGTTGCGTCCCAGTTGATCCCAATCCTCCAGCGTCAACTTGACTCCAACGCGGCCCGCGATGGCCAGAAGGTGCAGCACAGCATTGGTCGAACCGCCAATCGCGCCCACCACGCGAATCGCGTTTTCAAACGCTGGGCGCGTCAGGATTTTCGACATTTTCAAATCTTCCTTCACCATCGCGACGATGCGCTGGCCCGCCATGTGCGCGAGCACGTAGCGCCGCGAATCCACCGCGGGAATTGCCGCGTTCGTGGGAAGCCCCATCCCTAACGCTTCGACCACGCAAGCCATCGTCGATGCCGTCCCCATGGTCATGCAATGGCCCGCAGAGCGGCTCATGCATTCTTCCGCTTCCGTGAATTCGCACATCGGCATCATTCCGGAACGCACTTGCTCGCTAAACTTCCAAATGTCCGTCCCGGAGCCAATGTCTCTCCCCTTAAATTTTCCATTCAGCATTGGCCCGCCGGACACCATGAGCGCCGGCAAGTCGCAACTCGCCGCACCCATCAAGAGAGATGGCGTTGTCTTGTCGCAACCGGCCAGCAGCACGACTCCATCCATCGGGTTTGCCCGGATCGATTCTTCCACGTCCATGCTCACTAGATTCCGGAACAGCATGGTCGTTGGGCGAATCAACGTTTCGCCCAGCGACATCACCGGAAATTCCAGCGGGAATCCTCCTGCTTCATAAACGCCGCGCTTCACGTGCTCTGCAATCTCGCGGAAGTGTGCGTTGCAAGGCGTCAATTCCGACCACGTGTTACAAATTCCAATCACCGGACGCCCGTCAAACAAATGCTGCGGCAATCCCTGATTCTTCATCCAGCTTCGATGCACGAAGCCGTCTCGATCTTGGAGCCCAAACCATTCCGAACTTCGGAATTTCATTTTTGCGATCCCCCGTTCCTTTCAATCACCAATACATCCGCGCAAGTTCCGTGGGAATCTCACTCCGGCCCTTCCAAAAGTTCGCTCGCCTGCGTCCGTTTTTGCCCCGCCTCGCGAAGAGAGAGAATCATCCCCGCCGCTAAAACTGCCGAAACAGAGAGAACCATCAGTCCTCCGCGAAAAGAATCCGTTTTGTTGCTTATGTATCCCACGATATAAGGGCCGGCAAAACCGCCGAGATTTCCGAGCGAGTTGATCAGACCGATCGAAGCCGCAGCGGCCGTGCCACTCAGAAAACTCGTTGGCAGCGCCCAGAAACCGGGGAGGTAACCATACATTCCGGCCGCGGCCAGGCAAAACATCGAGACTTCCACCGCGATGTTGCCTTGTGAAAGAACACTCAACAAGAATCCCGCACCCGCGACTAACATGCTCCCAGCCGTATGCCACCTGCGTTCTTGGGTTCGATCCGACGACCATCCCACCACCAGAAGCGCCATCAGTGCTGCGGAATAAGGCAACGCCGCGATCATGGTCACGACAAAATTCGATGCGCCGGACATACCTTTAACAATCGTAGGTATCTATCCAAACATTGAAACCGTATTGGCTGGTGACGATGAAAAAATAGGCCAGCGTTAGCAGCAGCACCTCGCGATTCCGCAGAGCTTGCCAGATGCTGTAGCGGTGCGCCGCTTCCTTTGCTTTTTTCTCTCTCTCCAACTCGCCGGTGATCCATTCTCGCTCGTCATCCGGAAGCCATTTTGCCTGGCGAGGCCAATCCGTCAGATAGAAAATGCTAATCACGCCGAACACGATAGCCGGCATTCCTTCCAGGATGAACAGCCAGCGCCAGCCCGCGATCCCCAGCCAATGGATTCCCAAAATCATTCCTGAAATTGGCGCGCCGACGACATTGGAAATCGGGATTGCCACCATGAAAAGCCCCACTGCCTTGGCCCTGTCTTCGTAGCGATACCAATGGCTGAGATAGACAATCATGCCCGGAAAAAATCCCGCTTCCGCTGCGCCGAGCAGAAAACGCACCCAATAAAATTGCGTCGACGTATGTATGAAACCAGTGAGAATTGCCAGTATCCCCCACACGATCATGATCCGGGCGATGCATCCACGCGCGCTCCACTTTTCTACCAGCAACGTGCCGGGAATTTCGAGAAGGCAGTACCCGACGAAGAAAATGCCTGCGCCAAAACCGTAAACTTTCGCGGTGAAACCCAGAGCATGGGTCATCTCCAGCGCGGCATAGGCGACGTTCACGCGGTCCAGGTAGGCGATGACGTACAGCACAAAAAGATACGGCATGATTCGCCGCGTAATGCGGCTTCGCGCCCGATCTGCAACCGAACCGCTGACCACCAGTGGAGGCAACTGTGGAAGGCCTGCCTGTGTTGGATGATGCGTACCGATCCCCTGGCAGAATATTTCGCAAATGCGAACTGAACCGGACAGCGGCGACAACCATATCTTGAACGCCGCTTGGCGCGCAACTTTTCCGCAAACTGGAAAGAAACGGTTCCATCAAGAACTTCCGTTCGAGGAACAGATACGAGAAGACTTTTCGAAATAATCCTCGGGGTGAGCGCACCGGGATCAGATGATAGCTCCGGCGCGTTCGCGAGGACGCTTTCGTCTCCACTCGTAATCTTTGCGCAGCCTGGCTTGATGCTTTTTCACTTGCGCTTCCATTTCCCTGAACGCCTTCTTGCA
>WNFJ01389804.1_pt1 | contig 11969 bp, 12 predicted proteins | sample 5400461 | NCBI WGS metagenome assembly WNFJ01 (sample SAMN13153349, study PRJNA577476) | soil metagenome | isolation source: 115 cm saprolite on Douglas fir-dominated hillslope | place: USA:California | collected 2013-09-17
CCCGCTCACGCTGGGGCCGGTTTCGTTTCCCGGCGACTCACCGCAGCAGATCGCTGAGGGCCGCTGCGACCTCGGAATTGGGCACGGCCCTCGCTCCAGCGTCCCGCGCCGCTCGTAGCAGCTCCGGGCGAACGTGCGATCCATAGGCCAGTACCGGAATGCCGCGCCCCACGAGCTCACCGACCTGCCCGGCACGAGTGCCGTCGGCGAGATCGACGACCGCGAGATCACACCGCGCGTCGTCCCGGGTCACCTCCCCGCCTGCCCCGGCGACGACCGCGCCGAGCTTGGAGCGGAACAGCAGGTCGGCGGTGAGGAGGCACACCCGCTTCGGCACCGCCCCGGGTCCGCTCACCCCCGGAGCTTGCCCGCGAGGTAGTCCGCCAGTCGATCTGCGGCCACTCGCTCCTGCTTCAGCGTGTCGCGATCGCGCACGGTGACGGTCCCGTCCGCCACCGACTGCCCGTCGATCGTGATCCCGTAGGGCGTCCCGGCTTCGTCCTGTCGGCGATAGCGTCGCCCGATCGAGCCGCCGTCGTCGTAAAACGCGTTCACGTGCTTGCGCACGTCGTCGAAAATGCGGCGCGCGAGCTCGGGCATGCCGTCCTTGTTCACGAGCGGAAACACCGCCGCCTTGAGCGGGGCCAGGGTGGGGTGGAAGCGCAGCACCACGCGCTTTTCGCCCGCCACCTCCTCCTCGCTGTAGGCGTCGAGCATCACGACGAGCGCGGTCCGATCGGCGCCGGCCGACGTCTCGACGACATAGGGGATGAACCGCTCGTTGGTCGCCGGGTCCAGATACTCGAGCTTCTTGCCCGAGAACTCCTGGTGGCGAGACAGGTCGAAGTTCGTCCGGTTGTGGATCCCTTCGAACTCTTGCCAGCCGAAGGGGAACTCGTACTGGATGTCGTAGGCGTCCTTCGCGTAGTGCGCGAGTTCGTCCTTGGTGTGTTGATGAAACCGTAGCTTCTCGCTCCGCACGCCCAGCTGTGTGAGCCACTGCATCCGCTCGTGGCGCCAGAACTCGAACCACTCGAGGTCCGTCCCGGGCTTCACGAAGAACTGCATCTCCATCTGCTCGAACTCGCGCGTGCGAAAAATGAAGTTGCCTGGCGTGATCTCGTTCCGGAACGCCTTGCCGATTTGCGCGATGCCGAAGGGGACCTTCTGCCGCGAGGACTGCAGCACGTTGAGATAGTTGACGTAGATGCCCTGGGCCGTCTCCGGCCGCAGGTACACCAGCGCCGCCTGGTCCTCCACCGGGCCCATGAACGTCTTGAACATCAGGTTGAACATGCGCGGCGCCGTCAGCGTCCCTTTGCTCCCGCACACGGGACATTGGGCCGTCGGCTCCCCCGGTGTGCCCTTGATCCGCGGGTCGTCGGCACGGAAGCGGTTCTTGCAGTGCTTGCAGTCCACCAGGGGATCGGTGAAGCCCGCGACGTGCCCCGACGCTTCCCACACCTTCGGGTGCATCAAGATCGCCGCGTCGAGGCCTTCGATGTCCTCGCGCTCGTGGACCATCGAGCGCCACCAGCGCTCCTTGATGTTCTTCTTGAGCTCGACGCCGAGCGGCCCGTAGTCCCACACCGAGCCCAGGCCGCCGTAGATCTCCGAGGACTGAAAGACGAAGCCGCGTCGCTTGGCGAGCGAGACGAGCTTGTCCATGGCGTTGTCGGTCACACGGTCGGTGGGCGGCATAGAGGGCGGGAAGTATAGACGCGCCGCTAGGCGGCAGGCAACCCAAACGCTTCGCGCACCGCCCGCTCGGCGAGCCTCGCAATGCCCTGGGCGTCGAGCACCGTGCCGTCCCCGTCGAGCGTGTGCAGCCCCGCGAGCCCGGTGACGCGCCCGGCGACGACCGCGACCCGCTTCTGGGTGGCCTGCGCCCGCTGCACGACTTCTCCCGCCGCCTTCCCGACGAGCGAGGTGCGATCGAACGACCCTTCACCGGTGATGACGAGCTGGGCCTTGGCGAGCGCGGCGTCGAACCCGACCCGGGACAGGACCCACTCGGCGCCGGGCACGAGTTGGGCTTTGGCGAAGAAGGCGAGCCCGGCGCCGAGGCCGCCCGCCGCCCCGCCGCCCGGCAGCGTGGCGAGCTCGGGGTGGGTGTACCGGGCCATCAGCTCGGCCAGGCGCTCCAGCCCGCGAGACAGGAGCTTCACACCCTCGGGCCCGGCCCCCTTCTGCGGCCCGAAGACGGGTGCCGCGCCGTCGGCTCCCACGAGCGGGGTCCGGACGTCGGCCAGCGCGATCACCCGGGCGGCGAGGCCCCAGCCGCCGTCGAGCTCCGCCAGCTGGATGAGCGACCCGCCGCCTTCGGCGAGCGCGCGTCCCGACCCGTCTCGCAGTGACCATCCGAGCCCGCGCGCGGCGCCGGTCCCGCCGTCCACGGTGGCCGACCCACCGAGGCCTACGACCACCGTCGTGGCGCCACGCTCCACCGCCTCCCAGATCAGCTCGCCCACGCCGCGCGTCGTGGTGCGCAACGGGTCGAGCTGGTCGGGTGCGAGGAGGGCAAGCCCCGCGGCCGTCGCACTCTCGAAGATCGCGGTTTCCGCATCGATCCAGCCTAGCTCCGCGGAGACGGGGACTCCCAGCGGGCCCGTGACGGCGAGGCGCTCGCGCAAGGAGCCGGGTGGCAAGACGGCATCGAGCAACCCGTCCCCGCCATCCGCGATCGGGCACTGCAAGAGAGCGGCGTCGGGCAGCGCGCGGCGCACCCCCTGGGACATGGCGTCCGCGACCTGGCGCGGACCCAAGGTGCCCTTAAAAGCAGCTGGGGCTACGAGAATTACTGGTGGCATGCCGCATTATGCAATATATCACGCATTATACGTCACAAGTGGATATGACGCTGCGAGCTATGTGACGCCCCCAATGCCGTTGATGTGAGGGCATTCTTCTTGCTCCGTACGAACGCAGCGAGGGACGAAGGCTTCGTCTCGCTCGCATCGGGTTCTAGGGCGCACGATGTCGAGCAGGCGATCACCCCCCAGGGGCAACTCTGGGGGGTTTGCTTTTGATGTGGTCGCAAATCCGACCGCCGTGCTCGCGCCCATTCTCGATGAAGATCTTGTTGGCGTCGAACCCTGAGGCCAGGACACCCGCGATGTAGACGCCCGGCACATTGGTCTCCATCGTCGCAGGATCGTGGCGCGGCACGCCGCTCGTCTCGTCGACCGCGACGCCGATGGAGTGCAACAGCGTCAGGTCCGCGCGGTAACCGGTCAGCGCCAAGACGAAGTCCGCCGGGATGAGCTCGGTGTCCCCATCCGGGTCGCGGCGCACACGCACGTGCGAGGGCGTGATCTCCACCACGCGGCTGCACCAGCGCGCCGCGACGCGGCCTTCCTTGACTCGGTTGACGATGTCGGGCAGGACCCACGGCTTCACGCCGCGGTCGAACTCCCCAAGCATATGCACGATGGTGACCCGGGCACCCACCCGCGTCAGCTCGAGGGCGGCTTCGACGGCGCTGTTCCCCCCGCCCACCACGACGACGCGCTGTTGCCAAAACGGATGCGGCTCGACGAAGTAGTGGGACACGTGAGGCAGATCCTCGCCGGGGACGCCCAGCAGGTTGGGCGACTCGAAGTAGCCGGTGGCGTACACGACGTGGCCGCACCGGACGGTTTCGGGCTCCGCCATCCCGGGGTGCCGGGCCACGAGCTCGAACCCCGCCCCGGCTCCGGCCCGCTGCACGCGCACGACGTCGTGATACTGCCGCACGTCCAGCTCGAAATGCTCGGCGACGCGGCGGTAATAGGCGAGGGCCTCGCGCCGCGTCGGCTTGTCCCCAGCCGTAATGAACGGCACGCCGATCTCGAGCTTGTCGGGCGAAGAGAAGAACGTCATGTACAGGGGATAGCGCATCAGGCTCGCCACCACGGGCCCCCGGTCGAACAGCGAACAGCCGAGGTGGGCCCGTTTCGCAGCGACGCCCACCGCGAGCCCGCAGGGCCCGGCGCCCACGACCGCGAGATCGAGCATCAAGAGGACAGTGTCACGCCACTTCGATGATCTGGTCCCGATGCGTGCCCACGCTGACGTACTGGATCGGGGCGTGCGCCAGGTCCTGCAGCCGATCGAGGTAGGCGCGGGCCGGGGGTGGGAGATCCGCAAGCCGCCGCACCTGGCTTAAGGAACGCTGCCACCCCGGTAACGCCTCGTAGACGGGCTCCACGCGACCGAGCCGCTCGACCTCGGCCGGCATCGCATCGAGCGCTTCCCCATCGAGCCGGTAACCGACGCACACGGGGATTTCCGAGAAGGAGTCGAGGACGTCCAGTTTCGTCACCGCGAGCCCCGTCAGCCCGTTCACCCGCACCGCATAGCGAACCACCACGGCGTCGAACCAGCCGCACCGGCGCGGCCGCCCCGTGGTGGCCCCAAACTCGTCGCCCAGTTCGCGGATCCGCGTACCCAGGGGCGGAGCCGCCTCGGTCGGCAGGGGCCCGTTTCCTACCCGGGTCGTGTACGCTTTGACCACGCCCAACACCGCGTCGATGGCCGTGGGCCCGATCCCGGCGCCCACCGCTGCCCCGCCCGCGGTGGTATTGGAGGACGTCACGTAGGGGTAGGTGCCGTGATCCACGTCGAGCAGGGCGCCCTGAGCACCCTCGAGCAGCACCGATTCCCCCCGTTCCAGCGACTCCCACACCACGCGCCCGGCGTCCACCGCCAGCGGCAACAGCCGTGGCGCGAAGCGCTCGAGCAGCTGCACGTGGGCGTCAGGGTCGGCACGCTCCGTCGAGCCGAGCAGCTCGAGGAACTGGTTCGCCGCCTGGACCCGCGCGCACACGAGCTCCCGCGCCCGCGCCAGGTTGCGCAGGTCGCCCACGCGGATCCCCCGCCGGCCGAACTTGTCCTCGTAGGTCGGCCCGATGCCGCGTCCCGTCGTCCCGATCTGCTCCTTCGCCTCTCGGGCCCGGTCGAGCAGCTTGTGGAACGGGAGCGTCAGGTGCGCGCGATCCGACACGTAGAGCTTGTGCTCGGTGCGCACGCCCCGCTCGCTCAAGGCGTCGAGCTCTGTGAAGAGGGTCTCCGGATCGAGCACGACGCCGTTGCCGACGATGCAGACGGCGCCCTGGATGATCCCCGAGGGGATCTGGTGCAGCACGAATTCCCCGGCACCCGTGTGGACGGTATGGCCGGCGTTGGCCCCGCCCTGGTAACGCACGACCAAATCGGCGCGCTCGGCGAGCACGTCGACGATCTTGCCTTTGCCCTCGTCGCCCCATTGGGCGCCGACGACGACGACGCAGTGGGTCTTCGGTCCGAACATGGCTCCCCAGAAAAAAACGCCCCGCGTGGCGGGGCGTTGGAGTATCCTCTGGGGAAAGCTAGATCGGCGGCGGGAGGCAGTCAACGCACGGGATGCCGGCAGGGCTCACCCGCGGCTCAGCTCCGCGGCCACGGCGCGCGCCACCGTCGCCACGCCCGCGAGCGTGAGCCGCGCGGCCGTGTCGCGCGGGCTGTGCACGGTGCACGCGGTCCGCCAATCGCCGCGCATGACGGTGACACTTTCCCGGGCGGCGCGCCCGAGCACGATCCCGTCCACCAGCACCGGCAGCCAGCGCGCCCGCCGCGCCCCCAGGCCAGCCACCACGCGCTCAGTGGCTGGCCCCGAGCGGTGGACCAGCGCGATCGTGGGGCCGCGGTCGTCGATCCCGTCGAAGTTGATGACGCTCGTATGGGCGAGCAGGTGGGCCCGCTCCCGCGCCAGCGCCCGGCTGCCGACTAGCCCGTACTCCTCGGCGTCAGGGAAGATGACCCCCACTCCCGCCTCGGGAGGCAGCGCATCCACCGTGGCGAGCACGGCCACCACGCCCGTTCCGTTGTCGACGGCGCCCGGCGAGCGATCCGTCGCGCGGCTCGTCCCGAGGAGGACCAGTACGCCCAGGCCGCCGCCGGCGCAGAGCAGCGCGTCGGGCACGCCGACGTGAACGGGACCAAGCAGCCCGCGCGCCAGCAGGCCAAGCAGTTCGACGACACCGAGACCCGCCAGCGCGGCGGCGCCGAGGCGCGCCGCCATCGAGAGCGGCTGACCTTTCGAGTCGTAGTGCGCCACAAGCCACGTCGCCACGCGGGCGTGAGGGCGCACGGCGATCAGGTTCACGCCGGCCAGGAGCGCCCGCCCCCACCGGTACAAGAGCGAGCGACCCGCAAAGCGATGCTCCATCGCGACGAACCCGCGCGCCGCGAGCTCCCGTTTCAGCACCGCACGCACCCGCTCGGCCTGGGCGCTCCCCGTGAGCCGCGGGACCGCGAGCTCGGCGAGGAGCGCCTGGTAGTCGATCACGGACCGACCAGCTTGGCCACGCGCTCTCGCTCGGCCGCCGGGACGGGCGCGAGCGGCGGCCGCACGGGGCCGCCGTAGAGACCCACGGCGTCCATCGCCGCCTTCACGCCGGCCGGGCCAAGTTTCCCAACTACCTCCTTGTCGAGCGGTCCCAGCCGCTCTTGCAGCTGACCGGCGCGCGCCCGATCGCCCGCCCGGAACGCCGCCAGCAAGGCGGCACAGGCAGCGGGCGCGAAGCAGGCGACCCCCAGGATGCCGCCGTCGCATCCCAGCTCGAGGGCCGCGTACAGGAGCGCGCCCGACCCGACGAACACGGACCAGTCGGAAGCGGCGTCGCGATAGGCAGCCAGAGTCTTGGCGTCGCCCGAGGAGTCTTTGACGCCGACGATATTGGGGTGGGTCGCGAGCTGCTGGAGCAGTCCAGCGGCTACCGGGAGGTGCGTGTACTTGGGGATGTTGTACACGAGGACGGGCACGCTGCTCGCGTCCGCGACGGCGCGATAATAGTCGGCCAGGCTCGCCGCCGAGATCAGGGCGGCGAAATAACTCGGCGGCCGGACGAGCACGGCATCCGCCCCCTCCGCCCCGGCCGCTCGGGTAAGCGCCACGGCCTGCCGGGTCGACTCCGCCCCGGTCCCGGCGAGGAGCCAACTCCGGTCCGGCAGGGCGTCGCGCACCCAGGCGATCACGCGCCGCTGCTCCTCCGCGTCGAGCAGCGCCGCCTCGCCCGTGGACCCGCCGACCACGATGCCGTCGAGCCCTGCCTCCACCAGGCGCACGACGTTGTGGCGCAGATGGACGGGCGCGATGTCCCCGGTGGCGCTGTCGAACGGCGTGGGAATCGGGGCGAACACCCCTGCGAGCTGCCGCGCCGTCACTGGCCCGGAAGCAGGCCCGTCAGATCGTCCATGAAGCCGGCGCGCCGGTCGGCGGCCGGGGCGCGTGCCGCGTCGGTGGGCGCCGGTGCGCGCGGGCGGCGGCGCAGGGTCCGCATCTGGATCTCGAAGTCCTTGGGGTTCGTGGCGGCCACGAGCGCGGTTTCGTAGGTCACGACCTCGCTCGACACCATCTCCAGCAGATGCTGATCGAAGGTCTGCATGCCGTACTGTTCGTGCGCGTCCCGGATGTAGTCGTGCAGCTCGGGCGTCCGGTTCGCGTCCCGGATCAGCTCACGCGCCGTCCCCGTGCAAATCAGGATCTCCACGGCCGCCACGCGCCCGCGCCCGTCGGCGCGCGGCAGCAGCCGCTGCGAGAGCACGGCCTGGAGCGCGTCGGCCAATCGGAGCCGCGCGACCTCCTGCTCCTCGACGGGGAACGTCGACACGACGCGGCTCACCGTGGTGAGCGCGTCGGGCGTATGCAGGGTGGAAATGACCAGGCGCCCCGTCTCCGCCGCCTTCATCGCCGTATCGATCGTTTCGGCGTCCCGCAGCTCGCCGATCAGGACCACGTCGGGGTCCTGGCGCAGGGCGGCTTGCAGGCCGGCCCGGAAGTCAACCGTGTCCACCCCGATCTCGCGCTGCGTCACGGAGCAGTTGATGTCGCGGTGCAAAAACTCGATGGGGTTCTCGAGGGTGACGACGTGCTTCTGCTGGGTCTGATTGACGTGATTCACGATCGCCGCCATGGTGGAACTCTTCCCCGACCCCGTTGCGCCGGTGACCAGGATCAGGCCCCGCTCGGCCGCGGCGATGGTCGGGAGAATCAGGGGCAGCTTGAGCGTGTCAAACGTGGGGACGTCGAACGGAATGACCCGCATCACGATCATGAAGGACGAGCGTTGCCGCAGGAGGTTCACGCGGAACCGTCCCACCCCGGGCATGCCCCACGAGCAGTCGTAGTCCCGCAGCTTATCGATCCCGGCCCGGTCCTCTTCGCTGGGAATCAGATGCTTGGCGATCGCCTTCGTCTGCTCCGGCGTGAGGCGCTGCTTCGTGAACGGCACGAGCTTGCCGTCGATTCGGGCACGGAACACGTCCCCCGCCTTGATGTGAAGGTCGGAGGCGCCGCGGTCGATCGCGGCCTTGATGATCTGCTCGATCCCGCGCGGCTGGGCCACCGCACCGCTCGCGCGACCGCCCTTCGGTTTCTCCTCCACTAATATCCGGCCTCCCGGTCGACCGTATTGGCAAGCGGGGACCCTGCAAGATAGCGCCCCACGTTCTCCACGATCAGCCCCGTTTCCCGCTGCCAGAAGCGAGCCGTCACGGCGGCCACGTGTGGGCTCACGAGCACGCGGGGGTGACGCCAGAACCGGTGGCTCGGCGGCAGCGGCTCGACGCTGAACACATCGAGTGCGGCCCCCCGCAACCGGCCGGCGTCGAGCAGTTCGAGGAGCGCCCCCTCATCCAACACCGTCCCGCGCGAGACGTTGACGACGATCGCATCCGGGGGCAGACGGTCGAGCACCGCGCGGCTCACCGCGCCGCGTGTCGCGTCGGTGTGGGGCGCAGCGATGGCGAGACAGTCGCTCTCGGCAGCAAGCCGCGGCAAATCGCGGAGCTCCCCCATCCAGCGCACCCCCGGCGGCCCACCCCGTTCCGGCCGCCGCCGTACGCCGGCCACGCGCATCCCGAGCGCCGCTCCCCGTTCGGCGATCGCGCCCCCGATCCCGCCCAAGCCGAACACTCCGAGGCGCAGCTCCGCGAGCTCGCGGACCGGAACCGCGAGGTCTGAGAACTCCGCCTTCGCCCAGTGCGCCGCCGCCTGGAACTCGCGCATCCGGTCCAAGCCGCGCGCGAAATAGGCGATCGCGGCGATGGTCCAGTCGGCGATCGGCGCGGCGTGCACCGCCGCGGAGTTCGTGAGCACGATGCTCGTGCCGGCCAAGGGCGCGAGACTCGCCCCCACGCCCGCCGTCGCGCTGTGCGCCCAGCGCAGGGTGTCCCACCCGGCGGCGACGATGCCCGCCGGCACACCGTACCCGAGGTAGATCTCGGCGCCCCGCACCGCAGCGGCCGCCTCCGGGGTCCCGGCGCCACCGTCACCATCCGACGACGCGGGCCCCGCGACTTCGACGACCTCCCAGCCGGGGCCCAGCGCCGCGCGGATCGCGCGGACGCTGTCGGACGGGATCCGCCATGCAGCCCGTGGCGAAGCCAGATCGACGACGAGGCGCCGCGTCACTCCCCAGTCGACACGGTCCGCACGAGCGGGTGGTGCAGCAGGCCCAGGAGCGCCTCGTCGTGCAGCCGCCTGGAGCCACGCAACTCGGTTTCGATCACGAGATCGACGTTTTCGCGCCGCGAGACCAAGCGCTCGATGGTGAGCCCCGTGCGGCGCAGCAACGCCTCGAGGTCGTCGAGCGCGGTCGGCTCGGGACGGGCGTGAATGATGAGGCTGCTGCGCGTCGCTCGGCGCGCGACCAGCGCTTCGAGCCGGCCCAAGCCCCAGAGGACGAGCATCACGAGCAGCGTGGTACCGAGGGCTTGGACGTAGGCGCCCCCGCCCAAGGCCATGCCGATCGCCGCGACCACCCAGATCGTCGCCGCGCTCGTGAGCCCGCTCACCGAGCCCCGCGTGTGAAGGATGGTCCCCGCGCCGATGAACCCGACGCCCGGGAGGATCTGCGCGGCAATCCGCGCCGGGTCACCCCGGCCGAACGAGAGCGTGAGGGAGAGCGATGTAAAGAACGTGGCGCCCACGCAGATCAGGATGTTCGTTCGCAATCCGGCCGGCTTGCCGGCGAGCTCGCGCTCGAGGCCGATCCATCCGCCGCACAGCGTCGCCAGACCCAACTGGAGCATGAGCTGCAGGTGGAAGATGTCGACGATCTGGTCGAGGACCTGTCGCATCAGGCCTCCCCTTGGCCGAGCAATCCCATCCCGCGCCGCACCAACGCCATCGTCCGACGCGCGATGGCACGCGCTTTGACCGCACCGGCCTGCAGCAGCTGCGTCACTGTGCGCGGCTCCCGCTGCAGGGCTGTCGCCCGCTCGCGGATGGGACCGAGCGCGGCTATCATTTGGTCCGCCAGCACCCGCTTGCAGTCGAGGCAGCCCCACCCTGCCGTCCGGCAGTTGTGTGCCACGAGCTGGACCGTGTCGGGTGGGGAAAACCCCTGGTGAATCGTGAAGATGTTGCAGATCTCAGGGGTGCCCGGGTCCTTGCGGGTGACGCGCGCTGGGTCGGTCGCCGCAGGCTTGAGCTTCTCCCAGATCGCCTCCGGGGAATCGAACAGGCCGATGGTATTGCCGAGGCTTTTCGACATCTTAGCCTGGCCATCGAGCCCGAGCACGCGCTTTGCGGTTGAGAGGAGTGCTTGCGGCTCCGGGAAGGCGAAGCCCTTGGCAAAGCGGGTGTTCCAGCGGCGGGCGATCTCCCGCATCAGCTCCAGGTGCTGGAGCTGGTCCTCCCCCACCGGCACGAGCGTCGCCTCGTACAGGAGCACGTCGGCGGCCTGCAGCACGGGGTAATTGAGCAGGCCGGCGGGAACGCTTTCCTGGCGCTGCGCCTTGTCCTTGAACTGCGTTTGGCGCTCGAGCTCCCCGAGCGGCGTGACCGTCGTGAGGAGCCAGTTGAGCTCGCTGTGCTCGGCGACGTGCGACTGCACGAACACGATGGCGCGTTCGGGGTCGAGGCCCACGGCGAAGAGCCCGATCGCCATGTCGAGCGTGCGTTGAGCGAGCGTCGCGGCGTCGTAGGGCTGCGTGATCGCATGCAAGTCCACGACTGAAAAGAGGCAGTCGTGCTGGTGCTGCAGCCGGACCCAGTTCTGCACCGCGCCGAGGTAGTTTCCGATGTGCAGTTCGCCCGAGGGCTGGATGCCGGAAAAAACGCGTGCCATGGGCTCACAACCTACGCGTCCGGAGGTGAGGGCCGCAAGGTGCGAGAACTCAAAGACTTAGTCGATGTGGCCCGGCGGGCGGCGGAACGCGCGGCGCGCTTCCTCCGACACACCACGCCCCCGAACACCAGCGAGTGGGGTGAGAAGGGACGCCACGACTTCGTGACCGAGGCCGACCGCCGCTCGGAGGAGCTGATTACCGAAGTCCTCACGCACGATGTGCCCGACTCTGTGGTGGTGGGGGAGGAGCTTTCTTCGCGTGCCGTGCGCACGGGCGAGGTCGTCTGGATCGTGGATCCGCTCGATGGTACCACGAACTTCCTGCACGGCTACCCGCAGTATGCCGTCTCCATCGGCGCACTCGTCAGAGGGACGCCGCAGGTGGGCGTAGTCCACGATGTGCGACGCGATGTTGTCTCGTGGGGCGCGAGCGGGCTCGGCAGCTGGCAGGACGAGCGGCGCCTCCAGGTGTCGGCGCTCGCCGAGCCACGGCACGCGCTCGTCGGTACGGGCTTCCCGTTTAAGGATCTGTCCGTGCTACGCCGCTACCTCGATCAGTTTGCCGCCGTGATGGGCGGCGCCAGCGGCGTCCGGCGGGCGGGGGCCGCCGCGCTCGATCTCGTCGACGTCGCCGCCGGCCGCTTCGACGCCTTCTGGGAGCTATCGCTCGCGCCCTGGGACGTTGCCGCCGGAGTTGTACTCGTGCGCGAGGCGGGGGGCGTCGTGACCACGCTCGACGGATCGGACGACGTGCTGCAGCATGGCTCGATCGTCGCCGGCAATCCGACCCTGCACCGCTGGCTCTTGGACCTGCTCAAGGCAACCTGAGTGTGCCGACGGTAGCGTGCCTCCGGCGGCCGGGCGGGACGGCCCAGG
>WNFJ01105006.1_pt1 | contig 11968 bp, 11 predicted proteins | sample 5400461 | NCBI WGS metagenome assembly WNFJ01 (sample SAMN13153349, study PRJNA577476) | soil metagenome | isolation source: 115 cm saprolite on Douglas fir-dominated hillslope | place: USA:California | collected 2013-09-17
CCCACCGCCGCTGAGCGCCGCGCCGCCATCGTCGTGGAAGTTGCGGCTGCCGCCGGCACCATCAACGGAATGGTCGGCGGCCAGGTCGCGGACATCGAAGCCGAAGGCAAGCCCGTCGATCCTCAAATGCTGGAGTACATTCATCGTTCGAAAACCGCTGCGCTAATCCGTGCTTCCGTAACAGCGGGTGCCTTGTGCGCAGGCGCTAGCCCCGAAGATGTCGCGCGCCTCCAGCGATTCGGCGATACCATTGGCTGGGCTTTCCAGGTAACGGACGACATTCTTGACGTCGAGGAGTCTTCCGCTGCCCTCGGCAAGACCGCGGGAAAAGACATGGCGCAGCAAAAAGCAACCTATCCCGCAGTTTACGGGCTGGAACGCTCTCACCAAATTGCCAGTGACCTCGCAACCAAAGCCATTGCCGAACTCGCACCTTACGCCGATCGTGCCGCGCGCCTCCGCGAGATAGCGGAATTCCTCGTGCTCCGCCGTGCTTGATTTTCAAGTGTGTTATGAAACCTAAGGCAGACCACAAACGCCTCGATCTTCTTCTCGTCGAGCGCGGCTGCGCGGAATCTTCTCAGAAAGCCACAGCGATGATTCTCGCTGGGGAAGTTCAGGTGGACGGGCAGCGCGCGGGAAAAGCAGGTATGCCCGTGGCAGAGGACGCTCGCATCGAAGTCACAAGCCGGGTGCAGAAATTTGTCAGCCGCGGCGGAACAAAACTGGAAGGCGCGCTCGAAGACTTTGGGATTGACCCGGCGGGGCGCATTTGCCTGGATATCGGCTCCTCGCACGGTGGCTTCACCGATTGCCTGCTCCAGCACGGCGCTGCGCGCGTCTACGCCACTGACGTAAACGTGGAGCAGCTCGACTGGAAGTTGCGGAAGAATCCTCGGGTTATTCCCGTTCAGCGGAATGCCCGCGAACTGAAGGTTGCAGACATTCCCGAGAGCGCCGACGTTGTTGTGATCGACGTTTCTTTCATCTCGGTGCGCAAAGTGATTGCTCCAGCGGTCGTGTTGGCAAAATCCGATGCCGACCTTCTCATCCTCATCAAGCCGCAATTCGAATTACACCGCGAAGACATTGGTCCCGGCGGAATCGTGAAAGACCAGAGACTCCACGACCAGGCAATCCAGGCTGTGCGTGAATACATTGAATCCGTTGGCCTCGATTGCCTCGGTGTCCGTCCGAGCCGCCTCTTGGGGGCCGAAGGCAATCAAGAGTATTTTCTCCACGCGCGCAAAAAGACCCTGGAGTAGAATCGCAGATGCACATGCACCCCGGAAAATCCTTTCAATCCGTAGGCATCATCTCCCGCCCGCGCCGTTCGAACCTCGCCGTGGTTGTTCCGCCATTGCTGAAATGGCTTGCGGCGCGTGGCATTAAAACCCTCATTGACGAAGAGACTGCCAGTTCCCTGCCGGACGGTTCGAAAGGCCAGACTCGGCAGCGCGTAGCGGATGCATCGCAACTTCTGCTTGTGCTTGGAGGCGACGGCACCATGCTTGCCGCCGCGCGTCTGGCGGCGCCGCGGGGAATTCCGATTTTGCCCATCAATATGGGCAGCCTGGGCTTCCTTACCAGCTTCACTCTGGAAGAGCTCCACCCGGCTCTCGATGACACGTTGGAAGGCCGATATTCGCTCAGTGAACGCGTCATGATTAACGTCGAACTCGAGCGCGCCGGCAAAGTCATTGACAATCAGCGCGTGCTCAATGAAGTAGTGATTAATAAAGGCGCGCTCGCCAGAATGATTGAGCTTGAGCTCGCCATTGATGCCGATTTTGTCTGCCGCTATCGAGCCGACGGCCTGATCGTGGCCAGCCCCACGGGCTCTACCGCGTACTCCCTCTCTGCCGGAGGGCCCATTGTGCATCCCGCGGTGGAATCCTTCGTGATCACTCCCATCTGCCCTCACACGCTGAGTGACCGCCCGCTGGTCATCCGCGACTCGTCTTCGATTGAAATGAAACTCTCTGGGAACACGGAGTCCGTTTTTCTGACGCTCGACGGACAGCGAGGAATTCCGCTGCAGCCGACGGACCATGTTCGCGTCTCGCGTGCGAAGGAATTGCTGAAGCTCATCCAGCCGCCCAGGAAATCGTATTTCGAGATCTTGCGCAACAAACTGAAATGGGGCGAAGCGTAGCCCTTTGGCCGTCGCGGTTGCTGGTCGAAACTGGATCAGAAATAGTCTAAATTACCCTGAATAGAATCAGTCTAGTTTAGTAAATGGAACTAGTCTAATTTAGACTAGTTAGGACTAGTCTAAATTAGACTAGAACGTCGGTGCGCGTCAAATCGTCGTCAGTTTCGCGCCGGCGAATCAGCCTAAAGCGATTCCCTTCCACCAAGACCTCAGCAGGGCGTCGTCGCGCGTTGTAGTTGGACGCCTGCGACATGCCATACGCCCCGGCCACCCAAATTGCCAGCAAGTCGCCTGCCTTCACTTCTCCAAGCGGCCAGTCACGCAAAAAACAATCGCCAGTCTCGCAAACGGGCCCGACAATGTCAGCCCGTAGCCGACGGGCGTCACCTTCCTTCCGCTCTCTTGTTACCTTCGTAATGGGATGGATCGCACTGTAGAGCACTGGCCGCAGTAGATCATTCATTGCCGCGTCTACGACCACAAACCTCTTGCCTCCATTCTTTTTCGTGTAGACGACGCGCGTCAGGAGAACACCCGCGGGAGCGATGATAGAACGCCCGGGCTCGAGTAAGAGGTGTACGCCAAGCTTGCGCACCATTCGCGAAACCAGTCGCGCGTATTCCGTTCGTGTCGGCGGCCTCTCATTCGAATACCGCACTCCAAGGCCGCCTCCAACATCCAGGTACCGCAAATCGATTTGCGCACGCCGCAACTCGCCGATAAATCCAGCTAGCCGCCGAAGAGCGCGGCGAAACGGACTCAAGGTTGTGATCTGCGACCCGATATGCGCGCTGATTCCCCGCCAGCAGATCCACTTCGAGTCGCGATGCAACAGGTAAAGCCGTTTCGCTTCATCCCAGTCCAAACCAAACTTGTGTTCATGGCGACCGGTGGCAATGTGCGGATGGCCGCCAGCCTGCACGTCGGGATTCACGCGAATCGCCACTGCCGGCGGACTACCTCCCCGACCGCCTAGTCGCGCCGCCTCTTCCACCAGAATGTCGAGCTCTGCTTCGGATTCGACGTTGAACAGTAGAATGCCCGAGCGGACGTCTCGCCCACGGACTCGATAGTTCAGGGCTTCTCGAATTTCATGCCGGTCCTTCCCGACTCCGGAGAAAACGATGCGGTCGCCACGCACACCGATGCGCTGCAAGTGATGGAGTTCGCCGCCGGAGACGATGTCGAAGCCACTCCCCAGCCTGGCAAGGTGATTCAGGATGGAAAGGTTTCCGTTGGACTTCACTGCAAAACACAGGGTGTGGGCCAGCGCACCAAGCCCTTTGTGAAGCTCTTTATAGGCCTCATCGATTGCAGCACGGCTGTACAGGTAGGTGGGAGTGCCAACCTTTTCCGAAACAGAAGTCAGCGGCGCCCCTTCGCAAACCACTTCTTGGCCGGTTGCACTCCACACACCGCTCTTTTCCCATGCGAAATGCGGAGTGAAAGAAACAGGATCCACATATTTTAGCTTGCGCGAAGAAGCACCCATCGAGTGGCTCATCGGACCTTTGCTACTACCAAGGTTCGATCATCAGAAAGGGGCGCACCCTGTGTGAACCAATCCACTTCACGCAGAATCAAGTCGGCAATCTCCGTCGCAGACGATTCGTGGTGCTTCTCAATCAACTCCATAAGACGCGTGGTGCCGAAGAACTGGCCTTCACTATTGGCAGTTTCGGCGATTCCGTCCGAATGAAATACCAGAATATTCCCAGTTTCCAGTGTCACTCCCCACTCGTCATAAGTCACTTCTTCGAAGATACCCAGCGGAAAGCCTGTCAATTCAATTTTGCCGCAACGCCCATCTTTGTAGAGCAGCGGCTGCGATTGCCCGGCGTTCGCCACTCGAAGCTTTTGGCGGCCCTTTTGCCACGTCGCAAAGCACGCAGTCATAAATCGCCCTTCGATGCGCCGCTCGCCCACCAATTGGTTCATTTGTTTGAGCATTTCCGCGGGCTGCAGCTTCTGCGGAGCAAGACTCCTCATGATTCCGATGGCCACCGCGCCATAGAGAGCCGCGGCCGTTCCCTTGCCGCTCACATCTCCCAGCGCAATTCCCAGTTGCTGCGGGCCGTAGCGCAGAAACTCGTAGAGGTCGCCGCAGACTTCCCGGGCCGAAAGATAACGGGCCGCCATGTCCAGGCCATAGTCTTCGGTCGGCACCGGCCGCAGCAGCGCGCCTTGAATCCTTTTGGCGGCCTGCAAATCGCGCTCCAGCCGCGCCTCGTCGCGCGCCAGTTGCTCGTAGAGGCGGGCATTTTCCAGCGAAACAGCCAGGTTGGCCGCCAAGATCGAAAGCGTCTGGACATGATCTTCGGTGAAATAATTCGGTTGCGGGCTTTCCAAATCCAGCACGCCGATGACTTTCCCTTTGTGCATCATCGGAATTGCCAGTTCCGAGCGCGTCTCCGGGTTCACCATCAAGTATCGCGGATCGACGGTCACATCCGGGACGACAACCGGCTCCTTTAGCGTGGCTGCTGCGCCGACGATTCCTTCGCTTGCCGCTGCACGCAGTTTTCCTTGTACGCGACGGCCGTGTTTTACGTCCACCCGGTGGCGAAAAATCTTTTGTTCTCCGTCGTAAAGCATGATGCTCAGGATCTGGTAATCGATCACTCGCTTTGTCTGCTCCGCCGCGCGCCGCAGAAGCTCTTCAACCTCCAGGATTGCTCCGGTTTCGCGGGCGACTTCATTCAGCAGCAGGAGCGTGTCCGCTTGCGTCCGCACCTTTTGATACAACCGCGCGTTTTCAATCGCCACCGCCAGCCGGCTGGCCAAAAGCGTCAAAATGTTCTGTTGGTCGCGGGTAAAATAATCGACATGGCGGCTCTGAATGTCGAGTACGCCAACGCATTTTCCCTGAAGCATCAATGGCACGGCTAGCTCGGAGCGCACGCTATCGATGGCATTTATGTAGCGCGCGTCCTTTGAAGTATCGCTTACCCGGACGGAATGGCCGGTGGCCGCCGCGGTCCCGGTAATTCCCTGCCCGAGGGGAATCCGCAAATTGTCCGCCAACTCGCGGGAATAGCCGATGGAGAAGCGGTGACGGAGATAGCTGCCATCCCCTTCGAGCATTAGCACACCAAATATTTCATAGTCGATGTGCCGCTTGATCAAAGCCGCCGTTCGCGCCAGGACTTCATCCAGGTCCAGCGAGGCATTCACTTCCTCGCCGATTTCCGTCAACGTCGATAGGACTTCGGCGGAGATTTCCGTTCCACCGTTCGCTGCGGTTGCTGCCGTTTGTTCATCCGTTGGATTCATGTAGTCTGATGATTATAGCAGGCGGCGAAGGTTACGCCCCGCGAAGGCCGCGCATTGGCGAGCATTCTCATATTTTCAATCATGAACTTGATTCAAGCGCGCCTGCGAATCCCGCCTGGCAGTTTGGGATGGCTTTCCCGGCAAGAGCTCAATCTTCTGGTGGTTTTTTCTTCAAGCTAGGACCAAGCAACAAAACGCCAACGTACGGCAGGTTTCTGTAGCGCTCAGCGTAATCGAGCCCATAGCCGACCACAAATTCGTTAGGAATCGAGAATCCGATGTAGTCAGCATGCACCGCTGCGATTCTGCGTTCCGGCTTGTCCAGCAGAACGGCCACGCGCAGATGTTTGCGCTGCTGGAACAACCGCAACAAGTATTGCAGCGTCATTCCTGTATCCAGAATGTCTTCGACAACGATGACCGTTTTCCCCTCGATGCTGGAGTCCAGATCCCGCGTCAGGCGCACTTGCCCCGATGAGTGCGTCTTCTCTCCGTAGCTCGACACCGCGATGAAGTCAAAAGAAACCTCCCCGGGAATGCTCCTTGCAAGATCGGTAAGAAAAAACACGCCACCCTTCAACACGCTAACGAGATGGAGTTGTTCCCCGGGAAAGTCATTTCTGATTTGCTTTGCTAGCGCCTGGATGCGCTTCTGAATCCTCCCACCAGTAATTAGAACTCTGACGCTCTCGCGTGGCTTTTTTGCACTCTGCATCCCGGTTTTCTTCAGTTTGGGCATCAAGTTCCTCGAACGCGGCCTCGCGACTCTAACGCACGCTCGTGCTCAGGGCAAGACACACTTCTTACTCAACATACTCCGCTATTCAACTTGGGCTCGCCATGATGACCGCCAAACGCCTTGAGGCTACTCGGCTCGGCTATACTCTTCCTCCGGAGGAGCCTCCTTGCTGGAAGTCGCCAAAAGCACCCTGCTGATCTTCAGCGCACTGTTTCCCATCGTGAATCCCCTCGGCGGCAGCCCTATCTTTCTCGCCCTGACGCGCGAGTATCCCAACTCCGCGCGCAGAATCCTTGCACGCCAGGTAGCAATGAACAGTCTCGTGCTTCTGATTGCTTCCTTTCTGATCGGTTCGCATATTCTGGATTTCTTTGGTATTTCCATTCCCGTCGTGCAAGTCGGTGGCGGCCTCATCGTCATTTCCAATGGCTGGGCTATGCTGAAGAGCAAGGAGGAAACCGACCGCAGCCCGGCCGTTCAGAAGAAAGTGAACATGCAGGACATTTCTCGCAGCGCTTTTTATCCGCTTACTTTGCCGCTGACCGTCGGCCCCGGCTCGATTTCCATGGCCATGATTTCCATGGCCATTACACTCGGCGCCAATGAACCGCGCCACCTCGGCCCGAATCTTCTTGGCATTCTCGCCGCAGTGATCGCCTCGGTGCTCGTGGCCGTGAGCATTTACCTTTGTTACGGCTTCGCCGACCGTCTCGCCGCGATCATCGGTGAAAGCGGGATGGGGATCATTCTGCGGCTTTCGTCTTTTCTGCTCGTCTGCATCGGCGTTCAAATTCTTTGGAATGGCGTAAAGGCCTTGCTTCGTTCCCTGCCAGCCGTGGGAGGCTAGCTAAATCCCTCGCCGCGGCGCCCGAAGTTGACGGCCTCCGCCGAGATTGTTTTGAGGTTGTTCCTAAATGTCCACGACGTTTTTAGGATGAAGCGGGATTGTTTTTGGAGGGTGCTGCGAACCGGGTGAGAATGGTCACCGTACAGCAAAGAGAAGGCGTCCGGGACCTTACTGGCCCGCCCGGACGCTGACGCCTCTGCCGCTGGCTACCAAATTGCCGTGCCGACCGCGTGGCCTACTGCCTTTGTGTCCTTCACCGGATGCCGCGCCGGCTGAGTGGCGGTCTTCGCGGTAAACTTCACCGTCTTGGCCGCAGCACGGACGACGCCGGCATTCGCGGCTGCGGCGCTCGCCAGGACTAACAGAACAAACAACGCTGCTTTCCTCATTGTTGCCTCCTGTATATTAAGATTCACGATTGCAAATAAAGTTTGCATGGCCAATGCCGCAAGAGCGCGGCCCGCCGGCGGCCACACCGATTTTCGCGACGCCGTCGTCGTTTGGTAAAAGACGGTAATCGCCCTCCGGATTCGCGATTTTTCAATAACTTGGCGGATTTCTTCGAAGTAAAACGCGGTAGGAAGTGGAGCCGAGAGTGGGAGTTGAACCCACGACCTGCCGATTACGAATCGGCTGCTCTACCACTGAGCTACCTCGGCTCTGACTTACTTTTCAATAACTTACGAGGTGGGCGCTTGCCATTCTTTGCCCATTCTTTGCCCACAGCTCGCGAAAATGCTTTCATGGCCGCTTTCATCTTTTGTGATTCTATCACAATGTAATGCGTCTGCGTCGTCTCGACGCTTGCGTGCCGGAGGATGTTCTGAATCACTTTGGGCGGAACGCCGAGCGTATAGAGATTGCTCGCCAGCCCCCTACGAAAGCCATGCCAGCCATGCCACTTCCCTTTCAGCTTTGGTGTTATGACGCGACGCGACAAGTTGTCCAGATGAAGGGGCGTGCCACGGCGCTCGCCGGCGAAAATATATCCGTGGCCGTTGTGTGAAGCGCAGTTCCGATGCTCCTCCAGAATGCTACGAAGCAGCGGTATGACTGGCACTGGATTTTGACCGCTTTCCTCCGTTTTTGTGGGGCCCACGTGCGTGCGCCACACGCTGCGCGATACGCGAAGCTGTTCGCCGTTGAAATCCTCCCATCGGAGCCCACGAATCTCTCCCGCCCGAAGTCCAGTAAACGCGGCCACCGCGACCACCGTTCGGGCGGGATCGGGCAGTACGCTCAGCATGTGTCGAACCTCATCGAGCGCGTAGGCGTACCGCTCCGGGTTTGTACGTCTTCCTTCCGCCTTCACACCCTGTACCGGATTCGCAGTCCTGATCACGTCGCGTTGCCGCGCAAACGTGAAGACGGCGCTCAGGCCGGTCTTGACCCGCAAAAGTGATTGGTGCGACAAGCCAGGTATCCCGTCGATCAGATCCTGCGCGTGCCGCGTCGTGAAATCCCGAAGCCGTACTCCGCCGACCCGGTCGCGCAGGTGGTTTTTATAAACGTCCTGGTAGAATTTTAGGGTGCTTGGCTTCTTCTTCTTCTCGATATGCGGAAGGAACTGCTTCTCGACAAACTCCGAAAACGTAACCGCGCTCTCGGGTTGAAGCTGTCCGGTGTTCTGCGGTGAGAGGATTTCTTCGGCGAGCGGCCACACATCACGCTTCGACCTATAGGCATCACTGTAGCGGGCCAGCCGCCTGCATACGCGACGGGGAAAAGTTTTCCCTTCTTTGATTTCGTTCTGATAGAACCTCAGATACCAACTACCGCCTCGTCGAAATATCTGCCCTCTCTGCATCCCCACCCTCGGTAAGCCAGTTTACTACAGCAGACCAATTAAAGCGGATGTAACGTCCTATGTGCAGGCACGGGATCGGATTCCGACAACGCGAGCGGGTCTTTTCGTAGACCCAGGAATCTGGCACCTTCAAGCGGGCCGCAACTTCCTGGGGAGTGAGAATATCTTCAGTTTTTAGGCTAACGTTGCTCCGCGGAGCGGCCTTCCAGAAAACGCTCCCTGCATTTCGGCTCTTTCGCGTGTGTCTTTGAGGGAGAAGATCTAACGGCATAGGTCCTCCAGCCAATGTGCACAACGCTCGCGCGGGGAGCCACCCCTTCAGTTTAGGATCGCCTGGCCGCTGCGCCGCTATGACGCTAGCCACAACGCCCTCTTGTGTCCAATACCTCCGCAACACCGACTGATAGCCCATGACTATGATTCGACACCAGAAGTGACACCCGTAGTGATGCAGCGTTACTGGAAACGCCGCCGAATATCGAAAAGGTATGCGGAGAATCGGCGGTTGGGTGAGAGTGGTGGGATACTCACCTGGCCGCTTTTGCTATCCTACCATGTTTTCAGCAACATGCATGAAAACCGTATGAACACTGGCGATTTCTACGACCTCGCCTGTTTCAACTCTTTCAATCCTTCCGCATAAATAGCGCCAATTTCGGCCCCAAGCAGACACCAAAGACACCAAACAAAACACCGGGAGCGCATCCCACACTTCCCACAAGCGGACTTATGGGGAGTAGGCGAAATTTCACTTGTCCGGTTAGCGCGTTAATCAGGAGTCGAGTCCATTTAAACGTAGCCTACAGATTAATCCAAAGCACGTAGCTTAAGCGGGTATGGGACGAAGTGCCTCGCGTCACTCGTTGCGCGTGTCCGAATTTGATTTTTCTTATGTTTGAACTGCGTGGCGGTGCGCACCGGCCTCAGGAGCACCCTCCGATGCCTGGTTTGCCATCCGAACCAGAAAGTAGGCTGCCGTAAGCCAAAGGAGTGCAGTGGTGAAGTACATGACCAGCGAAGCGTGCAGCGAAAATGCGTTCTTCGCGTTAGCGATGCCTGATGGAACGATGTCCTTGGTATTGTTGATGGCCGCGTGCATCAACATGGCAAGCAGCAGACTTCCATTTGTATGCGTATAGAGCCACGCGATCGCTACGGATAACGCAATTACTTCAAGCGCCCAGATCGGGAAAGACTGCCCGTACGTATCGGCTCCTAGAAGAAAGAACTGCGGCAGATGCCAGCAGGCCCAAATCAGACCTAGCAATACGCTCGCACCCGCGAATCCCATGCGCTCCGCAAGGCGAGGTAGTGCATATCCGCGCCATCCAATCTCTTCGCCCGACTGTACCGGCGTCGAGATGAGTATGGCTACCAGGATGACCACCGGACGCTCATGCCCGAACTGTGGCCATGAGCCGGTTGTCATGCGATGGGCAAGTGCGGCGGCGAGCTTTATGGCCGCCATATAACTGACGGCAAAAAGATACCATCGGGCACCTACCTGCCATTGGAAGATGCGTCCAACTAGCGCCCTGGCAGCCGCGGCACCATCGTTCTTAGCCGTGAGTGCGAGGGCGACCAGTGATGGAGCGAATACTCCGAGCAACCACAACAGGGCGCGTAGTGATGGGCGCGCGGGAGTGGACCAGGCCACGACCGGTATCCAGCATGTCCATGTTAGTGCGTATGTCAGAATGAAGAATTTGATGAGGGACGATGCGGGCTTTGCCTTCGGCGAATCAAGTGGCACGTTTAATTGGGACGTATCCGTCGTCATCCCCGGAACCTCCCTCGCCTGTTTATCCCCAATTGCCAACCTTTGTCTCGCGCATCGTACGCTTCCCCTGCCCCAGGCACAAGCGCTTCCGACGTGTCAGACATCGGTGAGTGTCAGAGGACGGGGAGTTTTGCCGTCGACGTCCGTGAAGCCATATTCCATCGCGAGGCCGCCGGCTACTAACACCTTTCCGGTATAGCGGAGCACATCAGGATCGGCCGCGAGAGCGGCCACGGCCCGTCCGATGAACTCCGGGGATTCGGAATTGGTCAGGTCGAGCCACTTTGCTGCTTCCATGACCTTCTCTGTCCGTACGAGTCCCGGGTAGAGTGAAACAACAGCGACGCCATACGGCTTCAGCTCGGTCGCCATGTCGGCCGTCATCTTATCCGTCGCCGCCTTCGACACGCCATAGGCGACATTGCCGATGTGCTTCTGTGCCGCCCAAAACGAGATGTTCACGATCAGTCCCCGCCGCCGGGCAATCATCGCCGGCGCGGCAAGCTGACTTGCCTGATAGTACGCACGAACGCCCGCGCTGAACATCGCGTCCCAACGCCAGAGTGGCTGTTCCCAGAATGGCTTGGGCCAGGTGAAAGCACCATCCTCGATCATGCGCTCGTAGCCACCCCACACGTTGTTCACCAAGATGTCAATCGCATCGGCCTCGCGGACGATCAGCTTGAACGCCGCTTCCACCTGAGTGTCGACTCGATGGTCGCAGCGGATGCTCGTGACCTGCCCATCGAGACGCTCGTGGTCCGGCGCTGAACGGCCTGTAACGAAGACGCGCGCGCCGTTTTGAGCGAGCGCGTGCCCGATGCCTCGGCCAACGCCTTTGGTGGCTCCGGTCACGACTGCGACTCTACCGTCTAGACTCATGTCCGTAATTCACGCATTGCAGCGGGCCAGCACAGTTGCAGGTTAGTCTGCCAGCTTTCCATAGAATTATTTCTTGGATTGGGGTGTTGTCGCACCCCACTTCTCCGGAGCAAGGTCGGCTATGGACTGTGAAAACACCCAGCGATGTCCGGCCAGATCCTCTGCGACGTACTGCCTCTCCCCAAACGGCATATTATTGGGCGGCTTCACGATTTGCGCACCGAATTGCTTCGCATGGTCGAAATGCCGATCGACATCCTCAACATGTACATGCACGTACTGATTGACTTCATTTGGATGCGGAGGATGATACTCGCCTCCCGCTGCTCCCATCATGATTGCGCCCTCACCGATCGAGAGCTGAGCGTGCATCACTGCGCCATCGAGTCGCGCCGCTCGCAAACGCTCGGTAAACCCGAACGCTCCATTGAGCCAAGAAATCGCCTTTGCCACGTCCTCGTAGATCAAGATGGGCACGACAGTCG
>WNFJ01192143.1_pt1 | contig 11966 bp, 14 predicted proteins | sample 5400461 | NCBI WGS metagenome assembly WNFJ01 (sample SAMN13153349, study PRJNA577476) | soil metagenome | isolation source: 115 cm saprolite on Douglas fir-dominated hillslope | place: USA:California | collected 2013-09-17
TTGAGTGTAAATGCGATCCTCAATCGACTGGCAAAAACATGAGCGGTCCGGCAAGGATTCTTCTGGACGGATTTGGATTGCTTAATTCGCCAAAGCATCTCTCAAACTCTGTGTGGGAATATCGACGTTGAAATATGCGGTTACTTCCCGGCCCTTATCGCTCATTTCTTTGCAAAGCATGATGTCATAGGTATGACCGTCCTTGTGGCTCAGGCTTTGCTTTGTCACCTGCATATTGCTGAACCGAAGAAAGGTATATTCCTCATTAACATTAATGACCACGAAAGCATCCTCTTCTGACTGGCCTCGTTTATTCTCCTGGATTGAATCCAGAAGGCCGCGTATTACCGCCTTGTGGAACTCTGCCTTCTCTTTGTTTCCGGATTCCGAGTTAGCTATGAAAGCGATGTAGTGCAGCTCGGCGTCGACAAAGACTTTTTCCAAAATTTGATTGACCTTTTTCAGTGCCTGGTCGAATGTTTTGCTGTTGAGGAGAGAGGACAGCAGCTTAATGTCGTCCGGGTCAGCCTGACACTCGTACTTGCTTGCAGCACAGTTGACCCGCAACGCCTTGAAATCAATTTTCGAATCGCCCGATTTGAGCTGCTGCAGCGCTTTTTCATAGCTAGCCGTTGCGGCCGGATTGTCCTTGCCATGAGCAAGAGTAGTACACAACAGCACGATCGCGAGCTTCCACAGCAGCCTTTGTGTCTTCACTTATGCCCCCTTCTCAGTCATCTCTCGAGTTTCACGTCAACAATTTACGCCGAACCGGGCGAGAGTTCCACGATTGTTCATGAAATCAGATTAGACTCATTGATCTGCGACGTCCATTCTCACGGCTCGTTTTGCCGAACGATCTCAGCCAAAGCTTCAGGTGGGTCTATGAGGAAAGCCTCTGCCCTATGCTTCTTCGAAACAGGTTCGTGACCGAGGGTAGAGTCCCCCGGATATCCCCAAGAGGCACGTTCCGCATCCTACGATCGGGCCTGTTTGCTTTGCCGTTCTCCAAAAACCTCCGTAAGAGGAGCTGCTATGGTCGGTTCCAGTTTCGCGTCCTTGTTGTTTGCGCTGAGTTTTTCCACAACCTCCACACTTCCTCCGATCACACCCTCAGAGATGCCTCTCTCGCAAACAACATCGGCCTCGAGTGCCGCCTCAGCAAAGGGCCAGCCTGCCGGAGAGAATTCAACTCCCGCGAGCCCGGCATCTTCAACAGGCCAGGGGTCTCCGGTGGCCCAGCAGGCCGACGCCCTGAAACGGCCTTTGCCGGAGAAAAAGAAGAAGCTCTCCAAGGAAAGCTCGGCGTACAAGGACTGGGCAGATAAAGAGGTGCGGTGGATCATCACAGACGAGGAGCGGGAAGCCTTCAAATTGCTGACTAACGATGAAGAGAGGGAGAAGTTCGTCGAGAGCTTCTGGATCCGGCGCGACCCCACGCCGGACACGGTCGAGAATGAATTTCGCGATCAGTACTACCAGCGTGTCCTGTATGCCAACGAGCGTTTCAGTGCAGGCATCCCGGGATCGATGACCGACCGAGGCCGGATCTACATCATTTATGGGCCACCCGACGAGATCGAATCGCACCCCTCTGGTGGAACCTACGATTACCCGTCCAGCCAAGGCGGAGGCTCAACGCAAACGTTCCCCCTCGAACTCTGGCGCTACCGCTATATTGCGAATGTCGGCCAGGATATCGTTATTGAGTTCGTGGACCCGTGCATGTGCGGCGACTATCACATGACGATGGATCCGAACGAGAAAGACGCGCTGGCGCACGTTCCATCAGGACAGCGGCGGCTGCAGAAGTTCCCAAAGGACAACGCGAAGGAATTCGACGATCTCGACCGCTTCGCCAAACTGAACCGCCCGCCGAAGTTCAAAGAGCTGCAGGAAATCGTCACGCACAAAATCAACTATCACACCATGCCGTTCGAGGTGTTGGCGGAGTACGTCAAAGCAACCAGCAACGTCACGCTAGTGCCGCTCACGCTCCAGATCCAGAATCAGGACATGACGTATAGGAGCGAGAACGGAGTCTCGCGTGGAGCAGTCAATATTTATGGACAGGTCACCACGATCGGCGGACGGATTGCCCAGACGTTCGAGGATACGGTGCAGATGGAAGTTCCTCAGAGTTATCTGCAGAACATGTTGGACAAAGCATCGGTTTATGGGAAATCGCTCCCGCTTGCGCCTGGGCGCTATCTGCTGGAGATTGTGGTGAAGGACCTGCACAGCGACCATGTCGGAACGTGGCGCCAAAGCCTGGAAGTGCCGGACTTCGATGGAGATCTCTCTGCATCGTCGTTGATTCTTGCGGACAAGATGGAACGAGTACCCGTCAAGGACATGGGGCGCGGTCCCTTTGTGATCGGGGACACACTGGTGCGGCCGCGAGTCCCAGGTATGACGTCCAAAACCGCGGTGTTCAAGCGCGGCGAAAAGCTCAACATTTGGATGCAGGTCTACAATCTGGCGGTGGACGAGAAGAACGGCAAGTCCGACGCGAGCGTGGAGTTCGACGTCGTCCAGGAAGGGACGAAAAAAACGGTCTTGCATGGGACGCAACCTTCGGACATGACGCGTTCAGCGACGGGGCAACTGACGCTCGAAAAGACATTCCCTGCCAACGGACTAGAGCCAGGCATCTACCGATTGAAAGTGCACGTGCGGGACCAGATTGCCAAACAGGGAGTCGAACCCGAAGCCATATTCACGATTGAGTAGCGAGTCTTCATTCATTGACCCTGCGTTAGCGTCTCGGTTGCCCAGAAACTGTTGTTTGCGGAACACTGGCAAGTGACGGAACCGTCCGGTGGAGAATCAATACATCCTTAGGCTGGCGCGCTAGGACAACTGGAGGATAGGATGAGAAATGCAGACGAAAAGCAAGAGAAACCAGTATCAAAAGGACCCGCCTTCCCAATCCGCATGCCGAGCAACTTGACTGTCAGTCTGATCTGCGAGAAGCTGTCGCGGTCTGAGGGTCACGGTCTGGGGATGGTTCGCAACCCCGGGAGGCCGACGTGGGGACGACAATCTCGTCGCTTATGGATGCAGCCGAACGGGGCGACCGTTCAGCTTCGGAAGCGTTGTTTGCGGCACTCTACTCCGAGTTGCATCGGCTGGCCAAGCATGAACTCGCGCGACACGGCGTCCCGATGAGTCTGGGCGCGACTACGCTTCTGCACGAAGCATACCTTGACATGGCTGCGCGCGACGGCCCGTCGTTTCCCGACCGTGCACGATTCATGGGGTATGCGGCGCGAGTAATGCGGGGGCTGATCATCGACCATGCGCGAGGCCGGCATGCCCAGAAGCGCGGCGGCCTATTCGAAATCACCTCGCTCGATACCGAAGCGATGGAGAATGCCGCTGACCATCGGGAACTCGCGCAAATCAGCGAGGCGCTGGACGAACTTGGCAAACTGGAGCCGTCTCTTGCCGAGGTCGTGGACCTGAAGTTCTTCTGCGGCTTTTCGTTCGCGGAGATCGCCGGCATGCGGGGACTCTCGGAACGCACCGTCCAGAGGAAATGGGAGAAGGCGCGCATCTACCTTCACCGCAAAATTAGTGCGGATTTGGCGTTTTGAGAAATCCATGTCTACACTTGGCCCCGATCAGTGGCAAGTCCTGAGCCCATATTTGGATGAGGCGCTCGCTTTGTCCGAAGACGAGCGTACGGTATGGCTGTCCTCTCTCGCTGGGCAAAATCCCGGAGTGGCGGCGCATTTGGTGGCACTTCTCGACGAACACCGTGTGCTGGCGCAAGAAGGTTTTCTGGAGGAGGGCCGCTTCGGGTTGCCGAACACTTCGGGAATGGCGGGCCAGACACTTGGCCCGTACACGCTGCTTTCGCAGATTGGCCAGGGCGGAATGGGAAGCGTGTGGTTGGCCGAACGCAGCGACGGGCGTTTCGAGCGGCGAGTGGCGGCGAAGGTCCTCAACCTCGCGCTGATGGGGAAAGCCGGCGAGGAACGTTTTAAGCGCGAAGGGAGCATCGTCGGGCGCCTTGCCCATGAGCACATCGCTGAGCTGGTGGATGCCGGTGTCTCCGCGGCCGGGCAACCGTATCTCGTCCTCGAATATGTCGAAGGCGACCACATTGACCGGTATTGTGACCAGCGCACGCTCGACGTGGAAGCGCGAGTCCGCCTCTTCCTCGACATGCTGGGAGCCGTTGCGCATGCCCATGCGAACCTGATCGTGCACCGCGACCTCAAGCCGTCGAACGTTCTGGTACGAAACGACGGCCAGGTAAAGCTGCTCGATTTCGGCATCGCCAAGCTGCTCGAGGGCGAAGGGCAGGAGGGAGCGGCGACGCTGCTTACAGTCGAAGGCGGACGGGCCATGACGCCCGAATACGCGGCTCCAGAGCAAGTGACGGGGGCGGCGGTGACGACGGCGACCGATGTCTATGCCCTGGGTGTGCTGCTGTACGTGGTGCTGACGGGACAGCATCCCGCCGGAAGAGGGCTGCGCTCCACCGCGGACCTGGTCAAGGCCATCGTCGATACCGAGCCGACGCGACCGTCGGACGTCGTGGCCGCGACGAAGGAGAACGCCGAGGAAAGCACGACGAACGCCGCTCGACGTACAACGACTCCCGAAAAGCTCAGCCGGTTGCTGCGCGGAGACCTGGATACGATCGTGGCCAAAGCGCTGAAGAAGAATCCGCAGGAGCGTTATGTGTCGGTCACGGCGCTCGCCGACGATTTGCGCCGGTACCTAGGGCACGAACCGATCAGCGCACGTCCGGACACCTTTGCGTATCGGTCCGCGAAGTTCATGCGCAGGAATCGTACGGTCGTAGCTCTTGCCGCTCTGACCACCGTGGCCATCGTCGCGGGAATTGTAGGCACATTGATGCAAGCTCGCACGGCGCGGATACAGCGTGACTTCGCATTCCGCCAGCTTTCCCGCGCGGAAGCGATCAATGACCTCGACAATTTCTTGCTGACCGATGCCGCGCCCTCAGGCAAGCCATTCACGGTCGACGAATTGCTCGGTCGCGCCGAGCACCTGGTCCAGCGCCAGCACGATCTGAGCGACGTCAATCACATCCAACTCCTCATTTCGATTGGCCAAAAATTCATGGGACGAGAGCAGGACGCCAGCGCCCGCCGAGTCCTCGAAGAGGCTTACCAGCTCTCGCGGCGGGTCACTGAGCCGTCCACCCGCGCCCAGGCCTCATGTGCCCTGGGCTACGCGATTTCCAATGCTGATCCCAAGCGCGCGGAAGCGTTCATCCAGGAGGGCTTGCGCGGCCTTCCGGACGAACCGCAGTTTGTCCTTGATCGGATCTTCTGTTTTGCACGTGGCAGCGACGTCGCCCGCGACGCCGGACGATCCTCGGAAGCGGTCACGCGAGCTTGGGCGGCGCAACAGCTGGTCGAAAAGTCGCCGCTTCGGTCGGACGCGCTGGAGTCGCACACCCTTATGGACCTGGCGGAATCGTATCGCGTTGCCGGGCAGCTGCGGGAGGCAAGCGCGACGTTCGAACGGGCGTCGATCCAACTGGCCGCGCTCGGGCGCGACGATACCGAGCAGGCCGGAACGCTCTTCAATAATTGGGCTTTGACCCTGTACCAGTCCGGACGAATGCTGGAGGCAGAAAGAATTTACCGTCGTGCGATCGACATCAGCCGTGCAGACAATTCAGTCGAGCGTGTCCAGCCTAGGGAGCTAAACAACTACGCTGCGGTCCTGCGCGAGCTGTCGCGTCTGCCAGAAGCCGCCGATTTCGCGGAGCGAGCGTATGCGAAAGCCGAGGAGGCAGGAGACACGGTATCGAGCAATCAATGCCTGTTGCTGCGAGCGAGGATCTACCGCGATCAACGCGATCTTGCGCGTTCCGATGCCATGCTGGCGCAAGTCGAACCGAGACTGCGACGCGCTCTTCCCGTGGGACACTATGCGTTCGCGTCTCTCGCTTCGGACCAGTCTCTCAACGCCCTGGCCAAGGGTGATGTTCCGGGCGCCGTGCGCCTGGCAGATCAGGCGGTGGCGATCGCCGAGGCCTCCATCAAAGCCGGCGGCGAAGGTGCGGTTTTGCTCCGAATGCTGCTGACCCGCCGATCCACCATCGAGCTCGCAGCCGATCGTCCCGACGATGCGGCCGCAGACGCTGCGCGTGCCCTGAGCCTACTGCAGGCAGCTGCAGAGCCGGGGACATTCTCGAGCACCATGGGGCGCGCCTATCTCGCGCTGGCGAGCGCTCTCGACGCCCGAGGTAAGCATGACGAAGCGCGCTCTGCGGCTCGCTCAGCTGTGGAACAGCTCCAAAACGCGCTCGGACCTGATCATCCCGAAACCCATAGCGCCCAGCAACTCGCCGGTGTCAATCCGTCCAGCTAACAACCGCCTGCCCCTTTCGTTTTCCGGAGTCTCTGTCTGTCGTCTTTTCCCTTCCGTTTCCGATATCTCAAGTAGAGCCCAGTAATTCCGGTCTCTGACGCGGAATCTGGGGGGCGTAGCGGAAGTTTGGGGCTTCCGCTACACCGGCTTCCCCGCTCCATAAAACACGAGAAGAAGGAAAAGGAGAACTTATGAACCGCACCGTCGTTTTGTTGACGTTTTTTCTTTTGCTGATTTGCTGCGCGCTCCCGACGTATGCAACGACCACGTGTTCGTACGATTTCACCACCGGTAGCGGCAACACTTTCCTGAGCTATTGCGTCACGGTGAACGGCAATATTCTGGACATCCAGACGCCGTTCGGACAGAACATGATGGGTGGGAACGGTGAAGGATACGGCATTTGCGACCAAAATGCTCCCATGAATTACACCGATTACGGCGTCAGCGACACCGGTAACTGGCAAAATGCCGTCGTTCTGAGTCACAGCTCCACGACGGTCAAGATTGCCCGCACGACCCTCGACGGCCAGGACGCTAACTCAAACCATCACCAAGGTTCCGAAGACGTACTCAATCACGGTGGTGATGGCGCTTAAGAATAACCAGACCGTCAACGACGTGGCGTATCTCGTGCGCTTCGCCGACGCAGAGCCCGCTTTCAACCAGCAGGCCAATGATTTTTTTGTGGGAGGCCTTAGTAGCGCATCCGCAAGGACATACCTGCCCGATCCCAATTACGGACTGCAGCTCGCAAACGTGGGCGTTCCCCAATTCAGTTACTGGCAAGGTTTCGCGCAATCTGTTAACACCGGACCTAATGCCTGTGCTTTCGCCTTCAATGAGGGTGGCGGTCAGGGCGGCGTCAATTTCCAAAGTGGTGGCATCGGATCGATAGAGATGGCTTATGTCGACACAATAGCTGCGGGTCAGACGAAAACCGTCACTTTGAGCTATCACGGTCTGTAGCGGCATTCCTCCGACTTTAGCAGGCCGCGTGCCCCGTCCAAGCTGCGCTTGCGCGGGGACCTTCCCTCGACCTCGTTTACCGCCAGTACCCCACCCTGAGTCTCGTGTCTCTTGCGGCGCTTGGAGCGGATCGCTGATACAGCTGCGAAAGGAAAAACATCATGAACACTTGTAAACACACCGTTCTGCTGTTAATCGCGCTCCTGGTGTTCTGCTCTTCCTTGAACGCGCAGTCGTCCGCGACAGTTCCGCGCCGCTTGTCGTCTTTTTCCTTCGCTTTTCGATTATTCAAGTAGAGCCCAGTGAAACCGGGCTCAGGCACGGAACCTCTAGGGCGTGGGAGCCACGCTCCGAGCGGAAAAAAGGAGATCACCAATGAAAACCTATGGATCAATCTTTGCTCTTACCTTTGCCCTAACCATCGCCACTGCCACCCAAGCGCGAGCTCAAGTAATTTTCGCAAACGGTCCCATTGGGATCGTTGCGTGGACTGAGGTGCCCAAGGATTGTACGATCTTCAAGGGCGCCGGACTCGCAGCCAACGTCGGCAATGGGGGCATCACCTTCAAGACCAGTTCGTACGGCACCATCACGCTGGCCTGCTACGTGACGGCGATGATGAGAGTCGACCCGAGTGTTGTGAACGCTTTCGGTTTGACGTTCACCAACATCAACGGGGTCGTAGGTGGGGTAGACCAGTGCTTGATTTCTTCTAGCGTTGGAGCCTATCCCTACGCCGGCGGATCCCCCACATTAATTGGCGCCTTCAGTACCGCCGGCCAGAATTTCACCACGCCTGAGACCGCCAACGCCCCTCTGTTCGCCTTTCTGAATGTCGACACCAACATGTATACGGTCAGCATTGCCCTGGTTCGCCAAACGGGAGTGGCATGTAATCCCGTGGTTGCCGCAACGTTCTTAGAAGAGGTGATCCAGTAAGTCTCTTGCCCGTTGGGCAGACGCCCCGCTTTTCACGGCCGGGTGCCCCGTCCAAGCTTCGCTTGGGCGGGGACTTCTTTCGACTTCTCGACTGACGCATCCTGATGCCGGGTCCTTTGCGCCGTCGGGTGGATCGCTCTTTGCAGTGTGCCGATGAACTCTAAGACGGAAGAAAGAAACAAGGAATGAAAACGGAAGAACTATGACCCGCACCAGCGTTCGTCTGTCTGTTTGCCTTTTGCTGATTTGCTGCTCGCTGCCTTTGATCGTGGAGCCCGAGGCTAGCGCCGATCGCGTCGTTCCTGCCCTGGTGAAGTTCACCGGCACATTGAACGACATCAACGGCCAACCGCTTACCGCCACTGTCGGAGTTACTTTCCTTCTTTATAAAAGAGCAAGTCGGCGGCGCCCCTCTATGGATGGAGACCCAGAACGTGCAGCCCGACAAGAGCGGGCACTACTCCATCCTGTTGGGATTGGCAACCAGCCACGGAATTCCCGCCGAAGCCTTCACGCCGGTGAAGCCCGCTGGCTCGGAGCGCAACCGAGCGGTCAGCGCATAAACGCTGGCAAACCGGGAAGTATTCGGTAGTTGTGAAAATATCGCCATGTCACCAGAGCAAACGCCTGGTTTCGCCTGTGATGCGACTAACGGCAATCCCTCCACCGGCTGCTCTGGGCCGGGAGTGTCGGCCAATGCCCGCTTTTGCCCGCTCATGCCCCTTGCGGAAGGAAGGGATTAGGTACACAATGTCCGCCTGTTTTGGTGCAAGAGTCCAACCAGACTACAACAATTTGCACATTGCTGCCCGGTACCCAAGAGGAGGAAATCATGTCGCGCCGATGTAACCCTCCCATGCTCATTACGCCTTGGCAGAAATCATTTTCCGCAGTTCTTGAATGGCAGTCTGAAGAGCGCGCTTTTTGCCCTCGTAATTCTCGTCCCCTTGCGACAAACGGGCCATCTCGCGCTGGAGTCTTTGAAGCCCTGATATGGCTTCGACTACGCAGGAGACGCGTGCGGCTGGAGCAACGTTGGGCATGAGATGCCTCACCAAGATCGAATATGAAAATTGTCTTTCGGGTGGAAAAGAGCTTAGCTCGTGGACAAGAGTGGAAGGAATGGCACTCAAGTGGTGGCGCGGAACCCAAGTAGCATTCTTCGTGTGCCGCTTTCCCGTGGGCATCGGTTTTGCTAGTCTCAAGCCCAACGGACTCGTTGCAAACGGAACAACTCGGGAACCGCATCTTGGGCGCGATGCGCATAATGCTGTGCAACTCGGTCGACGCAGGTCGCGGGCGAAGAGGTGCGATATTGGGAAAACGCCGAGAGCCGCGCGTGCAGGCAAGACTGCAAGTTCGAATTGCAGGGATCGATGACAGTGGACGTGCTCTCCTCCAGATGGTTCCGACGCGCAACATCAGTCGGCAAGGGGCCCTACTAGCAGGCATTCAAGGCAAGTTGAAGCCCGGGGAGATTGTCGCCATTACCTACAAGAACAGCAAAGCCCGGTTCCGGGTGACTTGGGTGGGCGAGGTCGGCACCGAGGGATCGGGTCAAATTGGTGTCCAGAGTCTGGAGCCAGGAAAGTGCAGTTGGGACACAACAACTCTGCCACCAATGACTGCCGATATGTACGTACCGCCGGGCCATCGGACCTGAGCTCCTGATTGACCCTCATTTATATCTCCGCACGGACCACCGGCAGAGGGGTATTGATTCTCCAGCTTGCGAGAGAAACGGTAGTTACCGCCCAGAAACTGGCCGGCAGGGTCAAGTTCCTGAGCTGGGTTGGGGAGCAGCATCGATTGTTGGCGCGGGTGAGCGTCAAAGACGTGGACGAGTTTCTTGCGATGAAAGGCGCGGCCGGATGGAATCGCAAGTCCGTTTCTGTGGCCGCGCAGGCGCTGCGGGCTTTCTTCCGGTATGCGCGAGACCCGCGGCTGGTGCGCTGCAGGCTTCGCCAAGGGCATCCAAGCACCAAGAATCTATCAATATGAGGACCTGCCCGAAGGTCCCACCGAGAAAGAGGTGCGACAGCTCGTGCAATCGGTGAAAGGCTCCGGTCAGGCAGCGCTGCGGACACCAGCCATATGCAGCTACAGATGGTATCTTGGACTCAATTAAGCTATTGCACATAAACATGCAATATGTCTAATATTGCACTGTAACGTGCAACCGTACTTTAGCGATGAAGACCAAGGCCAAAACTTATGCGGTGATCACATGCGACATCGTCGGGTCTCGGCATATTGAGGAGTTCCGCCGTAAACGGGACCAAAAGCTACACCACATCGCTAAACTGCATATGGCTAGGAAGTGGATTTTGTCCGACTATGCCGTCACAGCCTGGGATGAATTCGAGGGAATTTTGTCACGGCCGACAAACATACCGGCTGTGATTTTGGACCTTCGGAGGAACTTTCATCCCTTTGAGGTTTGGATTGGTATTGGAATCGGGCAGGTCAGCGAGCCGCACCGGAAGCCCGTCAATGTATTTGCCGGGGGTGAAGCGTTTGAGCGGGCTCGGGAGGCAATCAATCAGCTTAAGGCCAAACGGAGTAAGACCGGCATTCTGACGTCATTGGTCACCGGCAACGAAACCTTTGATTTGATCGCGAATACCGTTTACCACCTGCACGATACTCTGCTGCAAAGCATCTCTACTAAGCAGTGGCAGACGATCAACGTTCATATGGAGACGAACCGGCAGGATCTCACAGCGAGGAAGTTGCGGTTGAACGAATCGACCGTGTCGAGGAATTTGCGGCGTGGTTTCTGGTGGCAAATTCAGGAAACACGGCAAGCAATGGAGCGAGTGATTGAGGCCTATTTCCCGTGATGCACAGAAAGGTGCAAGGGGCGAGTATTGCACAATAATATGCAACCATTCATCAAATTGTTCCTTACGGTGTTGTTGGCACATCTTCTAGGCGATTTCCCGCTTCAATCGTCGAGTATGGTGCGAGGTAAGCAGCAGGGAATTCGAGCGTACCTTGCGCACGGGGCTATTCACCTTCTTATTCTCGTGTTGTGTGTGACGGCGTTTATTAGCCTTGAGTTGCTTACCTCATTTTGGTTTTGGATGGCGGTGTGCCTCTATATAGCCATACATCTGGGGATTGACCGCGCAAAGCAAGGACTGGTGAGTACTGCAAGACTGGCAGATTCCGCTACGGTTTTTCTTCTTGATCAAGTACTGCACGTCTGCACCATTATCGCGCTCGCATGGTTCCTGATACGGCCCACCTGGGCAACTTTGAGATCCCAGTTCAGTTGGTCTACAGCGACAGGAGATAAAGTTCTCGAAGCGGGAATTGTCTACGTGGCGGTTATTTTCGCGGGAGGATATCTCATCCGTTATTTGACTCGCAATCTTACGGCTGGAATCAAAAAGCCAGGCGAGACCGCAGAACAGGTTGAGAACGCCGGGATGTACATCGGCTGGTTGGAACGGTTTCTGGTGGTGACCGCGATTTTGGTTCAGTCTCCGTCAATGGTAGGACTGATTCTTACGGGAAAGTCGATCGCAAGATTTCCGGAGTTGAAAGAACGATTTGCGGAATATTTCCTCATCGGCACTCTCCTCAGTATTGGGCTGGCTGTTCTTGGCGGGCTGCTCCTTGCGAAGCTTTGGTACGGAACAATGTCTTTAAAGTGATCACGATCTTCTATACCATTCGCGTGTTGGGAA
>WNFJ01264321.1_pt1 | contig 11966 bp, 8 predicted proteins | sample 5400461 | NCBI WGS metagenome assembly WNFJ01 (sample SAMN13153349, study PRJNA577476) | soil metagenome | isolation source: 115 cm saprolite on Douglas fir-dominated hillslope | place: USA:California | collected 2013-09-17
GGGGCGGAACCTGGTGGACCCATCGGTACCCGGGCGTGCGCTCCGACAGTGACCTGTTCACCTACGGCTACCGGTTCAAGCCGTGGCGCGGCCCTTCGATCGCGGCGGGCGAGGAGATCCTCGCCTACCTCGACGAGGTCATCGACGAGTACGACCTCGGCCAGCACATCCGCTACCAGCACCGGGTCACCACGGCCAGCTGGTCCACCGGGGACCGCCGGTGGACCGTCGAGGTCACCCGGGGCGACACCGGACAGCGGCTGCGGTTCACCACCGGCTTCCTGTGGATGTGCCAGGGCTACTACAACCACGCCAAGCCCTACCGGCCCCGGTGGGAAGGCATGGACCGCTTCCAGGGCCTGGTCATACATCCCCAGCGGTGGCCCGAGGACCTCGACCTGGCGGGCAAGCGCGTCGTCGTGATCGGCTCCGGCGCCACGGCCGCGACGCTGATCCCCGCGATAGCCGGGGAGGCGGAGCACGTGACGATGCTGCAGCGCTCCCCAACCTACTTCTTCGCCCCGCCCACGACGCATGAGCTCGCCGTGATGCTGGACCCTCTGAACCTCCCCGATGAGTGGATGCACGAGATCATGCGCCGCCAGTACATGACGCAGTATCACTGGCTGGCCCGGACGTCGTTCGAAGCGCCCGACGAGCTGCACGCGTTCCTCATCGAGTCCATGCGCCCGCTGCTGCCCGAGGGCTTCGACATCGACAAGCACTTCACCCCCCGCTACCGCCCGTGGCAACAGCGCATCGCCGTCGTCCCGGACGGCGACCTGTTCGCGGCACTGCGCGAGGAGAAGGCCTCGATCGTCACCGACACCATCGAGACCTTCACCGAGCACGGGATAAAGGTCAGCTCCGGTGAGGAGATCCCGGCCGACATCGTCGTCACCGCCACCGGCTTCAACATGTCGGTCCTCGGTGACGTCGCGTTCACCGTCGACGGCGAGCCGGTCGACTTCACCGAACGCGTCACCTGGCGCGGCGTCATGATCAACGGCCTGCCGAACATGGCCTACGTCTTCGGCTACTTCCGGCACAGCTGGACCCTGCGCGTGGACCTGGTCAGCGACCTGGTGGGCCGCCTGCTGGCCAACATGCAGGACAAAGGCGCCACGATGGTCGTCCCCACGCTGCGACCGCAGGACGCGGACATGCAGCTGCGGCCGTGGTCCGATCCGGAGAACTTCAACCCCGGCTACGTCATGCGGTCGCAGCACATCCTGTTCAAGCAGGGCGATCGCGAGCCGTGGACCCACATGCTGGAGCACGAGCAGGAGCGCGAGATCTTGCCCGAGACGGACCTCGACGACGAGACGCTCGTCTACCGCTGAGTCCGGCAGGCCTACTCGGCCATAGCCTCCGGCTGCAGCGGGGTCACGGATACGCGGGTCCGGTAAATGTCTGCCGTCATAGATCTGGACAATGCCACGAAAGGTGCCATCGCCTGTTCAGGCATCACCATATGGGGTGGAGTTGAAGGCAAGCGGCTGCCGCGACATCGCCGACGCCTGCCTGGCCTGGCTGGCCACGCAGGCCTGTAGTCGGCCGCAGGTACCGAAGGAGGTGCGGGATGACCCAGCCAGACCCGAGTACAGATGGCTCACAGACCCAGGCAGGGAGTAACGGGCTGATTGCATTGCCGGTCAAGCTCCCGCACCACCCTGTGGTCCTGGAGGAACAGGCGCAGCGGGCCGCTGACATTCAGCTACGGATTGCTGACTGGATCACCGCTTTCGCGGGGTCGATGAACTTCGTCTACCTACATGTCGTGCTGTTCGCGGTCTGGATGCTGTTCTTCGAGTCCAAGCCGTGGCCAACGCTGACGCTGGTCGTGTCGCTGGAGGCGATCTTCCTGTCCACGTTCGTCATGATCGGCCAGAACCGGCAGGCGGCGTTCCAGCAGTCCAAAGCGGATCACGACTTCAACGAGCAGGAGCTGGAGCTCAAGACCAACACGGAGCTGACCCGCGAGATCCACCAGCTCACGACCGAACTGCACAGGCGGCTCATCGACCACCGCACCCCGCAGGAGAAGTGACGATGGCGGTGCTTAGATGCCCTCCCCGCGCCCTACAGGCTGGCAGCGGGACTCCTGCTCGGCATGCTGGGCCGACTCCGGCAGGCGATGCCGTCCGCGGCGTCGAAGAGGATTTGCTGGAGCGGGCGGGGCAGGTCGCCGTTCCACACCAGGGCTGCCGTCGCGGTCAGCGGATGGTCCTCGAGCCCGACCCGGGCCATGTCATGGGCGACCATCGGCCGGGGCAGCCGGATCAGCCCGGGGTAGCTTCCGGCGATGACACTGGGGCCGGTCAGCACCGCAGTGGGCCGGTCCGCGGTCGCGGCGAAGGCGAGGTCCATCGGCAGCGAATGCCGGAGCGGCGGATCGGTGAATTCAAAGCGCGGATCGACGGTCCGCAGGACCCGCGTCCAGGCATCGTAGGTCCCCGGCTCAGCGCGGCGCGGCCCGTGGATGACGTCCATGCGGATCAGTTCGTCGAGGCTGATCGTGCCGCTGCGCGCCGCGGCGTGTGGCGCGGGGATCCATGCGTCGGGTTCGAACTCGCCGAGGGTCATGGCATCGAGCGGGGAGGGCAGCGCCTCGAGGCTGGTCATCAGCCAGCCCAGGCCGGCGTCGGCCCGGTGCTGCCGGATCAGTGAGAACTCGGCGTCGAGGGGGGCTTCCATCCAGACGAGGTCCACGTCCGCGGCGGCCGCCGCCGGCCGCAGCGCGGAGGCGGCCTCGGTTGCGAGGGCATCCGGCAGCCGGGGCGGTACGACCACTCGCAGGCGCGACCGGCCCAGGCCCGCCGCCTGCCGGGTCCGGTGCACCTCGTGATCTACGAGCGACAGGACGGTGCGGGATGCATCGAGCAGCACGGCGCCGGCCTTGGTCAGTTGCAGGCCTTCCCGGCGACGCTGTAGCAACTGCGTGCCGACGATCTCTTCGAGTCGCCGGATCTGCTGGCTCAGGGTCGGCTGGGCGATGAACATCTGCTCCGCGGCGTGGGTGAAACTGCCCGCGTCGGCGAGCGCTACGAAGTAACGCAGATGCCGCAGCTCAATGGCCAGCGGGGCCCCTGACACCGCTTTCGGCAGTGCGACCGGCTCCGCCTGTGCTTGCTTCATGTCCCTCTATCTATGCAGCGACTGGTGATTTTGCTTCCTACACCTGAATCGTGCCTGGCGAGGTACCGGGATCGAATCCCGGGATTTCCTAGTCTTCGCATCGGGAACGGACGGTCGACGCCGAGTACTCAACCGAGCGGTTGTGCTCGCAGCACCATGCCGGGCGATGGGTTCGTGACGGCCGGCCAAACCGGCCGCACCCGCGGCCGAGGAGAAGCGGCACCGGCTGACCGCGCTCGAAGGCGTGGCCGCATTGTCCCTGGATGCGCTGTCGTCGGTGGCCTACGGTCCCGAGGCGGCTGCGCTCGCGGCTCGCCAACCGGGAGCCGGATCATGACGGCTGAGCCCGGATCGTGGTGGCTGGTCCTGCTAGGCGGCCTGGCCTCAGCGTTGGTTGCCTTTCCTTTTGACGTCGGCACCCGGCCGTAGCCTGAACCGAAGATAGGCGATAGCGCCGGGTGGTAGCGGGAGCCAGTAGTTCACGATCCGGTAGCCGAGCACGGCCAGCACCGCCGTGGCCCGCGGCGTGCCGAAGCCGACGGTGATGGCCACCAGCGTGACCTCGATGACGCCCAGCCCGCCGGGGGTCACCGGGATGGCGCTGGCGATGTTCGCCGCCGCGTAGGCGACGGCCAGTGGCCCGAAGCCAGGCTGATACCGCAGGGCAAGGAACACCAGATCGAACGAGAGCAGGTCAAAGAGCAGGTCACCCGCGGCGAACCCGAAGCTGGCCAGGAAGGCCGGTCCGGTCAGCGCGGACCGGGCCAGCGACGCGAGCCGGCGGCTGGTCTCGGCCGCCTTCTCCGGATCGATGCCCGGCCGGACGTGCCGCGCCACGCTCGCGGCCCACCGCCCGGCCTGCCCGGCGACGGCGGGATGGGCGCCCACCGTGAACACCGTGGCCAGCACCACCACGACCAGGAACACAGCGACGCCGGCGATGACGAGGTACTGGTGGGAGACGTGCCGCCCGGCCGTGGCCGCGAACCCGGTCCCGAACAATACGATCAGGGCGATCGCGGACGTCAGGCTGGTCAGGGCGATGGCTTCGCCGGTGGTCGCCGCGGCGATGCCCTCGGTCTCCAGCATGCTCGCGTTCACCAGCGTGCCGGTGGCCGAACCGAACGGGGTGAGGTGACTGACGAAGAAGGTGGTCAGGATGACGTCCGCGGCCAGCCGGAACCGCACCCGCGCCCCGAGGGCGGCCAGAACCTGCCGGTAGAGCTGGGCGTAACAGCCGAGCGACAGCGCCTGCGCCACGATCAGCCCGCCCAGTCGCGGCAACAGGCCGAACACGCCCGCGACCAGCGCCACGAACAGCACGCCGTGCGCGATCCAGCGCCCGGCCGGGCGCCGCCGACCCCGGTGCAGCGGCGGCGCCCGGTCAGCACGCGCTTCCGGCGGGGTCGTCATTGATCCGTGCTATAGCGAATGGAAGATTGCTCGTCACGCACCACGGGCCCCGGTTCGGCTGGTGGTTCGCTGTCGGGCGGTCGCGGCCACGCGGTGGCCTGCCATAGTTCCCGGGTGATGACCTGAAGGGCGCCCGCGACCGGGATGGAGAGCAGCGCGGCGACAAAGCTGCCGAAGAAGCCGCCGATCCAGTCGCCGATCGACGTCCCGACCAGGAGTGACAGCAGAACGAGGAACGGATTGACCTTGACCGTGCGGCTCATGACCACGGGGTTCAGCACGTGATTTTCGATCTGCTGGTAGGCGATGAACGCGGCCGCGGTGACGATGCCCGCGGTCAGCGAATGGCCTAGGGCGAACAGGACGGTGGGGATACCGGCCAGGGCGCCGCCGACCATGGGCAGAAAATCGACGAGGGCCACCCATAGCGCCCACAGCAGCGGAAACGGAACCCCGAGGACAGTAAGCGTGACGAAGACGACCACGCCAGCGATCAGCGACGTCAGGAGGTTGCCGAGCGCGTAACCGGTGGCCGACTGGCTGATCTCGCTTGCCACCCGCGTGTAGTAGGTTGCGCGCTCCGGCCGTATCAGCTCGAGCAGTCCCTGGCGCGTCTTGGGACCCTCGAGCAAGAAGAGCACGATCAAGACGAAGATGGTCCCGAGGGTCGCCAGCAGCGACGCCGCGCCCTTGCCGACGGTCAACGCCGGCTTGGCCAGGGTCGCCCCGAGGCTCTGCAGCTTGGGTGCGTTGCGAGTTACCCAGGCCTCCAGGTGGAAACGGTGGACCAGGTGACCGATCCAGCCGCGACCGTGCTCGGCGTTCTGCACGTAGGAGGGCAGCCGCTGCGAGAAATGGGTCAGCCCGTGCACCAGCGGGTAGCCGAACGCCGCCAGGAGGCCGGCGAAGACCAGCACCGTCCATATGGCCACGACGGCCACGGCCCAGCCGCGGCGTCGGATCCGCCACCGCTGCAGCGCCACCACCAGCGGATTCAGGATCAAGGCGATGAACCCGGCCACCATGAGCATCAGGAGGACATCACGTATCCGGTAGGCGAGTTTGCCTGCGAGGTAGGTGAGGGCCACGACGGCGACAGTCACGAGGATCGTGGCTAGCGGGACGCCACGCGCGGCCGCGGCGGCCCGGAGACGTCCGTGCCGGGCCGGCCCGGCGGTCGTAGTGTCGCGGGGCGTCTGGGCTGGTCGGCCTGGCCCGACGGGCTCGGCGGGCTCGGCGGGCTCGGCGCTCATGTTTTCTTCAGCCTCCTGTTGACGGGGCAGCCACGCGCATCCGCGATAATTGGCCCGCATCGGCGGGGCGCCCGCACCGGCCGCAGGCCGTTACGGGCGCCCATGCCTTCGGACCGGGACGCTCAGGCTGCCTTGTGCAGCGGCGACAGCGACTGGACGGGCCTGCCCACCTGACGGAGCTGGACGCCCGCCGTGATCTGCGAGAACCCGTAGATCATGCTGTACAGGCCGAACAGGAGCGCGAGGGTGACCGCGCCGACGCCGGGGCGGGAGAAGAGCACGACGCCGAAGGCGACGGACACCAGCCCGGCGACGATGAACATCGCGCGCGTGCCCGCGGTCTCCCCGGCCTGGAATCCGGCGAAGATCTCGGCGAAGCCGCCGACGAGCGCCCAGGCCGCCACGACGATGACCAGGACGAACGCGGTGGGCGCCGGCCAGACCAGGGCGATCACTCCGGCCGCCAGGTCGATCAGCCCGAGCAGCAGGTGACTGAGGACCGGCCCGGCGCTGCCGCTGCTGAAGGCCCGCGCGGCCTGCAGCCCGGCGTCCATGAACGCGTAGATCGCGAACAGGATGACCAGCGCGAGAATGGTCACGCCCGGCCAGGCGATAGCGATGATCCCGACGATGACGGCGAGAATGCCGAGCAGGATCAAAGAGGTCGATGTTGACTTGAACATGAAAGGCATTCCTTCCGCTTGCCTTAAGCGCACCACGTCATTTGGGAAGTCCGAGGCGCTGTTATGTCCAGGAGACGTGACGGCCGCCGGTGCTGGCCAACACCTTCTGCCTATGGCGCCATAGCCGTCGGCTGGGGCACGCCGAGCTGCCGTGTTCCAGTCAGTCTCGGGGCGCGCGGGGGGATCGGGATGGTGCGAGCAGGCCGAGGGCGCGGGCTCGCGCGACTGCCTCGTTGCGACCGTGCGCGCCGAGCTTGGCGAAGAGGTGGCGTACGTGCGTCCGGACTGTGTGCACCGACAGGGACAGCTCGCGGGCGATCTCCGGCGTGGACAAGTTGGTCGGCATATACCGCAGCACGCGGATCTCGCCCTGGCTGAGCGGCTCTGTTAGCCGGGGGGGCGACCCCCCAAGACCCCCCCGATCCTGGGGGGGCTGCCCGCCCCCCCAGACCCCCTTGGGCCTGGGCTGGTCCCGAGGAAGCAGGTCGAGGATCTCAGAGATCAGGGCCGCGTGCCTGGTGCTGTGCCGGGCGTAGCGCTCGAGCAGCGCCGGGACAGGGTGGATGAGGAACGCCGACAGCGTACCGTCAGGCTCGGCCAGATCGAGCGCGCGCTCCACCGCGCGCCCGGCGGCGGCCGGGTCGCCGAGCGCGTCCCGGGCGGTCGCCTCCAGCATGAAGGCCTCAGCCAGCCAGGTCGAACGAGTTACGGGAGCAGAACCGTCGAGGACCGGGGCGAGCGCGTTGATCGCCGCGCGCGGGTGGTCCTGGGCGAGCCGCAGCACTGCCGTAGCAATGCGTATCTGGCCGCGTTCGCGCTCTTGTTCGCCGAGCTCAGCGAGGGCACGCTCGGCGCGCTCCGTCTCGCCGAGGCGCACCATAGCTTGCAGCCGCAGTGCCAGCACCCGCCTGACGAGCAAGTGCGGTGCGGCGAGGAGCCCAGCCAGCCGCTCGGCAGCCCGGAAAGCGACCACCGCGTCGGCGTAATGGCCGCGCGCCAGCTCAAGCAGCCCGCGGCCGTAGCAGACCAACAGCCCCGCCGTTGGCTCGGCCTCCGGTCTGACGGTGCGCTCGGCGCGCTGGATCCAGGGCTCTGCCTCGTCTAGCCGCCCCCGCCACGCCAGCACGATTGCGAGTATCACGTACGCGATGCCGGCGGCCGGCTCGTCGGTCCAGCCGTGCCGCCGGGCCAGCTCGATCGCCTGCAAGCTGCGCTCCGCCGCCAGCGAATACGAGGACCGGAAACCCTCGATAGCCGCCTGGTGCGCCAGGCCGCTGAACTCAAGAAACGGCCGCCCGATCTGGAGCGCCAGCGCCCGGCCCTGCTCTAGGTGCCGCTGTGCCTCCTCGAACTGGGCCGTCCAGACCTCGGTGGTGCCGAGGCTGATCAGCGCCAGCGCGCGCAGCTCCTCGCCCAGGCCAGGCTCTGCCACTTCCCGGGCCGCGTCCGGCGCCTCGGCCATGGCCTGCAGGCGTTGCGCCTGGTCGGCCACTGCCGGCAGGTTCCCGCGCTGCCGGGCCACCAGCAGCCGGACAACCCCGAGCAGAACCTGCAGCTGGCCCCGGCGCCCGGCTGGCACCGACGCCGGTCCCCGCGCCGCCAGGCCCAGGTACCGCTCCGCCGCCTCCAGTGATCCCCGAGCCAGCTCGTCGGCCGCGGCGAACGCCGCGAGCTCAGCATTCGCCGCGCGGGCCTCGGCGGGGAACCCGGCGAGCATCGCATGCACGGTCGCGGCCTGCCCGCCCAGGTGCAGGCCGGGCCAGTGGTCGCCGAGCAGGCGAACGGCCAGTCCCCAGTCCTGCACCGCCTGGGCGTGCCGGATCGCCTCCATCGGGTATCCATGGTCGGCATACCACTGCGCGGCCGTTTGGTGCAGCGCGGCGATCTCACCCGATGCGGTCCGGCGCAGCTCCAGCTGCAGCAGGTCCGCGAACAGCCGGTGGTAGCGGAACCACGACCGCGCCACGTCCAGCGCCACCACGAACGCGTTCGCCTCCTCCAGCTCCTGCAAGACCCGCTCGCCGCCCTCGTCTCCGGTCAGCAGATCGGCGAGCTCGCCATTGACCCGTTCCAGGATCGAAGTTCGCAGCAGCAGCCGCCGCACCTCCCCGCCCTGCCGCTCCAGCACCTCGGCCAGCAGGTACTCGGCGACGGTCCGCTCGCTGCCAGAAAACTCAGCCGCGAACCGGACCGGGTCCGGGTGCCCCGCCAGCGACAGCGCCGCCAGCCGGTCCGCTCATACAACATCCCCAGCGCCGCCTCGGGCAGCTCCACTCCCGCCGCGGCGAACAGCTTCCGGGCCTCAGCCAGGCTGAACCGCAGGTGCGCCGCGCGGATCTCGGTGAGCTCTCCCTCCAACCGCAACCGGTGGAGCCCCAGCCTCAGATCATGCCGGGTCGCCAGCACGAACCGCAGCTCCGGCGGGCCGCGCATCAGCAGCAGCTCGAGCTGCCGCCGCGCTTCCGCCGACCCCAGCTCGTGCACGTCATCGAGCACCAGCCAGAGCCGGTCCTGTAGCGGCGCCAGGTCCTTGAGCAGCCGCTCCACCACCGCCCACCCGTCCAGGTCGGGCGCCGCCGTCAGCTCCCGGACCAGCCCCGACCCCGCAGAAGTCTGGCGCAGTGCGCCCAGCACCGACAGCCAGAACCGCTGCGGATCACGATCGTCACGCCCGACCGATACCCACCCGGTGCTGTCTATCAGGCCCGCCTCGCCGATCCACGACCGCAGCAGTACCGACTTCCCGCTGCCCGGCGGCGCCGAGATCACGGTCACCCGGGCCGACGCCCCGAGCCGCCCCGTCAGCCCCGGGCGGGAAACGACTCCTCCCGCGCCAGGATGAGCGACCCGGCCGGCCACGGCGTCCGATCCTTCGGCGGGCCCCATGACCCAGATCTTCGGCGGGCCCCATGACCCAGATCCTCGCACGACATCAGCCCAGAAAAACTCTCACGGCGGATGGGGAGACGGTGCGAGCAGGCCGAGGGCGCGGGCCCGCGCAACGGCCTCCGTGCGACCGTGCGCGCCCAGCTTGCCGCACACGTGACGGATGTGCGTGCGGACGGTGTTGACCGACACCGAGAGCTCGCGGGCGATCTCCGGAGCCGACAAGTTGGTCGGCAGATAACGCAGCACCCGGGTCTCGCCCTGGCTCAGCGGCTCTGTTGGCCGGGGGGAGCGATCCCCCCCAGACCCCCCCTGCTTATGGGGGGGCTGCCCGCCCCCCCATACCCCCCTGGGCCTCTCTGGAAGAAGGCTGAGGATCTCGGCGACCAGGGCCGCGTGCTTGGCGCAGTCCCGGGCATGGCGCTCGAGCAGCGCCGGGACAGGGTAGGTGAGGAACGGGAAGAGCACGAGGTCGGGCTCGGCCAGGTCCAGCGCGCGCTCTACCGCGCGCCCGGCGGCGGCGGGGTCGCCGAGCTCGTCGCGCGCGATCGCCTCGAGCAGGGCCGCCGCCACCACCCATACCGGATGGACTCGGACGGAACCGTCCAGGACGGGCACCAGCGCGGCCGTCGCCCCCAGCGGGTCGTGCTGGACCAGCCGTAGCAGCGCGATGGCGTTGCGCATCTCGCCACCCTCGCGCTCACGAGGGTCCAGTTCGGCCAGGGAGCGTTCGACCCGGCCCGTTTCGCCGAGCAGCGCGAGGGCCTGCATCATGTGCGCCCGCATCGGCGTGGCGAGGGTATGCGGTGTAACCAGCGTCTCGGCCAGCTGTCGGGCGGTGCGGAAGGCGGCGATCGCGTCGGCGTGACGCCCGCGTGCCATTTCGAGGCCCCCGCGAGCGTAGTGGAGATGCATCCCGACCGCCGGTTCGACGTCAGGTCGTAGGGTGCGCGCAGCGTGCCCGAGCCACCGCTCACCCTCCGCCAGCCGCCCCTGGGAGACCATCGCTCCGCCGAGCACCGTGTAGGCCACGGCGACGAAAGGCTCGTCGCTCCAGCCGTGCTGTCGGGCCAGGTCGATCGCCTGCTCGCTTCGCTGCGCTCCGCGCTGATAGGACCGGAGGGCGGCGAGTTCCGCCCCATGCGCAAGGGCGGTGAGCTCGAGATACGGCCGCCTGATCCGGCGCGCCAGAGCCACGCCTTGCTCAAGGTGCTGGCTTGCGTCCCTGAAACGGAACGCCCAGACTTCGGCGATGCCGAGGCTGATCAGCGTCAGCGCTCGCAGGTCTTCCCCCAGACTGAGATGCGGTTCGTCCGGCGTGTCGACGGCGGCGAGCAACCCATCCGCCGCCTCAGACACCGCCGGCAGGTCCCCCCGCTGCCGGGCCAGGTACAGCCGCAGGACCGTGAGCATGACCGCGAGGCGTCCGCGCCGGACCGCGGGTACCGACGCGAACCGCTGGATGGCCAGCGCAAGCTGCCGTTCCGCCTCCTCCAGCGATCCCCGGGCCAGTTCGGCCGCCGCGGTCAGCGCGGTGAGCTCCGCGTCGGCCGCGGCGACGCCGGCCGGGAATGCGGTGAGGAGCTCCCGCGCGGTGGCGGCCTGCCCACCAAGATCAAGATCGACCCAGTGGTCCGACAGCAGGTGTGCGGCCAGGCTCCAGTCCTGCGCCGCCTGGGCGTGACGGACAGCCTCTGCGGAGTATCCGTGCCCGGCGTACCACCTGGCCGCAGCCGAGTGCAACGCGGGCAATTCGCCCGGCTCGGTATGCCGCAGCTCCAGCTGGAGCAGGTCGGCGAACAGCTGATGGTAACGGAACCAGGACCGGCGTCCGTCCAGCGAAACGACGAACGCCCCGGCCTCCTCCAGGTCCTGCAAGATCCGCTCTCCGTCCGAACCCCCAGTGAGCAAGTCGGCTAGTTCCCCGCTGACCCGCTCCAGCACCGAGGTCCGCAACAGCAGCCGCCGCACCTCCTCGCTCTGCCGCTCCAGCACCTCAGCCAGCAGGTACTCGGCCACCGTGCGTTCGCTGCCGGAGAACTCGGCCGCGAACCGCTCCGGGTCCGGGTGCCCGGCCAGTGACAAGGCAGCCAGCCGCAGCCCGGCCGCCCAGCCCTCGGTTCGCGCATGCAGCAACGTGAGGGCAGACTCAGGCAGCTCCACCCCGGCCGCGCCGAACAGCGCCCGAGCCTCATCGAGGGTGAACCTGAGGTTCGCCGCGCGGATCTCGGTCACCTCGCCTTCCAGCCGCAGGCGGTGCAGCCCGAGCCGCACGTCATGGCGGGTGGCGAGCACGCACCGCAGCTTCGGCGGGGCGCGCATCAGCAGCAGCTCAAGCTGGCGCTGCACCTCGGCCGAGCGCAGCTCGTGCACATCGTCGATCACCAGCCAGGCCTGATCGTGCAGCGACTCCAGGTCCTTCAGCAATCGCTCGACGGCCGCCCAGCCATCCAGGTCAGGCGCCGCGGTCAAAGGCCGCACCACGGTAGAACCGGCCGCGGTCTGCCGGAGCGCACTGAGCACCGAGACCCAGAACCGCTGCGGATTGCGCTCTTCCCTCTGCACCGACACCCATGCAGTGCTCTCGGCCAGG
>WNFJ01518103.1_pt4 | contig 11966 bp, 8 predicted proteins | sample 5400461 | NCBI WGS metagenome assembly WNFJ01 (sample SAMN13153349, study PRJNA577476) | soil metagenome | isolation source: 115 cm saprolite on Douglas fir-dominated hillslope | place: USA:California | collected 2013-09-17
CCGCCGCTATCCCCAGGCCAGGTATCTGGACAAGATCAGCTGGGACCCGACCACGGCGAAGTTTTGGGACGACTTCAACCGTGATCCCAAGCTGCTTCCCGAGAACCGGCGTTTCGGCCGGACCGATTTTCGCTTGAACGGCGAAGAGCTGGCCAGGTTCAAGCAGAACGGCTTCGTGGTCAGCGAACGGCTGGCAGCGGGCAGTTTTGCGGAGATGTACTATCGCATCTATAGCCGGGACCTGCCGGTGTTCATCGCCACCGACGCGCTCCTGCACGCCTGGCACCGCACCTACGACGGCATGCTCGAGGAACTGGAGGAAACCTACCTCGCGACTTCGCTTGACGAAATCCTGACGGCCATGGCGAAGAGCATCCCCGCCGCCCAAAAGGAATACGGTAACGGCGTCCTGAAGGACAGCCTGGCTGACGCCGATTATTTCCTGGCCATGGCCCGGTCACTGCTGACCGGCAAGCAGGTTGCGACCGCTCTGAATCAGGAAGACCGGGTGGCGACGACGCTGCGAGCCGCCCACGGGCTGCAACTGCACAAGTTTCATCTGTTCGGCCGTATGCGGGAAATGGACTTTTCCCAGTTCAAGGTCCGCGGACACTACGAGAACTCGGACAAGCTGAAGAAATACTTCAAGGCCATGATGTGGTGCGGCCGGATCGACCTGCGCATCGCCGGCGGCAAGGATTATTTGGGAGTGCTGTCCTCGCCGCGTGAGCTTGGTTCCGAGGTCATCCTCATCGACCTGCTGCAGCAATTCGATCGCCTGATCCAAACGTACGTGGGCCGCACCGACTCGGCCACGTTCGCCCACCTCGGCGCGCTCTTGAGCAAGGCGGGCATCAAGTCCCCGGCCGACTTCAAGACGATGGAACAACTCGAAGCGCTGCAAGCCGAGATCCTGGCGGGCAAGGTCGGACTGCAGCACATTCGCGGCGACGTCTATACCTCGCCCTTTGGCGGCAAGGTCGAGCTGCCCCGCTCCTTCACCCTTCTGGGTCAGAAATTCGTCCTCGACAGCTGGGTCACCGCCAAGGTCGTCTTTGACGATGTGCCGGTGGAATATGAAGACACGCCGGCGGGCAAGATCCAGCGGGTACGGCGCGTGCCCAGCTGCCTGGACGTGGCTTTTGCCGCCCTGGGCAACGATCAAGTTGTGCCCCTGCTCGTGGAGCGCATCACGGCCGGCCCGCACCGCTTCCGCGACAGGGTGAACTATCAAAACAACCTGTTGGCGACCCGCAACGTCATCAACGCCCAGCAGCCCTCCGAATGGGACGTGAACCTGTACATGGGCTGGCTGGCCACATTGCGCGAGCTGTCCAAGCCGACCACTCATGCGAAGTATCCGGAGGCCCTGCGCACCAGGGCCTGGGCCAGGAAATCCCTGAATACTCAACTGGCCTCCTGGACCCAACTGCGTCACGATACCGTCTTGTACGCGAAGCAGTCGTACACGTCGAACGCGAGCTGCTTCTACCCGGCCGGTTTCGTGGAACCCGTGCCGCACGTCTGGGCCCGCATGGAAAAGATGATTCAACGGGCGGCCGAGCTATTGGAAAAAACTCCTTTCCCCAGCGGCACTGCCGTCAAGAAGACGACCCGGGGGGAAATACAGGTCGATTTCAAGGACTTGCAGAAGCAGCAAGCCGCCTTCCTGCGTAACTTCGCCGAGCAAGTCGGCAAGCTGAAGACGATCGCGGCCAAGCAACTGGAGCAAAAAGAGCTGACCGCCGCGGAAGCGAAATTCCTCAAGGACATCGTGCAGAAGGATTCCAGCAGCGGCCACACCGAGTACAACGGCTGGGACACGAAACTGTTCTGGAAAAGCACGACCGATGCGGGACAGCCCGACCCGCTGGTGGCCGACGTGCATACCGACGTGCCCGCACCCATTTTTGGCGATCCCGGCTGTGTCCTGCACCAGGGAGTCGGCAACGTTGACTTGATGCTTATTGCCATCGATAACGGCAAGGACCGCATGGTTTACGCCGGCCCGGTCCTCAGCCATTACGAGTTCGAGATGACGGGTACCGTTCGCAAAGCCGATTCCGAATGGCGCAAGGATCTCAGCGCCGGCAAATTGCCCCCGCGCCCCCAGTGGACGCGGGGATACCTGGTGCCGAGCACCAAGCAACGGTAATTGCCAGGGCTACGCTTCCGTCCAAAAAGCAGATGCGGCAAACGGGCAACGGTTGACGATCTGAATACGCGCTCGACTGGAAGTGACGGCACGAATGACGTAGGCGTGCGAGTGGCCCTGTCGATTGCTCCACTGCAGGGACGCATGTCCGGTCATCCCATCTCAGCATACAAATCCTTCAACTGCTCTACCGTGCTCGCCTTGAGAACCTTGGACCGGACCTTTTCATCCTGCATGTCCAGACGTTCCGGCTTGCCTTTGACCAGCCGAATCATTTGAATGCGGTCGAAGCTTTCACCGTGGTCCTTGGCGTAGCGGGCCAACCCCTGGGCTTTGAGCAAGTGGTCGGCGAATTGGTCGCCGTGGGGGTCAAGAATATCGATCAACACCCTGCCGCGGTGGCGCCGGAAAACCAACAGGTCTGGGTACAATTTTTGATCGTTCTCCGATCCGTAAGAGACACATAGCGCCCAGGACTTGCGGGACATGTTGCGAAGGAAGCCCGCAAAACCGGGCCGCGCCATTTCGGCTTCAAGCACCTGCTTTTCCCAGGAACCGGCATTCCAGCCGAACTTGCCCTTGTCATCCACATACAAATGATCGTTCCAGGTGGGGGTCTCTTTCCGAATCTCGATGTTATCCTCGATTGTCATCGACTCGGAAGTCACATCTCCACCGCGGCGGCGCAATTCCTTGAACTTTTCCTGCAGCAGCGGCAACATTTCATCAATTTCGTCTTTGTGCTCGCGCCAAAGCCTATCGAACTCAGCCGCACAGGCATTTTGCACCAGCTTGAGGGCTTTTTCGTCCTGGATAATGCAAAACAACTCCAAACGGGCGGTGTTGATATCGCCGCGAAATTCGGTGCGGTTGGCGTAGGACTGATGCAGACCTTCGCCCAGGACGCCGGAGCAGCGCTCAAACAAGTCATAGATGTTTTCTTCGTTGGCCTGGATGAAATAGCACTCGGGCTCCGCACCCAACTTCCATTCCCCGTACTCGATGGTAAATTCCTTGACGGGGACTTTGGCCGTTCCCTCCACGCGCGCGGCCCACTCTGGATCTTTTGCCAGGCGGTCGCGTTGCTCCAGAATTCGGTCGATGACAAAACGACGTGCCTTTTCCTGTAAGCCCTGAGCTGCGGAATGCCGGGTGAGAAGCCTGGCCAGCTTGATGAGACGACTGGTTTCCGGAATTCGCCTGGGTCGCTCCACAATGCACGTTGATACCTTGGCCAAGACCGCAAACAGGTCCGCCTTTTCAGGGTCGCGACGGTAGAGCGCGACATCCTTTTCTTTGACGACTTCCCCGCAGCCGGTTTCCGGGTCCTGGAGCTTCTTGATGATCGCGTCCACCGCCTTCTCGTTATAGTGCGGTAGAGCCAGGCTTACACTGTTGAGAAACTCGTTGCTCACAATCCGACACGCGAGCGGGGTCCGGACCATGCGGCCAACGAGCTGCGCGATCAAAGTATCGTCCACGGCTTTGCGAAAGGACATCATCACCTCCGCCCGCGGGCAATCCCAGCCGGTGGTGAGCGCGGTCTTGAAGAAGATCACGCGCACCTCGGGGTCGTCCTGGATTTTCGAGGCGTCGATTTTTCGCAAATGGATGGGGCCTGCGGGAACATCCCCATCATCCTCGAAGCAGTGGGCCAGCGCCGACGGTGGCAAGGCGCCGCAAGCGTCTTGGAGGACCTTGACGCACGTTTCCAGGTTGGTTTTTGTGGGCGTGGTATCCGTGCCGTTTTCAACCTGTACCACAAGCACGGGTTGAACCGCAGGAACCTTGTTCGCATTGCAGTACGTAGCCCATTCCTGGGAGTAACGGGACCACCTTTTGCCCGCCTCCGCTAGCATCGACCAGTCGGCTTGGTCGCCCTTCTCCGCCACCGCCAGTTTGATGCGGTCCTTGATCAGCCCGGAACCGCGCACGTTTTCCGGCTCGACATTGACCGGGTGCTGCGTGCGATTGGTGTCCCGGAGGACCGCGTAGAATCGCTCCGGAGTGGCCGAAATGCCCACAATCAGCGGCACCGGCGATAGCCCAATCGCCTTGTCCCCCTTCACGAATTTCTGCACGATGGTCAACCGGGCGTTTTCCGCCTTGGTGCGGGCCGCCTGGCTCTTGCCGGCATCGCGCATTCCCCGGTGCGCCTCGTCAATAATCAGGTAGAACGACCTCGGATTCCCCCGGGCGGTGTTCTCCACGATCTCCCAGATGTTCAGCTCTTGTTTGTCCCCCTTCTTTATCAGCAAGCTGTTGGCGGTCAACTTCTGGGTATTGAGGAAAAAAATCCGCCCAGGCGCGAGCCGCTCGAAGTTGAACGGGTGTTCGATGGTGACAAGCCGATCTGTCGGAATTTCGTCCGAGGCTTCTTCGATCTTTTTCCGGGATTGCTCATTGAGCTCCGGCGAATCGGAAAGCCACAGGAAGACGGCGCGCGGGTCGGCCGCCATGCCTTCATGCCCGCGCAGAATGCGCTCCATCATTTCGATGATGATAACGGTCTTGCCCGAACCGGTCGGCGAGCTGAGGACGACTGCTTGCGGCTGCCTTCTGGCTGCGCCATCGCGGGCAGTTTGCAGCTTGGCCATGAGATCGTCGGCCGCCGTGACCTGAAAATCTTTGAGGCTAAACCGCACCGGTCACCCCCTGGGCAAAAAGCGGGAATGCCGAAGCAGGCGGCGGGATTACCGGTACGCCCGCGGGAGTGATCGTGCCGGGCTCTGTCAAATTGATCCGGAATGTGTCGATATAGGAACGGTAGAGCTGGATGCACTTGTAGTTCCTGCCCAATTCCGCCGCCATTTCATGAAATGCCTCGGTCGAGTCGGTTACAAGAAAAACATGCTCGATATCCTGCCGCTCTCCCAGTTTTTCCAGGAACTCGCCAAAATAATCCTCTTTGAGCAAGACGGCGAAGGGGTTGCCCTTGGGCATGAACCATTTCCCAAAGCCTTGGGAAACCTCGCAAGCGCCCCGGCAACCGGCCAGCATCCACAGGATGGGAACAATGGATTCAAACTTTTCCCCTCGCGTGACTTCGGCGAGATCGAGGTAATCAAGTTTGAAGTAAGCGGCGTTTTCCTCGAAACCTTTTGCCATAGCACGACCATCTAAATCATTTCCTGGCAGCGGCGTTCCATCAATTCTCTTTCCAAGGAGAGCGGATTTACACCTCGGCCAAGTAACAGCCTCGCAAATTCCATGTTTCTCGAATTCCGGGTCTCCCTGTGAAGAGCCTTTCCGAATCAACGAAATGGCCAACTTTTCTTCAACTTCGTTATTCGTTACGACAATGGACCGGCGCGAACCACCGTCCAAAGCGTTAAGCATCGCTGTAGCGTGCAAGGTGGTTCCCGAGCCAGCAAAGAAATCCAAGATTACGGCTTCTTTGTTTGCCCAAAAACTGAGGGAATCGCGAACCAAATAGAGCGACTTGGGATATGTAAATCGCTGTTCCCCGAGTATTCCGCTCAAAAGACGCGTGCCATAGCTAGTCGCAGAATAGGACGAATCGTTCCAATGGGTCTTTGGTTTTCTTCCTTCGGGCATTCGCGATTTCATCACAATCTCAAGGCGCCCAGATTTCCGCAGTATTGAGATATTCCCCTTTTCATATTCACGTCGAAAGCCATCCGGACTAACACGCCAGATTCGCTTTATCCCCTTGGGATCAACGGGCCATATCTCGATGCCTTTCCGAAACGGTTCCAAGGAAATCTTTCCTTCCTTTTCGTTTACGAATAACGGATACCATTGCCCCGGCCGGTCTGAAGGTCGTGAGTTGCCGCCGCGTCGGCGCAAATTGTCCCAAAGAAATCGCCCTTGGTCGTCCAACTCATCAAAAAGGGTAATTTCTTTTTCGCGCAACGCGCGAGGAATGATTGAAGCCTTTTCGATATCCACCGCATAGCAAACGAAATAGTCGTGGCTGATCGCTGGTGCATTTTCCCGAATATTTTGCCCGGCAGGATTAACTTCAACGCAAGTGGTACCCAGCAGATTTTGTTCCCCAAAGATTTCATCAAGTAGTAGACGAAGGGTGTGGCATTCATGGTCGTCAATAGCGCACATGATTACCCCTTCCGGCTTCAAAAGCCGTTTCGCTAACACCAGGCGTTTTTTCATCATCGACAGCCACTTGCTGTGGCGAAACTGGTCAGTCCGGTCCACATAGTCATTGTTATATTTCCAGTCCCGTGCCCCTGTGTTATAAGGGGGATCAATGTAAATCACATCCACTTTGCCTTCGTACCCGTACAGCAGCAATTGCAGGGCATGGTAGTTTTCCGCATTGATCAGGACATGCCAAGGCTTCCCCGGCGCCCGTTCCACCGAATCAAAAGGGATCAGGGCCGGATACATGGGCTCGCCGAAAGCCTTGGCCACGACCACGCTTTCGCGCTCAACCGTTTCTTCTGGCCCGCCGGCTTCGGGCACGATCTTGACCTTCTTTCCATTCATTGCCGATGTCACCCGGTAGGGAACGGCGCGCGGATCGTCCTTCTTGAGAACGCGAACCCCGACCCGCGGCGTCAGGCCAGGCAAGCGCACGTATTCGGGGAGGTGCTCCTCGAACACCAGCCCAAATTTCTTGGTCGCCTTGAGCCGGGCCACTTCCGCGGCGAGCTGATCCCGCAAGCCCGGATCGGCGATTTGCTTGATGAGGTCTTCAATCGCAGCCATGGTCCGTGCCCCTTTGCGTGTCTTTGATTATTTGTTCATTTTGTATCACGAAATCAACCGCAGGCGAGGGGATTTTGTTGAATCGGCCAACACGAAAAATTTCGGACAACCGACATCGCTAAATGTCCCGGGGGATGGTAAAATATTTTTGAAAATTGCCCCAGTTCCAGCTGCCGTCCCGAAAGCCGTCATACCAGTCAAAATCACCACGTGCTTCACCCTTATGTCCAGCCGTCACCTGTCGGGGGTGTGTGCATTGGCGCGCAGCGCAATGCAAACCAATCTTGGAAACTGTCTGCCCCGGCCCATCCCCCACCGCGGAGGGTCTGTGCATTGGCGCGCAGCGCAATGCAAGCCTTTTTGAGGAGGAAAAGGGGAAGGAGGAAAAGGGGCCGCAGTTCTTTTTGAATTTTCGGACTTCTGACATAGCAAATGCGCCAGGCCGATGGTAAAATGTTTGGTGCGACTTGTGTCGAGTCCAGCTGCCCGCTGCCCTTGCGAAAAGAATAGAGCCTAAAGGCGCCGGCCGGGCCCTCATGGTCTTGGGGGTGTGTACAAAACTCGACAGCGCAATGCAAGGAAGACTTAGCGTCCAGGGTGGTGGCCAGTTGGCCGCCAACTCGCTTTTCTAGCCATAAGTCTATATTTCCCTAGGAGAAAGTTGACGGCCAAGTTGGCGGCCATGTGGCCGCCAACTTTTTTCGATGTGGCCGGCAACTTTTCGTTTCACAGAGGGGTGACCGATTTGAAACCAATGTTGAAACAGAAACTCAGCTGTTCTCCTGCGTGCTGGCCAAGGCCAACCTTGCCGATTCCAAGGAAGCCCGCGCCATGGTCAAGCGCATTGCGGAACAGTTTACCCACCTCGACGTGCTGGTGAACAACGCCGGCATCACGCGCGACAAGCTGCTCGGGAAGATGACCGACCAGGACTGGCTGGAGGTGATCCAGACCAACCTCAACGGCATGTTCTTCTGCACCTCGGCCGCCATCCCGATCATGACCGCACAAAGCTACGGGCGCATCATCAACATCAGCTCGATGAACGGGCAGACGGGCGCCATCGGCCAGGCCAACTACAGTGCCAGCAAGGGCGGGATCATCGCCTTCACCCGGACCGCCGCGCTTGAATTGGCCAAGTCGAACATCACGGTGAACTGCATCGCGCCGGGCTTCACCGAAACCGACATGTTCGCCAAGGTCCCGGCCACGCTGCAAACCCAGATCCGAGGCAAGATCCCCCTGAACCGTTTCGCCCAGCCGGAGGAGATCGCCCGGGCGGTGGTCTATCTGGTCGCCGACGGCGACTACATCACCGGGCAGCAGATCAATATTAACGGCGGCGCCTACATGTCATGAAAGGAAAGGGCCATGAGCCAGAAGGAAGACACCTTCAATCCCTTTGACCCGACCGGCATGTTCAAAGACATGCGCTTCGCAACCATGGACGCCTGGTCGAAGATGATGATTCAGCTGGTCAATACCGATGCGTATGCCCAGGCGACCGGCGCGATGCTGGACGCCTGGACGACCACATCGGCGCCCTTCCGCAAGGCGCAGGAGACGGTCATGACCCAGGTGCTGGCCAACCTCAATATGCCCACCCGTGCCGATGTTATTGGCCTCGCCGAACGCCTAACCAACATCGAGATGCGGCTGGACGATCTGGACGCGAAGCTGGAAGAAAGGCCGCGTGGTCCGAGCAAAGCCGCCGCCGGCCCGAAGACCAAGCCGACCCCTGGGGAGAAATAGCAATGACGGCACCTGAGGTGCGAACGCCAAGCTTTACCGAGGTTTGCGGCGAGTTACAGAAGATCGCCGAGAACGCGCGCACGTATGGCCGGCTGGTAACCACCAACGCCAAAATCGCTCAGACGCCGAAAGAGGTGATGTGGACACTAAACAAGGCCAAGCTGTACCACTATTTCCCGGTCGTTCCCAAGGAGAAGCGCCACAAGACCCCGCTGCTAATGGTGTTTGCCATCATGAACCGGCCCCACGTGCTCGATTTGCGCTCCGGGCATAGCTATGTCGAGTACTTGCTCCAGCACGGTTACGACCTCTACCTGCTCGACTGGGGGGCGCCCGGGCCCGAGGATCGGAATCTCAAGTTCGACGACTACACGCTGGAGTACTTGCCGCGCGCCGTCCGCAAGGTCAAGTCCGTATCCGGCGCGGACACATTCAGCATGCTGGGTTGGTGCCTTGGCGCATTGATCAGCACTCTTTACGCAGCGCTTCGCCCCCACGACGGTTTGAAGAACCTGGTCTTGCTGACCGCGCCCCTTGACTTCACCGATAAGACTGCGGGCGGCTTCATCCGCTGGACCAGCCACCAGGCCTTCAACCCGGACAAGATCGTTGACGCCTTCGGCAATGTCCCGGGCGAGATGATCGACTACGGGGCCAAGGCGCTCAAGCCGGTCGAGAATTTCGTCGGCAGCTTCCTGAACTTGTGGGACAACATCAACAATCCCAAGGTGGTCGAGTCGTGGCATGCCATGAACACCTGGGTGCGCGACACCATCCCGATGGCGGGCGGAGGATCAACGAGTTTTACAAGGAAAACCGGCTGATCGAGGGCACGTTGGTCATCAAGGGGGAGCGCGTGGACCTGAGCAAGTTGACGGCGAACGTCCTGAACGTGATCGCTGAGGCCGACCATATCACCCCGCCATGCCAGTCCGAGGGAATCATGAGCCGGATCGGCAGTCAGGACAAGGAGATGTTTCGGGTACGGGGCGGCCACATCGGCATCATGGCCGGCAGCGGCGCCGAGAAGAATACCTGGCCGCACATCCAACACTGGCTCGCCGCCCGATCCGGCTAACATTGATGCAGCCGGGAGGCACGTTTGCTGGTTCTTGCTCTTACTCTTGCTCTTGCTCTTGCTCTTACTCCTCTCTGTTTTTAAGTAGAGGTAAACGAGTACGACCAAGGGTAAGAGCAAGAGGTAAATAAGGGCCACGCGGTTGATCGGATCCCATCACCCGAGGAATGAGGCATTCGTAATGTCCCACACGGTTGAAATCACGGAATTGGCCCTTCGCGACGGTCACCAGAGTCTACTGGCCACGCGGATGGCGCTCGAAGACATGGTGGCAGCCTGCGCGGACATCGACCAGGCCGGTTACTGGAGCGTCGAATGCTGGGGCGGGGCCACCTACGACGCCTGCATCCGCTTCCTCAATGAAGATCCATGGGAGCGCCTCCGCATGTTCCGCAAGCTCATGCCCAACGCTCGCCTGCAAATGCTCCTACGCGGGCAGAACCTGCTTGGCTATCGCCATTACGAGGACACGGTCGTCGATCGCTTCGTGGACAAGTCGGCCGAAAACGGCATGGACGTCTTTCGGGTTTTTGATGCCCTCAATGATATCCGTAATCTCCGCCGCGCCCTCCAGGCCGTCCGCCGCACCGGCAAGCACGCCGAGGGCACCATTTGCTATACCGTCTCTCCGTTGCACACGATTGACAAGTTTGTCGAGCTGGCCCAGCAGCTCAAAGACCTCGGCTGCCAGTCCATCTGCATCAAAGACATGGCTGCCTTGCTCAAGCCACAAGCTGCCCACGACCTCGTCCGGGGGATTAAGGGAGCCTGCGGCAAGGATACTCTGGTTCATGTCCATGTTCACTCCACCACCGGGGTAACCATGGTCAGCCTGATGAAGGCTATCGAGGCCGGTGCCGACATCGTCGATACGTGCATCTCGTCATTGAGTCTCGGGCCCGGCCATAACCCTACCGAAGCCCTGGTCGAAATGCTCGAGGGAACCGGCTACACGACCCGGCTCAAGATGGAGCGCCTGCTCAAGATCAAGGAACACTTCGCCAAGGTCCGCCCTCGCTACGCCGAGTTCGAATCCAAGATCGTCGGTGTCGAGACGGAAATCTTCACCAGTCAGATTCCCGGCGGCATGATCTCCAACATGGAAAGCCAGCTCAATCAACAAGGAGCCGGCCAGCGGATCAAGGAGGTCCTTGCCGAAGTCCCCAATGTTCGCAAGGTCGCCGGTTATCCGCCGCTGGTGTCATACCGAGTGTGTTTTTTGGCATGGTTCAATTGTGGGTAACAGAAGAGGGGGAGCGTTTTGCAAAAGGAGGTTCCAACGACCGTTTTGCAAAGGCTTTGCAAATCGCTTTTTTTGACATAAAGGTTAAAATTATAATGAGTTATGGATTCGAAAAGGAGCGTTTTGCAAGATTTTGTATGATACCCCCCCCCTTCCACTTTGTAACCCAAATCCGTCCTTTTTTGAACCATGCCTGTTTTTGTTTTTGCAAAATATGCATAGACGGCCCCCCCCTGCAAAAACTGTCCTCTTGCAAAACAGGAATTGGAGACAAAGCCCTCTTGCGCAATGGTCTTTTCGTTGTAACCAGTTATTTTCCAACATCCTACGTCGATGGATTGGGCCTTTGCGGGGCTTTGCGCAAGATTTTGTAGGACACCCCCCCATTGCGCGACGCTTCAAATGATCTTGAGTCGGTAGGTTTTCGACCAAGCCTGTGCGGTTCCGCTCACTATGACTGACGATCTCGTAAGAGTGCGCGGCCGCCCAACATATCGCAACGTGAAGGATCGACAAATCTTACAGCGATTCCTGACCAGCATCGGAACCTGGCACTGCGATTGCTCAAACTGCTGCCTGGATAGGAGGCAATGATGGTCAAGAGCATCAATCATATTGGAATCGCGGTTCGCTCCATCGAGGCTCAGAGAGCGTTTTATGAAGGTGTCCTCGGAGCCGTTTTTGAAGGCGTCGAAAAGGTCCCCAGCCAGAAAGTCCGGGTCGCATTTTTCCGGATCGGCGACGTTCGGCTCGAGTTGTTGGAACCCACCGACCCGGCGAGCCCGGTCGCGACTTTTCTGGACAAGCGGGGCGAAGGACTCCACCACATCGCCTTTATGGTCGAGGGCATCGAAGCCCGGATCGCCGAGTTGAAACAGGCCGGGCTCCGGATGATCGACGAAGCTCCGCGTCCCGGCGCCCATCACATGCGGGTCGCCTTTATCCACCCCAAGAGCACGTTTGGCGTGCTTTCCGAACTTTGTGAACTTGTTGAACCCCGCGAACCGGGGTAAGGGGATGTGCCGTCATGCTTGCCCCGGAATTCA
>WNFJ01663175.1_pt2 | contig 11966 bp, 17 predicted proteins | sample 5400461 | NCBI WGS metagenome assembly WNFJ01 (sample SAMN13153349, study PRJNA577476) | soil metagenome | isolation source: 115 cm saprolite on Douglas fir-dominated hillslope | place: USA:California | collected 2013-09-17
CAGCACGATCCAGCGCCAGGCACGGCCCTTCAGCACGTACTCACCGAGCAGTCCACCGGCAAGCAGGAACATCAGGATGTAAAGCAAGTGCAGACTGCGTAGAGGCTGCAATCGTGCCAAGGTCTCTAAACTTCTTGGAATGGAAATGGCCAGCGCGGCAGCGCAGTAAGCGAGGTCGTAGAGAATCAGGGCGCCGCAGATCCGTTCCATGTCTCGCCACTGCCGCGTGCGAGCGACTCTGCCAAACCACCACAACAGCGCGATCGGAGCGATCGCTCCAAGCCACTCATACCACTGCCAGCGCAAAATGTAGTGCGCTGAGTGATAGGAAACCGCCTCGTGGTAGGCCGGCGAGGAGGGGGCAAACAGCAGGCTCGTCGGCAGCAGAAGGCAGGCCGTTGCCACGCGCACAGTCTTGTTTCCTGCGCTCGTTTCCCCACCCGGCCGCGCTTCGTATTTCTCCATTGCCGCCAGCAGGATGCAGAACGAAATCGCATACATCGGCATTAGCGGATGCACGCTAACGGCAAATCCCAGCCACGCAACCGCCCGCAAGTATTTTCTTTCCAGGGTTCGCGCGACCGCGAACAGGCAGGCAAAGGCCGACAGGTTCCGCGGATTCAGATATTGGTCCACGATGTAGAGGTCGGTCCCGGCGATGGGCAACGTGAGCAACGCAGCCACCAGCGCAACCGCCGCGCATCGTGCTCTGAAACTCGGGAAACATTTGCCGCTCAGTTCCCAGCAACCGAGGAGAAAGAGAAAAATGGAAGCCAGATGCCACAGAAAAATTCCTGCTTCAAAGGGCAGGCGTGTAGCCCGCAGAGAGAGCGCAATGAGGTTGGGGAACAGTGTCAGGTTTGCATGGGAGGCGAAAAATTCGTGTCCCACGGGGAACAACGCCGGGTTAAGAATCTTCTCAACACCCGGCAGGTAGATCTCCGCATCTTCGGCGAAGGGATGGTATCCGTGCACAAGCAGGGCACCCGCGGTGAGCACGAGCAGGACGACTAGCGACTTGTATCGGTCAGATCGAATTCCGTTCACTCTCACTTGCTCCTCTGCAGCTCCCGATACGCCTCACTCTTCGAAATCCCGCGCTCCTTTGCTACTTTCTTCAACGCCGCTTTCTCATCGACTTTCTCCTCGGCTATGATCTGCTCAATCCTCTCACGGATGCTCACCCGCGACGACGTCGCAGCCGGCAAGTCTGCTTCCTCAGCTTTCCCAATCAACAGCGTGATCTCGCCCTTCACCGCGTCGCGCGACTTTAAGGTTTCGAGAACCTCGCTAACCTTCCCGCGCAGAAACTCTTCGTGGAGCTTTGTCACCTCGCGGGCGATTACAATCGGACGGTCGGGGCCAAGCACTTCTACGACGTCTTCCAGCGCCGCGACCACGCGGTGGGGAGCTTCGTAGAAGACCTGGGTGCGAGGTGATAGCTTGATCGCAGCCAGTTCTGCGCGGCGCTCGCCGCGCTTGGCGGGGAGGAATCCGCTGAACCGGAATGAGTCAGTGGGCAGGCCGCTGGCCACTAACGCGGAGAGGAACGCCGATGCGCCTGGGATTGGGACCACCGGCAGTTGATGGCGGATGGCCAGCGAAATCAGGCGGAATCCGGGATCGGAGATGCCAGGCATGCCGGCGTCGGTGACCAGCGCGACGCTCGCTCCGTGTTGCATCTGGTGGACGAGTTCTGAGGCGCGCGTCATCTCGTTATGTTCGTGATAGCTGATGGTGCGGGTTGAGATGTTGTAATGGTTGAGCAGCTTCTGGGTCTGGCGCGTGTCTTCGCAGGCGATCAACTCGACTTCCTTCAAGATGCGCAGGGCGCGCAGGGTAATGTCTTCGAGGTTGCCGATGGGTGTAGCTACTACGTAGAGGGCCTGCGCAGCAAGCTTAACCGCGTCCGTCATGGGCGAAGTCTATCACTGGGTAGAGGGCCGGGGCCTGACGAGCTGCATTTGCGCGAAGGAGCAAGATGAAGATCAGAATGAATGAAATGACTGGGAGCTCGAATTGCAGTATGCGGAGAAACCTGGAAGTCAAGTCAGCACCCCGATGGTTCCGAGTACTGCTTCTTGTGGTCCTCGCTGTAGCGCTTGCCGAGCTTGGGTCTTGCACAAAAACGAAGAGTCCGCCGGTGAAGCGGTTTCCATTCACGGGACGGATCATTTCCATCGATCAGGGAAGCCAGTCGGCAGTGATCGACGGCGATGCCATACCTGGATTCATGGACCCAATGGCCATGACCTACAAAATAAAGGACGCGGGAGAATTGAAGAAACTGTCGGTAGGCGATTCGATCGCAGCCGACGTGGTGGTCGCCAATGAAGATTACTGGCTCGAGAATGTCAAAGTCACAGGGCATACAACTCCAGCACCGGACAAACCGGCAGCCGCAGTGCACGTTCCCGCGCTCGGAGAAGAAGTCCCGGACTTTCAATTCATCAATCAGAGCGACAAGCGGGTTTCCCTTAAACAATATCGGGGCAAGGTGCTGCTACTGACATTTATCTACACGCGCTGTCCCTTTCCTGATTTCTGCCCGCGTATGAGCAAAAACTTCGCTGAGATCTACCATCAACTCGGCAACGATGCGGCGCTCTCCGGGAAGACGCACCTGTTGAGCATCAGCTTCGATCCAGCGCACGACACGCCCAGAGTTCTTCGTGATTACGGATTTTCGGCGGCAGGAAGCAAACAGGCGTCGCTATTCGAACGCTGGGAATTCGTCGCGCCTCGCCCGGCAGACTTGCCAAAGATCGCAGACTACTTCGCGCTCTCTTACAAGCCGGAAAGTGGTTTGATCACTCACACCCTCAGCAGCGCCGTGATCGGACCTGACGGAAAAATCGTGAAGTGGTATCACGGCGGCGATTGGCAGCCGTCGGAGATGGTGAAAGACGCGACAGACGCTGCTTTGCATCGCGACTAAAGCGGGTAGGTCCGCGCGAATGCTCGTTACGGAACTTGCGAAGAGTTTGGCTTCTCCGACTTCGGCAAATCCAACGTGAGCTTGTGCTTGGCCCGACATTCGGTGGCGGGATCGTACGCAAACACGCCCACCAATTGCTCCTTCGAAGCTTGAAACTCCATGGGTGGCCTGCGCACACGGGAAGGCAGTCCAACGAACTTTACTTTGCCCTCGGCATTGGTGCCGGCTTCCAGATCAAGCTTGTGGAATCCGCCAAAGCGATAGGCGATGTGAACTTTGACCTTCGCGTCGTAGACGGGCTTGTCGTCAACCGTGGTGACGATAAGCTGCAACTCGCAGGGGCCGGCGGCGCCGTCGATTACCGGAACTTCCGCTGCGGGCTGCGTCGCCGGACCAGCAGGGGCAGCCGTTTGCGACTTCGATTGCGGTTGCATCGCAAAGAGAAGGGATGCAGAAGCAGCAAGCAAGAAACCACGGAGCGGACGTCGAGTCTTAGTCATAGAGTTAAGGCTACTGGTATATCGAGTCGTGGTTAGAGTACTGTGTGGCTTCCGTCTTCAATTTTTTTAACCGATCCTCATCCTCTCTCGAACGCGTGCTTCTTTTCCAACTCCTCCAGCGCCTGGCGCATCGAGGCTTCAAATCTTTCTGAGTGCGCGGTAAGGCCAGCCGTCGGCTCCGCCCAATCGCCTTCAATCCGAAGCAGTCCCTGCGCGGCCACCAGCCTGGCGGCAACTTCCATCAGATGGGCAGTCGTGGTCTCCAGATACTGCGCCTCGGCCGGATCGGCGATCCACACCCGTGCCGAGCCGCCGAGCTTGGATTGCCAGTACACTTTCCGCTCAATAAATTCTGCGATCACTTCATCGGTGGCTTTGCCAAATACCCATTTCTCGCGCTTGAAGTCATAGAGCCGGCTGGAAAAGGCGAGCGGCAGCAATTTACCCGACTTTACAAACTCAATCTGCCTCCGATCAACCTCCTTGCGCAGGGCATTGATCACTGGGGTCTCGGCATCCTTGGGTTCCAGCGAGGGGAGGACTTCGCGGACCGTCGCCGACAAGTTCACCGCTACCAGCGCATGCAGACCGGGGGAATTTTCAAGCCGGATGTCGGCATGCAGCACCCAGAAATCTGCCCCCGACGTTGACTTGCGAAACGGCCACTCGATGGCGAATGTCAGTGGCAGACCGGTTAGGGTCATCCAGACCTTCTTCTCGGGGCGTGCGATCGGTACTGCGCCGCCATTTCCCTGTCCATTCATCACTAGGGGTTCCCAACTACGAAGATGAACATATTTTACCGGACGAGGCGCCCCGAGTTTGGGGATCTCTGTTCCATGCCGTCGACCACCTCAGCCCAAGCAACCGAAAAGTCACAGGGCATTCCGGACGCTCACCTTCATGCCGAGTTCGATCAGAATCTTCCAGAGGGACGTTCTGTACGAAAAGAATAGTCCCCAAAAGAATTATCCCGCACGAGCCTTTCGCACCTTGGTTCCCATGCGAAGCAACTTGCGCACCGTTCCGGTCGGTAACCGCTTCATCTGGTCGTGCAGTTCCGTGACCGCTTCGAAAAACCCCGCCATAGCCTCCAGGCGCTCCCGCGTGTAGTCGGCTCCCGATTCCTTGGGGTCGAGATCGGACAGGCAACGCCGCAGCATTTCGCGGGTCGGATCAATCTCCCGTCGCTTGCGTTGCTCGATTACCAGGCGGAACATTTCCCACACATCCTTCATGGACTCGTAGTGTTCCCGCCGGTCTCCCAGCACGTGGACGGCGCGCACAATCCCCCAGGTCTCGAGCTCGCGGATCGAGGTGCTTACGTTTGACCGAGCCACGCTCAGAGTCTCGGCGATCTCCTCGGCCGGAAGCGCGTTCGGCGACAAGTAGAGCAGCGCGTGAATCTGAGCGACGGTACGGTTGATTCCCCAGCGCGTGCCCATCTCGCCCCAGTGGAGGATGTATTGTTTTTGCACTCCGGTCAGAGCTGCCATATCTGTGGATTCAGTACAGACTGAATATACAGAACAGATGGCGTCTCTTCAACGCATCGCAGTTGGAATTGTCCGTGAAGTGCGCAGGGACCCTGCTGAACGTGCGACAGCGGAGATCCTGAACGGGCTAAGGATGGCTAATTTTCTCGGGCTATGGGAGACTGAAGTATGAAGAAACAAGCGTCTGACCAGCAATTCCATGATCGCCGCCATCAGGAGCGGAAACGGGCTGAAGCGGCGAAGAAGTCGGCGAACAAGCAGACCATCCGTCATCCCGAATCAGGAATGACGAATGTCCCGAAATTAAAGTAAACTTCCGCAGAGGTTCCATCCTCTAAAGCTAGTAACTAGCATGTTCACGCCCCATCCAAACCTGAGCAACGAGGTAAACGGCGGCATCGTCCAGTCGGAAATCGAGGGCGGCGTATTCCTGAAAGACCTTCCACCTTCCACCGTTCTGCAGATTCAGACCATGCATCACTGCTACACGGCGGTGCTGCTGGGAGGCAGCGACGCGCTCATTTCCGGGCACCCCGAATTCTGCCCTTACCCGGTGCAAGTCGCGATTGCGGGGTCGACTTGGGGCGGCTCCATGCTGAAGTTGCAGTTCGTGGGCCGTGGCATGCATTTGGAATTTCATCACCCGGAATATCCCACGCCGATTGTCACTTCTGCCATTCAAGAAATTCGGGACTATCTGGAGCCGCGCGGCAGGGAATCCGAATTGCCAATCTCGGACCGTAGTGCGCTCTAGTCTCGGGGAGAGACTTTAACCGCAAAGATCGCGAAGAAAAAGCCGCAAAGTCCGCGAAGCAAACCGCGGAACCTGTGCGCGCTTTGCGGATCTTCCTTAGCGCCCTTTGCGGTTAAGAGCTTTTTCTGCTCCCACAAGAGACCCCACATTACATAATGAGTTCGTTGGCCCGCCGGGCGATGGGATGTTGCATCTCCTGCAGATCGTTCTTCACCATGTTGAGGCCATAGACACAGCCCTCGAAGTTCTGCGAGAGGGATGCGAACAGCGGCGCGACCTTGGCGTACTCGAAGTGCTCGAACTTCGAGACGATGTAATAGCTTTCCTTGCCTGCCTTCATCCAGTCGATAAAATTTTCCATGCGGTGACGGCGCAGGCGGAGATGATTGACGCTCTCGGGGAACATCCCTGTGAAGAATAACGTGAAGTCGCCGATATGTTTGCGAACCTGGCGCTCGCGATCGAAAGAAGGTGCGGGGCCGTAGACGGGATCGGACTCAAGCAGCATTTCGCCGACGTCAGCCAGTGGGCGGTCAGCGGCGTCGTGGACCTTGAACAGTTGATCGGCCTCGCAAAACTCGGAGAGCAGGTGCGAGACGTATGCGATCAATTGCGGATCACGAAGCCCGATCTCCTCGGCGTAGTGACGTCCCACCAAGTCCTCGAAGAGGTGCTGCAGCGGATGCGATTCCGGAATCATATTTTTGTCCCTCGAATCTTTCCCTCGCGCGGCCTGTCAGCCCCAATCAGTGCAGAATCCTCATGCGTGAGTAAATACCTCAGCTGTGTTTCAAATGCAAGTGACTTTTGTTTATTGTTGTGATGCATATTTCTAATTGATTAGACGAGTCCGCCGAACGCGGAGTTGTTTGGCAGTCTAATGAACAGGCTGCCAAACGCGGGATACAGCGTGGCAAGCCCTTCTACTGATAGGGCTCCACGGCGAGGGCTGCAGTTCGAGCACGAAAGTTCTACAAGCAGAACTGTAGAATGAACAAACATTGGAGGCTGAATGGAACGGCAAAACATTTCGAGCGGGGCACCGTGGGAGCCTATCGTTGGTTACTCCCGCGCGGTGAAAGTTGGACCTTACATTCACGTTTCGGGTACAACTGCAACCGGGGTTGACGGAAAGATTGTCGGCGTGGGCGATCCCTACGCGCAGACGGTGCAGATCTTCAAGAATATTGAGACCGCTTTGAAAAAAGCGGGCGGAAGCATGAAAGATGTGGTTCGTACGCGCATTTATGTAACGAACATCGCGGAGTGGGAAAAGATCGGTAAGGCCCATGGAGAAGTGTTTAGTGAAATTCGTCCCGCCACATCGATGATCCAGGTGAGCGCGCTCATCTCGCCGGAAATACTGGTGGAGGTCGAGGCAGATGCGGTGCTATTGAGCTGAGAAGGAAAACCTGTCTCTCCACAAGAGCTGACTGATATAGAATCTCGCCGTCCGCCATGCAGCTTCGAACGCTGCGAAGGCGGCAGTCGTCCGTTGCGAAAACCGATCATTCGACACTACTGAGGAGACCCGTGAAAAATCTATGGTGGGCACTGTTTCTCGCCGTGGCAGCCAGTTTAGCTGCGCAAGATTCAAAGCCGTCGAACTCACAGGCAATCACGGTGATTCGGGCAGGGACGCTGATTGATGGCAAGTCGGACAAGCCGCGGCACGATCAGGTCATCGTTATTCAGGGAGACCACATTGAGAGCGTTTCCGACGCCTCCGCCTGGCGCAACGGTGATCGATCTGTCGAAAGCCACGGTGCTGCCGGGCCTGATCGACTCGCATACCCACATTTTTCTGCAAGGCGAAAATCCGGCGCAAGGCGGGTACGATGCCAACATTCTGAACGCTCCCCTGGCCCTGCGGGCGGCCCGGGCAACGGTAGCGGCTCGGCGCGCGCTCGATCAGGGATTCACCACACTCCGCGATGTGGAAACCGAAGGCGCGGGCTACGGCGACGTTGGCATCAAACAGGCGATCGCCGGTGGCTATATTCCCGGACCGCGTCTTTTCGTTTCCACTCGAGCCATTTCGAGCACGGGCGGCTATCCGCTGGAAGGCTACGCGCCCGAGCTGGACATGCCGAAGGGGGCGCAGATTATCGACGGGGCAGTTGAAGCTCGCAAGGCAGCTCGCGAACAGCTCGACCACGGCGCCGACTGGATCAAGGTATACATGACGCATCGTTCGTGGGTCGGGAAGAACGGTGAGCTTGTATCCCAGCCGACCCTCACCGTGGAGGAATTGCGCGCGATTGTGGACGAAACCCACGGATGGGGCAAGAAAGTCGCGTGTCACGCCTATAGCGGGATTGGACTGCGCCGCGCTCTCGATGGCGGATGCGACTCCATTGAGCACGGCCTTGATCTGGATGATGCGGCGATTTCACAGATGCTGAAACAAGGGACGTGGTATGTGCCGACGATCGCGGCGTATTACACGGACTGGTCTCCAAGCGACACTCCCGAAGGACGACGCGACCGGCTGCGGGCCTCGGTGCACGAGCCGTCGTTCAAAAAAGCCCTGAAGGCGGGAGTGAAGATTGTCTTCGGAACCGACATGGGTGGGATTCCCTGGACTGAGCCTATGGCGCAGGAGTTCTCACGCATGACCGAACTGGGCATGCAGCCGATGGATGCGATTCAGAGCGCTACCTCGCGAGCCGCGGTAATGCTCGACATGCAAGGCAAAATTGGTGTGGTTGCGCCGGGCGCGTTTGCGGATATTATCGCGTTCAGCGGCGATCCGCTGCGCGATATCAAGGCACTCGAAAGTGTGCAGTTTGTGATGAAGGACGGCAAGGTCTTCCGCAGCGATGTGAAGTGATTCCCTTCTTGGAAGGGCCTAGAGGCGTCCTCGACGCTATTTTTTCGCAAATTCGCTTGACATCGGCTTCGCCGCGATCATAATGCGTCAATCTGTCTTATGATCGGTGGACGGATCCGGCGCAATCTCGTGTCCGGCGAAGGAGGTATTTATGGGCGTTTTAGAGCTTTGTGACCGGGAGGTCGCAGCGGTCCCGTTGGAAGCCAGCGTGGCAGAAGCCATTCACAAAATGCTTGACCACCACGTCGGGGCGGTGGCGGTGGTCGACAGCGAATATCGCGTCGCGGGTATCTTCACCGAACGGGATGTGCTGCGCAAAATGGCGCTCAGCCGCATGGACCCGCAAAACACTCCGTTACGCGACTTGATGACGACGCCCGTCGAGATGGCAACGCGAAATACTGGACCGGGTGAAGCGCTGAGCACGATGCTGGAGCGGCACTTCCGCCATCTTCCCGTGGCTGACGACAACGGCAAGCTATTGGGAATCCTGTCCATCCGAGGGCCGGGAGGCTAGACTGCCTGGCGGCTGAAACAGCTCTCCTGCAGCGCATTGCTGAACCGATGGCTACAAATTCTTCTGCTCTGCCAAGAACGATCGCTGGCGTGCGCATCGCCACGTCGGTATTCTTTCTGCTTTTTGGCGAATATAAGCTGACCAGCCCTGCCTTCGCTCACGAAAAGTTTCAGGGATATCTCCACGACTACATCACCACTACCGCGGTTGAATTCTACCGCCCGGTGCTGTCCGGTGTGGTGTTGCCGCATGCCGCATTTTTCGGCTACACCGTCGGAGTCGTCGAGTTCTTAATAGGAATATCTTTGCTCCTGGGGTTGTGGGTGCGTCCTGCCGCAGTTGTCGGAGTCTTGTTCCTGTTGAATCTGACATTGGCCGGGTGGTGGGAGCCGGGGCACGGCGCGCCTTTGTGGCGCTACTTTGGGGCGCGGCTGGATACGGTGCCACTGATGTTGCTGTTGATCATTTTTTGCGCCGCTGACGCCGGGCGCGTGTGGGGCCTAGACGGGTGGCGGCATGTGCGATCAAGATAACCCCGTTTTTTTGATTCCTGAAAGATCACCCGAATCACTGCCGGTCGGCGCTCTCCGGCAGACGCTCCTAGCGTTACGAACGCTCGAAAGCATTGGGGCCCGCAACCTTCATCTCCCACCGGTCATTTGCTTGGGATCCGAGGAATGTTCAGGCGTAGGGTCGAGCTGTTGCTCTTGTTTCCGGAAAGACGAGATCCCCACCACTACATATATACGATGGCACAAATTGGTTTTTGCGTCCACGAGGACTAATCACGCTGATTTTTCGGAATCTGATTCGAGGAACCCCACCCGCTCCTGCAGCATCTCCAGCAGTTTCATTGCTTCCTGGTCTGTGCAATGCACGTGATCCATGATGAACTGCCGTGCCTCAGCCGGAGTTAGTTTTTTTATGCTGGGAGGAACGTATGGTTTTTTTTGCTTGCCTTCGAACTCCGAATCCATGAATTCTCCTTGTCCTACCTCGTCCTTTAGTATTGCTGTGTATGTGCAAAACGTTCGGAGTCTTGTCGTGTTTCGGAATCCGAACACTGAGCGACAACTGCAAACATCCCTGGTATAACCTTGGCCTTCACACCGACCGGCCTTCTCATGGAAGGCCATTACAGCAGGGTTTTTCCCTGGTGTTCGAAGGCGCTCTAGGAGCCTTTCCGTTCGGCCCTATTGAAGTACAAGTCCCAGGCACTGTGCGCCAGCATTTCCTCCTTGGAATCAAGCCCAGAAATCCACGCACACGCCTCATTGCAGTCTGCAATGCAACCCTCGGGAATTGTCAGGATAGCGCCGGCAACATTCTTGTCAAACGCGATAACGTGCCCGGCACAGCTGCGCTTCTTCCTGAATGACAAAGCCCCCAGCTCACAGTTGTTCTGAAAACGAAGTGTCTCAGTCGTCGAAAGTAGCATCGAGCGCGGTCCAAATCTATTGTGCGTTGGTACAGATGGACTTTACTTTCGGAGTAAGGGCTTTACGGGTCAGGAACGACTACGGGAAGTAGCGTTCTCAGCCGTGGTGTGGGCGGGCTCGTTCTGTGACCCAATCCGTCCAAATGGAAGATGCCCCGCTGGCCAGTAACGGAGCCTTTCCTTCCACTGCGTCGACGAAGTTTTCCACGAGGGGATAGTGCCGGTTGGCGTGAGGCGGAAGATTCTCCCGGCCGCCAGGATAGACAAGACCCGGCCCATTCAGTGGGCTTAGTTCCATCTCGCCTTCGGTTCCGCGAATGCGGCATTCGTCGCGCTTCACTTTCGAGTGCCAGCGAACGTCCACAATGCCGCGCACTCCGCCTTCGTAATCGATCATCACAGTTGCATTGTCTTCGACGGCATAGTGATGGACGACGTTCGAGAGATGGGCGCTGACGCGCAGCGGCTGGCCAAAAAGGAAGTTCGCCACATCGATGCGGTGTGAGGCGATGTCGTAGAGCGGGCCGCCTCCTGCCTTCGCCGGGTCGATCAACCAGCTGCGATCGCCCTTTCCGTCAAACCAATCGTGGCAGGTGAGTTCGGCCTGCACCGGTTGGCCAATGGCGCCAGCTTAAAGCAGTTTTTTCGCGCGATGCACTTTGGGATAGCTACGCCGGTAGTAGGCCACTCCTAGAGTTTTGCCGCTCGCGGTTGCGGCGTCCAACATGGCACGCGCTTCGGCTTCCTTCATGGCCATCGGCTTCTCGCACAACACGTGCTTGCCGGCGCGAAGCGATTGGATCGTTTGTACTGCGTGGAGAAATACCGGAGTTGCGATGTAAACGGCCTGAACCGCGGGATCGACGAGAGCCTCGTCCAACGTTGCCCAGACGCGCGCATTGAATGGAACGACGAATGGAACGGCCTTTGCGGGATCGCGCGTTACCAGCCCGTACAAGCGGCTGCGAGGTTCGGACTGGATAGCTGGGATACCGCGGCTGGTGGCGATGTCGCCGATTCCGACCACAATCCAATTGAGCATGTCGGAGCGCCTCTCCGTGTTCGCTGTGGGCGTTCAAGCGCGGAAAAACTAAAGGCCGGCCAGAGCCGGCCTTCAATATCGATCTTCAACGCGTCGATCCGCAAAAAAGAGTCGAGGTTCAAACTCGACCCTGCTTGAACTACTTCTTGGGGGCGATCGCGTCTTTCGCGGCCTTGGCGACGCGGAACTTCACCACGGTCTTCGCCTTGATCTGAATGGGCTCGCCGGTCTGCGGATTGCGTCCTACGCGGGCCTTGCGGTGCGCCTTCACCAGGCGGCCGAGGCCGGGGACGACAAACACGCCGTTCTTTTTTGTTTCTTTGATAGCGACGTCGGCCAACTGCTCCAAAAACGACGCTGCAGTCTTGTTAGGTAGCTCGGTCTTCTCGGCCAGGTGCCGGATGAGTTGAGTCTTGGTCAAACCTGAAGCCATATACATCCTCCTAGA
>WNFJ01698458.1_pt1 | contig 11966 bp, 7 predicted proteins | sample 5400461 | NCBI WGS metagenome assembly WNFJ01 (sample SAMN13153349, study PRJNA577476) | soil metagenome | isolation source: 115 cm saprolite on Douglas fir-dominated hillslope | place: USA:California | collected 2013-09-17
AGATCGGCAAGGTCACCAGGCAGCAGGTGCGCGAGATCGCCCAGACCAAGCTGGTGGACCTCAACGCGCACTCGATCGATTCCGCGATGCGGATCATCGAGGGCACCGCCCGCAGCATGGGCATCGATGTGGTTTAGCGAGCCGCAGCACTGCGAGTGCGAGGCGAGCACTGTAAGTGGTTTAGCGAGCCGTAGGGGAGACTGAGATGGCGACGGTCGTGAGCAAGCGGTACGACGCGGCGGCGGCGAAGGTCGATCCCGCGAAGCCGTATTCGGTCGAGGAGGCCATCGGGACGCTCAAGGGCATGCCGGCGGCGAAGTTCGACGAGTCGGTCGATCTCTCGTTCCGGCTCGGCGTCGATCCGAAGCACGCCGACCAGATGGTGCGCGGCGCCGTGGTGCTGCCGCACGGCATCGGCAAGACCGTGCGCGTCGCCGTCTTCGCCAAGGGCGAGAAGGAGCGCGAGGCGCGTGAGGCGGGCGCCGACGTCATCGGCGCCGAGGACCTGGTGGAGAAGGTCCAGGGCGGCTTCATGGAGTTCGACACCACCATCGCGACGCCGGATCTCATGGGACAGGTGGGCCGGCTCGGCAAGGTGCTGGGCCCCCGCGGCCTCATGCCGAATCCGAAGCTCGGCACGGTGACCTTCGACATCGGCCGCGCGGTGCGCGAGGCGAAGGCGGGCAAGGTCGAGTTCCGCGTGGACAAGGCCGGCAACATCCACACGCCGATCGGCAAGCGGTCGTTCACGATCGAGCAGCTGGCCGCCAACGCGCTGGCGCTGATCGAGGCCATCGTGCGTGCGAAGCCGGCGGCGGCGAAGGGCACCTACCTCCGCACGCTGAGCGTGTCCTCGACGATGAGCCCGGCGGTACGGATCGACGCCCAGGCGGTCGCCAACCTCTTCAAGAAGGCTACCGGCTAGGGCGAGGGAGAGACCGTGCCTACTCAAGAAAAGGTCGAGAGCGTCGAGGATCTGAAGCGGCGCCTGAGCGGCGTGAAGACGGTGCTCCTCGCGGAATACCGCGGGCTCACCGTCCAGCAGCTGAGCGACCTGCGCAAGCAGCTGCGCTCGGTGTCTGCCGAGTACAAGGTCGTCAAGAACCGGCTCGCGAAGCTGGCGCTGTCGCCGGATCTGGCCGGGGTGAAGAGCCTCCTCAAGGGCCCGACGGGGATGATCATCTCGAAGGCCGACCCCGTGGCCGTCGCCAAGGCGCTGCACGCGTTCGCCAGGACGAACCAGGCCCTCGTGATCAAAGCAGGCTACGTCGAGGGCCAGATGCTGCAGCCCGCCGGGCTCAAGGCGCTCGCCGACCTGCCGTCGAAGGAGGCGCTGCGCGCGCAGATCGTCGGCGCCATCCAGGGCCCGCTGGCCCAGCTGGTCGGCCTGCTGCAAGCGCCGCAGCGCGAGCTCGTGTACGTGCTTTCGCAGCGCGGCAAGGACGCGGAATAGACTTCGTCGGGCGTGTGATTCGCCCGACCGTCGGGCTCCGGAGGCTCTGCGAAGGAGCCCCGACGGCGAATATAAAGGAGATCGACGAGCAATGGCCAACATCGAACAGATCGCCGAGGAGCTGGGCAAGTTGACGGTGCTCGAGGCATCGCAGCTCAGCAAGCTGCTGCAGGAGCAGTGGGGCGTGTCCGCCGCCGCGCCGATGGCGGTGGCCGCCATGCCGGGGGCGGCCGGTGCGGCCGCCGGCGGCGCCGCCGCCGCGGAGGAGAAGACGGAGTTCGACGTCATCCTCGGAGCAGCCGGCGACAAGAAGATCCAGGTCATCAAGGTTGTGCGCGAGCTCACGGGGCTCGGCCTGAAGGAGGCCAAGGACCTCGTCGACGGCGCGCCGAAGGCGGTCAAGGAGAAGGTGACCAAGGCCGAGGCCGAGGACATGAAGAAGAAGCTCGAGGAGCAGGGAGCGACGGTCCAGGTCAAGTAGTCCCTCGCGGGGGAACGACCGGGAGCGAACCCTCATTCTCAGGAGAATGTGAATGGCAGGTACGATTCAGTGCGGGCGGCGCAGCCGCAAGGACTTCGGAAAGATTCCGTCGATCGTCGAGATCCCGAATCTGATCGAGGTTCAGAAGCGGTCGTACGAGACGTTCTTGCAGAAGGACGTCCAGGCCGACCGTCGCGAGGAGATCGGACTACAGGCGGTGTTCAAGTCGGTATTTCCCATCGCCGATTACAACGACAACGCCCTGCTGGAGTTCGACTCGTATCACTTTGGCGATCCGAAGTACACGGTCGAGGAATGCCACGACCGCGGCATGACGTTCGCGATCCCGCTCAAGGTGACGCTGCGCCTCGTCGTCTTCGACCACGACAAGGAAGCGAAGACGAAGACGATCCGCGAGCAGCGCGGCCAGGAGGTCTACCTCGGCGAGCTGCCGCTGATGACCGACAAGGGCACGTTCATCATCAACGGCACCGAGCGGGTGGTGGTCAGCCAGCTCCAGCGCTCGGCCGGCGTGTTCTTCGACGACGACAAGGGCAAGACGCTGGCCTCGGGCAAGCCGCTCTTCTCGGCGCGGGTCATCCCGTACCGCGGCTCGTGGGTGGAGTTCGACTTCGACGCCAACGACCTGCTGCACGTCCGCGTCGACCGACGGCGCAAGATGTACGCCTCCGCCTTCCTGCGCGCCTTCTACTTCCTCGAGAAGAGCACGATCCTGTCCGACGAAGAGATCCTGTCGCACTTCTACGAGATGGAAGAGGTGCAGGGCTTCGAAGACGGCAACGCCTGGGTGAAGCTCAATCCTGACGCCCACGAAGGCGCCAAGGTGGCCGAGGACGTGCGGCCGCCGCGACACCGCGAGCCGATCGTGCAGGCCGGCAAGGTCCTGAACGCGCAGCTCGTCGGGAAGCTGGTCGAGGCCAACGTCGAGAAGATCGCCATCCGCGCCGAGGCGCTGGTGGGGCGGCGCACGGCCTCCAAGATCGTGGACAGCGAGAGCGGCGAGGTGCTGGTCGGCACCAACACCGAGATCACCTCCACCGTGCTGTCGCAGCTGATGAGCCGCCGAGTGGCGCCATTCAAGCTGCTCGTGCTCGTGCTTCCGAACATGCCGACGGTTAAGCCGGCCGACAAGAAGGTGGACGCCTCGATGTACGAGACGCTCGCCCGCGACCACGTCAAGAACCCCGACGAGGCGCTCGTCGAGATCTACCGCAAGCTGCGCCCGGGCGACCCGCCCACCGTGGAGTCCGCCCGCGCGCTGTTCCGCGGCATGTTCATGGACGGGCGCCGCTACGACCTCGCGCGCGTCGGCCGCTTCATGATCAACATGAAGCTGAAGATCGACGCGCCGCTCAGCGTGAAGACGCTGCGCAGCGACGACATCGTCTCCGTCATCCGTCACCTGCTGATGGTCAAGCTGGGCAGCAAGCCCACGGACGACATCGATCACCTCGGCAACCGGCGCGTGCGTTCCGTCGGCGAACTGCTCGAGAACCAGTTCCGCGTCGGCCTGACCCGCATGGAGCGGGCCGTCAAGGAACGGATGTCGATCTCCGACATCACCAATCTCATGCCCCATGACTTGATCAATGCGAAGCCTGTCTCCGCCGTGGTCAAGGAATTCTTCGGCTCCTCTCAGCTCTCTCAATTCATGGACCAGACGAACCCGCTGGCCGAGCTGACGCACAAGCGGCGCCTGTCGGCCCTGGGCCCGCGCGGCCTGAGCCGCGAGCGCGCCGGGTTCGAGGTGCGCGACGTGCACCCGACCCACTACGGCCGCATCTGCCCGATCGAGACGCCGGAAGGTCCGAACATCGGCCTCATCTCGTCGCTGTCGACGTACGCGCGTACGAACGAGTTCGGCTTCATCGAGACGCCGTACCGCAAGGTCAACGGCGGGCGCGTGACCGACGAGATCATCTTCCTGACCGCCCTCGAGGAGGAGCAGTTCGTCATCGCCCAGGCCAACGCCGAGATCGACCGCACCGGCAAGTTCGTGCAGGAGCGCGTGTCGGCCCGCAAGGGCGGCGAGTTTCGCATGGTGGCGCCGGAAGAGCTCCACTACATGGACGTCTCGCCCAAGCAGCTCGTGTCGGTGGCGGCGGCGCTCATCCCGTTCCTCGAGAACGACGACGCCAACCGCGCGCTCATGGGCTCCAACATGCAGCGCCAGGCGGTGCCCCTGCTGCAGCCCGAGGCGCCGCTGGTCGGCACCGGCATGGAGCACGTGGTGGCCCGCGACTCGGGGTCGGTGGTGGTGGCCAAGCGGCCCGGCGTCGTGGAGTACGTCTCCGCCGACCGCGTGGTGGTCCGCGCCGAGAGCCGGTCGAAGAAGACCGACCCCGTGCAGGACCTGCCGCTCGACATCTACAACCTGACGAAGTACCGCCGCTCCAACCAGAACACCTGCATCAACCAGAAGCCCATCGTGAAGAAGGGCGCGCGGGTGTCGCAGGGCGACATCGTCGCCGACGGCCCCGGCACCGACCAGGGCGAGCTGGCCCTCGGGCGCAACGTGCTCGTGGCCTTCATGCCGTGGGGCGGCTACAACTTCGAGGACGCGATCCTCGTCTCCGAGCGGCTCGTGAAGGACGATCGCTTCACCTCGATCCACATCGAGGAGTTCGAGATCCAGGCGCGTGACACCAAGCTGGGGAAGGAAGAGGTCACGCGCGACATCCCCAACGTGTCGGAGGAGGCCCTGAAGGACCTCGACGATTCGGGCATCGTGCGCATCGGCGCCAAGGTCAAGCCCGGTGACATCCTGGTGGGCAAGATCACGCCGAAGGGCGAGACGCAGCTGACGCCGGAGGAAAAGCTCCTGCGCGCGATCTTCGGCGAGAAGGCGGGCGACGTGCGCGACACGTCGCTGACGGTGCCGCCGGGCATCGAGGGCACCGTGGTGGACGTGAAGGTGTTCTCGCGGCGCGGCGTCGACAAGGACGAGCGCGCCAAGTCCATCGAGGAGGAGGAGATCGGCCGCCTCGAGAAGGATTATCAAGATGAGATCGCCATGGTCGAAATGGAGCGGGATCAAAAGCTGAAGAATCTTCTCGTCGGGAAAACCTCCCTGAACGAGCTGTTCGACCCGACCAACAAGGTCCGGCGCGTCACCAAGAAGAGCGACCGGATCGAGCGCCCGGACCTCGACAACTTCTCCTGGAACGAGCTGAAGAAGATCAAGGTGAAGGAGGACGAGGGGCTCGCGCAGATGGTGCGCCGGATCGAGGAGCTGGCCGAGGAGCAGATCGGCATCTACGACTCGATGCTGGAGGACCGCATCGGGCGCCTGCGCCGCGGCGACGACCTGCCGCCGGGCGTCATCAAGATGGTGAAGGTCTACGTGGCCGTGAAGCGCAAGCTCTCGGTCGGCGATAAGATGGCCGGCCGTCACGGCAACAAGGGCGTCGTCTCCAAGGTGTTGCCGGAAGAAGACATGCCGTTCCTCCCGGACGGCTCGCCCGTGGAGATCGTGCTCAACCCGCTCGGCGTGCCCTCGCGCATGAACGTCGGCCAGATCCTCGAGACGCATCTGGGCTGGGCGGCGCGCGCGCTCGGGCTCTGGGTGGCGAGCCCGGTCTTCGACGGCGCCACCGAGGGCGAGATCAAGGAGCACCTGACGCAGGCCGGCCTGCCCACCACCGGCAAGACCGCCCTGTACGACGGTCGCACCGGCAAGCCCTTCCACCAGGAAGTGACGGTGGGGCAGATCTACATCCTGAAGCTCGCGCACCTGGTCGACGACAAGATGCACGCCCGCTCGATCGGGCCGTACTCGCTGGTCACCCAGCAGCCGCTGGGCGGCAAGGCGCAGTTCGGGGGCCAGCGCTTCGGCGAGATGGAGGTGTGGGCGCTCGAGGCGTACGGTGCCGCGCACACGCTGCAAGAGATGCTCACCGTGAAGTCGGACGACGTGGAGGGACGCAACCGCATCTACGAGGCCATCGTCAAGGGTGAGAACTTCCTCGAGCCCGGCACGCCGGAGTCGTTCAACGTGCTGGTGAAGGAGCTCCAGTCCCTCGCGCTCGACGTCGAGCTGGTGACCAAAGATGGCAAGAAAGCTTAAGGAGAATACTGAATGTTGACGGATCGGCCTTTCGGCAGCCTGATCAGAGAGGACAAGCCTACCAAGGACCTGTGGGGCATCCTCGATCGGCATGCGAAGCCCATCACGTTTGACGCGATCCGCATCAAGCTGGCCTCGCCGGAGAAGATCCGCGGCTGGTCGCACGGCGAGGTGAAGAAGCCGGAGACCATCAACTATCGGACCTTCAAGCCGGAGCGCGACGGCCTCTTCTGCGCGCGCATCTTCGGGCCGACGAAGGACTACGAGTGCGCGTGCGGCAAGTACAAGCGCATGAAGTTCGCCGGCGTCGTGTGCGACAAGTGCGGCGTCGAGGTGACGCGCGCGCGGGTGCGCCGTGAGCGCATGGGCCACATCGAGCTGGCCTCGCCGGTCAGCCATGTGTGGTTCTTCAAGGGGCTGCCCAGCCGCATCGGCCAGCTCCTCGACATGTCGCTGCGCGAGCTGGAGAAGATCCTGTACTTCGAGGAGTACGTGGTCCTCGAGAGCACCATCGAGGCGGTCGCCAAGGTTCCCGGCGTCAAGAAGAAGGACCTCGTCAGCGTCGACAAGGTCCGCAAGCTCCAGGAGGAGCACGGTCCCAACGCGCTGAAGGTCGGCATGGGCGCCGAGGCCATCCGCGAGCTGCTGCGCGACATGGACCTGGACTCGCTCGCTCGCGATCTGCGGGCCCAGATGCTGGGGGAGACCTCTGTCCAGAAGCGCAAGAAGATCGTCAAGCGCCTCAAGGTCATCGAGGCGTTCCTCAAGTCCGGCAACCAGCCGGACTGGATGATCCTCGAGGTCGTTCCCGTCATCCCGCCGGAGCTGCGCCCGCTGGTGCCTCTCGATGGTGGGCGGTTCGCGACCTCCGATCTGAACGACCTGTATCGGCGGGTGATCAACCGGAACAATCGCCTCAAGCGTCTGATGGATTTGAAGGCGCCGGAGATCATCATCCGCAACGAGAAGCGGATGCTCCAGGAAGCGGTGGACGCGCTCTTCGACAACGGCCGCCGCGGCCGCGTCATCACGGGCCCCAACAACCGCCCGCTGAAATCGCTGTCCGACACGCTGAAGGGCAAGCAGGGCCGGTTCCGCCAGAACCTGCTCGGCAAGCGCGTGGATTATTCCGGGCGCTCCGTCATCGTGGTCGGGCCGTACCTCAAGCTGCACCAGTGCGGCCTGCCGAAGAAGATGGCGCTGGAGCTGTTCAAGCCGTTCATCCTGCGCAAGCTCGAGGAGCGCGGCATCGCCTCGTCGATCAAGGCCGCCAAGAAGTACGTGGAGAAGGAGCGGCCCGAGGTGTGGGACATCCTCGACGACGTCATCCGCGAGCACCCGGTGCTGCTGAACCGCGCGCCGACGCTCCACCGGCTCGGTATCCAGGCCTTCGAGCCGATCCTCGTCGAGGGCAAGGCCATCGAGATCCACCCGCTCGTCTGCACGGCGTTCAACGCCGACTTCGACGGCGACCAGATGGCCGTCCACGTGCCGCTCTCGATGGAGGCGCAGCTGGAGGCGCAGGTGCTGATGCTGTCCTCCAACAACATCCTGTCGCCGTCCAACGGGGCGCCGATCGCCGTGCCCACGCAGGACATGGTCCTCGGCATCTACTACCTGACCAAGGAGCGGCTCAGCACCCCGGAGCGCCCGGTGCGCGGCGAGGGCCGTCTGTTCGCCGACGCCGAGGAAGTGCGGATCGCCTACGACAACGAGGACGTCGATCTCCAGGCGCGGATCCGCCTGCGCTGGAACGGCGAGTTCCTCGAGACCACGGTGGGCCGCACGCTGTTCAACGAGGTGGTCCCCGAGGCCCTGCGCTTCGTGAACCAGGAGCTGAAGAAGAAGGAGGTCACCGCGCTGGTGAGTCGCTGCATGAACCTGCTCGGCAACGAGGCGACCGTCCAGTTCCTCGACGAGCTGAAGGACCTCGGCTTCCGGTACGCGACGCTGTCCGGGCTGTCGATCGGCATCGACGACATGCACATCCCGTCGTCGAAGGAGCGCCACATCACGCAGGCGCGCGAGCAGGTGAAGGAGGTCGAGCAGCAGTACCAGGACGGCGTCATCACCAACGGCGAGCGCTACAACAAGGTCGTCGACATCTGGGCGCACACCACCGAGCTCATCGCGGAGGAGATGTTCCGCGAGCTCGAGGGTGGCGAGCAGGGCGGCGAGTTCAACCCGATCTACATGATGGCCGACTCCGGCGCGCGGGGCAGCAAGCAGCAGATCCGCCAGCTGGCCGGCATGCGCGGTCTCATGGCCAAGCCCTCGGGCGAGATCATCGAGACGCCGATCACGTCGAACTTCCGCGAGGGCTTGACCGTTCTCGAGTACTTCACCTCGACTCACGGTGCCCGCAAGGGTCTCGCCGACACCGCATTGAAGACGGCGGACTCCGGCTACCTGACGCGCCGGCTCGTCGACGTCTCGCAGGACGTGATTGTCAGTGAGTATGACTGCGGCACCGTGAAGTACATCGACGCGACACCTTTGGTCGAGGGTGGCGACATCATCCAGTCGCTCCGGGACCGCATCCTCGGCCGCGTGGCCGCGGAAGACGTCCGCGATCCGCTGTCGAGCGAGATCATCGTGCAGGCCAACAACGAGATCATCGAGGAGACGTCGCAGAAGATCGAGGACTCGGGCCTCGAGCGCGTGCGCATCCGCTCCGGGCTCACCTGCGACACCAAGCGCGGCATCTGCGTGCTCTGCTACGGCCGCAACCTCGGCTCCGGCCGCCTGGCCGAGCTGGGCGAGGCCGTGGGCATCATCGCGGCGCAGTCGATCGGCGAGCCCGGCACGCAGCTCACCATGCGGACGTTCCACATCGGCGGCACGGCCAGCCGCGTCGTCGAGGCGTCCAAGCACGAGGCGAAGAGCGCCGGCGTGGTGAAGTTCCACAATCTCCGGACGGTCGTGAACCGCGACGGCGACCTCGTGGCCACCAACCGCAACGGCGAGATCGGCGTGGCCGACGAGCGCGGGCGGGAGCGCGAGCGCTACCCGGTCGTGTACGGCGCCAAGCTGAAGGTCAAGCCGGAGCAGAAGATCAAGCAGCGCACCGTGCTGGTCGAGTGGGATCCGTTCACCAACCCCATCCTCACCGAGTTCACGGGCAAGGTGCAGTACCAGGACATCGTGGAGGGCGTGACCGTGCGCGAGGAGTTCGACGAAGTCACCGGCCTCGCGCGCAAGGTCATCATCGAGGACGCCGAGGGCCGCCTGCAGCCCGGCGTCATCATCAACTCGCCGGAGACAGCGGGCACCGAGCGGCACCGCTACCCGCTGCCGGTGGGCGCCAACCTCAACGTGGCCGATGGGGTCGACGTGTTCGCGGCCGACATCATCGCGAAGATCCCCCGCGAGACGACCAAGACCAAGGACATCACCGGCGGTCTGCCGCGCGTGGCCGAGCTGTTCGAGGCGCGCAAGCCGAAGGAGCAGGCCGTCATCACGGAGATCGACGGGCGCGTGGAGATGGGCGGATTCGTCAAGGGCATGCGGAAGATCGTGATTCGCGCCGACAACGGCGAGACCAAGGAGTACCTGATCCCGCGCGGCAAGCACATCAGCGTCCACGAGGGCGACCGCGTGAAGGCGGGCGAGGCCCTGATGGACGGCTCGCCCAACCCGCACGACTATCTGGCCGTGCTCGGCGACCGCGAGCTGCAGCGCTACCTCGTCAACGAGGTGCAAGAGGTCTATCGCCTGCAGGGCGTGACCATCAACGACAAGCACATCGAGATCATCGTGCGCCAGATGTTGCGGCGCGTGCGCATCGAGGAGGTCGGCGACACCGAGTTCGTGGTCGGTGAGCTGGTCGACAAGTTCGTGTTCCAGGAGGAGAACGAGCGCGTGATCGGCCAGGGCAAGCGGCCGGCCACCGCCAAGCCCGTGCTCCTCGGCATCACGAAGGCGTCGCTCTCGACGGACAGCTTCATCTCGGCGGCGTCGTTCCAGGAGACGACGCGCGTGCTCACCGAGGCCGCCATCTCCGGCAAGACCGACGACCTGCGCGGCCTGAAGGAGAACGTCATCGTCGGCCGGCTCATCCCGGCCGGCACGGGCCTCGGCAACTACACGCGCGTGGAGGTGCTCACGCCCGGCGGTGAAGCGGTGAAGCCGCTCGATCAGGTCATCAGCTTCGATCCGCCGCCGACGGAGACGCCGGAGGGCGACGGCTCGGTCGCTGCTGCGGGCTAAGTGCGCTCCATGATTGACATGCAGGGGTCGTTCGGTTATAAAGTGAGAGTTTTGTCGCCCTGTGAGGCGACGGAGAGCCATGCCGACGATTAATCAGCTCGTTCGCTACGGTCGGGAAGCGGTGCGCAAGAAGTCGAAGACGCCCGCGATGCAGGCGTGCCCGCAGAAGCGGGGCGTGTGCATCCGCGTCTACACGACCACGCCGAAGAAGCCGAACTCCGCCCTCCGCAAGGTGGCGCGCGTGCGGCTGACGAACGGGCTGGAGGTCACCTCGTACATCCCCGGCGTCGGGCACAACCTCCAGGAGCACTCCATCGTGATGATCCGCGGCGGCCGCGTGAAGGACCTGCCGGGCATCCGCTATCACATCATCCGCGGATCGCTCGACACGGCCGGCGTGACCGGACGCAAGCAGAGCCGCTCGAAGTACGGTGCGAAGGCGCCGAAGAGCGGAGGCGCCTGATGCGGCGCGCGGGCGCGGCCAAGCGCGAGGTGCTGCCGGATCCGAAGTACGGCTCGCGGCTGGTGGCGAAGTTCGTCAACATCATGATGATCTGCGGGAAGAAGTCCACGGCGGAGCAGATCATGTACGAGGCGCTGGCCGCCGTCGAGGACCGCAGCAAGCAGGAAGCGCTGAAGATGTTCAAGACGGCCATCGACAACGTGAAGCCGGCCGTCGAGGTGAAGTCGCGCCGCGTCGGCGGCTCGACGTATCAGGTGCCGGTGGAGGTGCGGCCCGACCGCCGCACGTCGCTGGCCATGCGCTGGGTGATCGGCGCCGCGCGCCGGCGCGCGGAGCGCAGCATGTCCGAGAAGCTCGCGGCCGAGCTGCTGGACGCCGCCAACAACCGCGGCACTGCCGTGAAGAAGCGGGAAGACACGCACAAGATGGCGGAGGCCAACAAAGCGTTCGCGCATTACCGCTGGTAAGGGAATCCGACGGAGAGGGGGGGCCGCAACCTGGTCCCCCTCTTCGCATGTAGGTAGACAGAAAGAAAGCAGAGGGACGACGTGGAGCGGCAGTACTCGCTGGAGAAGACCCGGAATATCGGCATCATGGCCCACATCGACGCGGGCAAGACGACGACGACCGAGCGCATCCTCTACTACACGGGGCGCTCGTACAAGATCGGCGAAGTCCACGAAGGCACCGCGACGATGGACTGGATGGTGCAGGAGCAGGAGCGCGGCATCACCATCACCTCCGCGGCCACCACGTGCTTCTGGCGCGATTGCCGCGTCAACATCATCGACACGCCGGGTCACGTGGACTTCACGGTCGAGGTCGAGCGCTCGCTCCGTGTGCTCGACGGCGCCGTGGCCGTGCTCGACGCCGTGTCGGGCGTGGAGCCGCAGACCGAAACCGTCTGGCGGCAGGCCGACAAGTACCGCGTGCCCCGCATCGTCTACGTCAACAAGATGGATCGCGTCGGCGCCGACTTCTATCGCTGCCTGGACATGCTGCGCAGCCGCCTGGGCGCGCACCCGGTGGCCATCCAGCTGCCCCTCGGCCGTGAGGACCAGTTCAGGGGCATCGTCGACCTCATCGAGCAGGTGGCCTATATCTGGGACGAGGACGACGACACGCTGGGCAAGGACTTCAGGAAGATCGCCATCCCCGCCGACATGGCCGAGCTGGTCAAGGAGTACCGCGAGAAGATGATCGAGGGCCTCGCCGAGGTCGACGATCACCTCATGGAGAAGTACGTCCACGGCGACACGATCGGCGTGGAGGA
>WNFJ01391420.1_pt2 | contig 11963 bp, 9 predicted proteins | sample 5400461 | NCBI WGS metagenome assembly WNFJ01 (sample SAMN13153349, study PRJNA577476) | soil metagenome | isolation source: 115 cm saprolite on Douglas fir-dominated hillslope | place: USA:California | collected 2013-09-17
ACATTCCCAACGCGATGAAGGGACGGGCGACCATTTGCCCCCTACTCGAGCCGTTTCAGTTGCTCGCGCGCCACGTCGGCGGTGAGAGGAAGGTACTTTCCGTCTCGCATCACCTGCGCCTGGCCGTCCCGGCTGAGGACGTAGCGCGCGAATTCCCTTATTTTCGAGTCGAGCGGCTTCTTCGGATCGCGGTTCATGTAGAAGAAAACGTCGGCGTACATCGGGTAGGTCCGGTTCTGCACGTTCTCGAGGGTGAGCTCGACGTAGGGCCCGCCTTCCTTGGCGGCCAGCGCGACGGGTTTGACCCGGTGCTGGGGAGTGATCATCGAGATTCCACCGGCGAGATAGGCGATCGCGTACGGATCCTTGGTGAGCTCATCCAGCATCTGCTGGCCGGCGAGGTAGATCGTGCCATCGGCGTTCGTCTTGTTGGCGAACTCGCGCAGCTTCTCGTTCCACTTGAAGCCGCCCTGGAAGACGCGCGTGTGGATCTCGTCGGGGAAATTGTATTTGAGGGTGTAGCCGAAAACTTTGATCGGTTTGTTCTTCCATTCGCCGGTGAGCCCCAGCTGATTCCACATCCGAATGTTTCCCTCCGGGCCGCGGGCGACGGATTCATCCCACGTCAGCTCCGTCCACCCTCCGGAGCGCTCCGCCCCGAAGATGCCGTCGAGCTGTTTCAAGGTGAGCTTGGAGATCGGATTGTCCTTGTGCACGAAGACGCCGATTGCCGGGTTCCATCCGGAGAGACTGTAGCTGCCGGTGACCACCACGACACCGAGCGGCTGATGGTTGAACTCGCGCTGGAAGGCGAGGCGCTCCGCGTTGGTGATCTGCCGGCCCAGCGGGCTCACGTCCGAGACGCCGAAGATCAGCGAATGGATGGCGTGCTGGCTGGTGTGCAGGTGGAAGTCGAATTTGACATCGGGATGGTGCTTCTTGAATTCCGTCTCCCAATATCCGGCGAGTGGGCTGTCGGTGAAATAATTGGCGCCCCACATCCGGATCGTGCCGGACACTTTCTTTTCGGGTCGGTAAATCGGTAGACCGGAGAGGTCGAACTTCTGGGTGTAGTAGACCCGGTTGCGTTTGGCCTCGATCATCCGATCGCGCGCGCGATCGATTTCAGTCTTTGCCTTGTCTTGCGCCCGGGCGAAGGGGGCTCCGAGCAAGAGCGCCGACGCGAATAGAAGGGATCGAATTCGCACGCGTCTGGTTTTCGGGAGCATCGAGGAGGGACGGGAATAGATCGGCAATCTGAAGTCAACCTGAATGGTGCGCGTCCCCAGCCACGCGACCGGCGATGAAGGTGGCTTGGGTCCGCTCGATTGGTTCGGCGCGCCGGTAGAATCAAGCCGGCCAAGTGCTGGCTGAAGCAAGCTAGCAAAATGCTGGCTGAAGAAAGCTTGCCAAGTGCTGGCTGAGCAAGCCGGCCAAGTGCTGGCTGAATGAAGCTGGCCAAGACACTCTGCGAGTTCAGATTCATGACAGGTTGGCATCCCATTGTCATCGGGGCAATGACAGGCAAGCGATGGATGTTCGGCGTGGCCGCGCTCCTTTGCGCAGCGCCCGCTCTTCCACAACCGCTGGGCGGTGAGATCCGGATCTCGGGCAGCCCGGCGGACCACAACCTTCTCCGCGAATGGGAGAAGGGATTTTCAAAGCTTCATCCGGGCGTCCGGTTTTCCGAATCGCTCCACGGGCCCGAGTCGACGATCGCCGGGGTCTACACCGGGCTGGCCGACCTCGGCTTGATGGCGCGCGAGATTCGACTGCCGGTGGAAAAAATGGCCTTCGAATGGGTCCACCGCTACCCGCCCTTTCTCGTGGAGGTTGCCAATGCCGGACTGCAACCCGGCCGGCCGAGCGCGAATCTGGCGATCATCGTTCACCGGGACAATCCGCTCTCGCGACTCGATCTCGCGCAGGTCGATGGGATCCTCGGAGCGGAGCACAAGCGAGGCCATCCGAACGTTCGCCGATGGGGCGACCTGGGGCTTCAGGGGGAGTGGGCGGATCGGCCGATTCATCTCTACGGGCCCGCGGTGGACAGCATCCCCGCGCTGCACCTGCGAACCGTGGTGATGCGCGACAGCCACAAATGGAACCCCGACTACCGTGAGCTTGGCGGCGATCGCGAAATCGTCGAGGCGGTCGCACGCGACCCCGCCGGAATCGGATATGCGCCCCTGCCGTCCGGCAAGGAGGTGAAGGCGCTGGAGCTTTGCCTCGACACCTGCGGCTCCTCGTACGCGCTCACCGCGGAAAATGTGAAGTCGCGCGTATACCCCCTGTCCCGGGCGATCTCCGTGGTGATCGACCGCGCGCCGGGCAAGCCGGTTCCGCCAAAGCTCAAGGAATTTCTTCGCTACATCCTGAGCACGGAAGGACAGGCCGCGGTGGCGCGGGACGGCGCGTACATTCCCTTGAGCGTCGAGAGCGCGAAGCAGCAACTGGCGCGGCTGGACGCGCGAGGAGGCGAGCTCGGCGCGGCGCCCTCTGGCGAGCGGCAGGCCTCGGGAACGCCCAAGCCCAACTTGCCGCCGCCCTCTCTCCAGCAAGTCTCGGAAGCAAAGAAGCTCGGTGGGCCGACGCCATCTGCCCAGGAGCAAGTCTCGGGCGCGGAGAAGCTCGACTGGCCGCCGCCCTATGTTCCCGCACAGCAAGTCTCGGGAACGATCCGCATCTGGGGGCATGGCGCCTACGCCCAGGCACAGGACTTCATCGAGGGGCTGACTCGCGCCTGGGAGGAGGGCTTTCGCCGGCATCAGCCGCGGGTCAGTTTCGAAAACCGCTTGCACGGCACCGCCTCCGCTATCGGTGCGCTCTATACCGGCACCGGCGATCTTGCGCTGATGGGCCGAGAGATCTGGCCGATAGAAATCGACGCATTCAAAGAGGTGTTCCACTACCCGCCCACCGGGGTGGACGTCGTCACCGGAAGCTTCGATGTGCGCAATCGCGGGTACGCGATCGTGATCTTCGTCCACAAAGACAATCCGCTTTCGAAGCTGACCCTCGCGCAGCTCGACGCGATTTACAGCGCCGATCGCCGCCGGGGCGGCCGACCGGTGCGAACGTGGGGCGATTTGGGCTCCGATGGAGAATGGCGCGACAAGCCGGTGCATCGATTTGGATTGCCGATCGCCCGCGGTTTCGCCGACTACCTCGAGCAGGTCGTCTTCCTCGGCGGGCGGAAGTGGAATCCAGAGCTGCGGGAGTTTGCCGACCAGCCCGGATCCAAGGGAGGAGCGACCGACGGTGGACAGCAGCTGCTCGACGCGCTGGCCAAGGACCCTCTGGCGATCGGATATGCAGGCCTTGTCTATCGCCATCCCGAGGTGAAGCCGATTGCCCTTGCGGAAAGGGAGGGCGGCCCGTTCGTCGCGCCGACGAAGGAGAACGTGCTCAACCACAGCTACCCGCTCATCCGGATGATCACGATGTTCTTCAACCGCGCGCCCGGAAAGCCCGTCGATCCAAAGGTGAACGAGTTTCTCCACTACATCTTAAGCGCCGAGGGCCAGCAAGCAGTGCTGCGCGAGGGCCAGGGATACCTGCCGATGCTCGCTCCGTTCGCCCGGAAGGAATTGGAGAAACTGGAGAACTAGCGCTCAGGCAGTGGCGCTGCGGAGCTGTACCTGGCGAAGTGAGTGACATCTTGGTGCCCCGAGGGCCCAAAATGTCACACACCTCCCGTAGACGGTGCTCAAGCAGTGGCGGGGGGATTGTCGATCACCTCCTGCAGACAGCGCTCAAGCAGTGGCTGTGGGAATGTCGATCACCACCCGCAAACCGCGTTCATGCAGTGGCGGTGGGAATCTCGATCAGCACGCGCAGGCCGCGTTCCCGCGCCGCCGATGCTGCGGCAGATCGCCAGGCCCAGACCGCTGCCCGGGTATTCGGTGTCCACCGTCACCAGCCGAACGAAGCGCTCGAACATCCGCTCGCGCTGATCCGCGGTCAGCCCCGGGCCTTCGTCCTCCACGCTCACCCGCCAGGCATCGCGGCTCAGCCCCGAATGCAGCGAGATCAACCCCCCCGAAGGCGACACGTGGATCGCATTGGTCAAGAGGTTTAACAGCACCTGGCGCATCCATTTCGGATCCAGCGCAACGCTTCCCTCGCCGCGGTGCTCGCAGGCAAAACGGCGGCCATGGTGCTCGGCGAGAACGGACGCATCCTGGGCGAAGGCTTGCAGCAGGGCAGCGGGATTCTCCGGCTTGAGGTCGAGCTTCAGGGCGTGGGCATCCGCGCGCGAGAGGAGCAACAGCTCCTCGATGATCCGGTTGAGGCGAGCGATTTCCTCGAGCTGAACCTGCACCGCTTCCCGGTGGGCCGGCGCAAAGGTCCCGTCGGCCAACATCTTTTCCGAGTGCAAACGAATCAGCGAGAGCGGGATCTTCAGCTCGTGGGAGGCGTCCGCGGTGAAGCGGCGGATCTGGACGAACGATGCCTCGAGGCGGTCGAACATCTGATTGAGCAGGCGCGCCAGATCGGAGACCTCGTCGCGCACCTCGGGCACCGGGATGCGCTCGCTCAAGTTATCGGAGCGAATCCGGTTTGCGGTATCGCGCATCAAGCGCACCGGCAAGAGCACCAGCCGGGTCAACCCCAGGCCGATCAGCGCGCTGGCGATCAGCATCACCGCCAGAAGCGACAGGCAGACCCGGACATAGCTGGCCATCACGTCTCTCACCGGGCGAAGTGGGGTGGCGATGGTCACCTCGAACGGGTCCTTGTGAAACTCCGCCACCCGCAGCTCGCCGATGCCGTCCACCTGGACCGTGAAGAGCTGCTCGCCGGGCAGGTCGGGAATGTTGCGGCCGCCCAGGTTGGTCGACCGGAAGATGTCCCCGATCGAGGGAACGTGCACATCGATGTAGAAGAGGGTCGAGGCGGAGTCGGTGACTTCGCGAATCCGCTGCTCGATCGACGAGGGGTTCAGCGTGGCGTAGTCGGCGCCCAGGTGGGCCTCGATCTGCTTGAACCCGGTTTCGTTCAGCAGATCCAGGCCGTGGACCAGCTGATTCTCGAGCAGCACATACCCGGCGAGAAACAGGCTGGCCAGGGTGACGGTTGCCGCGGATGCATACCAGACCGCGATGCGCGTCCCGATCGACCTCATACCAACTGGTAACCGACTCCACGCACCGTCCTGAACAGAGTCTTGCCGGACATCGTCTCGAGCTTGGCGCGCAGCCGGCTCATGTAGACGTCGAGCAGGTTGGTGTCGACGTCATAGCTGGAAGCCCAGATCTTGTCGGTGATCAGCGTGCGGGCAAGGATGCGCCCGTGGTTCTGCATGAAAACCTCGAGCAAGGCGTACTCGCGGCTCGTCAGCTCAACCGTCTGGCCATTCACTTGCACGGTGTGGCCGAGCAGGTCGAGCTGAATGCCGGCGTGCTCGAGCACCGTGTGCTTGACCGTCGACTGGCGCCGGACCAGCGAACGGACCCGCGCGAGCAGCTCCTCGAGGCCAAACGGCTTGGGCAGGTAGTCGTCGGCGCCGAGGTCGAGGCCTTTGACCCGATCCTCCATCGACACCCGGGCGCTCAAAATCAGCACCGGCTCGTTGAAACCGCTCTTGCGCCACTGATGCAGCATCTCCAGGCCATCGCCGTCGGGCAGACTGAGGTCGAGAACCACGGCATCGAATGGCGTTTCCGACAATGCCTCCGACGCTTCCTTGCAGGTGCGCACCCAGGTGGCGGTGTACCGGCACTCGCCGAAACCCTGCTTCAAGAACTCGCCCAGGCGTCTATCGTCTTCGACGATCAGTACTTTCATGATGTATGCCTCCTCGCGATGCTCCCCCGCATCGCCGGAGCTCGTTGCTGCCTTCACCGGGGGGACGGGGGCGAGCCCGACCGCCGTTCGCCTACATGAATACTATTTCAGAATCGCTTCAGGTTGTCTTGAGCTTGGGTGCCTACCCTGCTTGACACACCTCGTCATAACTGATGGCGGCCGTGCCCGTCCGCCGGCCATGCACTTCAAGCTGCTCAAACCTAAGGAGGCCCCAATGAAACCCGTTCCGTCTCTGGCAAAGTTCCTGATTGCCGCCGTTTTCACCCTCTCATCCGCATCCGTGGTGTCGGCCCAGACCCCGCCGGGCAATCCGCCGAAGGCGAAGAACTGGACGGCGCCGGCGCAAAAAATCTATGCGCAGGTCCTCTCGGATGAAATCATGGCCAAACACCCCGAGCTGATCAGCGTCACCTTCCACGGCGTGCCGCCGGGCCTGGACAAGGTCTACACGATGTTCGCCGGCTCCTTCCCGGAGCGGATCGGTAACCCGGACGATCCCGACGACGTCGACGTGATCACCAAGGGCATTACGATCGTCGACCCGCGCTGGAATAAAGCGGATCCGGTGAAGAAGTTCGTGATGATGCTTCCCTTGCGCGACGCCTCCAACGGGCACCTTGGTCTTCTGGTCCTGGCCTACAAGAACCCGGCGAACAGCAAGAAGACGGAGAGGGATTTCTTCGTTGCCTCGACCGCGCTGCGCGATGGTCTCAACCGGCCAAGTAGACCGCGCCTTCGCCTTCAAATTAAGGAGTCGTTGATGCAATCAATTTCCTTTTCCCGTCCCTCCAGCCTCGCGAGGCTCGCGGCGCTCACGAGCCTCGTTGCCACGTCCGCCTTCGCGCTCAAGTACGCCGCCCCCGAGCATCATCTCAAGGTCGATCCGTCGATTCCGAGCTGGAAGCCGGGCGAAGTGGTGAGCGAGCCGGAAGAATCGCTCAACCTGGTCGGCGCCGACGTGATGGACGAGATCACGCTCGGCTGGGTCAAGCTCTACCGCAAGGCGTATCCAAAGCTCAGCGTCACCATGGAAGCGAGGGCCTCGGGCACGGGCGGTCCGGGGTTGGTCGAAGGCAAGGCGCACCTCGCTCCGGTGGGCCGGGAGCTCTTGCCCGCCGAGGAAAAGAGCTTCGTCGACAAGTTTGGTTACAAGCCGTTGGCGATCCGGGTGGCGACGGGGAGCGTGGGCTCGCTGGGCAAGACCGCGACCTCGGTGGTGCTCGTCGACAAGAACAATCCGATCAAGGGACTGACGATGGCGCAGCTCGACGCGATCTACTCGAAGACGCGGTTGCGCGGACACGCTGACATCCAGACCTGGGGCGACCTCGGGCTGACTGGCGACTGGGCCCAGCGACCGATCCACCTCTATGGCTTAAAGCCGGTCAACGGCATCGAGCAGTTTCTAAAGGGAGTCCTGCTCAAGGGCGGCGAGTACAAGGATGGGATCCAGTTCGTCAAGGGCAAGGGCTTTTCCCACGCCTTCACCGTGGCTGCTGAAGACATGGGGCAGCACCCGGGCGGTCTGACCTACGCCCTGCTTGCTAACGTGACGCCGAACGTCAAGGTGCTGCCGCTCGCGGAGAAGGACGGCGACCCGTTCCTCGCGCCGACGGTCGAGAACGTGTACTCCCACCGTTACCCGCTGAGCCGCTACGTTTACATCTTCGTCAACCGGCCACCCGGCAAGGCGCTCGAACCGAAGATCAAGGAGTTCCTCAAGGCCGTCTTGAGCCGCGAAGGACAGGACATCGTCGCGCGGGAAGGCGTCTACATTCCGTTGACGCCGCAGATGGTCCGCGAGGAGCTGGCCAAGCTCGACTAAAGCCGCTGAAACCACGTCCTCTTTTTGACCCAAGGGTTCCCATGAGATCACTTGCCATCGCACGCTGTTTTCGCACGGCCGCGACGAACTGTATGACATTTTGGGTCCTCGCGGCACCTGAATGTCATACACCTCGAGCGGTTGCCTCTCGCCTGCGGTATTGCTTCGTTGCCGGGCTGACCGTCGCCGCGGCAGCGCTCGGAACGAGCGTACGAGCCGAGCCCTTCTACCGTCTCGAATCCGCGGTCACGATGAAGGGGGCCGCGCCGAACTGGGACTACGTCACCTTCGAACCGGGGCGATCCTATCTGTTCATCGCCCGGCGCGAGGAGGGGGTCACCGTCTACGACGCGAAAAAAAGAAAGGTCGTTGGCCGGATCGAAAGCTCCGAGCAGGCAAACGCGACCACCCTGGTCCCCGAATTCGATCGCGGATACACCACCAATGAAGATGGGTCGACCACGGTTTTCAAGCTCTCAACACTGAAAACCTTGCGTCGGGTCAAGTTGGCGGAGAGCGCCGATTCGGCGGTCTACGAGCCCGTCACCAAGCAACTGGCGTTCACCATCGGCGACAGCAAGGAGATCGTCTTCTTGAATCCCAAGACGGACAGCGTCGCCGGGAAGCTCGGGCTGCAAAGCTCGAAGCTGGAGCACCCGACGGCGGACGGCCAGGGCAACTTCTTCGTGGCGCAGCGAGATCGGGATTCGGTGGTGCGAATCGATGCCAAGGCGCGCGAAGTCACCGCGGAATGGAAGACGGTGGGCTGCGAGGAGCCCAACGGCCTCGCTTTCGATCGCGACGGCCGGCGGCTCTTCATTGGGTGCCGCGGCAAGGGAAAAAACCCGGTGCTAGCAGTGATGGATTCGGAGTCCGGCAAGGTGATCGCCACCTCGGAAATAGGGCGCGGAAACGACGGCGTGGTCTACGATCCCGGGACCCGGAAGATCTACACATCCAACGGAGTGGACGGTAATCTGGTGGTGATGGACGGCAATCTGGTGGTGATCGATCAAGTAGACGGCAACACGTACAAGCTGGCCGAAGCCGTCACCACCCGCCCCTATGCGCGAACGATGGCCCTGGATCCGAAGACGAAGAAGGTATACCTGATCACCGCCGAGGGAACTGTTGATCCTTCCAAGAAAATCAACCGCGGCGTTGCTCCTTTTTATCCAAACAAGTATTTCCCGGACACCTTCACGCTTCTCACGCTCTCGCCGAGATAATGCTCGTTCGTCGATGATGCTTTTATGTCGTTGAAGCGCTCCTTCGTCGAGAAGGTCCGGATCCTCGACATCAACCCGTACGTCCGTCTACCCAAGGCTGTCCTCGCCGCGATCTTCGAAAGCGCCGGCAGGTCAACGAGCCCGATTCCGGTCAAGGGCACGCTGAATGGCAAACCGTTCCGGCAGACATTGGTCCGCTATCAAGGCGCCTGGCGTTTGTATTTGAATACGCCGATGCGACTCGCTGCCGGATTAGAGGTCGGCGATCAGGCGACGCTGGAGGTGAGCTTCGATCCCCTGCCTCGCGTCGTTCCGATGCATCCGAAGCTCGCCCGGGCGTTGGCGGAGAACCCTCGGGCAGCGAAGGTGTTCGAGCAGCTGACACCTTCGCGCCAGAAGGAGATCAAGCGCTACCTGGCCGCCTTGAAGTCAGAAGAGACGCGAGATCGCAACATCGGGAAGGTGATTCGTCATCTCATGGGCGATCCCGACCACGCCATGCTGATCGGCCGGGCGCGCCGGTGAGGGGGCGTCAGCGCTGGGGCTTGAGAACGCCCGCGTCGCGCGGTGGCATCACCTCAGCGGCGGTGCCGATTCACGGGCGCACGCGGCGGCGCGCTCGAGGAGCAGCGTTCGCTCGCGAGCGTTTCGCGTGAGCGATGCCGCGCGTTCGAAATCCTTCCGCGCCTCGTCGAATCGGCCGAGCTTTGCCAAAAGATCGCCGCGCACACTTGGCAAGAGGTGGTAGCGCTGAAGCGAGGGCTCCGAAGTGAGCCTATCGACGAGCTCGAGACCGGCGGCTGGCCCGAACGCCATCCCGAGCGCCACCGCGCGGTTGAGCTCCACCACCGGGGATGGCGAGACCTGGGCAAGCGCCTCGTACAGGCTGGCGATCCGCGCCCAGTCCGTCTCCGCCCCAGCACGCGCTCGCGCATGACAGGCGGCGATCGCGGCCTGCAGTGCGTACGGTCCCTGTTCGCCGCCGAGCGACTCGGCACGCTCGAGCGCGGCGAGACCTCGACGGATGAGGAGTTGATCCCAGCGCGCGCGGTTTTGATCGAGCAGCAGGATCGGCTCTCCTGTAGGACCGACCCGTGCCCCGGAACGCGACGCCTGGATCTCCATCAGAGCGACGAGGCCGTGGACCTCCGACTCCTTGGGAACGAGCTCGCCCAGGATGCGGCCGAGACGGAGGGCGTCCTCGCACAGCGCAGGTCGCATCCAGTCGTCGCCTGCGGTCGCCGAGTAACCCTCGTTGAAGATGAGGTAAATCACCTCCAGCACCGAGGAGAGGCGGGCGGCGAGCTCGGCCCCGCGAGGGACTTCGAAGGAGACGCGCTCCTCGGCGAGGGTCCGCTTGGCCCGGACGATTCGCTGGGCGACGGTCGGCTCCGGGACGAGGAACGCGCGCGCGATCTCCTCCGTGGTTAGACCGCCGAGCAAGCGGAGCGTGAGCGCAACGCGCGCCTCGGTCGAAAGAACCGGATGACAGGCGATCAACACCAGGCGCAGCAGGTCGTCGCCGACGTCCTCGTCGATCGCGGTCTCGAGATCCGGCGCCGCCAGCTCTTGCCGGACCTGGACCTCCTGGCCGAGCTCGTCGTGCTTGCGCTCGAGCAGTTTGTTCTGGCGGGCCAGGTCAATCGCACGATGCTTCGCGGTGGTCATCAGCCAGGCGCCCGGGTTGTCCGGAACGCCCGACTCCGGCCACCGCTCGAGCGCGGCGACGAGAGCGTCGTGAGCCAGCTCCTCGGCACGGCCGACGTCGCGCACGAGCCTCGCCAGACCGGCGATCAGCTTGGCCGATTCAATCCGAAAGACTGCCTCGATGGCGCGATGCGTGTCGGAAGAGGTCACGGCGGCCGATCAGACCAGCTTCCTGCGGCAGTGCAAAGCCGAAACGCAGTGCTGATTAACAACACTGGTCTGTAGATTTTCGCGGGCGACGCGTCTCAGAGGCGATCGTCAGCGTAGCCTGCGCTCCAGAGCTTCCAGTCGCGCTTTGAGGTCGGCGTTTTCAGTTTCCAGTCGCCGGCTGAGCTCTGCGTTTTTCAATTGCAAAGCCTCTATTTGTTTCACCTGGTCGAGGCCCCGCTTCTCCAACGCCTGAGCCGCAATCAAGAGAATTCCATCGATGTCGGTGGAGGTGATGGTGGTATCGGTTCCGATCGTCCCGAGGTCATCGCGCCCAAAGGAGGCGAAGAAGTCCTGGGCCATCGGACCGTAGTGTCGAAATTGTTTGGGATCCTGGCCGATGAAGTTCCAACTCGTCAGGCTGAGACCGCGGATATTTGTCAGAACTTGCTCTCCGTCCACCGGCAGGAAGTTTTCCTTTCGGTAGCGGTCGGAGCTGGAGGTGAAACCCACCGCGCCTTCGATCACCGTGACATCGCCGTTGCCCAATCGGATTTTGTTGCTGGCGTCGACGAGCGTCCCGGCGCCGATGGCCGTGGCGTTGGTCAAATCCCCGGCCGCCACATCGGCACCAGTGCCAATAGCGGTGTTGTCGCTGCCGCCGGTGTTGGCGAAGAGCACCCGGTTCCCAACCGCGGTGTTGCCGTTCCCAGTGATGTTGCCGAAGAGCGCACCGTGCCCGCAGGCGGTGTTCTCATTCCCGCTGGTGTTGCTCCCCAGCGAACCGGCCCCAGTAGCTGTATTGGCGACGCCGTCGGCATTGCTTGAGAGAGCATTCCCCCCGACGCCGGTGTTGGAGCCGCCGGTGAGCGTCAGATTGCCCGCAGGGAGGCCCAGAAATGTGTTGCCGATGCCCGCGGGGAAATCGTGAAGGAAGGGAACCCCATCTTTCAAAATGTTCCCCTGGGTCGCGGTGGAGCTCACCATTGTTACATTACCGGGGACGTCGAGGTCTTGCGCACCCGCCAAGCTCGACAGAAGTAGAACGGACAGCGCGCCCACAAGTATCCGCAAGACTCGGCTTCGCATGAGAACCCTCCAGAAGGACATAGGAGTGTCCTAAGACTTTGTACAAGCGCGTGTCAATTTGCGCGCTGGCGGGTTGTTCAGGCGCCCGAACGACTATCAAGACTGAAGAACGGCGACGATGTGGACCTTGATTTGAACCTCGGGGTAGACGCGGA